>Ga0181535_10004897_pt1 | contig 14595 bp, 12 predicted proteins | sample PEATcosm2014_Bin_44_FD_119774 | JGI IMG/M metagenome (GOLD analysis project Ga0181535, IMG submission 119774) | Peatland microbial communities from MTU Mesocosm Facility, Houghton, MI, USA - PEATcosm2014_Bin17_30_metaG | ecosystem: Environmental > Terrestrial > Soil > Wetlands > Peat | place...
GATGCGCAATCATTTTCACCTGGTTGTTGAGACCCCTAACGCGAATTTGGTTGCGGGCATGCGCTGGTTGCTGAGCGCCTATACCCTGCGGCTGAGCCATCGGCACAAGCTATTCGGGCATGTTTTCAGCGGGCGCTACAAGGCGATCAGCGTGGAGGCCAACGGCACGGGGTATCTGCGAACCGCGTGCGATTATGTGCATTTAAATCCGGTCCGCGCCAAACTGATCGGCCCCCAAGAGCGGTTGCTGGCCTATCCCTGGAGCAGCTTGGTTTGGTGTTTTCCCCGGCTTGGGCCGATGGGACACGAAGGCGGTGTAAAACCAGGCAATGCTTAACCGCCCAGCGTGGCACGAGTCGCGACAGGGGCGGCTCCGGCGACTGAGCCAAAGGGTATCATTTCTTAGCTAGCGCCTGGGCCGTTACTTTCTTAAGAAACTCGTAGATGCCCTTGTCTCCCATGCTTCGGGCATTGGCGAGTTCTCCCTCCCGGGTTACATATAGCACCTCATTCTTGGCCGAGATGATGGCTACGGCAGGGATGCCCTTTTCCAGCGGCACGCCATACGTCTTTGCAATATCGAAATTCTTGTCCCAATGACCAACGTTGACTTTGACGATGATGAAGTCCCGCGCCAGAAGTGGTGCGCTGGTCCCGGTTTTCATGGCCGCGTCCAACATTTTGCAATCACCGCACCAATTGGCGCCAAAGACGAGGAGGATCGGCGTCTGGTTTGTGGCCGCCTGCGTCAACGCCTGTTTGATTTCGACATGGGCGTCGGCAGTCTCGTTGTATGGACTGTCCGCAGCAGTGGCAGCCACCGCAAGGAACAAAAAAAATAACACAGGGAGGATTTTCATATCGTTCGATGATCAAACGCCAAATTCATCAGGCTCGGCTGACTTTGCAGCCTACCTTAGCCGTTTATGATCCGGATTCTGCCATCTGTTGGCAACGATTTTCAACCCATGGATGCAGGTCGGAGGAGCGAACCGGGGTGCGGAGAAAAATAATGATTGCTCTCTCCTGGGGTGTCGCTGCGCTCACCCCCCGGCTTTCTTAAACGCTTCCAGCGTTTCCGAAGCCTCGCCTTCGATAACAGATCGTTCCGCTTCATCCGTCAATTTGCGTGTCAGGTAAATATCGCGCCACGGGCGCGGCGCGCGTCCGCCTTCGCTGCGGCTTCCGCGCGAGGAACGGAGCACAAGAAAGATTTTCTTTCCATCCCCGCGCCGGTAGAGTAGGCGAAGTGAGACGGATCGGATTGAACTGACCGTTGTTGTCGGTTCCGTTGTCTCACTTCACCCCTCATCAAACCGGACGAACGGATTTCCCGTATCCGGCTTTCCGGGTCGCTTCATCGCAGGCATTCGGCGCGATTCCTTACGAATATTTCCAAGCCGCACGAGTTGGGAGCGACCACAGGCCATAACGTTCCTGTAGCAACCCATCCGGGTAGGCGCTCCAGAGGGCCTTGGTCTGACCATGCTTGCGCCATAACCAACCGACGCAGCCGACGGCGCACGTGCCAGTTGAGCTTCCCCATCACCCGACTGCTGTGTCGGTAATGAAAATAGCCGCTCCAGCCCTGAAGCAACCGGTTGAGACCGGTCATGACTTCAGGGATGCGTTGTCCGAGGGTCCAGTGGTTCAGCTTTGCCCGCACGGTCTCACGCAGGCGTTGTTGACTTCGCCTGCTGGGCTCGACCTGAGCGTACCAGGTGCCCTTGACCCGCGAGCGCTGCCACCGCAGTTTGAACCCCAGGAAGTCAAAACCCTGGCGACTGTCCACCAGCCGGGTCTTTTCTTCGTTGAGTTTCAAGCCGCGCGCCCTCAGCCATCGCGTCAGTCGTTGGCGCAGGGCTTCGCCTTGTCCAGTGGCGCAGAGAATGACAAAGTCATCCGTATAACGCACCAGCACGGGTTGGCCCCGTTCCGCCGGGTCATTTACCGCCCAGTCCAGCGCGTTGAGGTAGAGGTTGGCGAGCATCGGCGAGATCACCCCGCCTTGCGGCACGCCCTGCTGATTGGGCAGGACCTTGCCGTTTTCCTCCACCACCGGCGCGTCCAGCCACTGGCGGATCAGGTGCAACAGGCCCCCGTCGCTTGTCCGCCGCGCCACCAGCTTCATCAGCCGGTCATGGGGAATGGTGTCGAAGTATTTCGACAGATCCGCATCCACCACTTCCAGCCGGCCACTGTGGAGCGCGTTGACGATTTCGTCGAGGGCTTGGTGGGCGTTGCGTCCGGGTCGAAAACCATACGAGCGCGGATGAAAGTCCGCCTCGAAGATTGGCCCGCCCACCAGCAACGCCGCCATTTGCACCACCCGGTCTTTGACCGTCGGTATGCCCAGCGGTCGCTGTCCGCCATTGCTCTTGGGGATATATACCCGGCGCACCGGTGCTGGCCGGTACGCATGGTCGTTGATCTCCTTCTGCAAGGCGTCTAACCAGCCCGCTTGTCTTGCGGGTGTCGCCGTAATGTGGGCCAGGCTTTCGCCGTCCACACCGGGCGCACCCCCGTTGCGCACGACCAACCGGAGCGCGTGCTCCAGCAGATCGCGGCGTTTCAGTTCTCCGTAGAGGCTCCAGAACCGGTGATCCGGTTCGGCCTTGGCCTTGCGATAGAGCGTCGCTTGGAGATGCCGGAGCTTTTCCGGGGTGGTTATCCCTTGCGGGCCATCTCCCGCTCCTTCTCTCCGCGACGACGCGTACGAACAAGCAGCGTCCCTTGAGGCCGACTTCAAGTAGGCCCGCTTCTCCGGGTTCAGCGCCCAGAGGTCCAGCCAGCTCAAGTCGTCACTACTACGAACGCCTCCGACTGCGGAACCAACGCCCGCCGCCTCACCGGGCGAACCGGCTTGCGCGGCGGATTGAGTATGAGTTTTGCTCTGGCTCATTGGCTCCGCTCTCCCCGCTTTATCTGTGGTTGCCCGTCCCGACGTGCCTGCCACGCCGACCCCGCCGGAGATGGCAGCGGCTGACGATTATCCGCACTGCCAGCGTCGGCCTTCATCCTCACACCAGGGACTCGGCGACTCCGGTTGTAATTTGTATCGGGGCTCATTAGCTGTGGTTCATCTTCATTCAGGCCCATCAGTTCTATACCCGGACTGCTTACTCCCCTCGCCGCCTTGCGGGGCGACAGGCACCAGGCTGTTCCGCCGTGAACCGTCCAATTCGGCGGGTGGGACTTCCACCCACGAGCGCAACCACCTTCGCGGGCTGCTGCGGTGTGAGACAAAATTCTGCTCGTCGCCGAAAAGCGTCCCTAAAATGGGGACGGCGGCCCGGTGGTACGTCGGTCTTTGCCAAAGGTTGGCATTTGCACCAGCGCGGGTGGGGCGCGTCTCTCCGAGCGCGCCGCGAACGTAGCTAGACGTTTCGTAGACCTCGGGGATCGCGAGCGAAAGGCGGCGTTGCTGACGCGGAGCGGAGCGGGCAGAGCGTCATGTCAGGCCGTGCTTTGGGTGGGCTTGCGCACGTTGGTTGGCAGGCGCGGCGCGCTCGGAGGCCGAACGTCGGCTTCGCACGCGCCCTACCCAAAACCAACCGGTGCGCGGTTGAACAAGGAAAGAACCTTGTCTCCCCCCCCGCGCCCCCTGCGTTTATGGCGTTTTCACCGGCTTGGGCGGATGGAACACGAAGGCGGCATAAAACCAGGCAATGCTCTCGCCCAGAATCTCCCGCACCCCGGCACTGTAATGCCACCAATGGGTCGCATCGTAGTCGGGGTCCGGCACTGAGATGATGCCCACCGAAGACTCCCGGCCGAAGGCTGCCTGGAACAACATCCGGGTGCGCCGACCATGGGCGTCTTCCGTGAGCACATTGAAGGCGCCGGCGGCCACACCGTTGGTGCCAAAGTACTCGCGTAGCGCCAGGGCCGAGCTGTACGTGCGATCGCGCCCATTGATGCGGCACGGAACCATCTGCACCAGCTTCGCTGGAAAGCCGACTTTCACCAGGTCCTCCGCGCCCGCGCTGGCGTAGGTGTTGAAATCGTTGCTGTAACCGCCGGTGCCGATGATGGGGCCGCCGGTCGTGTAAATCCGGGTGTAATGGCCGGCCTGAAATTCCGCCACCGCCGCCAGCATGACGTACCGCGGCACCCAGCCTTCCACGACCAGGATTTTGGCATCCATCCGGTGGGTGACCGCCAGGAATGGATGCACCAACCGCATCCAGGCGCCGCCCCCGATGAGCACCAACAAGCAGCCAGCCAGCCAGCCGCGCCAGGACAGGCCCCAGCGTTCCCGGCGGGTGAAGCAGCCAAATAATTTGCGGTCAGCGGGCATGCGGTTCGTTCAAGTGCGGCCGTCAGGCTGCACTTTTTCGACCGGTTTGGCCAGCGGGACCAGGCGATTTTCCGCGATGAACCGGGCGGCGCGATCCTCGCCCCGCGCCCATTGCCATTGGCAGCGGGCCGAAAAAAGGCCGTTGCGCAGCGCGTGCGGCGCCAGGCGCAAGCGGCGGCCCCAGCCAACCGTGCGGGGCGTCTCACCGGCCAGGAGAAAACGCAGCACCCAATGCGAAAAGGTGTGATAATAAATCAGCCGCAAAAAATACTCCCGGCGCAGCCGTCCGGCGGAGATCAGGTGGGTGATGTGCAAGTCAGGGAACACGCCGAACTCCAGTTCCAGGTCCGCCGCCGCCCAGGAAAACAAGTCGTCCTCGTGCGAAAAGAGTTCGCCACCCCGCCGCCCCAGCACCACGCAGGTTTGCAATTGCCGGACCCGCTCCGCGAATCGTGCGGCCACTTCCCGCCGCACGCAGAGGCCCGCCCCGCAGGGCAGGCCGTCGTTGTCTTTCGGCTCGCGGCTGCGTTGGGCCTGCGGCACGTTGCGCAAGGCCAGCATCGAAAGCAATGGCCTCAGCTCGGGCGGCGGCGGCGTTTCAAATTCCGGCTGCAAGTCGCCGGCCCCGAAGACACCCAGCCGCGGGTCGGCCGCCCGGTCGAGCACCCGGGCCAGATAATCCGCGGCCAGCAGGTTGTCGTCATCCACAAACACCAGCCACGTTCCGCGGGCCTCGGCGATGCCGCGCAGCCGGGCGGGCGTAAGTCCCAGCGTGGGCTCCACCAAATGTCGCCCGAGCGGATGCCAGGCCAGGTCGTAAGCCTGCGCCACCGACGGTTCGGACGCATTGTCCACCAGCAACAGCTCCCAACGTTCCCGGGAAAGGGTCTGCGCCTGGAGCGCAGCCAGCGTGCGCCGCAAATATTCCGCCCGCGGTTGGTGCGTGCAGAGGATGACGGAAATCTCCGGCGAGCGGTTGCCCATTTCGTTGCTCATGCGCGAATGCCCAGGCACGGTCGCGCCGGTCGCCGGGGAACCGTCCGGAGACAGCTGGACGCTGACGGCCTGGTCGGTTTTCTAGCCATGGGTTTCCTGGGCGGTGGGCGATTTCCGTTGGTTCACCAAACCGGCGACAGCCGGGAGCAGCCACAGCGCGTGCTTCAACACCTGCGGCGAAAAATCACAGCGCAACGCCCCGGCGAGTTGGCGCCAGGCGGCTCCCCGCCGGCCGGCCGCCGCCAGCGTCTCGGCGTTCTGGAGGGCAAACCCCGCCGTCCGCTGCAACGCGTCCCGCCGCACCCGCGCACGGGTGATCGCGTCCGGCACGTAGCCGCTGATGATCTCGATGCATTTGCGCACATCCGCCACGTCCCGGCCGGTCAGCGTCAGCCGCGAGCTTTCCGCGCCTTCGTGGACCCGAAAGCGCGCCAGCGCCTCGGGCTCGTACCACACCGGGAATTGCCGGGCGATGCGGCACCACAGCTCCCAATCCAGCGTAAAGCACAGGTCCGGTCGCAGTCCGCCGATCGATTCAAAAATCGAGCGCCGCACCAGCGCCGCCGACACCTGAATCGCCTGCGCCTGAGCCAGCCGGGTCAAGGCGTTGGGCAGGCAGCCGGCGGTTTCCATTTCCAAATTTGACAGCCGTTTGGACCGGCCGTGCTCATCGATGAATTCCTGCCGGCAGAACAACAGCGCCGGTCGCGCCGGCGATTCCATACCGGCTTGCAACTGGTGGTAAAACCCCGGCTTCACCAGGTCATCCTGGTGCAGGATGTGCAGCCATTGCCCGCGCGAGCGTGCGATGCACCGGTTCCAAATGCCCGCCAGACCGAGATTCCTGGCTTCGCGATGCACGGTCACGCGATCGCCCGCCACCTGTTTGACCAGCGCCTCCGGCGCCCCCTGGGGCGAACCATCGTCCACCACCTCGATTTGCATCAAGGCCTCGCCCGGGTCCTGCGCCAGCACGCTGCGCAGCGTCTCCGCCAGGTAATCCGCCCGCGGATTATACGTGGGGATCATCACCGACCAGCGGCAGGTGCCGACGGCCGGGCTTTCGGATGGCTGGTTAAGGGTCATTTACAACGGAGGCAGTTTACACCATGAGACAAGGGCCGTTCCGATTTCTCGTCCGGGCGACCGGGTGTGCTTGCCGGTGGAGGCCGGCGGTCATGCGAGCGGATACGTGCCGTGCAGCTCCCGCACGATTTCCGGAGGCAGGGCCGATTTTTCCAGCAGCGCGAAAGCCGCCGCCGGGGTGAGGCGCAGGGATGGCTGATGGAGCAGGGAAACCTTCAGGAACGGCATGCCGCGCTGCAACAGGAGATCGGGATAAACGGTGGTGGTATTGCGGGGCGGCAGTTCCCGGTTGCGCCCGAGGTGGCGGAGGGCCCGGTAGCGATCCCCGCAGCGCCCCGCCCAACCGCGTTCCGCGCGATAGGCGGCGATGATTTCCTTTTGCGGAAAGGCTGCCCGCCAGCGAAAGCCGCCTTCCGCCAGCCAGTCGCTCAAGCCAAGCTCGTAGCTGTAGATGACCTGGGCCTTGTTCCGATACGGCAGCACCGTGCGCCAGAAATCGCGAAAGCGGTCGCTGTGCAGCACCGGCTGCCGGAAGACCAGGAAATAGCTGGATAAATGCGGCTTGAACTCATCGTTGTCGGTGAGGCCCCAGAAATCGCATCCGGCCACGGCCAGGCTTTGCCACACCGCGCCGAGCGGCTGGAGCGGTCCGATGATGCTCGAGTTGGTCAGCAACAGCTCATCAAATTGGAGCCGGTCATACTCGGCCAAACCGCGCTGCCACATGCAAAAATCCAGGCCGGTGTTTTCACGCACGATCACGCGGGCACAGATCTGCTTGAGCGCCGCCACGCTGTCGGCGGAGAGTTCGGAATTGGAAACGAAGCAAACCTCGAAGCCCAGGGCGGCGATGCGCTCCAGACAATAGCGCACGTAACCGGCCACCTGCGGGGAGGGGCTGTAATGCGCGTAGATGGCCAGGCGTTTCATCGGGTTTTATAATTTCAGCCGGTCCGCCATGCGCCGCAGCAGGGAGCGGTTGGCAACCGCGGCGGCCTGGTCCAACTGGCATTGGAGCCGGTGGCCCAGCGCGGCGAACAATTGTCGCGTGGCCTCCGGGCGGGCATTGGCGGTCTGCAAAAACTGCCGGACGCCTTCGGGCTGTTCCCGGCCGACCGCCAGCATCCCCAGCCCGTAGCCATGTTCGAAATTGAAATGGGGAAAGCTCTGGCTGAGTTCCGCCCACAACTGATGCACGCCGAACCCGCGGTCCATGACCGCCGTATCGTGAAAAAGCACGAGGCCCCGCTCACTCACCTTGGGCAGCCAGGTCTCGTAGTCGTGCTTGACTGCGGCATAGGAATGCAGACCGTCGATATGCAGGAGATCCACGGATTTATCGGGCACCTGTCCCAGCGCCTCATCAAAGGTCATGCGCAGCAGCTTGGAAAAGGACTCGTAGGGCCGGTGGTGAGCCTTGAGGTTGTCGTAAACCTCCTGTCCGTAAAAGCCGGCATCCGCGTCACCGGCCCAGGTATCCACGGCGTAGCATTGGGTGGGGGCGCCGGTGGCCACCACGGCCTGGCAGCAGGCGCAATAGGAAACGCCCCAGTGGGTGCCCAATTCCACAAAAGCCCGGGGCCGTTGCAGTTCGATGAGCATCATGGCCAACGGCACGTGCTCGTTCCAGGCGGACAGGATATGCAACCGCTCCGGCCGGGTGAACAGCAGCGGGTAAGCCAGGGGATTAAATTGGGGTTCCATATTCTTCGCAGGCTGGTCGTCTGGCGCCGGTGGGTTCATCAGGGTTCAAGTTCTTCCACTTGCCAATCCAGGCGGGGCCGCATCGCCCCCGGCCACAGGCGCGCATATTTCTCGCGCACCTGGTCGAGGTCATGTTGGTCCACGGTTTGAAACGACACCACATCCCGCACCAAAGCGTGGAGTTGGTCCGGATTGTAAGTGCAGAGCGCCGCCAAAATGAAGAACTGTCCCTCCGCCAGCAAGTGCGCGGGCACCAGGCAGGTCGCCCGCACCAGCCCCGGCCGCCGCGCCGCCGACCACCAGTGCGGATTGATGAAATCATTGGAGACGAACAGCAACACGCCGTCTTCGTTGACGAAGTGAATCGAGACCGTCGGCTTGAGGCGTGCCTGCAAATTCCAATACTCCACCTCGATGGCAAAGGGCTCGCTGATGTCGATCGTTTCGGTCACGGCGCCCTGGGCATTCTTGACGCGCACGGCGTGCAACCGGGCCACGGCATCGCCGGGCGCCTGGTCGCGCTGGTCCCAGATCCGCTCCGCCGCCCGATCCGCGCCGGAATTCAGGTACTGGCGCGTCATTTCGTCGGCCGGCCCGTCGCCCGCCACCGTGCCTTTGTGCAACAGGATCACCCGCTGACACAGGCGCAGAATGGTGGGCATCGAGTGCGAAACGAACAGCACCGTGCGGCCGTGCGAGCTCACATCCTGGATTTTTCCCAGGCACTTTTTCTGGAACGCCGCGTCGCCCACCGCCAGCACCTCGTCCACCACCAAAATCTCCGGTTCCAAATGCGCCGCCACGGCGAAGGCCAGCCGCACGTACATGCCGCTGCTGTAACGCTTCACCGGCGTGTCCAGGAATTGTTCCACCTCCGAAAACGCCACGATCTCGTCGAACTTGCGTTTGATCTCCGCCTTGCTCATGCCCAGGATGGCGCCGTTCAGAAAGATGTTTTCCCGCCCGGTCAGTTCCTGGTGAAAGCCCGTGCCCACCTCCAACAGGCTGGCCACCCGGCCGTCAATCGTGATCCGGCCCGTGGTCGGTTCGGTGATGCGGCTGAGAATCTTCAGCAGGGTCGATTTGCCCGCGCCGTTGCGGCCGATGATGCCCACCACTTCGCCGGGGTGCACTACGAAGGAGACGTCCTTGAGCGCCCAGAATTCCTCGTGCGCGGCCTGCTGGCGCACCGACCGCTCTTTCAGCCATTTCACCGGCGCCATCACCATGGCCTCCAGCGCATGCCGCAGCCCGTCACCCTGCCTGACCTGATGGCCCAGCACGTAGCGCTTGGAGAGGTGCTCCACGGTGATGATGGGTTCGCTCACGATAATGAAAGGGCCATGGTCCGGGTTCAGATGATATCGGCAAAGGACCGCTCGGTTTTGCGGAAATACCAGAGGCCGGTGAAGATCAGCACGACCACGCCCGCCAGCGCGGCGAGTTGCCCGGGCCAGTAGAGGTTGTTCTCCCCGCCCAGCAGGCACCAGCGGAAGCCATCGATAATGCCCACCACCGGATTCAGGGAATACAGGAACTTCGGGTTCACGCAATCCAGCAGCGCCGGATTCAGCGCGTGGACCCAGGTCCATTTAGCCGGCAGCCGTTCCGGAATCCTGTTGGTCATCGCAAACACCGGCGCGGCGTACAAGCCGAACTGCACGACGAACGGCACCACGAAACGGAAATCGCGGTACTTCACCATCAGCGCGGCGATCCACAAGCCCACCCCGAACGAGGCGCCAAAGGTGAGGAGCATGAAGATCGGCAAGGCCAGCACCTGGATTGGCGGCGCGAACCGGTACACCGCCATGAGCAAAGCCATGAACACCCCGGCGATCAGGAAATCCACAAAGCTGGTGATCACGCTGCTGGCGGGCACGATCAGCCGCGGGAAATAGACTTTGGAAATCAGGTTGGAATTGGTGATCAGACTGGTGCCGCTTTCGGAGAGCGCGGTGGAAAAGAACTGCCACGGGAGCATGGCGCAAAACACAAACAGCGGGATCGGCGAATGCCCGTCGCCGGGCAGCTTGCTCACCAGCATGACCAGCGTCAGCGCCAGCATCGTCAGCAACGGCCGCACCACGGCCCACGCCACGCCCACCGCCGTCTGCTTGTAACGGATCAGGAGGTCGCGCCAGGCGAGGAAGGCGAACAGCTCGCGATAGCGCCACAAGTCGCGCCAGTATTGGCGTTCGGTGCGACCGGCTTCGATGATCAGTTTCGCCATGTTTTGAACAGTATCAGCGCTCCGCCGTCCGGGAACAAGTTTTCAACCGCGCCGCTGGTGCGGGCAAAACGCAGGCAAACCACAGATGAACACAGATGGACACAGATTAAAGACAAAGACGTGGACACGAATTGCACAAATTTACACGAATCCGAAACTGGGGCGGGAATCCACGCAGGTTCCCAGTTTGTTATCTGTGTCCATTTGTGTCCATCTGTGGTTTAAACTGGTGGAGCGCCGTCCGCACCAGTTGGTCCAGCGCCGCCCGCAGCACGTCGGAACGGTAGAGATCATGCACGGCGCGTTCGGCGGTCCGGCGCCAGGCGCCGGTTTGCACCACTTGCTGCAACGTGCGCGCAATCGTCTCGGGCGCATTATCCGGCATGAACGTGATGCCCGCCGCCAGTTCCGGCTCCACCGCGCCCATGGGCGTCGAGATCACGTGCGCGCCCGCCGCCAGATACTCGACAATCTTGAAGGCGAACACATTGCCCGGGCGGCTGCTCAGCTCATGCGGGTTCACGCAGATTTTGGCCAGCGACATGAGCCGGGCCAGTTCGGCGACGGCCACCGTGCCGTGAAAAATGATCTGCGGCTGCCCCTGCGCCAGTTTCTGTAGCGCCGGGGTTTCCTCGCCCTCGCCGGTGAGGTGCAATTCCCAGCCGGGCAACTGCGCCAGTGACCACGCCTTGATCAGCGGCGCAATGCCTTTCGTGCGATAGTGGGTGCCCGAGAAGAGCACCCAGTTTTGCTTTTCCGCCTCCGGTTTGCCGCTGGCCCGCAGGATCTCCTCCGCCACCACGCCGCGCACCATCAACTGCGGCACTCCGGACGGCAACTGTGCCAGGAGGTGCGGCGAACAGGCCAGACCGCCCGCCGCCGCCGCCAACACTTGCTTGGCCCGGCGCACGTAACCGGCCCGCAGCGTGGGGTCCGGCCGCCCTTCCACATCCAGAAACGCGTCGTCTTCGTATTCCACCACCACCGGCAAGCCCAGGCGTCGGGCGGCGTATTCGGCGCACACCACCTGCGCCACCTTGAGGTTGTAGATCAGCGCCAGGTCAAACGGGGCCGTCCGGTGCCGGGCCTTGAACAGCGCGCACAACCCGCGGCCCTGCCAGAAACCGTTGAAATACCGCACGGGCAGCGCGGAGGAATAACGCACCGGCACATCCCCGGCCACCGGCGCAGGTTCCGCAAAGGCCGGATAATACTTCAGGCCCAGTTCGACCACCTCGCCCTGCGAGAAGATTTCCACTTCATGCCCAGCCGCGCGCAACAAACGTGCGATCACTTCCATCTTGGCGGAGCCGGCGAGGCTGCGATTCAGCGTGATCGGCCGCCGCTCCTTGAGCGTGGGGCCTTGATACGGGGCGAGGTAGGCGATGCGCATCGGATCAGTTGCCGGCCAGCCGGGCATAGACCGCCGTGGTCATCTGCGCCACCTTGGCCCACGAATAACGTTCCTGCGCATACGCGCGAATGGCCGCGCGCTGCTCATTGCGGCCGGCATACAGTTCGCTGGTAAAATAGCGCTCCACCGCCCGCTTCAGGCCGGGAACGTCACGCGGCGGAAAAACATATCCGGTCCGGCCCTCGACAATTTCCTCCCTCAACGCCCCCACGTCGGCCGCCAGGGCCGGCAAGCCGAAATTGTACCCTAGAAACAGCACGCCGCTTTGAAAAATGTGCGTGTACGGCAGCAGCAGGACATCCGCCGCCTTGAAATAAATCTCCGTCTCCTCGTCCGGCACAAATTCAATTCGCAAGATCAACCGGTCGCGCACCGGGCTGGCCTTGATCCGCTGCAGGATTCCGTTCCAATAGGCTTCGTTGCCCTTGGGCCGGCCGGCGATAATGAGGCGCAGGTCCGGCTGGCCGCCCGCCAGTTCCAGAAAGGCCTCGACCAGGAACTCCACGCCCTTGTACGGCGCGATATTCCCAAAAAACAGAAGCACCTTGTCCTGTGTCCCCAGGCCCAGGCGCTGCCGCGCGGCGGGTCCCGTCAACGCCGTGTCGGGCACGGTGCTGTTCAGCCCAAATGGAATGACACTCGTCCGGCTCGCCGGCACGCCATAGCCGGCCACCAACTCGGCCCGCATCTTCTCCGTATGCAGAAAAATGTGATCACAACGGCGGTATTGAAACTTCAGCGTGGCGCGATTCCAGAACGAATCGCCCCCGTCGCGCGCCCGCACATTCACGTTGTGCGCGGTAAAGACGATTTTTTTGCCCAGCAAACGGTAGAGCATCATCAGCACCGTGCGGTCGAACAGCTCGAACTTGTTGTTCCAGAGAATATGAAAGACCGGCGGCCGCGCGGTGAAGGCATATTGGAGCAGCCGACCGTAATAGGCGAGCACGCGGAGGGCTTTTCGGGCCAATCCCACCTCCACGCTCTGGTCACCGCGCAGGTTGAGGAAACGAATCCGCGGCGACGCATGCAGTTCGGGTCCGTCCACGTCGTCGCTGCCCACGAACTCAAGCGTGGTGCCGGCGGCCAAGAGCGCAGCCGCCAGGCCCAGCGCATACGGCCGGTCGCGACCGGCGGTCAACAGACTCACTTGGGGCGGCGGGTTGTTCACCGCAATTGTGCCAACACGGCGGCCAGGACTTCCGGCACCGTAATGGCCTGGATGGCCCGTTCGTCGAGGCCGCGCTGGAAGAAAAATTCCGCCAGCAAGGGCGACGTGATCTGGCGTTGAATACCGTAGGGATGGATTTCCCACGGCCCGGTGCAGGTGAACAGGGTCACGCAGCGGGTACCGGCGCCCAGCGCCATGTGCATGGGCAGGCTATCGCCACTCACCAGGCAGCGGTGGTTCTTCACGTCCCCGAGATGTTGCACCAGGCTGGGCCGCTCGGGCAACACGTTCACCGTGAGACCGTGCGCTTCCAGCTCAGCTTTCAACTCGCCATAATACGCCCAGTTCTTCATGGGCCACACGTGCCCCGACTTGGGGGCGATGGCCACATCGCCGGTCAGGTCGCCCACCGCCGGGGGCGGCAGCAGGTAGGGCTCGCCGCGAAACCGCAGGCCCAGGCCGGCAAAGATGATGTCCTGATACGTGCGGCGATTCGCCAACTTTAGTTGGTCGGCCTTCGCCTTGCCGAAGCGGCTGATCAGGCTCAAATCAAACCAGCCGCGCGCATCCTCGGTATAGCTCAGCCCGTCCTTCACCGCGTAAGCTCCGAAAAGCTGTTTGAACTTCAAGGCGGACAAAAACTGCGCCACGTCCAGCGAGTCCTCGAGGTTGATGACCAGATCGTAGTCCCGGTCGCAAAAACGCGTGCGCTCTTCCCACGCCACGCAGCGCAGGGTCGGGGTGAGTCCGGTCAACAGCGGCACGTTCTTGGCGGCCGTCACCCAGGAGACTTCGCCGGCCAGATGTTTCAGGAGCGGCGTGGTGCGGACCACGTCGCCCGTGGCGCCGAGTTTCAGGATCAAGGTATGCATGTCAGTTTTCGAGCCCGCGCGGCAGTTCCGCGAAGAGCTGGCGTTCCAGGGATTCGAGCGTGAGCACCGCGTTGATTTCCGACGGATAATCCTTTTCGCCGGCCAGGTGCCGGCGTGCCATTTGTTCCAGGCCCGCCGCGTTCCAGAGACCATGCTCGCGTTTTTGGGCCGCGGCGGTCTGGGCCTTCAGGTAGGGCGCCAGTTCACCGCGGAACCAGGTGCTGTACTTCAAGAACTTGTGCAGACCGGCGATGCCCAGCGTGCGCACGACCGGCTTGAACAGCGAATCCAGCGGCCCGAACGGCCGCGGCAAACCGGCGTTGCTGCAATAATCGAGCTTGAACGTGAGTTCCGCAAACACCCGCCGCGCGAATATCCCCGGGTCCGACCGGTCGCTGATGTAGCCCCGATCCGTTGGGATGCGGTCGAGTGCCGGACTACAGGCCTTGACCAGCCGCATCGCGGGCAGCGACGATTTTTTGAGGCTGGCCGGGCATTGGTAGCACAGGGCCACGAGTTCGTTGTCCAAATACGGCGTGCGAAAGCTGATTTGCGACCGGCCGGCAGCGAGGTTGCCAAAGAGGTTCAAGGGCACCTCGTGGAAGGCCGCAAAAGTGTCCGGATGCTTTTTTTCCGCCGCCAATTGTGCTCCCGCGGCGGAGACTGCGGGCAGGAAATCCTCTTGGATCAAAGCGGGCGCCAGGCCCAGCGGTTTGAACGTGGAAATCGCGCGGCAAGTCTCGCTTCCATAATTGCCCGTCAACCGGAGCGTGGCCAGCGCCCGCGCCTGCCGGTGAAAATAAATCTCATGTGCCCCCA
>Ga0181535_10004898_pt1 | contig 14595 bp, 12 predicted proteins | sample PEATcosm2014_Bin_44_FD_119774 | JGI IMG/M metagenome (GOLD analysis project Ga0181535, IMG submission 119774) | Peatland microbial communities from MTU Mesocosm Facility, Houghton, MI, USA - PEATcosm2014_Bin17_30_metaG | ecosystem: Environmental > Terrestrial > Soil > Wetlands > Peat | place...
AGAAGATCAGCGGCTGGATCAACTGACGCTGATGCCGCTTTGAGCGGCTAACGGAACAAACAACCGCTTTGAGCGGTTCACGCTATTTCAAGCCTCCGGCTCTGCCGGAGGTTACTGACTCTGTCCCTTTTTCGGGGAGGATTAAGATTGCGATTATGATTAGGAGCGGAGAAGATGACTATGCTGGCGCGGGGGCGGGGGTGCCGTATCCGGGCAACTTGGGCGGCAAAGGCTTGGGTGTGTCGGCCAGGGGCGTGGCTGCAACCGCGCCGGAAGGCGGGTCCACTTTGGGCGCGGGCGGCGGAGGAGTGAAGGTGCCGGTGCGCACGATTTCGCCGACTTGCTCGCCGTCGAGCGTTTCGTACTCGAGCAACGCATTGGCGATGATTTCGAGTTTGGCGCGGTTTGTATCAATTATATTCTTTGAGACGGCGTAGGCTTCGTTGATGATGCGCTTGACTTCGGCATCTATTTCCTGGGCGGTGAATTCGCTGTAACCCTTGGCGGGGGGCACGTCATGACCCATGAAAACATGGTCCTGGTCGCTGCCGTATTGAACCATGCCCATCTTTTCGCTCATGCCCCATTGGCAGACCATGGAGCGGGCGACGGCGGTGGCTTGCTGAATATCGCCGGAGGCGCCGCTGGAAATGTCGCCGGAAACGATCTCTTCGGAAATGCGCCCGGCCATCATGACGGCGATCAAGTCGAGCATTTCTTTACGGCGATGGTTCAGCACGTCCTCCTTGGGCAGGGACATGGTGGAGCCGAGGGTTTGCCCGCGCGGAATGATGGTCACTTTGTGCAAGGGGTGGGTGTGGGTCAGAACGACATTGACCAAGGCGTGGCCGGATTCATGCCAGGCGGTGCATCTTTTGTTTTCCTCAGACATGGCCATGCTGCGACGTTCGCGGCCCATGCGCACTTTGATGCTGGCCTCCTCAAGCTCTTCCATCCCGATCATTTTCTTGTTCATGCGCGCCGCGAGCAGGGCGGCTTCGTTCAAGAGATTGGCCAGGTCCGCCCCGGAATAGCCGGGGGTGCCCCGCGCGATGACTTCGAGATTGACGGCCGGGTCGAGTTTTACGTTGCGGGCATGGACTTTCAAAATGGCATCGCGTCCGCGCACGTCGGGCAGGCTGACCATGATCTGGCGGTCAAAGCGGCCTGGGCGCAACAGAGCAGGGTCGAGGACATCCGGTCGGTTGGTGGCGGCGATGATGATGATCCCATCCTGGGTGTCAAAGCCGTCCATTTCGACGAGGAGGGCGTTGAGGGTCTGTTCGCGTTCGTCGTTGCCGCCGCCCCAGCCGTGTCCGCGGCTGCGACCGACGGCGTCGATTTCGTCGATGAAAATAAGGCAGGGCGTGCTTTTGCGCGCCTGATCGAACATGTCGCGGACGCGGCTGGCGCCGACGCCGACAAACATTTCGACGAAATCCGAACCGCTGATGCTGAAAAAGGCGGCGTCGGCCTCGCCGGCAATGGCCTTGGCCAGCAAAGTTTTGCCGGTGCCCGGCGCGCCGACCATGAGAATGCCTTTCGGGATGCGACCGCCCAGCCTTTGAAATTTTTTCGGGTCGCGCAGGAATTCGACCAGTTCGGAAACTTCCTCCTTGGCTTCTTCCACTCCGGCGACGTCCTTGAAGGTGATTTTGTTTTTCTCCTTGTTCAGCATCCGGGCGCGGCTTTTGCCAAAGTTCATGGCGCCTTTGCCCGCCATTTTAATCTGGCGGAAGATGAAGAAATAAAGGACGAGCAAAATGAGAATGAAAGGCAACCCGGTGTTTAAAAACACGGTCCAGAGCGCGTTCCCGCTGTTCGGGGTCCTGAAACCCTGGTCATAAACGAGGGTCTTGGTCATCGGTTCGGTGAGAGGGATGTCCAGCTTGAAGGGCATTTCGGCTTTTTTGCCATCCTTGTCCAGAACGATTTTTCCCTTTTCATCCGTCTTGTAATAGCGGCCGGTGACCCGTTTGACGTCGGAAATCTGGGAGTTGTAAGTAATTTTGCCGGAGTCTGGAACGATCAAATTATTGGTCAATTTGTCGGCCAGTTGGCTGTATTTGGTGAATTCCGTCACCGTCTCATCGGTGCCGTTTTTCAACAAAAACAACATGCTGAACGCCGCGATGATCCCTATCCATATAAGGAAGGTCCGCGGCGGCACTCGCATGTTGTCGCCGTTCCGCTTGTCGTTTTTATCCGGGTCGTTCGGTCTATTTTGATCTGCCATGTCGTTATTTCCTTACGCCAAACTATCATCCTGCGGCGCAATCCGCAACTGGGGACAAGCCCGGTGATTCCCGGCGCCAGCTCCAATGGAGCGTTCGCACCGTGTTTTTGCCCATTTTAAATTTTTCGGCCATGCGCAGGCCTTCCACCCAAAACAACCCGCCTTGGGAGGTGACTGCCACCACCCGTTGATGCCGCTCGGCGCGCGGGACCTTCAAATCGGTGAACAGGTCCTGCAATTTCTTCGCCGAATTCGTGCCGATGGGCTGAAACCGGTCGCCGGGCTGCCAGCGGCGCAGATAAACCGGCGCGCCAACCTTGTCGGCGTCAAAATGTTCGATCATTTCCCCCGGTCGGGCTTCGGCCGCGCCCCTGTTATCGGCAATCCGACAGCGTATCTTTACCCCGGCGAAGGATACATGAGATGTCTTTCGCGCCAATAATAATTTCCGGCGGCGTGAATTGAATGTAAACGACTCCACTGGACGCACTTGGATCATCCCGTTTGCGTCCCGGCACACGGAGTGACCGGCGTTGACCGCAATCCATTGAGCCGGATTCAGGCGCAAGCGTTCAATCATTTCAAAGTCCGCCGCCAACTTTTTCCCGGCCAACTGCTGGTGAACAATCTGCCTTTGCATCGCCAGCGGCAGGAGGTTGAATTTTTTCCTCTTCCCTTGGGCCAGCCAATCGTCCGCCGCCTGGGTCACGAATTCCGCTTCCGCACCAATCAGGTCCATCAAACGAAGGATGGTGCGATTGAGCGCGGGTTGGTAATGCCGGACTAGGGACGGGATCAATTCATGGCGGATGCGATTGCGCCGGATGTCGAGGGAGGCATTGCTGGCGTCCTCGGAAAATTCGATTTTATTGTCGGCCGCGAAACGGAGCAAGTCGGCTTTGGGCAAATCGAGCAGGGGCCGGATGAGGCGGATGTCCGGGTTGGAAGGCGAAGGGTTGCTCCACTTCATTCCAGCCAGGGCGCCGCCGCCTGATCCGCGCAACAGGCGGAGAAAGAACAATTCGACCTGATCGCCGGCATGGTGGGCGAGGGCGATGGCGGAAATTTTATTCTCGACGGCGACGGCGGCCAAAAAGTCGTGGCGCAGTTTCCGCGCCGCCATTTCCACGGACAATCCGTGTTGGTCAGCGAAGGCTTGAACGTCGCCGCGTCCGGCAATGACGGGCAGTTTGAGTTTTCGGGCGGTTTTCAGGGTGAGGCGTTCGTCGGCATCGCTGGCGGCGGCGCGCAACTGGTGGTTGAAATGGGCGACGGACAATTTCCAGCGGTGAGCGGGAGCGAGGCGGTGAAGGACATGGAGCAGGACCATCGAATCCATTCCGCCCGAAACCGCGACCAAGATGCGCTGGCCATCGCGAAGAAGCTCCTTCGCGCGGCTGCTGTTTTCAACATGGCCTGGCAGATCAGTCACGGCGCGATTGTACAGGGTTTTGAAGGCAATGTCATTGCCGCACTGAGACTGGCGGGAGGGCGGGGGCGGTGGGCTGAATGGGCGTGGAGATTATCTGGAATTGACTTGACTGCCCTCACCCCGGCCCTCCCGCTTCGCGGGCGAGGGAGAAACGTCGTCCGTCGCCGAGCACTTCCGAAGCGGCACAGGAGCTACCAGCTTGGCTGAACATTCTGCGATTGTGTTGGCAGGGGGGCTGATGGCCCTGACTCAACTCCTACGGAGTTGAATCCAATTTTTAACTTTTACCCAGGGTAGTCGCGTTCGCGCCAACCGCTGGGCTGAATGATGGGCATCCCTTCAGGATGCTGCCCTCACTCCGGCTCTCCCGCTTCGCGAGCGAGGGAGAAACGTTGTCCGTCTCGATGAAATATTCAGCGGCTGCATCGGTCGGAAGTCAGCACAACACCGGGTTCGATACTGGCGAGCGTAATCGTGTTTGCAATGGGCGGCGGGGGGCTGGTCACTTTTGGCGCGGGGCGGCGCGGCAAAACCGATGTGTGTTTTTTTTGTCACCTGTGGCATCCTTGGCTCGGTCGCCGGGGTTGGTGTCTTATATTTGCGAGCTGTGAGAAGGTTTCGAAAGGATGCGGCGGAAAAGAGCGGCGGCCGGATTTTTTGACGGGATCAGCGGGCTGAATGGGGAGACGTTTATTTTTCTGCCTGCCCGCCCGCCTTGCGCTCACTGGGGAGGGGGGAAGCCGAGGTGCGGGGCTGGAATAAGCTGGAGACCGCAGATCATCGCGTCGCAAACCGTGCGTCCGCCGGGGGTGGTCGCCGGGCCGCCGGGGCGGATAAGAATTTTGACGTCCTCTCCGGGCGCAACGGTAACGCCGCGGAAGCATACATATTGGCTGCCTTCCACCCAGTTTGTATTCTGGATTGCATCCAAGTTGTGGGATGTGGTCATGCGGCCATAATCGCGCCTGCCCACGGTCAATTGATAATCCCCGTAATACAATCGCTCGGTGCCATGTCCGTAGATATAGATTTGGTATCTTCCCGGAGGCACATGATGCAAAATCACCTTGGCATCACCGCCGTGGTTGTCGGCGGGATAGCGAAAGGCGTCCAACATGGGAGACGTCACCCCCATCGACCCGGAGTTGTTCCAGCTTCCGCCCAGATTCAACATTTCCAGCTCAATCGGACTCGGTCCGCCGCCGGCGAATTTGAGGGGGGGGGGCGCGTTAGTCTTATTGGTGGGCGTCGCCACGGTGTTCCAATAGTCTCCCGGTTCGCCGGCAGCCGCTGGTCCGACTTGCTTGGACTTGTCGGGCTGCCACGGACCGAAATCAATGTTGAAACGTTGCGGTCGCGGCATGGGCGCATAAGCGGCGGAGATCGGGGTGTCTCCCGATCCTGTTCCAGCAAAAAATATTGTCAAGTATAGCACAGCGACGGCTATTGCCAACACGAAGCTGCCGAGCAGGAGGATTTTTTTCCGGTTGCCGGCTGTCGCATCGGATTTGGGGGCGGCAGGGGTGGGCGGCTTGTTCCGGGCCGGGCTGGCGGCAATGGTTTCAACATCGGTTTTGACCTGGCTGGCCTGCTGGTAGCGTTTTGCCGGCTCTTTTTCCAGCGTGTGCAGCACCACCGAATCCAGGCGGGGGTCCGCCTGCGACTTTTGGGAGGGCGGCGCAAATTTCCCCAAAGGCAGTTCGCCGGTGAGCATTTCATAAAAAACCACCCCCAACGAATAAATGTCGGCCCGGTGATCCACGGTGTGCGGCTTCTCAACTTGTTCCGGCGCCATATAGTGCGGCGTGCCGATGACCTGCCGTTCATGGGTCAGCCCCGCCTGCGCGATCTCATCGGCCATCTTGGCGATGCCAAAATCGGCGATTTTTACCAGCCCTTGTTGGTCCAGCAGGATGTTTTCCGGCTTGATGTCGCGATGGACCACCCCGTGCTGGTGCGCGAACTGCAGGGCCTCGCAAATTTTAGGCACGATGGCCAGAGCTTCTTGCGGAGCCAATTTGCCGTGCTGGAGCAGTTGCCGCAGGGTCGGTCCGTTCACATACTCCATGAGCAGGAAAGAGTAAGAGCCAGCCTGGCCATAGTCGTACACAGCCACGATGTTGGGATGACTGAGTTTGGCCAGGGTGCGGGCTTCCTGGGCAAAGCGTTCGTCGAAGGCGGTGTCCTGGTCCGGGTTCTGGCGCCGCCGGAGCAGGATTTTCAGGGCCACCAACCGGTCCAGATTCGGCTGGCGCGCCTTATAGACCGCGCCCATTCCGCCGCGTCCCAGCAACTCAATGATCTCAAGCCGGGGGAAAAGGAGGGCGATTTCCGCGACTGGCGGCGGCTCTGTTTCGGGTGATACGGCGGGATCGTCTGTTTGAGTGCCTGCGGACAGACCCGTGTGCAACAAACATTCCGGGCAGAGTCCATGAGGCGCATGAGGCGCCAGGGGCCTGCCGCAGGTCGGACATGAGTTTGAACCCGTCATTCAGTCAATCTATCTATTTTACTACCGGAATCCGCCCGCAAGGTTACAGGGGGGGATGCCGGTCTTTTATCGCAAGGCATCGAACAAGTGGCGCAATTCCTCCCCGGCTTCGTCCGGCGTGCCGACCGTGCCGGCAATCTCTGTTTGGAGCAATTCCCGGTAGCGTTTGCGCAGGCGATGGACAGCGACTTTGACGGCGCCTTCGGTCATGTTCAAACGGCTGCCTAGCTCGGCGTTGGATTGGCCATCCTTTATGCCGGCGATGGTCTCTTTCAAAACGGCAAACAGCTCCTGCCGGCCTTGCTGGCTGTACTCGCTCTCCAGCCGGTCAAGCACTTGTCGCAGCAAGGCCATCGCCCAACGCTTTTCGAAGGCTTTGTCCGGCGTGCATTGGTCTGAGAGTTCCAAGGCATACCACTGCTCGGCGGTGGCAACGTCCAGGGATACCATCTTTTGGGCGCCTCCGCGTTTGAGGGCGCGCGACTTCTCCCATTCGTGCGCCAGAAAATGGCCGAGTGAGGCCAGCAAAAAAGAGCGGAAGCGGCCCCGGACGGGGTCCGCGCGGGTCAGGGTGCCTTTTTGGAGGAGTTGGACAAAAAACTCTTGAGTCAGATCTTCGGCGTCCTCCGGGGAATAACCGCGGTAGCGCACATAGGCGTAAAGCGGATACCAATAGACTTCACACAAGTGCGCCAAGGCTGTTTGCGACCGGGTTGTATCATTTTGTCCCGCACTTTTCACCACGGACCAGTGTGTCGTGGCAAATACGGCCTGGCGTGGATTCTGCCCGAAATTGCAGTCCGCGCCGGATGGGGTCGTTGTGCTCATGCGGTGTGGCACAGGAATAAGTCCGGCCGGTTAAAATGTAAAATAAAAACAGAGGTTTTCCCTCCTCCTTTGTAACCTTTGGTTCCTTTCCCGGTATTATTGTAGTGTATGGGGAGCGTTCGATCTTCTCGCGTCGGTTTTACGCTGGTTGAGCTGTTGGTGGTTGTGGCCATCATCGCGGTTCTGGCCAGCTTGTTGCTGCCCGTCCTCGCATCGTCAAAGGAGCAGGCCTGCCGCACGCTCTGCGCCAGCAACCTTCGGCAATGGGGCATCGCCTATGCGGCCTATGCAGGGGACAGCCGCAATTGCTTTCCCGACAATACGGATGGCGCGCAGATGAGCTGGTGCGGGACCAACGTCCAGGCCTTTTGGACGCAATATTTGATGCCCATGCGGCGCACCACGGTGGAGAAGGACAAAACTCACGTTCTTTTCTGTCCCGATCAACAATGGCACCGTTATGCAGACGTCAATCCCAACTCCATGTTCGCGCCGCAGTTTGTCATTGGCTACTTTGTGCTGCCTTTCCGTGATCCGAATTTCACAATGAATGCCGGTTGGGGATACAGTTACAACATTACCGGGCTGGAGGGATGGGTCACGAAGCAGAAGTTGGGCGGCGATTTTGCGAAGGCACCCATCGTGATGGATATGAAGCAAGCCATGGGCAGCGCTCCGCCGCCGGGGTCGTCCGGCAATGTGGATTGGTTCAATCCCAGTCCGCGCATCCCTTATTCCAGCCACATTCGCCCTTCGGGGGAACCGGTGGGGGGGAATTTCCTTTTCGAAGATGGCCGCGTGAGTTGGTATAACTCCAGAAACGTCAGCGCAGCCTGCACCGGCCAGGGATGGGTCTTTTTCTACGGCATCAACCTGTGAATTGGGAGGGAGAATGCGCGCGATGAAATTCGTTTATTCCGAATCGAAACCGGACAGATCAACCATAAAGATAAAAACATTATTCACCATTCTTGCCATTGCATTGGCCCTGTCGGCACGGGTGCAGGCCCAGTTTTATTGCCAAGGCAATGGCAATGGCACTTGCGCCATTATAACTTACTACGGGCCTCCCTGGGTTGTGAATATTCCAACCAACATCAATGGCATGTCCGTCACCAGCATCGAGGCAAATGCGTTCTCGCAATCCACCAGACTGACCAGCGTTACGATTCCCGGCAGCGTGACCAACATTGGGTCTAATGCGTTCTATGCCTGCACCGGTCTGACCAACGTCATCCTTTCCAATGGCGTCGCCTGCATCGGGGCGGATGCATTTTGGACCTGCACCAGCCTGACCAACGTCACGATTCCTGGCAGCGTGACCAACATAGGGGATTATGCGTTTTATGACTGCACCGGCCTGACAAATGTCACGATGTCCAACGGCGTCGCCAATATCGGAGGAGGGGCGTTTAAATACTGTGACAAACTGGCTGGCATCACGATCCCTGACAGCGTTGCCAACATCGGGGATAGCGCGTTCTATACGTGCTACGATCTGACCAGCGTCACGATTCCGAACAGCGTGACCAACATTGGGGACTACGCGTTTTATGGTTGCAACGGCCTGACCAACATCGCGATTCCAAACAGCGTGACCAACATCAGAACTTCTGTGTTCGGATTCTGCGGGAGCCTGACCAACGTTGCGATTCCGGGCAGCGTCACCAGCATCGGGTATGAGGCGTTCGATGAATGCATCAATCTGGCCATCGTCACCATTCCAAGCAGCGTCACCAACATTGGATATGGTGCGTTCAGTATGTGCCGCAGTCTTTATGGGGTCACGATTCCTGCCGGCGTCACCAGCATCGGGGGCAGTGCGTTTAGTGGTTGCGCCAGCCTGACCAGCATTGCGGTCCCGGGCGGCGTTACCAGCATTGAGGACTATGTGTTTGAAAAATGCACCAGCCTGACCAGGGTTACGATTTCAAGCAATGTCACCAGCATCGGGATCGAGACGTTCGAATCCTGTCCCCTGTCCAGCATTACGATTCCGAACGGCGTCACCAACATCGGAGATTATGCGTTTTGTGATTGCGCCGGCCTGACCCAGGTCACGATTCCGAACAGCGTCGCCAGCCTCGGTGCGGATGCGTTCAGCGGTTGCACCAGCCTGACCAACGTCATTATCTCTGACGGCGTCACCAACATTGGGGAGGCTGCGTTCATCGGCAGCGGTCTGGTGAGCATCACCATTCCCGGCAGCGTCGTCAACATTGAGGAATATACGTTTCAATCATGCTACTACCTGGCCAGCGTCACAATCGCCGGCGGCGTCACCAGCATCGGTACCGATGCGTTCGTTAATTGCTCCAGCCTGACCAGCGTCACGATTCCCGCCAGCGTCACCAACATCGGAGACGGTGCGTTCGGAGTCTGCGCCCACCTGACCAATGTTTATTTCACCGGCAACGCCCCCGCCGCTGATTCGACCGTGTTTTCCGAAGACAGCCAAGTGACGGTCTATTACCTGCCCGGCACCGCCGGCTGGAGCAACTTCTCCGTCAATACCGGTCTTGCGCCTGTGCTGTGGAATCCGCTGATTCAAACCGCTGACGGCAGTTTTGGCGTGCAGGGCGGTCAGTTTGGGTTCAACGTCACCGGCACAAACAATTTCACGGTGGTGGTGGAGGCCTGCCCCAATCTGGCTAATCCAATCTGGACTCCGATAGCCACCAACACGCTTGCCAATGGCTCGTTTTATTTCAGCGAACCTTTGCAGACGAACAGCCCCGGACGCTTTTATGGTCTTGGTTTCCCGTAAACGTCCTTACAATCGAACACGAACACATTGACCATGAAGACGAAAATATTATTCGCCATTCTCGCCATCGCATTGGCTCTGCCGGCACGGGTGCAGGCCCAGTTCACTTACACGACCAATGCCGGCGCGATCACGGTTGCCGGGTATGCCGGTCCGGGAGGCACGGTGGTCATTTCCAACTTCGTTACCAGCATCGGAAGCGATGCGTTTGAAAACCGCACCAGCCTGACCAGCGTCACGATTCCCGGCAGCGTGACCAACATAGGGAATTATGCGTTCGATGGCTGCACCGGTCTGACCAATGTTGCGATGTCCAACGGCGTCGCCAATATCGGCGGGTGGGCGTTTGATGGCTGTGTCAAACTGGCTGGCGTCGTGATTCCTGACAGCGTTGTCACCATTGGGGGGTCTGCGTTTTATGGCTGCACCCGCCTGACCAGCATCGCGATTCCGGGCAGCGTGACCAACATGGGGGATGCTGCGTTTTACGTCTGCACCGGCCTGACCAATGTCGTTATCTCCAACGGCGTCGCTGTCGTTGGGGAATCTGTTTTTAATGGCTGTACCGGCCTGACCGGCATCACGATTCCTGCCAGCGTCACCAACATCGTGAACGACGCGTTCTATTATTGCACCAACCTGACGAATATCTATTTCGCGGGCAATGCTCCTGGCGTTAATCCGACGGCGTTTGCCGGGGACAGCCATTTGATTGTCTATTATTTGCCGGGCGCCACCGGCTGGAGTTCTGCTTTTGCCGGTTACCCGGCCGTGCTGTGGAATCCGCTGATTCAAACCGCCGGCGGGAGCTTTGGCGTGCAGGACGGTCAGTTTGGGTTCAATGTCACCGGCACAAACAATTTCACGGTGGTGGTGGAGGCCTGCACCAGTCTGGCTAATCCCGTCTGGACTCCGATAGCCACCAACACGCTAGCCAATGGCTCGTTTTATTTCAGCGAGACCTTGCAGACGAACAGCCCGGGCCGCTTTTATGGTCTTGGTTTCCCGTGAAGTGCGGAGATAAGACATTCTCGCAACCAGTGGGCGGAATGGCGCCGGGGGTTATCGGAAAATCTGCTTGACTGCCATCACCCCGTCCCTCTCCCGCTTCGCGGGCGAGGGAGAAAAGTCGTCCGTCTCCGAGAATATTATGCGACTGGGTGCCCGGAAGTCAGCACAATGCCAAGTTCGATGCTGGCGAGCGTAATTGTGTTCAAGCGGCGGTGGCGGCCAGGGCGTCGTTTCTGTTGGCGGGCAGGCGGTCGAGGTTGTAAATCAAAAAGGCGTAGAGGTAGTGGTCGATTTCGGATATTTGCGCCGCGCTCAGGCGGAGGCAAAAGAGGACGGGCCAGTCTTCATTGGCGAATTTTTGCAGCAATTGTTTGACACCAATGCTCAGATCGGCGGCGGCGATGTCGGGCATCAGACCGAGATTGTCGAGCAGTTTCATCTCGAAGGCGAAGAGGGCGACGGCTCCGGGGGGGTGGCGGGGCAGTTCGCGCAACAGGCCCGTGAACGCCTCGAACAGGCCGGGCAGGGGGGTGTCGGTCTCGGTGGTTTGCTCGATGATCGCGGCGCAGTAGGAGGCTTGGCGGAGCCAGGCCAGTTCGGGCCGCAATGCGGCGTGGCTTTCCAGGAGACGGACTTCGCGCAGGGTGTGCAGTTGGGAACGGCGGCTGCGGACGAAGCTGATTTCGGCCAGGTAAAATAAATCGATCTGGCCGCGAAAAGGCGATTTGGAGCGTCGCGCGCCCTTGGCCACGGTGGCGAGGCGCCCGGAATCCGGGGTCAGCCATTGCACGATCAGACTGGTGTCGGTCAGCGGCCGGGTGCGCAAGACGATGCCGGTTGCGCGCTCGACGTTCATTTTGGTTTGCCGGGGTCGGGCGGCAGCAGTGTGATGGTGTGTCCGGCAGGGTCGGGGGAGATGGCGCCGAGGCTGATGATGAATTTAATGCCGTCTGCCACGGAGATGTCGAGTTTGACCACGTCCTTTTCCGGGATGAGGAGGAGGAAACCGGAAGTCGGGTTGGGGGTGGTGGGGATGAAAACGCTGATGAGTTTTTCGGCGCCCGTGCCTTTTTGTTCGCCGGTCGCGAAGCCGAGCGAATGGGAGTGGGGGTGGGGGAAGGGAACCAGGACAACGTGTTTGAAGGATGATTTGTTGTTTTGGAATGATTCGTTGACCTGCTTGATCGTGCCATAGATTTTATTCAGCAGGGGAATCTGCATCATGGCGCCATCGACCCATTCAATCATTTTGCGTCCGAAATAATTGCGTCCATAGCGGCCGACGAGGCAGATGAGGCAGAGGGTGAGGATGAGCGTCACCCAGCTCCAATACCAATACACCTCGCCGAAGTCGCCGTCGGGTTTGCGCGCCTGGGTCCAGGAAATGGGGAGGAAGAAGAGGAGTTTGTTGGTGTAATGGGAAATCCAGTTAAAGAGCCAGACGACCAGCACGACAGAGATGGCGGCGGGGAGGATGATTGCCAGGCCGGCGAAGAAATTCGCCCTCCACTTCAATACGAAACTATTTTTTTCCATCGACATTTTTAACCGGAACCAGTTTGCCCGGGTTGAAGCGGCGGGACAATTCCTTTACGAGTTTATTTTCCTGGCGTTTCATGATCCGCCGGGCGGCCGGCTTCAGGTCGTCGTAGCCCTCCAGATGCAAGAGGCCGTGGGCCAGATAGCGGACGACTTCCGATTGCCAGGTTTGGCCAAATTGGGCGGCTTGTGTCACGGCGTCGTCCACGGAAATGAAAATTTCGCCGTAGAGGTTTCCGGGGTCGGGCGTGTCGCGGTGGTCGAAGGTGATCACGTCGGTGGAACCGGCGTGGCCCAGAAATGATTCGTTCAACCGGGTCATTTCGTCCGCGCCGATCAAGTGGACGCCCAGTTCGTAGCGGGAGCGGTCCAGCAGGTTTTCGATGAGAAATTTGGCCATGCGGCGGAGTTGGGTTCCGCTGAGGCGCCGGCATTTTTGCCGGTTCAAGACGCGCAATAATTTCATGATTGCGGGCCGCGATGCCGTTCGTAAGCGGCGATGATGCGTTGCACGAGGGGATGCCGCACCACGTCCCGGCGGCTGAATTCGATCAGCTCGATGCCTTCAACGCCTTTGAGGGCCCGTTGGGCTTCCACCAGGCCGGAGCGTTTGTGGGCGGGCAGGTCCACCTGGGTCACGTCGCCGGTGATGACGGCTTTGGAGTTGATGCCCAAGCGGGTCAGGAACATGAACATCTGTTCCGTGGTGGAATTCTGGGCTTCGTCGAGGATGATGAAGGCGTTGTTCAGGGTGCGTCCGCGCATGTAGGCGAGGGGCGCGATTTCGACCGTGCCGCGTTCCATATGTCTGGCCACGTCTTCGGCCGGGAGCATGTCTTGCAGGGCGTCGTGCAGCGGGCGAAGGTAAGGGGCGATTTTTTCATAAAGGTCGCCCGGCAAAAAACCGAGCGCCTCGCCGGCTTCGACGGCCGGGCGGGTGAGGATGATTCTCGAAACTTTTTCTTCCTTGAGGGTGGCCAGGGCCATGGCCATGGCCAGGAAGGTTTTGCCCGTTCCGGCCGGGCCGATGCCAAAGGTCACGTCATGATGGCGGATGGCGTCCACGTATTTTTTCTGGCCGACGGTCTTGGGCATGACGGGCGGTTTGCGGGGCGAGGTGATGATGCGTTCCGAATAGATGTTGCGCAGGGCGGAGATGCCCTCGTTTTTGACTACGTTCAGCGCCTGGGCGAATTCGCGATTGCGGATCGTGCCGCCGTTTTGCATGGAGGTTTCCAGAAGATGGAACATCTGCCGGGCGCGTTCGACGGCGTCGGCTGCCCCTTCGAGTTTGATCCAATTTTCGCGCGCGACGGCTTTGACGGAGAGTTCTTCCAACACTGCGTCAAGGTTGCGCGGTTCGTTGTTGAAAAGCTGCTGCGCGAAGCGCGCATTTTCGAAGTGAAGGGTTTCTGTGGGCATGGATCAAGCGGCCAGCGCGGCGCGAAGGTGGGCCGCGATGTCGGCCAGGGCTTCCGGTAGCACGGAGGTGCCGGCCAGTACTGGCATGAAGTTGGTGTCGCCAATCCAGCGCGGCACGATGTGGATGTGGAGATGCTCGGTGATGCCGGCGCCGGCGGCTTTGCCGGTGTTGATGCCGATGTTGAAACCGTCGGGGTGCATGACCTTGGTCAGGGCATTCTGGCAGCGGCGGGTCAGTTTCATCAGATCGAGCATTTCTTCCTCGGTCAGGCCGTTCAAGTCCGGCACTGATTTGTAGGGGACGACCATGAGATGGCCGCCGTTGTAGGGGAAACAATTCAGCAGGGCGTAGCAGGAACGGTCGCGGACAATCACGTAGTTGGCGATGTCATCATTGGATTCGGCAATCTGCTTAAAAAGCGGCTCTTTGCCCGGGGCCGGTTTGGGACCCCGGATGTAAGAAATTCTCCACGGCGCATGCAATGTTTCCATCTGGTCAACGCTAGTTGTTGCCGGGATGATTGTCAAAACCAGAGGAGCCTGGCCGGCTTGCTCAGACGGGCCGTTTCAGGCCCATTTTCTTCATGCGCGAAAGCAGGGTGGTCGGCTTCACCCCCAGGAGTTTCGCCGCGCCGTCCGCGCCCTTGATTTTCCAATTGGTTTTCTGAAGGATGACGAGGAGGTTTTCGCGTTCGCGCCGATTCATTTCCGGTTCGGTGAAAAACTCCGGTTCGGGACTGCCTGCTTCCCTTGGCGCGAGGCGGGATGGGACGGCCGGGGCGTCCGTCACGGGCAGGTCGAAGTCCAGCGCGCCGCCGCGCGAAATGATGACGGCCCGTTCGATGACATTCCGCAGTTCCCGGATGTTG
>Ga0181535_10004899_pt1 | contig 14594 bp, 16 predicted proteins | sample PEATcosm2014_Bin_44_FD_119774 | JGI IMG/M metagenome (GOLD analysis project Ga0181535, IMG submission 119774) | Peatland microbial communities from MTU Mesocosm Facility, Houghton, MI, USA - PEATcosm2014_Bin17_30_metaG | ecosystem: Environmental > Terrestrial > Soil > Wetlands > Peat | place...
CGTCGAAGTCGTGCCCGAGGGGCCGGCCGACGCCGTCGTGGTGGGGCTCACGCGGACGTTCACCTATGACGCCGTGGCAGTCGCCGCCGCCGCGGTGCGGGCCGGGGCGCGACTCATCGGCACCAACGAGGACCCGACCTTCCCCACGCCCGACGGCCTGGTCCCCGGGGCCGGCGCCATCCTGGCGGCGGTGGCCACGGCCGCTGAGTCCAGGCCCGAGGTGGCCGGCAAACCGCACCGGCCGACCGCCCAGGCGATCGCCGCCACGGTGCTCGACGGGCAGCTGCGCGCCATGGTGGGGGACCGCCCCTCCACTGACGGGGCGCTGGCGTCCCAGCTGGGGATCCCCTTTGCGCTCGTGCTGTCCGGCGTCACCAAGGAGGGGCACGTACCACCCGACGCCGACCCGGCGGTCGTAGCCCCTGACCTGGCCACCCTGGTCCGGCAGGCCCTCGCTGGGGCGTGAACCAAGTGCTTGCTATCAGCTAGCACTTGAGATACTCTTGTGCAATGGCTAGCAATGAGCGCATTCGCAAGTACCTCGATGCGGGGACCGTCCTCGGGCAGGTCAGCCGTGGTCGGGCCGAGGAGATCGTGCGGGAGCTGGTGAACGCGGGAGACATCCAGCGCAGCCAGGCCCAGGAGTGGGTCGACAACCTGGTCGAGCGGAGCCGCAAGACGAGCGAGCAGGTGCTCGAGCTGGTGCGCCACGAGGTGGCGACGCAGTTGGACCGGATCGACGGGAAGTCTCTCGAGGCGATCGCCAATCAGGTCGCTGAGATCTTGAAGAAGTCGGCGGCGGCCGGGCGCACTGCCACCAAGGACGCCACGACGCAGGCCGGCAGGACAGCCAAGGGCGTCACCGCCCAGGCCGGCAAGACCGCCAAGGGCGTCACAGCCCAGGCCGGCAAGACCGCCAAGGGCGTGAGCACGCAGGCCGGCAAGACCGCCAAGGGCGTGAGCACGCAGGCCAGCAAGACCGCCAAGCGCGCCACTGCTGCCGCCAAGAAGGTCACACCGGCCCGCCGCGGCGCCGGGAAGTCCGACTCCAAGAAAGCCCACGTCAAGACGTCGGACAAGAAGTCCTCGGGCAAGAAGTCGGACAAGAAGGCCGCCAGCTGAGCACCGGGGCCCGCCGTCGGCTCGATACCGAGCTCGTTCGACGGGGCCTTTTCCCGACCCGGCAGGAGGCCCAGGCGGCGATCGCCGCCGGCACCGTGCTCGTGTCGGGCGCGGCCGCGGAGAAGTCGGCTCGTCTGGTCGCGGCCGACGAGCCGGTGGTCCTGCTCGGTCCCCCTTTGCCCTTCGTCGGCCGCGGCGGCCTGAAGCTCGATGCCGCCCTGACCCGGTTCCCCGTCCCCGTGTCCGGGCGGCGGGCGCTCGATGCCGGAGCGTCCACGGGTGGGTTCACCGACTGCCTGCTCCAGCGCGGCGCCGCCCACGTGTACGCGGTCGACGTGGGCCACGGGCAGCTCCATCCCACGCTCCGCGCGGATCAGCGCGTCACGGTGCTCGAGCGCACCAATGCCCGGACGCTGACCACGGACGACCTGCGTGCTGCCGACCCGTGCTACGAACCTTGCCCACTGGTCGTCACCGACCTCTCGTTCATTTCGCTCCGCAGCGTGATTCCCGCGCTCACCGGGCCGGTCTCCTCTCCCGACGCCGACCTCGTCCTCCTGGTCAAGCCACAGTTCGAGGCGGGTCGCGCCGCCGTCTCCAGGGGCCGGGGCGTCGTGCGGGACCCGGACGTCTGGCGGGGTGCGCTCGAGGGAGTGGTGTCCGCGCTCCATGACGCCGGAACCGGCATCATGGGGGCGATGGCCTCCCCGCTGACCGGCGCCGCCGGCAACGTCGAATTCCTGCTGCACGCCCGCAAGGGCATGCCGGGGTGTGACGCGGACGAGGCCGCCGCCCTCCTCTCCGCCGCCCTGTCGGAGGCGGAGGGTCATCTGCCCCCGGCCGACGCGGCCGGCTGAGCCGTCCCGGCCGATGGCCATCGTGACCTTCCTGGTCCATCCGGACCGCGCCGACGCGTTGGCGCTGGCCACCGAGACCGCCACCTGGCTGACCGAGCGGGGTGACGCGGCTCGCATCCTGCGCTTCAGCGGCCCCGACCGCGTCAGCGAGGCGGGCGTCGATGCGGACCTGGGCGCAGTGGACCTCGCCGGCACGACCGTCGCCGTCAGCATGGGCGGAGACGGCACGTTCCTGCGGGTCGTCCGCCTGGCCGCGGCGGCGGACGTGCCGGTCCTCGGTGTCAATTTCGGGCGTCTCGGGTACCTGCCCGACCTCTCGCCCGAACAGGTGCACGACGCCCTGGTCGCGGTGCTCGACGGGACCGCCGCCATCGAGGAGCGCTGTGCACTCGAGGTGAGCATCTCGGACCGTTCCACCGGTGGTGACGTCACGGTCCTGCTGGCACTGAACGAGGTGGTGATCGAGAAGATCGACTTCGGGCACACGGTGCGACTCGCCACCTGCATCGACGGCGAGGATGCGCTGACCTACTCCGCGGACGGCCTGATCATCGCCACGCCTACCGGCTCCACGGCGTACAACCTCTCGGCCGGCGGCCCGATCCTGGCCCCCACCCTCCGCGCCATGGTCGTGACACCCGTGGCGCCCCACTTCTCGCTGGACCGCAGTCTCGTCCTCACCGACGAGCAGTCGGTCAGGGTCGAGATCGCGCCTGACCGCACCGGGGCACTGGTCATCGACGGACAGGACATCGGGCGCCTGACGCCGGGTGCCACGGTCACCTGCACGGTGGCGGCACGTCCCGTTCGCGTGGTCCGGAACGAACCGCACACCTTCGGCACCATCCTGCGTTTCCGGCTCCTGGCCCACCGGGACGAGTGAGGGTGACGTGCTGATCGACCTGCACGTACGGGACCTGGGCGTGATCGAGGACCTGACCATCCAGTTCGGCCCCGGCATGACCGCGCTCACCGGGGAGACCGGGGCGGGCAAGACCCTGGTCGTGGAAGCCCTCCAGCTGGTCCTCGGCGGACGAGCCAACCAGGGCATGGTGCGCGCGGGTGCCGTCGAGGCGCTCGTCGAGGCCCGCTTCGTCGTCGGTGAAGGCGACCGGGAGCGGGAAGTGGTCCTTGCCCGCTCGGTACCCGCCGAGGGGCGGTCGAGGGCCTGGGTGGACGGGCGCATGGCACCCTTGGGAGCCCTGGGAGAGGCCGCGGTCGAGCTGGTCGAGATCCACGGGCAGCACGAGCACCGGGCCCTGATCACGGCGGCCGCGCAGCGCGACGTGCTCGATGCCTTCGCCGGAACGGACCTGAGCCGCCTGCGCGCCCTCCGGAGCCAGCTGAGGGCGCTCGACGAAGCCCTGCGGGGCCTCGGGGGGGACGAGCAGCAGCGTGCCCGCGAGGCCGACGTGCTGCGCTACCAGGTGGACGAGATCGCGGCCGCCCACATCGAGGATGCCGAGGAGGAGTTGGCCCTGCGCCGCGAGGAGGATCGCCTGGCCGACGCGGCGGCCTACCGCGAGGCGGCGCTCGAGGCGCTCGAGCTCATTGAGCCGGCCACGGGCGAAGCCGGCGCCCTCGACCTGCTCGGGCGTGCTGCCGCGGCCCTGTCCGGGCGCGAGGCGTTCGACGCCTACCGCGAGCGCGTGGTTGCGGCTTCGGTCGATCTCTCCGACCTGGCGCGCTCGATTCGTGACGAGGTCGAGGACTGGGAGGAAGATCCTCAGCGCCTTTCAACCGTGCAGGAGCGCCGGCGCCTCCTGGCCGAGCTCCGCCGGAAGTACGGCGAGGACCTGGGCGCGGTGATGGTCTACGCCCGGGAGGGGGCGGCCCGCCTGGCGGCGCTCCACGACGCCGAGGGCGAGGCGGCGCGGTTGCAGGCCGAGCACGAGGTGCGCCACGCCGAGCTGGGAGAGGCGGAGGCCGCCGTGCGCTCGGCCCGGGCCCGTGCGGCCGGACAGTTCGGCCGGCTGGTCGGCGAACGACTGGACTCGCTCGCCATGGCGGGCGCCCGCCTGGAGGTCCACGTGGCGCCGGAGGGGACCGGTGAGCCGGTCGAGCTGGCCCTCGGGGCGAACCTCGGCGAACCACCGCAGCCGCTCGCCCGGGCCGCGTCCGGCGGCGAGCTGGCCCGGGCCATGCTCGCCATCCGGCTGGTCGGGTTGGGCGGCCCGCAGACCATGGTCTTCGACGAGGTCGATGCCGGAGTGGGCGGCGCGGCCGCGCTCGCGCTCGGGGAGGCCCTCCACGAGGTGGGTCGGCAACGTCAGGTCCTTGTCGTGACCCACCTGGCCCAGGTGGCATCGCGGGCCGACGCACAGATCAGCGTGGTCAAGGGGGAGTCCCGGGGCCGCACCGTGACGACCGCAGTCCCGGTGTCCGGTGAGGACCGTGTCACCGAGCTGTCACGGATGCTGTCGGGCCATCCCGGCAGCGATGTGGCCCGCGCCCATGCCCGCGAGCTGCTGCAGGTGTCCCATGCGGGGTAGTCCACCGCGCGTTCCGCCGGGTTCGATTATCGTGGTCGGGTGCACCGATCACTTGGAGTGATGCTCGACGTGCCGAAGGCGGCGTGAGCAAGTTCATCTTCGTCACCGGTGGTGTCTCGAGTTCGCTCGGGAAGGGCCTCACGGCCTCCTCGCTCGGCCGGCTCCTCAAGTGCCGGGGACTGCGGGTGACCATGTGCAAGCTCGACCCGTACATCAACGTCGACCCCGGGACGATGAACCCAGGGGAGCACGGTGAAGTCTTCGTCACCGAGGACGGCGGCGAGACCGACCTCGACCTCGGCCACTACGAGCGGTTCATCGACGAGAACCTCTCCGAGCGCTCCAACACGACGACCGGGGGCATTTACCGCTCGGTGATAGAGAAGGAGCGCCGCGGTGACTTCCTCGGCCGGACGGTGCAGGTCATCCCGCACGTCACCGACGAGATCAAGGACCGCATCCGGCGCCTGGCCGACGAGGACGTCGACATCGTCATCGTCGAGATCGGCGGCACCGTCGGCGACATCGAGATCGTGCCGTTCATCGAGGCCATCCGGCAGTTCCGCCGGGACATCGGCCGGGACAACGTGTGCTACGTGCACCTCACGCTGGTGCCCTACCTCGTCTCGGGGGAGCAGAAGACCAAGCCGACGCAGCACTCGGTGACGGAGCTGCGCAGTCGCGGTATCCAGCCCGATGTCATCGTCTGCCGCAGCGACAAGCCCATATCGGAGGGGCTCAAGCGCAAGATCTCGCTGCAGTGCGACGTCCCCATCGACGCGGTCATCTCTGCGGTGGACGCACCGAGCATCTACGAGATCCCGCTGGTCCTCCACGAGCAGGGCCTCGACACCTACGTGTGCCGCACACTGGGTATAGACGACGCCGCCCACCGCATCGACATCTCCGAATGGGAGACCCTTGTCGGTCGCGTGGAATCTCTCACACGTCGCGTCAAGGTCGGGATCGTCGGCAAGTACGTCAACATGCCGGATGCCTACATGTCCGTCGTCGAGGCGTTGCGCCATGCGGGCTTCCACCACAGCGCCGAGGTGGAGCTGGACTGGATCGACGCCGAGCTCGTGCCCGATCTGCTCGGCACCGACCGGTTGCGTGGGCTCGACGCCATCGTCATACCGGGTGGCTTCGGCGAAAGGGGGATCGAGGGCATGGTCGCCGCTGCCGGGTACAGCCGCGAACATGGCATTCCCTGCCTGGGGCTGTGCCTGGGTCTGCACGTGATGGTGATCTCGGTGGCCCGGGACCTGGCGCTGCTCGAGCGTGCCAACTCGCGCGAGTTCGACAGCCTCTCGCCCCACATGGTGATCGACCTGATGCCCGACCAGAGCGAGGTCACGGACAAGGGTGGGACGATGCGGCTCGGCTCCTATCAGGCGGTGCTGCTGCCGGAATCCAAGGTGGCCCGGGCCTACGGGACCCTGGGCGTGACCGAGCGCCACCGCCACCGGTTCGAGTTCAACAACAAGTACAAGTCACGACTGGAGGCGGTCGGCCTGGTGTGCTCGGGAATCTCGCCCGATGGGCGGCTCGTCGAGTTCGTGGAGCTCGAGGACCATCCTTATTGGGTCGCCACCCAGGCGCACCCCGAGTTCAAGAGCCGGCCCGACCGGCCTCATCCCTTGTTCCGCGAGCTGGTGGCGGCTGCACTGGAGCGGGCGGAGGGACGCGAGCCGCACCTGCTCGACCTCGACGCCGTCTCCTAGGCGGTGCCCGGCTTCCGGCGCGTCTCCGAGGAGGAGCTCCTCCGGGCCTGGCTGTTCCGGGTCGACCGGTTCCACCTCCTCGATCCCGACGGTGAGCCCTTCGACCGCTTCGTGATCCGCCACCCCGGTGCGGTCACCGTCGTGCCCGTGCACGAGGACGGCACCGTGTCCCTCGTGCGCCAGTACCGGGCCGCCGTCGACGCGCTCGTGCTCGAGATCCCGGCCGGGACGCGCGACAAGGGTGACGAGTCACCGGAGGCGACAGCGCGCCGCGAGCTGGCCGAGGAGGCCGGCCTCGAGGCCGCGCACTGGGAACGCCTGATCGGCACCTGGAACTCGCCGGGCGTGAGCGACCAGCACACGACCATCTTCCTGGCCACGGGGCTGTCGGCCCGCGACAGTCGGCCCGACGGTGTCGAGGAGCGCTTCATGACCGTCGAGACGATCCGCCTCGCCGATCTCGACGACCTGGTGGCGGCCGGCAGTCTCAAGGACGAGACCACGGTGCTCGGGCTCTACATGGCGCGCCAGCGCCTGGCCGCCACGGGGCGCCTGCCATGACCGCGGTGCTCCCGCGGGACGCCGAGGAGTTCCTGTCCTGGCTCGAGGTGGAACGGGGACGCTCGCCGCGCACGCTGTCGGCGTACCGACGCGACCTGGCCGCCTACCAGGAGGACCTGGAGACCCAGGGCCGCAGGGGGATCGACGCCGCGACCTCGACCGACGTGGCGGCCCACCTCGCCTCGTTGCGGCGCACCCACGGCCCCGCCTCGGTCGCCCGGGCGCACTCGAGCATCCGCGGCTTCCATCGTTTCCTCGTCGAGGAGGGCCTGCGCGACGACGACCCCACCCTCGACCTGCCGTCGATCTCGGTCACCGACCTCCTTCCGAAGGCGCTGAGCGAGGAGGAGACGGAGCGCCTGCTCGGTTCGGTGGTCGGCACGGGGCCCATCGTCCTGCGCGACCGCGCCCTGCTCGAGGTGCTCTACGGCACGGGGGCCCGGGTGAGCGAGGTCGTGGGGCTCAACGTGGGCGACGTCGCCGGTGCGGTGGAGTCGGTGGACCTGCCGCTCGTCCGCGTGCTCGGGAAGGGCGACAAGGAGCGGGTCGTGCCACTGGGCCGACTTGCCCGCGCCGCCCTGGCCGACTGGCTCTCGGGGCAGGGTCGGCCCCTTCTCGAACCGAAGAAGTGGCGGCGGCGGAGCGATGCCGAGGCGGTGTTCCTCAATGCCCGCGGGGGCCGGCTCTCCCGGGTGGGGGTGTTCGGAGTGGTCAAGAAGTACGCCGCCAGGGTGGGTCTCGAGGAGAAGGTGAGCCCCCACGTGCTGCGACATTCCTGCGCCACCCACATGCTCGCCCGGGGCGCCGACGTGCGGGTCGTCCAGGAGCTCCTGGGGCACGCCTCCATCGCCACCACCCAGCGCTACACCAAGGTGTCCCCTGAGCATCTCCGGCGGGCCTACGAGGGAGCACACCCCCGTGCGGGAACAAGAGGGGGGAGGGACCGCGTAGCATGAGCGCATGCCGAACGAGGCCCCCACGGCGGAGACCGCCGACATCGATTTTGCCGCCCTGCTGCACAACGAGCAGGCCGGCCTTCAGGCCCAGCTGAAGGAGCTCGGGTTCGCTGACCAGGGGAGTGGCCTCAATTACGACTCGAACTTCGCCGACTCCAGCCAGGTGACCGCGGAGCGCGGCGAGGCCGAGCGTCTGGCGACGGAGCTCCGTGAGGCCCTCGACGAGGTCGAGGCCGCGATCCAGCGCCTGGAGAGTGGCACCTACGGCAACTGCGAGGTGTGCGGGAAGCCGATCGGGGCAGCGAGGCTCGAGGCCATGCCCGCCGCCCGCCTCTGCATCGCCGACGCCGCCAAGCACTAGGTGCGTCCGCCCGGGGCCTCCTCAGGGAGGCGCCGTCCGATGGACCAGCGAACCAAGACCGCGCTGTGGATTCTGGCCGGGGTCGTCTTCTTGGTGGCGCTCGTCGCTCACCACAACATCACCCAGCAGGAGATCATCATCTTCTGCGTCGTCGTGCCGTCCATCATTCTGCACGAGGTGTCGCACGGCTACGTGGCCAACCTCTTCGGCGACGACACGGCGAAACGCGCGGGAAGGCTGACCCTCAACCCCGTTGCGCACGTCGACCCCGTCGGTACCCTCATCGTGCCGGCGCTCATGGCTCTGAGCGGCATCGGAGTCTTCGGCTGGGCGAAGCCTGTCCCCGTGAACGTCGGCCGGCTGCGCAGCCCCCGCAATCAGGGGGTCCTCGTCTCCATCGTCGGGCCGATGGTGAACGCGGTCCTGGCCGCGGTCTTTGGCATCGTCTTCGTCGAGGTCGCGCGCTCCGGTCTCCCGCCCAATTGGGTCTCCACCGCGCAGTGGTCCACCTCGGCGCAGGTGATCTTCTACGCGAGCCTGGTCAACGTCGGGCTCTTCGTGTTCAACATGATCCCCGTGCCGCCCCTCGACGGGTCAGTGCTGTTCGAGCGTCTCCTGCCGGCGCGCTGGTGGCCCACCTACCTCAAGTACCGGCAGTACACCATGCCGATCCTGCTGGCCCTCGTCGTACTCAACTTCTGGCTCCACCCGGGTCCGATCACCTGGCTCTTCCAACGCCTCTACAGCTGGTGGGCGGGCGTCCTCGGCGTCTAAGCGGACTCGGCGGGCACCAGCCCCATCGCATCGGACGCCCGCGCATACGTCGCCGCCGCCACCTCGTGCGCCCGCGCCGCCCCGCGGGACAGCACGGCGTGCACGTAGGGCATGTCGCTCTCGAGCTGGGCGCGCCGCTCGCGCACCGGGCGCAGCAGGTCGCACAGGGCCGCCGCCACGTCGTTCTTGAGATCCCCGTAGCGCTCGTAGCCCGCCGCGACGTCGACTGCCGTGCGGCCGGTCGCGGCGGCAAGGAGGTCGAGGAGGTTGGCCAGGCCCGGCTTGCCGGCGCGGTCGTAGCGCATCTCGCCGTCGGTGTCGGTCACCGCCTTGCGAACCTTGCGGGTGATCTCCTCGTCGGAGTCGAGCAGGCGGATCGTGCCGAGTGGCGAATCGGCGGACTTCGACATCTTGCGCTCGGGATGTTGGAGGTCCATGACGCGGGCCCCCGTCCCGGGGATGGCGGCTTCGGGGACCGTGAAGGTCTCCCCGTAGCGGTTGTTGAACCGGACCGCGACTTCCCGGGTCAGCTCCAGGTGCTGGCGTTGGTCGTCGCCACCGGGACTGCCGATGCGTCGTAGAGGAGGATGTCGGCCGCCATGAGGCAGGGGTAGGTGAAGAGCCCGACGCGGACCGCCTCCTGCCCCTTGCCCTTGCCCTTGTCCTTGAACTGGGTCATCCTTCGGAGCTCGCCCATGGTGGTGGTGCATTCGAGCAGCCAGGTGAGCCGGGTGTGCTCGGGTACGTGGCTCTGAACGAACAAGGTGCAGCGGTCGGGGTCGAGCCCGATCGCCAGGAGGTTGAGGGCTGCGTCGAGCGTGTTGGCCCGGAGGGGGGCCGGGTCGATGTCCGTGGTCAGGGCGTGGAGGTCCACGACGCAGTAGAAGGCGTCGTAACCGTCCTGGAAGGACACCCAGTGCCGCAGGGCCCCGAGGTAATTCCCCAAGGTGAAGTTGCCGGAGGGCGCGATGCCGGAGAGGACCCTGTTCATGGGGCGCCATGGTAGGGCGGACGGGTGCCGCCTCTGGCCCGGCGCCGGGGTGCGCGGGGGAGGCCGGCTGGTTCGGTAACGTCAGCAGGTGGCCTATGCGGTCTCCACACCCGTCTTCGAGGGTCCCATCGATCTCCTGCTCCACCTCGTGTCATCCCACGAGGTGGACGTCCTCGACGTCCCCCTGCTACCCGTGGTCGACGGCTTCGTGCGCGTCCTGTCCGAGCAGCGGGACGTCGTCGACTTGAACCAACTCTCGGAATTCCTGCTCGTCGCGGCCATCCTGATCGAGCTCAAGTCCCAGAAGCTGCTGCCCGGGCGCGATGCATCCGAGGACGAGGAGGATCTCGTTGGCTGGGAGGAGCGTGACCTCCTCCTGGCCCGCCTGCTCGAGTGCCGCGCCTATGCCGCCGCGGCCGACGTGTTCGTGGCACTGGCCGAGCAGGCGTCGCGGTCGGTGCCCCGCGAAGTCGGGCTCGACGACGACTTCGTCGTCCACGCACCCGACCTGCTGGCCGGGATCACCCCCGATGACCTGGCTCAGGCCTACTTGCGGGGGTCCGCCGAGCGCCCGGTCCCGCGCGTCGACCTCTCGCATGTCACGGTGGACACCGTCTCGGTGTCCGAAGCGGTCTCCGAGCTGATCGCCATGCCAGAATCGAGCCGGGCCGGCTCCTTCCGGGCACTCGTGCAGGACTGCTTGACTCGCATCGAGGTGATCGTGCGCTTCCTGGCCCTGCTCGAGCTGTGCAAGATGGGACGCGTGGCGCTGGGGCAGGGAGCGACCTTCGGCGACCTCCGGATCTCGTGGCTGGCCCCCGACGAGCTCGCCGGGGCGGTCAGCGGTCGCGGGCTCGCGGAGCTGGGAGGCTACGAAGTCGATGATTACGAGGGGTGAGGAGATGAGTCCCGTGGAACGTGGCGAGCTGGGCCGGACGATCGAGGCCATCCTCCTGGTGGCGGTGGAGCCGTTGCCGCCCCAGCTGCTGGCCGAATTGCTGGAGGAGCCGGTCGAGCGCGTCGAAGAGGCCCTGGCCGAGCTCGCGCAGTCCTATGAGCGCGAGCGCAGGGGTTTCGTCCTGGCTCACATCGCCGGCGGAGCCCGGTTGCAGACCCACCCGGACCTCGCGCCGTACGTGGAGCGGTTCGCAAACCGCGAGGTCTCGCACCGCCTTTCGACCGCGGCGCTCGAGACGCTGGCCATCGTCGCCTACCGCCAGCCGGTCTCCCGGGGCCAGATCTCCGCGCTGCGTGGGGTCAACGTCGACGGGGTGACCCGGTTGCTCGAGCAGCGGGGGTACATCGCCATCGTGGGCCACGCCGATGGCCCGGGGCAGCCGGCGCTGTTCGGGACGACCGACCTCTTCCTCGAGCGTCTCGGCCTCGACTCGTTGGACCAGCTGCCCGCCGTGGAGGACTTCCTGCCCGGGCCCGAGGTCGCGGGCGACTTCGAGCGCGAGCTGCAGGCGGCGCTGGGCCTGGGCGTCGAGGCGGCTTCCGACGACACCTGAGAGTTCGGAGGGCGAGCGCCTGCAGAAGGTCCTCGCCCGGGCAGGGGTCGGCTCGAGACGGGCCTGCGAGGAGCTGATCGCTGCCGGGCGTGTGACGGTGGACGGTCAGGTGGCCGCACTCGGCCGCCGGGTCGACCCGTCGGCAGTCCGAGTCGAGCTCGACGGCGTGCTCGTGCCCGTGGCGCCGGGCCTCGTCTACTACCTCTTGAACAAGCCCGACGGGGTGATCACGACGGCCGACGACCCCCAGGGTCGTCCGACGGTGATGTCCCTGGTGCCCTCGGAGCCGCGCGTGTTCGCCGTGGGCCGGTTGGACCGCCACACCGAGGGGCTCCTCATCCTGACCAACGACGGAGCGCTCTCGCAGCTGCTCAGCCATCCGTCGCACGGGGTGGACAAGGAGTATGTGGCGGAGGTGGCCGGTGGAACGCCCGCACCCGGGGCCCTGCGCACCCTGCGCCAGGGCGTGGCGCTCAGCGACGGCCCGACGACCCCGGCGGAGGTGGGCGTGCTGGCCCCCGGGGTGCTGCGGCTCGTCATCCACGAGGGGCGCAACCGCCAGGTCCGCCGCATGTGCGACGCCGTCGGCCATCCCGTGCAGCGTCTGGTGCGCACCCGCATCGGCCCGATCCGGGACACCAATCTGGCCCCCGGCCGGTGGCGGGCCCTGACTGCCGACGAGGTCCGCTCGCTGGCCGCGTCGGCCCAACCGAGCCCGGAGTGGCGGGAAGCCGGCGCCGAGCGGCCCCCGACCAGTGAGGGAGCCGAAGAGGACCGGTAGAGTGACCCGCCATGGCACCCGCTCTCACGCTCAGGGGTCTGCGCGGGGCGACGACGGTGGACGCAGACACCGTCGCTCAGGTCACGGACCGCTCGCAGGAGCTGATGCGCGAGATCATGGATCGCAACGGCCTGGTGGAGGACGACATCGTCAGCGTCCTCTTCACCGCCACGGCGGACGTGACCAGCGCCTTCCCCGCCACCGCCATCCGCGAAATCGGGTTCGGCGCGGTGCCGCTCCTGTGCGCGGCCGAGATCGCGGTGCCCGGTTCCATGCCGCTGTGCATCCGGGTGCTCCTGCACGTGTACACCACCAGGTCCCGGGACGAGATCCATCACGTCTACCTCCACGGCGCCCAAGGGCTCCGCGATGACCTCCCCGACTGAGGGCGGGGCGCGTCGGCGGGCGCTCGTCGTCGGCACCGGGTTGATCGGCGGATCGATCGCACTCGGGTTGCGGCGACGCGGCTGGCACGTGTCCGGCCTCGATTCCGACCGAGAGCGGCAACAACAAGCGCTCCAGAGCGGGGTGATCGACGCCGCCGGTGACGACCCCGAGGCCGAGATCGTCTTCGTGGCAACTCCGGCGGCCTCCGCGGCCGGCGTGGCACGCCGCATCCTGCGCGAGGAGAATCGCCCGGCGGGTGTCGTGGTGACCGACGTGAGCGGGGTAAAGACGGCGATCGTCGCCGAGGCCGACCATGCGCGCTTTATCGGGGGCCACCCCATGGCCGGGTCTGAGCAGGCCGGCCTGCACGGGGCCGACCCCGATCTCTTCGAGGGAGCCGTGTGGGTGCTCACCCCGACGGCCGCGACGGACTTGGGGGCGTTCGACCGACTGAAGGGTGTCGTGATGAGCCTGGGCGCCGACGTACTCGTGCTCTCGCCTTCGGACCACGACCGGCTCGTTGCCGTGGTGTCCCACGTTCCGCACCTCGTGGCCGCCACGCTGATGAACGCCGCCAGTGCGGGTGCCGAGCAGGACGGTGCCCTGCTCAGGCTCGCAGCCGGCGGCTTTCGAGACATGACGCGTGTCGCCGCCGGCCATCCCGGCATCTGGCCCGACATCTGTGCCGAGAACGCCGCACCGATCGTCGACGCGCTCGATGCGCTCGTCAGGGATCTGACGGCCATGCGGGACCGCGTGGCGACCCATGACCGCGACGCGCTGTTCGGTGTCCTCCAGAAGGCCAGCGCGGCGCGCCGGAACCTTCCCGCCCGTGTCGTGCGACCCGAGCACCTGGCGGAGCTGCGGATTCCCGTCCCGGACAGGGCGGGCGTGCTGGCGGAGATCACCTCACTCGCCGCGGATGCGGCCATCGGCATCTACGACATCGAGATCGCGCACTCGGCGGAGGGTCCGCGTGGCGTCCTCATCCTCGTGGTCGACGGCGCCGACGCCGCAGCCCTCACGGTGGCAGTCGAGGCGCAGGGGTACCGGTGCCGAGCCGAGCACCTCTCGTGACCGCGCCACGCGCCCTCGTCGTGCGTGGCGGGGTCCCCTGCCGCGGTGTCGTGCGGACCCCCGGGGAGAAGTCGATCTCGCACCGGGCCGTCCTGCTGGGGGCGTTGGCCGAAGGGACCTCCGTGATCCGGGGGCTCTCCGACGGCGCAGACGTTGCCGCGTCCCTGGCCGCCGTCGAGGCCATGGGAGCGGGCGTGGAGCGCCGCGATGACGGGACCGTCGTCGTCCATGGTGGGCGCCGAAGGCTCCATCGGGCTGATGGCCCACTCGACTGCGGCAACTCCGGAACCTCCATGCGCCTCCTCGCCGGTCTCGTGGCTGGCCTGGAGTGGGAGACCCACCTCGTGGGCGACGAGTCCCTCTCCGCCCGCCCGATGGACCGGGTTGCCGAGCCGCTCGGCCTCATGGGCGCGGCGGTCCACGGTCGTGGGGAGCGCTGCCTGCCGCCCCTGCACGTGCACGGCGGCGCGCTCCACGGCATCGATTGGACCGCCCGGGTCGCCAGCGCGCAGGTCAAGTCGGCCATCCTGCTCGCCGGGCTGTCGGCCAGCGGCACCACGATCGTGCGGGAGGCCGTGACGACTCGCACCCACACCGAGGAGATGCTTGCCGAAGCCGGGGTCGACATCACCGTCGAGCCGTGGGGCGAAGGTCGCATCGTGACGATCCGGGCGTCGAGCCTCGAGCCCGTGGACCGCACCGTGCCGGGGGACCCCTCGGCGTCGGCCTTCTTCGTCGTGGCCGGGTGCGTGGTGCCGGGCAGCGCGGTCGAGGTGGAGGGCGTGTACAGCGGCCCCGCCCGGCTGGGCTACGTCTCGGTGCTCCAGCGCATGGGCGCCGCCGTCACCTTGATGCCCGACGAACCCGGCACGACGACCATCCGGGCGACCGCGGGCCCGATGCGGGCCACGGAGATACGTGGGAGCGAGATCCCCTCTCTAGACGAGATACCCGCACTCGCCGTGGCCGCCGCCGTCGCCCAGGGCACCACGATCTTCTC
>Ga0181535_10004900_pt1 | contig 14590 bp, 8 predicted proteins | sample PEATcosm2014_Bin_44_FD_119774 | JGI IMG/M metagenome (GOLD analysis project Ga0181535, IMG submission 119774) | Peatland microbial communities from MTU Mesocosm Facility, Houghton, MI, USA - PEATcosm2014_Bin17_30_metaG | ecosystem: Environmental > Terrestrial > Soil > Wetlands > Peat | place...
ACCCGTACTCACCAACTTTGATATTTATGCCACAGCCGGTGCGGAGTACACAGCAGTGGTCGAGACCTTCACGGCGACGGCCAACAGCTCCGGGCAGATCGTGATCGCCTTCACCAAGGGCGCAGATAATCAGGCCCTTATCGATGGAATTGAAATCCGGTAAAACGGACCTAACCAATGCGGGCCGGCGGCACTCTGTGCCGCCGGCCCGCATTTTTTTAGCGACTACATATTTAGCAGAAAAGCTTCGTTGGTCCCGTTGCGATCCTCATTGATATGTGGCGAACTATAGACAACCAGGGCGATATTAACCCTTGCCCTTCACGGTCTGGCGTTTGCTGTTCTTGACGGCGTACATCGCAGCATCTGCGGCGCTCAGAAGGCCGTCCCCGGTGGCGCTGTCCTCAGGATAAAGAGCAATGCCGAAGCTGGCCGATCCTTGCAGCTTGTGTCCTTCAAGAATCATCGGGGCATCGAAGCAAGCTTCCAGACGCTGGGCAATCTCTTCGACACGGGCACGGTTGCGCACTACGGGGAGGAGCACGGCAAACTCGTCGCCGCCGAGCCGCGCCATCAGGTCGTGAGAGCGGAGTTGGCTCTTCATGCGCTCCGTCACCTCCTGCAGATAGAGATCTCCGACGTGGTGTCCATACAAATCGTTCACCTGCTTGAAGCCATCGAGATCGATGTAGACCAAGCCGAAGATGCCTGCATTTTCGCGCGTCTCTTCAATCAAATTATTGAGGCGCTTGCCCAATGAGAAGCGGTTGTGAATGTCGGTAAGCAGATCGAACTCCGAACGATGGATCAGGTCGTTGTAAAGCCTTCGGGTTTCGATGGCCAAAGTAGCAAGTCCCGCTGCCATTGAGAGAGCTTCCGATTCGATGGGGGAAGGCTTCTTGACCGGGTCGAAGGCAGCAAAGACGGTGCCGAGCGGAGAGCCGCAGTGACCAAGAATCGCGCTTTGAATGATGCGCAGACCTTTCATCTCAAATCGGAACTTTCCCAGCCGCGCTCCATCGGCGATCTGGAACCAACAGAAAGCTCCATTAAGCTTGAACGATGCCAGTTCGGCGATCTCTTCAATGATCTCAGCCAGGGCGCGGGAGCCGTTGATGTCCTCAAGGATGCGGCTGCGCCGCTGCTCGATGAGCGCCATCTCGGCGGTTTGGCGGCGCACCCTGCGCTCGATGGCCCATTCCCTGGCGCCTACGGCAAAGACAATCGCGAGCAGCAAGAGGACGAGGATCATGAGGTTGCGAACATTGAGCAAAGAAGGTCTGGTGACGACCGAAATATCGTCGAAGGATCGAAGCAGAATGTTGAAGGGTACGGGGCCATTCCGATGACTGGAACTTAGTTCGATGCAAATGCCGGAGACCCGAGCCATGGCGCCGATAGGAATCTGCTTCATGGGCGGAAGCGGAATCAGACTGGCCTTGTCTGAGTGGTAGTAAATCGCAGTGAACAGGTGGCCATTGGTTTCCAGCACATACTCGTCGCGCTCCGCTTCCCGGGCCTCCGTCACGACCTGCCCCTCGATGGAGACCAGATCGTAGATGTGTCCAAACCGAACATTGTCGCTCATGGAGAGGCTCTCCCATGTCGCCAGATGCGGTTCGATGGGCGCTTGCACGTGGCTATCCTGGATCTCGCCGCGCACCAGGTTCAGAAATCCGCTGTGGACATCGGGAAAGCCGTATGCATCGGCGACATCGCCAACCTGCAAGGGGTCGCTTGTCTCTGTGTCGATCCAAATGCTCCTGATGCCGTCCTCAAGCACAACAGCCGCTCCGGGCTGGAAATAGGTGATGGTACCGTGAACTCGGACTCTAGCTGTGAGATCGCGCACCCGGTATTCGGCGAGGATTTCGTCCATCGGCGTGACCGGAAGATTCCACGGATTCGCGCTCGCGGGCTTGAGAAGTTTCACGTCGGCCATGGTGTTGGAGTGAAGCATAACTCCGGTTTGCTGCATCTTGCTATCGAAGATCGCCGAGGCCACACCGGTAACTTCCACTTCGGCATCCAGCAGATCCTTGAGCACGCTTCCGTCGCCGCTCAGTATGGACGCATCCACCGTGCCTCCGTCGGCAAGCATGTGCAGATAGATGAGGCGCACATTATTATTGAGGATCACGTCGGCGGAACGGACCACGGCGCGTACCGTGACCCTCATGGCGTCGTGCTGGATGCGGACCAACTCGTCGTAGGTGGACGGGATAGGTTTGGGCAGGTCGCCATGGCGGAGCACTGTGATGTCGTCGGTTTGCACGAGGGGGCGGAAGCTAGGTCCGGTAGTTCCCCGCACCCGAACGCGGTCGCCGGGAACCAGATTGAAGTTTTTGCTGGTAAACAAATAAATGGCTGCGTCGCCATCCTGCACGAATATCTCTTTGTCGTCGCTGCGGAAGTAGGTAACCGTGGCCTCAAAGTCGACAGGGAAATGGCTGCCGGCCTCGGCGTTGCCGAGAGCATGGATAGCGCTAAGGGTGGTCAGCGTGGTGGGGTCCGCAGTGGTCGCGGCCCAGGCGGCGGAGACACAACCTAGAACAATTGCAACCGTTAGAACTAGCCTTTTCAATGTAATAAATCCTGCAAGATCCGAGTTGTTTGGCCCACAAGAGTGTTTATCGGCAGGATCGGCCAAAGGGTTCACCTCCATGACAAGAGGAAGTTTACGCCCAAAGCCGGCGCGGTGTCCGGTTGTATTTCAGGCTCAGTCGTCTGCGAGACCTTTGGGCGCCGGTTCGAGATTATGGTTGCCGTTCGGCATTTCCGCATTTTGCTTCTTGGAATTCTTGACCTCGTACATTGCGGTGTCTGCGGCGTTTAAGAGGCCGTCCCCGGTTGTGCCGTCTTGGGGATAGAGGGCAAACCCGAAGCTGGCCGTGCCTCGCAAAGTGTACTCTTCCAGAATCAATGGGGCGTTAAAACAGGCTTCCAGGCGCTGGGCAACCTCTTCGACATCGGCACGGTTTCGCACCATCGGGAGCAACACGGCAAACTCGTCGCCGCCCAGCCGCGCCAGCAGATCGTGGGAGCGAAGTTGCTCTTTCATGCGCCGGGAAACCTCTTGCAGATAGAGGTCTCCGATGCGGTGCCCGTAGAGATCGTTAACCTGTTTGAACCCATCGAGATCGATGTAGATCAGCCCGAAGATGCTCGCCTGCTGGTGCGCGTCTTCAATCTGCGCGTCCAGGTGTTTCTCCAGTGAGAAACGGTTGTGAATCTCAGTGAGCTGGTCGAACTCAGAACGGTGGATCAGGTCGGTGTAGAGACGCCGGGTCTCGATAGCCAGTGTAGCCAGGCCTGCTGCCATGAAAAGGCTGTCCGTCTCAATGCCCAAGGGCTTGGCAAGAGTATCCATGGCGACAAAAATTGCGCCCAACGAGGCTCCGCAGCGTGAGGAAATCTCACATTTTGCTACGCGGAAAACGCTGAGATCCGAGGGGCGGTCTCCCAGGTGAGTTCCATCGGCAATCTCGCACCAGCAGGAGACTCCGTTCAGTTGGAACGAGACCAACCCGGTGATCTCTACGATGATCTCGGTCAAGGGACGGGAGCCGTTGATGTCTGCGAGGATGCGGCCGCGCCGCCGCTCAACGTTGGCCAATGTAGTGGTTTGCCGACGCATTTTTCGTTCCAGGAGCCAGCCCCTGGCGAAGACCGTCAGGAACAGGAACAGCAACAAGCCTGCAGCGAAGGTCAGGTTACGAACATTGAGCAAGGGAGGACCGGAGACTACCGCAATATCGTCGAAGGAGCGCAGGAACAAGTCGAAGGGCACTGAACTGTTCCATGGGTTGGGACGCTGTTGGATGCATATCCCTGTGATGCGAACTTTGGATCCGATGGGGATCACTTTCATAGCCGGAATAGAAATCTGGCTGGCCTTGTTCGAGTGGTTGTAGATGGCGGTGAAGAGGTGACCGTCGGCATTGACGACATAGGCATCCCGCGCCGCTTCCCGGGCCTCCGTCACCACTTGCCCTTCAATGGAGACCAGATCGTAGATATGCCCAAAATGAATATTGTCGCTCAATGAAAGGCTCTGCCAGGTCGCTGGCAGCGCCGCGACCGGCGCATACTTTCCGCTATCCTGGATATCGCCGCGCACCAGGTTGAGAAAGCCTTTGCGAACATCGGGAAAGCCTGTGGCGTCGGCAACATCGCCGATCTGCAAGGGATCGCTTGTCTCGGTGTCGATCCATATGCTTTTGGGGCCATCCTGAAGCACAACAGCCGTACCGGGCTGGTAATAGGTGATCGTTCCGTGAACTCGGACTCTGGGTGTGAGATCGTGCACCCGGTATTCGGCGAGGATTGTATCCATGGGCGTGATTGGGAGAGTCCATGGATTGGAGTTGGCGCGCTTGAGTATCTTTACGTCGGCCATGGTGTTGGCGCGAATGATGGTACCGGTCTGTTGCATCTTGCTATCGAAGAGTCTCGCGGCAACACCTGTGATCTCCACCTCCGTGTCGAGCAGATCTTCGACTTGACTTCCATCGATGCGCTCAACCGTCGCATCGATGCCCCCATCGTCTGTCAGCAGATGCAGATAGAGGTATGTATTGTGCAAATCGCCATTGAATCTGCGGTCGGCTGAGCGTACCCGTGCGCGGATCGTGACCAGCCTGCAAATGTATCGCACACTGACCAAATCGCTGTAGTTCGCGGCCACAGGCTTGACCATTTGGTTGTGGCCGAGCACGGTGATATCCGAACTCTCCACAAGGGGACGGTAACTGGGTTGCATAGTTCCCCGCACCAGAACACGATCGCCGGGAACCAATTTGGCATCCTTGGTTAGAAATACATAAATGGCCGAATCGCCGTCCTGCACATACAGCTTTCTGGGGGAGTTGCGATACGAGGTGACTGTGGCCTCGAAGGCGACAGGGAAATGCTGGCTGGCTTCCTCATTGGTGAGGGCGCGAATCGCGTGCAGAGAAGTCAGCGGGGCAGGCGGCGCAGGCGCGGTGGCCCAAGCGGCAGAGACCAACCCGAGAACAATCGCAACCACCGAGAGCAGCCTTTTCAATGTGTTGATCCCTGGGGGGCCTGAATTTTATCGGCCCTTACGTCTTTATCGGCAGCACCTGACAAAGGATTCACCTCCACGCCTAGAGGGAGTTTACGCCCTTTAAAGACGTGCAGTTTCTGGCCGCATATCAGGTTTCAGTGTCTGCAAGCCTCCGAGGCAGTTCGATCTTCTGCGCGCCGTCCAGTATCTACGTGATTTGCTTCTTGGCGTTCTTCGCCTTATACATCGCGGCGTCCGCGGCGCTCAGGAGACCGTCACCGGTGGCGTTGTCCTCAGGGTAAAGGGCGATGCCAAAGCTTGCCGATCCTTGCAGAGTGTGTCCTTCAAGTGTCAATGGGGTGTCAAAGCAGGCTTCCAGACGCTGGGCAATCTCTTCGACGCCGGCTCGGTTGCGGACCATCGGAAGCAGCACGGCAAACTCATCGCCGCCCAGCCGCGCCAGCAGGTCGTGAGTGCGGAGTTGGCTCTTCATGCGCTCCGTGACCTCCTGCAGATAGAGATCTCCGATGTGATGTCCATACAAATCGTTCACCTGCTTGAAGCCATCGAGATCGATGTAGATCAAGCCAAAGATGCCGGCATTCCCGCGCGCCTCTTGAATCTGCGCGTCCAGGCGCTTCTCCAACGAAAAGCGGTTGTGAATGTCGGTGAGCAGGTCGAACTCCGAACGGTGGATCAGGTCGTTGTAGAGACGCCGGGTCTCGATCGCCAGTGTAGCCAGGCCTGCTGCCAGAGAAAGGCAATCTGTCTCACTCTCTGATGGTTTGGTGATCGGATCCATAGCGGCAAAAATGGTACCCAATTCGGCTCCAGTGCGAGAGGATACCTGGCAATGCGCGATGCGCCTGACGGTGAGATCCGAGGGGCGGTCTCCCAGACGAGCCCCATCGGCGATTTCGCACCAGCAGGAGACTCCATTGAGTTGGAACGATACCAGTCCAGTGATCTCTTCGATGATCTCGGTCAACGGGCGGGAGCCGTTGATGTCTACGAGGATGCGCCCGCGCAGCCGCTCAACCTGGGCCAACGTAGAGGTTTGCCTGCGGACTTTTCGTTCCAACTGCCAGCCCCTGGCAAAGACGGCCAGAAACAGGAAGAGCAACAAGCCAACAGCGAGAGTCAAGTTACGAACATTGAGCAAGGAGGGGCTGGCGATTACCTCGATATCGTCAAAGTTACGCAGCAGAATATTGAAGGGCACGGGAGAGTTCGGATGATGGGCGTTCAGCTCGACGCAAATTCCGGAGACGCGAACTCTGGCGCCTATGGGAACCTCCTTCATGGGCGGAAGCGGAATCAGGCTGGCCTTGTCGGAGTGGTGGTAGATTGCAGTGAATAGATGGCCCTCGGAGTTTAATACATACTCATCCTGAGCCGCTTCCCGGGCCTCCGTCATGACTTGCCCTTCAATCGAGACCAGATCGTAGATATGCCCAGGATGTATGTTGTCGTTGGTTGCCAGGTTACGCCAGACCGCCGGTTGTGGCACAATCGGCTCATACTTTCCGCTGTCCCTGATTTCACCGCGCACCAGGTTGAGAAAGCCTTTGCGAGCCTCGGGAAAGCCTGTGGCGTCTGCCACATCGCCGATTTGCAATGGGTCGCTTGCATCGGTTGCGATCCACATGCTCTTGACGCCGTCCTCAAGCACAGCAGCCTCGCCGGGCAGGTAGTAGGTAATGGTTCCGTGAATGCGAACTCTGGTGGATTGATCGGGCGCCCGGTAGTCCGCAAGGATCGTATCCATGGGCGTAACCGGAAGCGTCCAGGGATTCTTGTCGGTGCGCTTGAGAACCTTGATGTTGGCCAGGGAGTTGGTGTTGAGCACAACTCCGGTCTGCTGCATTTTGCTGTCGAACAGAACCGCGGCCACTCCAGTGACTTCCACTTCAGCATCGAGCAGGTCTGGCAGTTTGGTACCGTCGTCATCCTGTACGGCCGCTTCGATAGAGCCATCCTCGCTCATCAGATGCAGATAATATATATTGCGCACATTTCCGCTGAATCTCATGTCGGCGGATTGAACCACGGCCCGCACGGTAACCAGCTTGCAAAGAAACTGAAGGTGAACCAACCCGTTGTAACTGGCAATCAAGGGCTTGGGCAGATTGACGTGACGCAGCACTGTAACATCATGGCTTTCAACGATGGGGCGAAAGCTCGGCTGCATGATTCCCCGCACCAGGACGCGATCGCCGGGCAACAGTGCAACGGCTGTGGTGAGCAGTATATAAATGCCTTCGTCACCGTCTTGCACAAACAGCGTATTGGGGTCGGGGCGGAAGTATGTGACAGTGCCCTCGAAGGCGACAGGGAGGTGCGATCTTGCTTCCTCATTGGTGAGGGCGCGCACCGCATGCAAGGAAGTCAGAGGGGGAGGGACGGCCGCCCAGGCCACCGAGGCGCATCCAAGAACGATAGCAAGGGCGAAGATCAGTCTCTTCATCGTGCAGAGTCCATATCTACAGATATTGCATAGGTCAGTTCTTTAGGATATATCGGCAAAACCGGTGAGGCGCGATAGTTTTTGAGTGAATTAGACAGATGACAGTTACCAGCGTTATAGACACCGAAAGACGAGAGAACAAGGGGAGGTACGAGGGTAACCTGCTTTCGTAGACTAGAAAGATGAAGAAGATCCGCTCCCCGTTCTATGTCACGTCCCTCATCGCCGGATCCTTCTTCATGGAGATGCTGGACGGCACAATCATTGCAACTGCCCTTCCGCAGATGGCGCGCAGCTTTCATGTCGGTCCTGTCAGCCTCAACATCGGTATGACCGCCTATATGCTCACTCTGGCCGTATTCATCCCCATAAGCGGCTGGGTGGCGGACCGATTCGGCTCCCGATCGGTCTTCGCAACGGCAATCGGAGTTTTTACGCTGGCTTCGGTGCTCTGCGGCCTCTCCGGCACGCTCACTCAATTCCTGCTGATGCGCATCTTGCAGGGCATTGGAGGAGCGATGATGGTTCCCGTTGGCCGGCTCATTGTGCTGCGCACGGCTCCTAAAGACAAGCTGACCCAGGCGATCGCCTACATCACCTGGCCGGCCCTGTCGGCCCTGGTGATCGGCCCGCCTTTGGGAGGCTTCATCACCACTTACATGAGCTGGCACTGGATCTTCTTCCTCAATCTGCCCATCGGGATTCTCGCTCTGACTCTGGCGCTGCTGTGGATTGAAAACGCTCGCGGCGAAGAGGCGCATCCCTTCGACTGGCTGACCTTTCTTTTGGGCGGCTTTGCCTCAGCCGGAACCGTCTATGCAATGGAAGAACTTGGCGGCGAGGGGGGGCACTGGCAGCTTCCCGGCATCATCCTGGTGTTGAGCCTACTCAGCGGAACAGCCGCCGTCGTGATTGCTCGCCGCCATCCCGCCAAGTCACTAATCGACTTCGAATCGATGAAGCTGAAGACTTACTCGCTCTCGATCTATGGCGCCAGCGCCTTTCGCATCTCGGTCTCGGTTCTGCCTTTTCTTCTTCCCCTCATGTTCCAAATCGCCTTTGGGCTAACAGCCTTCCAATCAGGCCTATACCTGCTGGCTCTCTTCGGCGGCGACCTCAGCATGAAGGCATTTATCATTCCGACTCTGCGCCAATTCGGCTTTCGCCGCGTGCTGATTGTCAACGGCGTAATCACGGTCGGGTCGATCGCTCTCTGCGCCAGCTTTACGCCGGCAATGCCTGCGCTTCTGATTGCCGGAATTCTTTTTTTTCATGGGGCCTGCCGGTCGCTGGAGTTCACATGCATTACGACGCTCGCATACTCTGAGATCGATTCGAGCAGGATGAGCCGCGCCAACAGCTTTCTGAGCGCTGTGATGCAACTCGGTTCAGGCCTGGGTGTCGCGGTGGGCGCTATCACCTTGCGCCTGGTGGCTCGCGCACACGGCCACTCCGCCGCTATGCCGCAGTTGCGTGACTTCCACGTTGCGATCTTGCTTGTCGCTTTGCTGGCGCTTGGACCAGTCTTCGATAGTCTAGGCCTCGCACACGATTCGGGAGCCGATACCAGCGGTCATAGGCGACGGGAAGTCGATGCAGCTCATTAATGCTGCAGTAAAGCAGCCGCTCCCGTCCCAGATCACGGTAATGACTGCTCGGTTGCCTCTAGGCGCGACCTCGACAAAAACAGTGAAGTTAATGTTTGTAAACATCTATAAATAAATGGCTTGTAACTGATTATTAACATCTCCCATGGCCTCGGTTACAGGTGCGGAGTCTTCGCGGCAGCTCACTAGACCCCGTGACCGCTGTCACTGTTTCCAGAACCTCCTCGCCCTAGACTCGGTATATGGTTATCGATATGAATTTATCGAATAAGCCGCCGATCATTCCGCAGCCGAGCCTGCGGCGCCTTCCCCAGTACCACCATTACCTGGTGGAGCTGGAGGCCAAGGGAATCAACCGGGTCTCCTGCAGCGCGATCGGTCAGGATCTGGGCCTGGTCCCGGTGCAGGTGCGCAAAGACCTGCAGTTCACCGGGATCATTGGCAAGCCGAAGACGGGCTATTCGGTCCCTGAGCTGATTCGAGCCATTGAAACATTTCTCGGCTGGAACAACATCAACGAGGCGTTCCTTGTTGGGGTGGGAAACCTGGGCACCGCGCTGATGGGCCACGAGCGCTTTTCAAAGTTTGGCCTGCGGATCGTGGCTGCCTTCGACACAGACCCCGCCAAAAACGGCAAATGGATTCACGAGAAGGCGGTGCTGCCTCTCGATAAACTCGCCGATCTCGCGCCGCGCATGAGCATCCACCTGGGAATCATCACAACCCCTGCCGAGGCGGCGCAGACGGTGGCCGATGAAATGGTAAAAGGGGGCATCCAGGCCATCTGGAACTTCGCTCCCGTAAAGCTCAGAGTTCCAGATCACATCATCGTACATAACGAAGACCTCTACAATTCGCTGGCCTCGCTCTCTTGGAAGCTGGCAAGGCGATTCAGGGTGCCGATTCAAGAGAAGGAGGCTGTTTAGATGGCGTCGATGCCTATTGCTGTTGATCGCGCGGAGAAGTTTGAGAAGGTGGTCAGCATTCTCGATCGTTACTCCCGCCGCCCTTCCGGATTGATTCCGATCCTGCAGGCGATTCAACACGAGTACCAGTACCTGCCCGAAGAGGTGCTCACCTATGTCGCTACCTCGCTCGATGTTCCCCCGGCGCGCGTCTTTGGCGTGGCCACGTTCTATGCGCACTTTGCGCTGGAGCCGAAGGGTAAGCATGTCATCAGGATCTGCGACGGAACGGCCTGTCATGTGAAGCAGTCTCTGCCTGTGCTCAATGCTCTGCGCGAGAAGCTGGGCACTACCGAAAAGAGCACGACTACGACCGACATGCTTTTCACCATCGAAACGGTTGCATGCCTGGGCGCTTGCGGATTGGCCCCGGTCGTCGTGATCGACGAGCAAGTCTACGGACAGATTACGCCGGAACGCGCTGTTGCTCTTGTGGATGAGATTAAAGCGACTGAAGCGGGGATTGCGACCGCTCCGGAATCTGAGCAGCCTTCAGCCGAGGTGGTCAATGAATAATACGGAAGCTCTCACGTCCACTCCGGGAAATGCGCACGGCATCTCCACGCTTGCCCAGGTGCGGCGAGTGATTATCTGTGCCGGGACCGGATGCATGGCCAATGGCGCCATGAAGGTCTTCGAGCAGTTCAAAAGCGAAATTGCGAGCGCCGGGTTGCAGGTGATTCTCGAACTGCGCGCCGAAGCTACCAGCGATGAGATTCGCCTCTCAAAGAGCGGATGCCAGGGATTTTGTCAGATGGGGCCGCTGGTCTCAGTTGTACCGGACGGCATTCTTTACACCAAGGTTCGCAAAGAAGATGTTGCCGAGATTGTGCAGCAGACTTTAGCCAATCATCAGATCGTCGAGCGGCTTCTTTACAAAGACCCTGCAACACGAAAGAGCTGTCAGGGAATCGAGGACAATCCTTTCTACGCGCGCCAGAGCCGCTTTGTGCTGCACGAGTGCGGATTCCTCGACCCGGAAGATATTCGCGAATACATTCTGCACGGCGGTTACGCGGCGGCGCGTAAAGCTTTCATCGAGATGGCGCCCGAGGAGATTTGTAAGACTGTCCTGGACTCCGGATTGCGCGGACGTGGCGGCGGCGGCTTCCCCACCGGCCGCAAGTGGGAAGCTGCACGCATTCAAAACTCCGCCAAGAAATATGTCATCTGCAATGGCGACGAGGGCGACCCCGGCGCGTTCATGAACCGCTCCGTGATGGAAGGCAATCCGCACAGCGTGATTGAAGGGCTGATGATCGCGGCACGCGCGATTGGCGCCAACGAAACACTGGTCTACGTCCGCGCTGAATATCCGCTCGCAGTCGAACGCATGAGAAACGCAGTGGCGGCTGCCGAACGCGAAGGCATTCTCGGCAAGAACGTCTTTGGCACGGGCATGTCGATGAAGTGCGAAGTGATGGAAGGCGCGGGCGCATTTGTCTGCGGCGAAGAGACGGCCATGATTGCGTCGATCGAAGGCCAGCGCGGAATGCCGCGGCCCAAGCCTCCCTTCCCCGCGCAGAGCGGACTCTGGGGCAAGCCGACGATCATCAATAACGTCGAGACGCTGGCACATGTCTGCCGCATTCTCAACGAAGGCCCGGATGTCTTCAAGCAAATCGGCACTAAAGAATCTCCCGGCACCAAGACTTTTGCGCTCACCGGGCACGTCTCCAACACCGGCTTGGTCGAGGTTCCATTCGGCACGACGCTGCGCGAGATTGTTTACAACATCGGCGGCGGAGTAACGGACGATACAGGAAAAATCTGGAAGACCGGCTTCAAGGCTGTGCAGATTGGCGGCCCTTCCGGCGGATGCCTGACCGAGGATCATCTCGATCTGCCGCTGGCTTATGAATCGCTGCGATCCGTCGGCGCAATGGTCGGCTCGGGCGGCTTGGTCGCGATGAATCAAGGCACGTGCATGGTGAGCATTGCGCGCTTCTTCATGGAGTTTACGCAGCGCGAATCCTGCGGCAAATGCGTCTTGTGCCGCGAAGGCACACGGCAACTGCTCGCGCTGCTGGACGACGTGATTGAAGGGCGTGCCGATCAGAATACGCTCGACCTGCTGGATAAGCTGGGACGCGCCGTGCAGATTGGGTCCCTGTGCGGACTGGGAAAGACAGCGCCAAATCCGGTGCTCTCGACGATGCGCTACTTCCGCAAGGAATACGAGGAGCACGTCTTTGAGAAGCGCTGCAGGACAGGCCGCTGCAAGGCTCTACTGAGCCCTGAGATCAATCAGGTGAAGTGCAAGGGCTGCGGCCTCTGCATCAAGGCCTGCCCGACAGGAGCCATCACGGGAGAGAAGAAGCAGCCGCACCATATCAATCCCGAACTGTGCATCAAATGCGGCGCCTGCGCAACAGCCTGCAAAATACATGCGGTCGAAGGGATATAGCCAGATGAACAAGGTCATGCAGCCAACTTTGACGATCGATGGAAAAATAGTAGCGATCGAAGGCGAGCGCAATCTGCTCGAGCTTGTTCGCAAGGCCAACATTGACTTGCCTACTTTTTGCTATCACTCCGAGCTCAGCGTCTATGGCGCGTGTCGCCTGTGTCTCGTGCAAATAGAAGGGCGTGGAATTCAGGGCGCATGTTCCACTCCGCCGGAGCCGGGTTTGAAGGTTCTCACTACGACTCCAGAAATTCGCGAGATTCGCAAGATCGCGGTGGAGTTGCTGCTGGCAAACCACGACCAGAGCTGCCCGACATGCTCGCGTAGCGCCAACTGCCAATTGCAGAGCCTTGCACTGCGGCTGGGAGTGAAGAAGGTGCGCTTCAAGTCTGTGCATACTCCGGTTCCGCTCGATGAGTCTTCTCCATCGCTGGTTCGCGATCCGAATAAATGCGTCCTATGCGGCGATTGCGTCAGGATGTGCGCGGAGATTCAAGGCATCGGCGCAATTGATTTTGCTCATCGCGGCCACGAAGTCAGCGTGCAGCCGGCCTTTGGCAAACTGCTGGGCGACGTCGAGTGCGTCAACTGCGGACAATGCGCCAGCGTTTGCCCTACGGGTGCGCTGACGGTGAAGTCCGAAGTTGAACAAGTCTGGGGATTGCTCGCCGACCCGAAGAAAACAGTGATCGTACAGATCGCTCCCGCCGTGCGCGTCGGCCTTGGCGAGTGCTTTGGCATGAAACCGGGAGAGATCACGACCGGCCGCATTGTCGCTGCCCTGAAGCACCTGGGCTTCGACCAGATTTACGACACATCTTTCGCGGCCGATCTCACGGTCATCGAAGAGGGCACGGAGTTCCTCGAGCGCAAGACAAAAGGCGGAACTCTGCCGATGTTCACCTCTTGCTGCCCGGGCTGGGTGAAGTATGCGGAGCAATATTTTCCTGAGTTACTGCCGAATCTTTCGACATGCCGTTCACCGCAGGCGATGTTTGGTTCGCTTGTGAAGGCGATGCTTCCCGATCAGCTCAAGATCGATCGCAAAGACATCAAGGTCGTTGCCATCATGCCGTGCACGGCCAAGAAGTTCGAGGCCCAGCGTCCAGAGATGGGCGTCGATGGCGATCCCGACGTGGACTATGTGCTGACCACGCAAGAACTCGCGCAGATGATCCAGTCCGCGGGCATTATCTTCGACAGCTTGCAGCCTGAGTCATTCGATATGCCCTTCGGTTTTTACACCGGCGCCGGAGTGATCTTCGGCAACTCGGGCGGCGTTATGGAAGCCGTTCTGCGCTACGCCGCGGAAAAGGTCACTGGCAAGAAGCTGGACAATGTTGAGTTTGAACAGGTGCGAGGCGACTCCGGTTTGCGCGAGGCGACTGTCACGATCGAGGGCACGGAACTCAAATTGGCCATTGTGCATGGATTGAGAAATGCACGCGTTGTCGCTGAACAAGTGAGAGCCGGTAAGAGCCACTACGACGTAATCGAAGTAATGGCTTGCCCGGGCGGATGCATCGGCGGCGCGGGACAGCCGGTTACCACTTCGACAACGGCGCGCGCGCTCAGAACGAAGGGCTTGTATCACGCGGACAAGATGCTGCAACTGCATAAGTCGCAGGACAACGTCTTTATCACCGAGTGCTATGCGAAGTTCCTTGGCGAGATCGGCGGAGAGAAGGCTCATCATCTGTTGCACACGAGCTACCAGAGCCGCCGCCGCATTGCGGATGAGTCTCTTTCGCTCACGCAGGCGCAGGGCAATGACAAGATCAAGGTCAATGTTTGCCTGGGAACGAACTGTTTCCTGAAGGGTTCGCAGGATGTGTTGAATGGCGTGTTGCGACATGCGGAACAGAACGGACTGGAAAACCGTCTCGATGTGCGGGCGAGCTTCTGTTTTGAAAAATGCGAGAGTGGTCCAACCGTAATGATCGACGGCGAGCACGTGCATCACTGCACCTGCGAAAAAGCAATTGAAGAGTTGAACAGCCGTATCGAAAGTGAAAAACAGGCTTAAACAGCTGACGCAGAACTTGCAAGACCTGGCGCCGACTGAGTGATTGGAGAGGAGAATACCTTGATTACTCATGAACGAGCAGATTTCAT
>Ga0181535_10004901_pt1 | contig 14587 bp, 13 predicted proteins | sample PEATcosm2014_Bin_44_FD_119774 | JGI IMG/M metagenome (GOLD analysis project Ga0181535, IMG submission 119774) | Peatland microbial communities from MTU Mesocosm Facility, Houghton, MI, USA - PEATcosm2014_Bin17_30_metaG | ecosystem: Environmental > Terrestrial > Soil > Wetlands > Peat | place...
CGGGAATCGTAGGCGCGCGCGGCGCGGTCGGCGCGTTTCACCAGTTCCACACGCTCGCTGAACGCGGTTTCGGTGGGCGCGACCAGCACCGGGTAGAGATTATGCGGCCGGCCTTCGTTCAAGCCGACTTTGTCCACGTGGCTCGGGCCGCGGGCGATGTGAGCCGCCACCCGCGCCGCTTTGCGGATCTTCTCCGGCGAAAGGTCGTCCGAGTAGGCATATCCGGTCCGCTCGCCGGCGATCACCCTCACGCCAACCCCCACCGAAACTCCCTGAGCGGCGCTTTTGACCATGGATTCGTCAATACTGATGGAGCTGGTGAGCAGGTATTCGAAGTAAAGGTCGGCGTAATCGCCGCCGGCTGAGAGCACTTCGGCCAGGTGGCTTTCCAGGTCGTGTCGCGTGATCTGGAAGCGGTTTGAAAAAATGGACTCGGAAAAGCGCATCTCTTTAGGCTATCATCGCGGTGCGGGGAATGGCAGCAAAACGGGCCAGCTCAAGAGGTTGCCGGGAGATACCAAAGGAATTGGTTGGAGCCACCGATGCACCGGGATCAACGCTGATTGAAAAGACTTGGCTTATTGGTGTCCCTTGGTTCCTCAGGTGCGTATTCCCTTTCGGACTCTGTCGGCCCTCAAGCATGGACCAGGCGAGTGGCGGCCTTGTAACCCGTGAATAAGCCTTTACGCCTATGCTGACGAAGCAGAAGAATGAGCCGGCTGCCGGCCACGGTGCGGCATGCTGGTAGAGTTCGAGCTGATCCGGCGCGCGCAACAGGGTGATAGCAAGGCATTTAACGATATTGTCCTGGCGTACCGGAAGCGCACGATGGGGACGATCAACCGCTTGATCGCCCGTACCGAAGATGTCGAGGACGTCGCACAGGAAGTGTTCTTGCGGCTGTATTTTTCGCTCGACCAGTTGCGTGCACCCGAGGTCTTTGAACCATGGCTGTACCGGCTGACGGTCAACGCGGCCTACGATTACCTGCGCAAGCAGCGGCGGCGGCCGGAGTTCCGCATGTCCGACCTCTCCGAGCAGCAGGTTATGATGGCGGATGCAGCGGCCGGCGGCAAGGTGGAGCACGACGAGCAGCAGCAGAAGAAGCTACGCGAGACAGTGGATTCGCTACTCGGGGCGGTTTCCGAAGCCGACCGGGTGCTGCTGCTGATGAAAGAAGTGGAAGGGCTCTCCTTACGGGAGCTTGAAAAGGTTTATCGGGTTAAGGAGAATGCTCTTAAGGTCCGCTTATTCCGGGCGCGGCAGCGGGTCTTGAAGGCGTTCGAGACGGAAGAGCAAAAGGGTCAGAACGGCTGAGGCCGTTGGAGACAGCAAACAATGTACCCAACGCGGGGCAGTGGCGAAGACAAACTGGATTCCCTATGGCGGGCATACCGGGCGGCGTGCCCGGACCGGGAACCCGGCGCCAATTTCATGCCCAATCTGTGGCGGCGGATCGAGTCGCGGCAGAACGTCAGTTTTTCCATTCAGCGCATGGTGCGGGGATTTGTGACCGCCGCGGCTGCGGTCACCATCGCGATCGGCGTCTACGTCTCTCTGCCGCGCACCACTCCCGCTTCCGGAGTGAGCTACCTGGAGGCCCTGGCGGAGGCCAACAGCCTCGATACCCCGGAAATCGTCGGGCCGGTCCGGCTGGATTGGAACGAACCGGGGCGATGAGCTGACTCCTATGCCCAAGTCTCGCTTTCTTGCATTTCTCGGCCTCCTGGCAATTTTCGTGAGCGGCGCGGTATCTGGCGCGCTGGGCTACCGGCTCTACATGGTCTCGCCCGTTTTCAGCCGCAATCTGCCGCCCGGCATGGCCGGCAGCCATAAGGGTCCCGGAATGGATCCGGAAGAGGTTCGCAAGCGCCTGGTCGAGGAAATGCGCCAGCGCGTCAAGCTGGACGATGCCCAACTGGCGAAGCTCAATCGGATTTTTGACGACACTCGGGTGCAGTTTGACCAGATCCACAAGGAAATGAATGACCGCGGTCACGCTGTTTGGGACAAACAGGTGGCCGAGGTCAGAGCCATTCTACGGCCCGATCAACAGCCCCTTTATGATCAGCTGCGCGCCGAACATGAAGCTGCTCGCCGCCGCCATCAGGCGGAAGGCGAAAAGAAGTAAGGCGGCTCGGATTCTCGCCGTCCTACGGCGATCCCTGAATCTCCGCGCTGCTCCATCAGACCAGAGCAACCACATCCTTTGATCGCTCGGCCTTCAGGTAAGCGTTGGGATCGTGATAGAGAGCATCCTCCGGGAGCCATTCCATCAGCGACCCTAGGTCCTGGCGCACGATGTTCTTGTAGAACTGCGGCAGTGCGTTGCTCTCCTGGGTGAAATAGGGCGGAAACTGCGGGTCGTAATCCAGCCGGTTTCGAATCTCCCCATGGTACCGGGCCCTTCCGAAACCCTCCGTCGAGACTGCCCGCACTACGTTCATCCAGCGTGATGTAACCCCCTCCGTTGCCAGGAAGCGGCGGAAGATCGCTCGTGAAGAGAAGGAGTACCGGGTCAGGTCGATAATCCGGTCGTAAAAGGTCTGCCAGGAATAATGGGCCGGCCTGACGTTCATGGCGCCATTGTTATTGAGGAAGTGGAAGGGGAACGGCAGTACGCGGTTGGATCGCTGGTAATCCAGGTTCCGCGGCGCGGCCCGTCCAAAAGCGGAAAGCAGCGAATAGGCCGGAAAGGCGCCTGGAGACAGGTCGAGGAAGCGTTTGGTGAGCTCAAAAGGATCGGGCCCTTCGTCGGTATCGAGCCCCAGCACGAAGTTCGTTTGGATGTAGGGTATGTAGCGCAGGATCAGATTGACGTGTTCGGACACCTGGCGAACTTTGGCCATCCCGACGAGCGCGCCGGTCTTCGATTTGCCGCCCAGCGCGAACCAGGATTCAATCCCTGGAAGGACGCCCTTAAACGAGTTGCGCTTGAGCCGCTTGAGATGCGGCTCCGAGAGCAGGGAGAGACTGCTTTCGGCAACGAAGTCGATACTGCCTGCCGGGATCGCGTCCTCGATCACGCCCAATATGTCGTCGAAGCGGACTCCAAAATTGGGATCGTGCCAGGCTACCAGCGGCCGTTTGAACTTGGTCAACAGAAAACGGAGATCGTCGCGGAGCACGTCGAAATCCATCGGTTGATAGGGCACCGTGGCATCAATACAAAAGGCGCACGTGTACGGGCACCCCATGCTGCCGAGCATCGGAACCATCTTCAGGAGGGGCGCTTTTTTCAGCGTCGAATCGATAAACTGCCATCGCTCGCGCACCCCGGGGAGTGTTCTGGGCTGCTGCGAGGCCGCCAACTGGACGCCCGCCGGCCGGTGCTGCGAGCGATCGCGCAGCACGTCGCGCAGCGTATCCTGATCCGTGAAGCCCAGCACGTAGTCGAAGTAGCGTGCGGCATCTTCCGGGTAACAGCGCGCATGCGGCCCGCCGATCACCGTAATCGCCCCTCGGCTGCGAAAGAGATTACTCAGAGCGTACGCCGTGTGTGCCGCTTCGGTGAATGCGCCGATGAAGACCACATCGACGTTCTCCGGCAGCTCCGTCAGCAGGTCTTCAAAGCCGGTGTAACACACGAATGTGACTTCGTGTCCCTCCTGCTGGCACCACACCCCAATCACCTGGGGCATGATGCTGGCGAGGCTGGCGTTCATGATGCGTGCGTACAAAGCGCGGGTGGGACCCCTGGAGACGATGTCGATGATCCCGATCCGCAGTTTTTTCATGAACCCTCACTGGAAACGTTCGAGCCTTCCGACTTCTGACCGCGAGTGTGCAGTATGGGGCAGACAGCAAGCTTGCGATCTACTAATCTGACTGCTACCGCCGCTGCACACGCGTGCGGTCCGCCGGTCAGGATCGCTGGGGTCCGAATTCCATTCGTCATTCCCTCCTCACACGCGACTCCGCGAGACGGGCGGGAAGGCAGTGCTTCGCCAATGGCCGGGGCAACCCCAACGATCAGCCTAGTCTTCTAGCGCTTTGTTTTCTGTTCAAAAGTGCTCACCTCGGCAAAATCAGCTTGGGAGAGAAAGCGAAAGGGGTTGAAATACCCCCGGCGCGGGCTGAACATTGCGTACGGATGAGAAAGTAAAGTAGAGTGGCGCCGATATTGCCAGCCGGCGAATCACGCTCGGTATCGCTCCTGCGGCTAGCGTTGCGCGGCGTTCATGAACTCGGCACGCGTCTCCTGGCGCCATTGCTCGCGGAGCTTCTCGAAATCCTTCATTTGCCGCTTACTCAGAATCGTCTTGACCTGGTCATCGGTTTTGTCCCGAATGGACTTGGCTTCCAGACGCATCTTCCTCTTGGTCAGCAGCGAGGCGTCGCGCGGATCGCCGTATTTGTCCAGCATGGCTTTGAATTGCCTTAGCTCATCGACAAATACCGGCCTGATCTGGCTCGCTTGCTCAGGTGTGATTTGCAGCTGGTCTTTGAGCTGCGCCATCCGCTCCTGCAGCCTCTGCTGGATCGGCGATGGTGATGGAGATTGAGCCGGTGCGTCCTGCGCCGCAAGGCAGCCGGCTGCCAGAGCTGATATGAGTGCGATTCGACACGTTTTCAACACGAATTCCCCTCCGTTACCCAACACTAGAGACGTTGAAGACCATTCAGGGTTGCAGGGGACGGCGAAACAGACTCGCCCGTGGGGTGGACCCCCCGGTCCGCGCGGGACGCCCTCGTCCCGCTGTTCGTGGCCTACCGCTACTCTATGCGAACGAATTGCCGGCCGTTCACAACACCACCACCGGATGGTAGAGATTCGGCAGCACGGCTTCGCCGATGGCTACCAGATGGTTGTCGCGCGTGATCGCCCGCACGTAGCGCGACGCCGGCTGCGAGCGGAAGGGCGAGGCGGGAAAATTGCGGCCGTTGCGGATCTGGCTGGCGGTCGGATCGTCGACAAACACCGCTGCCATGCCGGGCAGAAGCTGCGCGGCGGGAACCAGCGCGTCAATCAGGCGCTCGCCGGCGGCCAGCGCCTCCAGTTGCGAAATCGTGCGGGCCTGCGCGATTTCGAATTCGCCGCTGGACAGCCGGCGCAAGTCTTCCAGATGGGCTCCGCAGCCGAGCAGTTGACCCAAATCGTGCGCGATGGAGCGCAGATATGTGCCGCCGGAACAGTGCGCGCGCACCTTAGCCAGGGGACCTGCCAGATCGAGCAGGGTCAACTCGTAAACCTCCACCGGCACCGGCGCCAGTTCTACCGCGACCGCCTGGCGTGCCAGTTCGTAAGCGCGCCGGCCGTCCACTTTCTTGGCGGAAACCGGCGGTGGGGTCTGCAGAAACTCCCCGCGGAAGTGTTCCAGCGCCCGTTCGAGGTCCGCCGCATCGATTTGAGGCTCGGTCTTTTCGCTGGTGGGTTCGCTGGCGCGGTCGTAGCTCACCGTCGACCAGCCGAACCGGATGACGCCCTCGTAGATCTTGTTGCTGCGCGTGTAGAACTGCGCCAGCCGAGTGGCGCGCCCCAGGACCAGCGGCAGCACCCCAGTGGCGATCGGATCGAGAGTGCCCAGGTGGCCGATCTTTTTTTCGCCGGTAATCCGGCGCGCCTTGCCCACTACGTCGTGCGAGGTCCAGCCCCCCGGTTTGTCGATGACGATGGCTCCGTCCAAGATGATCCTTTCGCCTTCCAGAGCCCGCGCCGCGCTAGCGCTTGCGCGCCGTGCACACGTGCCCCAGCGTAAAATTCCGGTCGCGGTCGAGACCGTCCAGAAATGGCAGTATCAGCGCGGGAGGGACCACGAGTATCGCCGCCGGAAGGAAGCCGAGCCAGCGAATGCCCCCTGCAAAGAATTGTAAGCCGTTGAGCAGCCGCCGCGCGAGCAGCCGGAAATATCCACCGTGGGCGCGTATCTCGACCACCTCGAAACCGGCCTGTTCCAGCAGATGACGCAGGCCATAGCGGGTATAGCGGTAGTAATCATGCGGCATCTGGTGCGTCTCCCAGTCCTGCGGCGCGGCCACCAGCAGCGGCGCTCCGCGAGCCAGCACCCGCCCGATTTCGGCCAGCGCGCGGGCGGGTTCGGCCAGGTGTTCAAGCGTGACGATGTGCAACGCGGCCTCAAACGCGCCGTCGCGAAACGGCAGCGCCGCAAGGTCGGCAAGCGCGTCCAGGCGGCTGTAATCCCAGCTGGCGTCTCCCACTGCCAGGTCCACGCCGCAATAACGCTGGGCGGTGAAGTGGTGCTTGTACCTGTTTTCGCCGGCGCCCGCATCGAGGACGCGTGCTCCGGCCGGAAGGCTGTGCGCCAAAGCCGCCACGGCATCTTCAATTTCGGCCTCTACGATCAGAACGTGGCGCCGCAGCGGGCCCGGCAGGCGGTACGCGATGTCCTGGTATCTCATGGCTTGCGAGCCTCAATCATGATCGTCGAACCCGCACCGGACGCGGCTTCCAGCAGCGTGAAGGGCAGGGCGGCCGCCGCCAGCGCAAAGTACGCCAGGTCCTTAGCGATGCGCGAAAGGGCGCTTTCGGGCACGCGCCGCGTGCGGCGCCCCATCGGGTCCAGGCCGGGCGCTAAGCTGCTGGCCAGAGCAGCCGGGTTGTCCCGCAGGGAGAAATGCTTGCGCCGCGTAACCGTGAAGCCGCAGGATTCGAGCAGCCGCTCCAGGTCGTTCGAGCGAAAGTCGAAGAGGTGGCGCGGCACGTCCAGGCCGCTCCACGCGCGGCCAAACAGCCGCAGCTGCCAGCACGCGGCGTCAGGCGTCTGCGCAATCAACCGTCCGCCCGGCGCCAGTAGATGATGCGCGGCGGCGACATAGGCCCGCGGGTCGTGGACGTGCTCGAGAACGTGAAACATGGTGATCGCGGCAAATCCACCGGCGCGCAGCGGGGCGTGCTCCAGCTCGCCGCACACCGCCGGCGCGCCCTGCCGTCGCCAGGCGATCGCAGCGGCCGCCGGAGAATTGTCCAGCCCCACCACGCGAAACCCCAGCTTGCGCATCATTCCCAGAAACAGCCCGCCGCCGCAGCCTACGTCCAACAGCGGGCCGCGCAAGCCGGAGTCGCCCAAAGCTCGCTTCACGAAGCTCACATGATCGCGCAGCACCAGGCGGCGGTATGCCTCTTCCAGGCGGCCGGCGGTGCTTCGGTCGGGCGCAAACCAGTAGTTTTCGGGATGATACCGGCGCGATTCGGCTGGGTCCGGCTGCGGGTCGAGCCGTATCAGGCCGCATTGACCGCAGCGCAGGATGGTGAAACTCCGTGCCGTGGTGCGGTGCAGCCGGTCGGTGGCCTGGAATAAAGCTGCCGTGCTCTCCGAGCCGCATAGCAGGCAGCCGCTCATGCCACTTCCTTCAGGCGCAGCCGGTTGTCCCAGATGAGCCGGCGCACCTGGCCGGGCGTGAGGCGGCGTATGCGGCGCAGGGCCGCGCGTTTGCGCAGCGCGTGGGGCGCAGCCAGCAGCGCCTGCATCTGGCCGGCCGCCAGAGCGCGGGCCAAACGCCATTTGCCCGCGAGCCCGGGGAAATACGCGGTGTCGCCCGCGCCACGGCACGCCGCCACCACGCCCGCGGCCAGACGCGCTGCGAAGAACAGCGGATTCAACAGCAGCAGGCTCCACGGGAATAGCTTCATCGCCAGCAGCAGGCGGTTCCGCTCGATCAGCTGGAGGCGCCGTACCGAGTCTTTGCCCAAAGTGGAACCGCGGTGGTGGCGCACTACGGCCTCGGGAGTGTAGATGCATTTCCAGCCTGCGATACGGGCGCGGAGGCCGAGCTCGGCATCGTCCCCGTAGGCGAAGAAGTCCTCGTCGAAGCCGCCAATTTCGTCCAGCATGGCCTTCCGGTACATGGCGGCGCACCCGTCCGGCCAGAGCACCTCTTCCTCGCGATCGTACTGGCCGTGGTCGGCTGCGCCGCTGCCGCGGCCGCGATTCTGGCCGTCGGGGAAAATCAGGTGGCCCACTTTATCGATGCGGCTGGGTTCTTCCCACACCAGCACCTTGCTGGCGGCCATGCCGACCTCGGGCGCGCTGCCGCAGGCCCGGTGGAGCGCGGTCAGCCATCCCGGGGCAGCCTCCGCATCGTTATTGAGTAGCGCCACGAAATCGCCCTGCGCCGCCGCGATGCCCTGGTTGTTAGCCGCGCAGAAGCCCCGGTTCTCGCGGTTGCGGATGACACGAACTCCCGGCTCCCCATCCGCGAGCTCCGCCGAGCCGTCCGTCGAGCCGTTGTCCACCACGATGACCTCGCATTCCACTCCGCCCTGCCGCTCCAGCGAGTGGAGACAGGCGCGTAGCAGTTCCTTGCGGTTCCAGTTCACCACAACGACGGAGATCAACCGACTATGCTAGCAGGGCCGCGCAAAACCGATCCATCGGCCCAGGCCCGTTGCCGCGCGCGTGGATCGAAATCCCACTCCGCCAATGCACCGCGTTGTATCATGAAGAATAAGTGCCAGGTATCTTAGTATGACGTCCGTCGGCGACACATTGCGCCAGGAGCGAATGCGCCGCAATGTGGACCTACAGCAGGTCTCCGAGGAACTCAAGATCTCGTCGCGCATGCTGGAGGCGATCGAGGCCGATGAGTACGGCAAGCTGCCCGGCGGCGTCTTTGCCAAGAGCTTCGTGCGCCAATATGCGTCCCTGCTGGGCCTCGACGGGGACGAGATAGCTGCCCAGTTCGAGCGCGCCGTGCAATCGCCCGAGCTGGCGCGTTTGACCGAGCTCAGGCAGCCCCATGCAGGGATTTCGCTCCCCAGAATGGATGAGCCGCGGTTCAGCGCCGGCCGCCAGCGGAGCGTGCTGCCATCGCTGATTGCGGTGGTGGTGGTGATGCTGATCTGCTCCGGGATCTACGCGTGGTGGCAGCGGAATCGCCAGCTCGCCGCCGCCCGCCCGGAACCGTCTCCGCCGTCCGATACCCGGCGCGCCGCCGCGCCGAAGCCGGCCGGGAAAGCACAACCGGCCGCGCCCCAACCCCAGCAGCAGCCCGCTGAGACTGCCGCTGCCGCCGCGCCGCCGGCGCCTCAAACGCCCGCTCCCCAGACTGAGTCCCAGCCAGGCGTTCCGCAGCCGCTGGTGCCGGATGCCGGGGCCGCCGGCACCGGCGCTGTGCAGGTGGAACTGGTGGTCGCCGAGCCGGTCTGGGTGAGCGTACGGCGCGACGGCCGCTCCATCTATCAAGGTGAGCTCAAGCCAAACGAAATTCGCACCGTGGCGGCCAACACCGAGGTCACTTTGAAGCTGGGCAACGCCGGAGGCCTGACGATTCTGCTGAACGGCAAGCCGATTCCGTCCCCCGGGCCGAAAGGCCAGGTGCGTACGGTTCAGCTGACTTCGGGCGGTTTCCAGATCGTGGCGCCGGCCGCGCCTGCGGGCCCGCGGGCGCCGGCCCTTCTCGATCCTCTCTGACGCATCGCTTCCCGCTGGCGTTTTCTTTCCAGCAGCAGTAGCTCGCGGCGCCGCCGCAGCTTGACGCGCTCGTCTATCTTGCGCCAGAACTTGCGGAAATAACTGACGGCGGACAGCAGCGCGAAGAAAATCACTCCCCACATCATCCAGATGCCTGGCTGATGGAGCGCCGGATGGCGGGTGCTCACCAGCAGGCAGGAAACGGCCGCGACCTGGGCCAGCATCTTGGTCTTGCCGAGATCGCTTGCTTTGATGGTGTAGCTTTCGGCTGCTGCGATGGCACGCAGGCCGGAAACCGCGAACTCGCGGCCGATCACCAGAATCGCCATCCAGCCCGGCAGAACCCGCACCTGCACCAGCGAGATGAGCGCCGCAGATACGAGTAATTTGTCGGCGATGGGGTCAAGCAGAGTCCCGATGGTCGTCTCCTGTTTCCAGCGGCGGGCCAGGTAACCGTCCAGCAAGTCAGTGGCGGCGGCCGACAGGAAAATCGCCAGCGCCAGCCATTCGTTGGTGAACTGCCAGGGCCCGAGTCGGATGCCGACGTTCTCTTCCAACAGCACCGCCACCAGCAGCGGTACGAAGAAGATTCGCAGAATGGTCAGCGCGTTTGGAAGATTCATCCGCCCAAACCATTATGCCTCACGCATGACATCGAGGGCCGGACGGATGCTCTTGGCCGCGGTTCCCGTCCGCGCCCCCGCCCGAATCGCTCCCGCGAGGCGATTGCACGAGGATTTCGAAGATTTTCCGGGTAATAATGCCGGGCGCCCCGGAACAATAGGGGGGTATCGCCCGTCTTATCTATGTGCCGCGGAGCAAACAGCAGTGGAGCGCGTCCCTTTGGGAGGCCGCCCGCATTGCTCTCGATTCATTGCGCAAGAACAAGTTGCGCAGCTTTCTGACGTTGCTCGGAATCATTCTGGCCACCACCACGCTGATCGCCGTCACAGCGCTGATTCACGGCATGGACCGCTATATCGCCGACAAGGTCTCCAATATGGGGGCCGACGGCTTTCGCATCGTCCGTATGGCGTGGTTCGGACCTTGGGACCCCAAGAAGTTCTTTGAAATGGACAAGCGGAACCCGCAGATCCAGGTGGACGAGTACGAATTCATTCGCAGTAAGGCGACCCTGGTGAAGGACATCGGCATGATGACTTCGCGGCAGGCCCGGGTGGATTTCAAAGGCAACTCGGTGGAGGGCGTGACCGTCAACGGCATCACCGACAACATTCCGGCCATCAATCATGTGCAGGTCGGGATCGGGCGCGGAATCACCTACGACGAAGTGCGGCGTCACATGCCCGTGGCCTTCATCGGCAACGACATTTTCACCCGCTTCTTCGAAGGACAGGACCCGGTGGGAAAAACCATCGGGATCGAAGGTAATCCCTATGAAGTAGTCGGCGTGGCGCAGGCACTGGGCAGCGTCTTCGGCCAGTCGCAGGACAACTTCGTCATGATTCCGATCGAGAGCTATTTCAAGACTTACGGGGCGCGCAACGGAATCCGGCTGGTGGCCAAAGCCATGGACCAGCAGCACCTGGGCCAGGCGCAGGACGAGGCGCGCGTGTTGCTGCGCTCCTACCGTCACCTGGGTCCGGCGCAGGACGACAATTTCGTGGTCTTCGCCTCGGAGACCTTTGTGACCCTCTGGGAGCAGCTCACCAAAACGATCTCGGCGATGGCGGTGGGCGTCGTATCCGTGTTCATGGTGGTGGGCGGAATCGTGATCATGAACATCATGCTGGCCGTGGTGACGGAGCGCACGCGCGAAATCGGCATTCGCAAGTCGCTGGGCGCGCGCCGGCGCGACATCCTGAATCAATACCTGGTGGAATCTGCCGTCCTGGCGGGCTCGGGCGGGCTTGCGGGGGTCGGAGCCGCGTGGCTGATCGCGGTCGCGGTCCGCAGCTTTACATCGGTGCCCATGTCCCTGCCTGCGTCCTCCATCGTCATCGGCGTAGGCCTGTCGTCGGTGGTGGGATTGTTCTTCGGCATTTACCCGGCGCGTAAAGCGTCCAAGCTGGACCCGATTGAAGCGTTGCGAGCGGAGCGCTGACCGTGACGAAACTTGCCTTCATCAACGGCCTGAAGCTGGCGCTCGATACCATTCGCGGCCACAAATTGCGCGCGTTTCTTACCGTCCTGGGCGTCATTATCGGCACCGGCACCATCATCGGCGTCAGCGCCATCCTCACCGGTTTCGATGCCTCCATCGCGGGCGTGCTCCGCAGCTTCGGCCCCAATTCGATCATCGTCTTCAAGTTCCCGGTTGGCCCGCGCGTCGGCAACCTGAGCCCGGAGGAGAGAACCCGCAAGGACCTGACCTACGAAAACGCCCTGGATATCAAGGAACGCTGCAAGTCCGTCGAGGACGTGTCGCCCATGATCTTCCCCAACAAGAGCGTCAACGTGCGCTTCAAGGGCAACGACATGTACGACGTCAACCTAATGGGCGTTGAGGAAGCCTACGCGCGCGGCGGGCAGGTGGATATTCATGTGGGGCGTTTCTTCGGCGACGAGGAGGGCCGCCGCCGCATGCCGGTGGCCGTGGTCGGCGCCGACATCGAAAAAGGGCTCTACGCGAATATGGACCCGATCGGCAAGACCATCCTGATCGACGGCCACGAGTTTCTGGTGGTCGGCACCATGCTCCGCCCGGCTGCGTCCTTTTTCGGTGACACCGATAACCGCGTGCTGGTCCCTTACGGCATGATGCGCAAGATGTATCCCAACGCCAAGGAGATCGCCATCGTCGCCACCGCGTATGACGGCAAACTGCCGGAGGCGCTCGACCAGGTGCGCACCGTCCTGCGCATTGACCGCCGCGTGCCCTACAGCAAGCCCGACAACTTCGCGCTCTCCACCGCCGAGCAGATGGTTGCAGACTTTCGCCAAATCACCGCCATGACGTTTCTGGTGATGGCCGTGCTCAGCTCCATCGGGCTGCTAGTGGGCGGCATCGGCGTGATGAACATCATGCTGGTCTCGGTGACCGAGCGTACCCACGAGATCGGCGTCCGCAAGGCCATCGGCGCGCGCACCACGGACATCCTCATCCAGTTTTTGCTCGAAGCCGCCGTGCTCACCGGCCTCGGCGGCGTCGCCGGCATCCTCTTCGGCTGGTTCATTTCGCTCATTAGCCGCCTGGTTTTCACTTCCATCCCGGCCAGCGTTCCGCTCTGGGCCGCCGTCACCGGCGTGGTGGTTTCGGTGGCAGTCGGCCTGTTCTTCGGCATCTGGCCCGCCAACAAAGCCGCCCGCCTCGACCCCGTCGAAGCGCTAAGGTACGAGTGAACGTGGCGCAGGCTATCCAGCCTGCTGTGTCGAGAGTCATCTCGACATTTCTTCGTTGCGCCGTCTCACGCGCAATTTGATTCCACATTCACCCTCTGCTCCCGCCGGTGCTATCATGCTTTGAACCGCGCATCGCAGCCCGACCGCGGTGCATCACATGCCTCCGACCCCTCCCCCGCAGCCAGCCCCCACGCGTTTCTTGCCAGCGCTCCTCCTGCTATTCGCCTTGAGCGGCTGCTCGGCGCTCATCTATGAAATCGTCTGGTACCAGTTCCTGCAGCTGGTAATCGGATCAACGGCGGTTTCGCTCGGTGTACTGCTTGCCACCTTCATGGGCGGGCTTTGCCTGGGCAGTCTCGCATTGCCTCACGTTGCCCTGGCGCGCCGCCTGCACCCCTTGCGTGTCTATGCTTACATCGAACTCGGCATCGGCGCCGCAGCCATCCTGGTGGTGCTGGTCATGCCGCTCGCAAACTACGTCTACGTGGCCGGGGTCGGCCATGGCATGCCGGCCATTCTGCTGCGCGCGATGGTCGCCTCGCTTTGCCTGTTGCCTCAAACGCTGCTGATGGGAGCCTCGCTGCCAGCTGCCGCGCGCTGGCTCGAATCGACACCAGAAGGGATCTCGCGAATCGGGTTGCTCTACGGCGCCAACACCGCCGGCGCGGTGATCGGCTGCCTGCTCGCGGGCTTCTGCCTTCTGCGGTTCTCGGACATGAGGACCGCAACCTGGTCGGCGGTGCTGATCAACATGTTCGTTGCCGCGGTCAGCATGGTGCTCGTCCGGCGAAGCGGGAAACTTTTCGTCCCGCCGCCAGCCGCAGCCAACATCAGAGGTTACTGGCCGGCTCACGTCACCATCGCCATTTCCGGCGCCTGCGCCCTAGGCGCGGAAGTGGTTTGGACGCGCCTGCTTAGCCTCATGCTCGGGGCTACCGTCTACACGTTTTCCATCATTCTGGCAGTGTTCCTGGCCGGCCTAGGGATCGGTAGCGCGGCCGGCGCCCTCATTTCGCGCTCCGTCCGGCCCCGCCTCGCACTGGGCTACGCGCAGGCTCTGCTGGTGATGGCAATCGCCTGGACCGCCTTCCAGATTTCCGTGTCGCTGCCGTGGTGGCCCGTGAACCCTCTGCTGGCCACCGGCGCCTGGTATATGTTTCAGACTGACCTGGTGCGCGTCCTCTGGGCCGTTCTGCCTGCCACTCTGTTGTGGGGCGCGAGTTTTCCGCTCGCGCTGGCGGCGGCCGCAGCACCGGGCGAAGACCCTGGACAACTGGTCGCAGGAGTTTACGCGGCGAATACCTTGGGCGCGATCGCCGGCGCGCTGGGCTTCAGCATCGTCCTGATTCCGTGGATCGGCACCGCCGGCGCGGAGCGTGTGCTCGTCCTGCTTGCCGCGGCGGGAGCACTTTTCGTGCTGGGGCCGGCGATTCGCGCCCGGTCCGGCAGGACTCCGGCCCTGGTGGCCGCCTTCGCTGTGACCGAAGCGCTCTACCTGGCCGCCCGCATTCAACCTGTTCCGCCGATGCTGATCGCCTTCGGCCGGCGCATCATGACTTCCGCCAACCGCGCGAAAATCCTTTACTCCGGTGAAGGCATCAATTCCTCCATCGCCATCTCGCAGTGGGACGACGGCGCCATCCAATTCCACGTCAGCGGAAAGGTGGAGGCCTCCACCGAAAGCTACGACATGCGGTTGCAGCGCATGCTCGGCCACCTGCCGGCGTTGCTGCATCCCAACCCGCAAGCGGTGCTGGTGGTCGGTTTCGGCGCGGGCGTGACCGCCGGAACCTTCGTGGTTCATCCCGAGGTGCGCAGCATCGTCATCTGCGAGATGGAACCGCTGGTTCCCGTGATTGCCGCGCGCTATTTCGGCCGCGAGAATTTCGACGTCGTCCACGATCCACGCACCC
>Ga0181535_10004906_pt1 | contig 14570 bp, 13 predicted proteins | sample PEATcosm2014_Bin_44_FD_119774 | JGI IMG/M metagenome (GOLD analysis project Ga0181535, IMG submission 119774) | Peatland microbial communities from MTU Mesocosm Facility, Houghton, MI, USA - PEATcosm2014_Bin17_30_metaG | ecosystem: Environmental > Terrestrial > Soil > Wetlands > Peat | place...
ATGATCTTGTGCGCGTCGACGGCGATCTCGGGCGTGGCTGTCTTGCCGGTGCCGATGGCCCAGACCGGCTCGTAGGCAATGACAATGGGTGCGGCGGCTTCGGCGGTGATTCCTGCGAAGGCTCCGGTGATCTGGGTCTTGAGAACCGATTCGGTCTTGCCCGCCTCGCGCTCGGCGAGCACTTCGCCCACGCAGACGATAGGAATGACGCCGTGCTTCAGCGCAGCGTGCAGCTTCTTGTTGACGATCTCGTCGGTCTCCGCAAAATACTGCCGGCGCTCGGAGTGGCCGATGAGCGTATGCGTTCCGCCAACGGCCTGGAGCTGGTTCAGCGAGGTCTCGCCGGTGTAGGCGCCCTCTTCGGCAAAGTGGATGTTCTGCGCGCCCACGAGAACATTGCTCCCCTTGGCGGCTTCAATCACCGTGGGCAACAGCACGGGCGAAGGAAAAAGAGCGATCTCGTCGCGCGTGTGCGAGGCAACGAGAGGTAAGAAGGCATCGACAAAGGCCTTGGCTTCAGCGGGCGTCTTGTACATCTTCCAATTAGCGGCAATCAGTGCTTTACGAGACATTTTTTCGGGACTCCTCAAGATTGATTTTAGTGGACGAAAATCGGGGGGTGGGTGATGACGGGCACAGGGCGAGAAACCAGCTTGCGTTGCTTCCTTCGAGCCGGATTAATCCGGACAGGATACGAAGCTGTTTTGGCGCTTCCCAGAACCGTTCTTCGGCTCTGCGATTCCTCTTCGTCACACTCTTCGGCGACCGCCAACGTTATGAGCAGGATAAACAGAACGGCGATCCTGGCCACGAGCCAGGCAAACGAACTGATCTCAGTGCGTGCGATCTCGGCCCGGGATCGGCGCTTGTGACGCGTAGAAGCCACAAGCACCGTCATGCCCCGCACTGTCTCGGCGATCACCGCGCCTGGCACCAGCCAGACCTACCCCGGAGCAAATCCGAACTGCGCCGCCACGGTTGGACCTACCAGCGGCCCCGCTCCGGCAATGGCCGCAAAGTGATGCCCGAAGAGCACCCACTTGGGCGTTGGCAAGTAGTTCTGTCCGTCCTTGCAGGTGTGGGCCGGCGTGTTTCGTGCATCGATCAGAACCAAGACCCTGGCGGCCAGAAATGCGCTGTAATAACGATAAGCCAATGCATAAATAGGGCGACGATCAGTACTGAGAGAGAGTTCATAGTATTTCAAGAGGGAGTCGCAGCCTGAACCCAACATGTCCAACAGCGCCAATGCGAAGAGGAGAGCAAAACAGTTCTTCTCCTGGGCAACTGCCCAGACATAGCTTAGCCCGGCGGTCCGAAGCCAAGAGCTGCAAACTGCTGGTTATTTAGAGCGGCAGACGTGGATCGAGCCGGCGGCATTCAGTCCGTGGACTCGATAATACATTGTAAACAAATAAGTTACCGTTCTCATCATTTCGTAATCTGACCATAGAAATGCAGGCGTTTCGGCCTTTTGCCTGCTCTCGGATCCTAAGGAGTAAAAACGGAGCGTGCGACTCCCGTCTGTCTTAATATACTGTCACTTCAGAATCAGAAGTCACTCCTTGTAGAATGCAGAGAGGGTTGTGCGCCAGTGCCCAACCCGCCAGGAGCCGATGACGACTGAAACTCCCATTTCCGCGCTGCACGTGCAGGCCGATTTCCCCTCAGCACCAGAAAGTAATGGGCGCGTCGCTGGCGAGGAGGACGAAATCTCGCTGCTCGATCTTCTGATCGTTCTTGCGGAACGGAAGCGCATCATCATCTGGATCACAGTGGTTTTCGCCGGCCTGTCAGTCATTATCTCGCTGCTTCTACCTGTCAGCTACACCGCGACTGTCACGCTGATGCCGCCGCAACAAAACACCTCGATTGGGGCGGCGCTGGCCTCCCAGTTGGGAAATCTGGGCGGTATGGCCGCTCTCGCCGGAGGAAGTCTCGGCCTTAAGAGCCCAAACGATATGTTTGTCGGGATGCTCAAGAGCCGTACGGTTGAAGATGCCATGGTTCAGCATTTCGGTCTGATGCAGGAGTACGACAAAAAGTATCTATCCGATGCCCGCAAGGCATTCGAGAAACATGCAACAGTGGACGGGGCCGGCAAAGACGGTTTGATCCATATTTCAGTCGAAGATCATGATGCAAAGCACGCGGCCGAACTTGCCAACGGTTATGTCGATCAGTTTCGCATTCAGTCTCAGCATCTAGCCATCACTGAGGCTTCCCAACGCAGGCTCTTCTTCGAGCGAGAACTGGAACAAGCAAAGAACAACCTGGCCAACGCTGAAGAAGCATTGAAACTGACCGAACAGACCACCGGAGTGATCGAACTCAGCAGCCAGTCCCGCGCACTGATCGAGTCAGCCGCATCTCTTCGTGCGCAGATCACAGAAAGAGAAGTGCAGATTCAAGGCATGCAAACCTATGCAACTGGAGAAAACGCCGAGCTAGTGCAAGCGCAGCAGGAATTGACGGGGCTGCGAGCGCAGTTGGCAAAGCTGGGAGGCTCTGAAGACAGCGCCACCGGTGGTCTCATCGTCCCTAAGGGGCAGGTTCCCGAAGCGGGCCTGGAATATATTCGAAAGTTGCGCGAGGTAAAGTATAACGAGACGATCTTTGAAATTCTTGCGCGGCAGTTTGAGATCGCCAAGCTCGACGAGGCGAAGGAGGGTGCGCTGATCCAGGTCGTCGACCCCGCCATTCCTCCCGACAAGCGATCCTTCCCAAAGCGTAGCCTCATCGTGATCGGCGCCACTTTCGCGGGCCTGCTGGCAGGGATCTCATTGGCGCTGATCTTTGAATTTATAGAGCGTATGAAAGCTGCCCCCACAACGAGTGCCAAGCTCAGTTATCTGAAGCGCATGCTATCCCTGCGGGGACACCATGCATTCTAAGAGCAACGCCTTATGATTCCTCGCGCTGAAGCTCAAGCCGCGGCGGTGTCCCGTAACTGCATATCTCAAGATTCGAAAAGGCGATATAGCGGAATCACGTCTGCTGCCCTTTCCGCTCTCTTCGGAAAAGGTGTCAGTATTTTAGTGAGTGCGGTCACTGTGCCGCTCACAGTCCGGTACCTTGGAGCTGAAGGTTACGGCCTCTGGATCACCATCAGCAGCGCCGCGACCATGTTCTTTGTGCTTGATATAGGCATTGCAAGCACTTTGACAAACTTGATTTCTGAGGCATATGCCGCTGACGATAAGAAGCGGGCAGCGACTTACTTCGCTACGGCATTGTGGCTCGTGCTGGGGATCGCCACACTGCTCGGACTCTTGGGGTGGCTGCTCTGGCCACACATTCCCTGGGTGTCTATCTTCCACGTTCAGGATCCGGCCCTGATCCACGACACCTCGCGCGCCATGGCTGCGGCGTTCGTTGTCTTTCTGTTCGCCCTTCCCACCGGTCTCGCGACCAGGGTGCTCGGCGGCTATCAGGAACTGCACACATCGAACTTCTTCGGCGCCGCTGGAAGCGTATTGAGCCTCCTGGCCGTCATTGGCGTGATCTATTTTCATGGGAGTTTGCCTTTTCTGATAGTGGGATTTGCTGGCTCCTCGGTGGCGGCAAATGCAGCTTGCCTGCTCTGGATATGTCTTTTTCACAAACCTTGGATGACGCCTTGGCCGCGACACATAAACCCAGGTTTCATTGGCCGAATCTTTCGTACCGGAATCCAGTTTTTCGCAATTCAAATGGCAGCACTGATCATTTTCAGCAGCGACAACCTGGTCATCTCTCACTACCTCAGCCCGACTTACGTTACTCCGTATGCCGTAACCTGGCGGTTGGTCGGTTTCATCGCTGCGCTACAATCTCTGATTTTTTCAGCGTTATGGCCCGCTTACTCCGAAGCCTATGCCAAGCGAGATTTGCCCTGGATAAGATCGACCTACAATCGGGTCAGATGGATTACTAGCGCCGCTCTCATAGCCGTCTGTTCGACCATGCTTCTTGCGGGACGAGAGATCATTCGTATCTGGGCCGGTCAGGCAGCCGTTCCAACCCAATTCCTTATCCAACTCATGTGTGTATGGATCGTCATCTGTGTCTTTACCACCAACCAATCCTGCCTGATGGGAGCGACCTTCCGGGTAAACAAACAAGCAATCTCCTCTCCGCTCTCTGCGGTGGCTAACCTGGCCCTGTCCATTTATTGGGTCAAGACGATGGGGACGGCAGGGGTTGTGCTGGGAACAATTGTTTCCTACCTCATCTTCATCGTCGCTGTGCAAGCTTGGGAGGTAAGAAGAATCCTGCGGGGAGATTTCCTCGCTGGCCGGCAAGAGCAGGATCCGGTCCGCGGCTGATCCGGGAAGGGCAATCGGAGAAACCAACCAGAATCGGAATAATCAGAGCGAATCGGAACACCGGAAAGGAGCTTCCGAGTGCAGGCGTCAAGTGCCTTGTCAAATTCCGGCCAGCGAATTAGAGAGCCCGACAGTCTAGAGATTAGGAGTTCGTCGATGAACAAGGTGCTGAATATTGGGATTGATGCTCGCTACTTAGCGCTCCCGAATTGCGGAATTGGCCGGTACACCGCAAATCTTGTGCGCGAATTCGCGACTCAGGAGTTGGCTCACCGTATATTTCTTTACTCTGACAGGCCGTTCAAGCTTCCGATTCCTCTACCGGATAACTGGAAGGTGCGCATCGTTGATATTCATTACATCGCATTTACTGTTTTCTTTGAGCAGATCGTTTTCCCTGCTTGGGCATGGAAAGATGCAATCGACGTTTTTTGGTCACCGATTAACCACTTACCGGTGTTATTGCCGCCAAAGATTCGGAAGGTCTTAACAGTGCATGACGTGACCTGGAAGCGTTTCCCGCAAACGATGCCGTGGCGCGGCCGTGTCATCGAAGCGGTGCTCTTGCCGAGGTCGCTTCAAATTGCCGATCATGTTATTGCTGATTCGCAATTTACGCGATCCGAGATCTTGGCGTTTTATCCTGACACTCGATGCACCATCGATGTTGTTTACCTGGCTTCCAGTCTAAAATCAGACGGCGCGACGGGGTCCTGCCCAGTACCCGGTCCCTATTTTCTGTTTGTGGGCAGCAAGGAGCCGCGCAAGAATATCAAACGCTTATTGGAGGCCTACATTCAATACCGGAAGGCCACCAGTGACCCAATTGCTCTGGTGATTGCCGGTGCCCACCAATGGGGGGAGTTTAGCGTTGCCGATTTTATCCGGATAAACGGCTTGCAGGCGTGTGTCCATTTGATCCAAAATGCAGATGACACAGTTCTCCGCGCATTATATGCAAACGCACAGGCGCTGGTCATGGTCTCTCTCTATGAGGGATTCGGCCTGCCGCTAGTGGAGGCCATGCAATGGGATATTCCCCTGATTGCAAGCAATAATTCCTCCGTTGCCGAGATCGCTGGAAATGCGGGGATGCTCGTTGATCCCTACGACACGGATGCAATCTCGCGGGCATTAACACGGATGACGGAGGACGAGACGGCACGCCTGGAACTGGCGCTAAGGGCAAAAACTCGTGGGCGCCGTTTTAGCTGGAAACAAACGGCCTCGGAAACGATGGCTTTACTCGTGAGTGGTCTGGCTACCTCGAAATAGGCGGGGCGTGATGATTTCCGTCTCTTCCTGGGAAGACGGTCTAAAACGGATGCCAACTCCAGAGTGCACGGGACCGGTTCAAGGAAATAGTGTGTTACACGGCGTCCTCTGCCTTCTGCGCAGTATGCTCTTCGCCTGCCGCGGAATCAATCGTCACGAGACAGCCTGGATGGTGTCCGGGAAGGCTCCCGCTAAGACTCGGTGATATGAAAGTAATGAAGATTGATCATCAGCTTGGAAGCCTGAACTGTGGCGCAATGAATGCGCCAATGTTCTTCGGCGCGGAATGGTTTCTGTTTGCACGCGAGTGATGCCGGAAGGGCATCCAGAGAGCCAAACTAGAATTGGTATAATTAGAGCGCATTGGAGCACCGGAAGGGAGTTTCCGGGAGCAGCCGTCAAGAGGTCTTGTTACATGCCGGCCAACGAATTGCAGGGTCCGGCAGTCTAGCGAATAGGAGCTAACGGATGAAGAGGGTTCTGAATATTGCGGTAGATGCACGTGTCTTGGTACATCCTTATAACAGCGGAATCGGCCGGTACGCCATTAGTCTTGTGCAAGAGTTCGCGTCACAGCAGTTACCGCACCGCGTTTTCCTTTACTCTATCAATCCGTTCAAGCTTCAATTTCCCCTGCCGGAAAACTGGCAGGTGCGCACCAGTAACCTTCGTATTCGTGGATTGGGCATGGCATTCATGCAGATGTTCTACCCTATCTGGGCGCTGAGGGACGGAATCGACGTATTCTGGTCACCATCTCCCATCTTACCGGCCTTCTTGCCGCCCCGCATCAGGAAGGTAATAACTGTTCACGATATGGTCTGGAAACGCTTTCCGCAAACGATGACTCGTCTCACGCTGTTTTTTGAAAAAGTGTTCATGCCTTTGTCGCTTCGCATCTCCGACCGTGTTATGGCCGACTCGCAATTCACGCGCTCCGAAGTGTTGAAGTTCTTCCCCGGAGCCAAAGACAAAATCGATGTCGTCTACCTGGCTTCCAGCCTTCAAAACAACGGGGCGACAGGTCCGTCACCGATATCCAGTCCATATTTCCTTTTTGTTGGCAGCAGCGAGCCGCGCAAGAACCTGGAGCGCATGTTGCTCGCTTACGTTCAATACCGAAAGGCGAGCCCTTACCCGTCCAATTTGGTAATCGCAGGCAGCTACCAGTGGGGCGACTTCAGCGTAATTGACTTCATCCGAACAAATGATCTAGAGACCTGTGTGCATCTGATTCGGCATGTGGATGACGGTGTTCTTTCCGCTCTCTACGCGCATGCGCAGGCTTTGGTTCTGGTCTCTCTCTATGAGGGCTTCGGCCTGCCGCTGGTGGAAGCCATGCAGTGGGGAATTCCAATGATTGCAAGCAACAATTCCTCGGTTGCCGAGATCGCTGGTGATGCCGCGTTGCTTGTCGATCCCAACGACACAGATGCTATCGCTGCCGCGTTTAATCGAATGACGGAGGACCAGAGCCTGCGCCTCGAACTCGCACGCAAGGCGGGGGTCCGAGGTCGTGAATTTAGCTGGAAGCGGGCCGCTGCTGAAACCATGGCTTTGCTGGGCGGGAACTCGACTTTAGCGAAGGTTTGACTATCATTGGGAAAAGGCCTTAGACGGCAATACAACGGTTGTTGAACGCGTCAAGGGATGTGCAGATCGATCGTCCAGGAGAACGCCAATGGAGTCAGTGAAAAGTTGCAACGTCTGCAAGAGTGACTTAATTGGAAAAATCGACTCGGACTATAACTTTTGCAAATGCCTCGACTGCGGTTATGTTTTCGATAGTCCTCGCCCCACGCCGCCGGAAGTCACTGATTTCTACTCACAACCGGCAAAGTACGATTCTTGGATCCACGAGGAGAGAGGCCGCAAGGCGCTGTGGAGGAGACGCTTAAGGAAGATGATCCGCCACAGCAACCCTGGAAACCTACTCGATGTCGGTGCAGGCATCGGACAGTTTCTGTGCCATGCACGGCATTTCTTCAGCCCGGTTGAGGGTCTGAGGTTTCGGCCAGTGCTGTCCAAATTGCGAAGGAGAAGTACGGTCTCGATATCCATCGGGGCGTATTGGAAGAACTGCATCTTCCTCCAGAATCCTACGACAACATATCGCTATTCCATGTGCTCGAGCACGTGCATGATCCTACTTGCACAATACTTGAATGCCGAAGGCTGTTGCGCCCGAACGGAAAACTGGTGATCGCCGTTCCCAACGACGTGCTCGCTTTGTCTTCGATCCGAAACCGGACTCTAAGCAGCTTCGGAATGAAGCGCTACCGCCAATTCAGTCCAAAGCTGGGCTTATCGAGGGCGGGAGACGCGGCGGAAATTCATCTCTCCCACTTCACCCCCGTTGTTTTGCGGAGATTGCTCGAGAAGAACGGATTCAGTATCGTGAGGGAGTCTCTCGATCCCTTTTACCCATCGCACGGTTTTAAGTGGGTCCTGCAGAGCATTCGATATGCTGTGTTTCGTTTGCTCTTCGCAATCTGGCGAAGCAATCATTATGAAACCATCTGGATGGTATCGGAGAAGGTAGACTTGAAATTAGACGAGACCGAACAAGAAGCATAGTTGGATTCAATCCAGAGTCAGAATGCGTCACGGGGTCCGACGATTGAGATGATCTAGGGGGCAGATGATGGGCCGGGTACTGAATATTGCGGTGGATGGACGGGTCTTGGCGCATCCTTATTGCGGAATCGGCCGGTATGTCACAAATCTCCTGCAAGAGTTTGCGTCACGGCAGTCGCTACACCGTGTTTTCATTTACTCCCACCAGCCCTTTCAGCTTGACTTTTCTTTGCCCGAACACTGGAAGGTACGCGCCGGTTCAGTTCATAGGGGCGGACTCAGTACTGCATTCGCGCAGTTGTTCTATCCTCTTTGGGCACTTAGGGATGGAATCGACGTGTTCTGGTCACCATATCCCCAGTTACCGGTATTCTTGCAGCCCCGTATCAGAAAGGTATTAACTGTTCACGACGTGCTTTGGAAGCGCTTTCCGCAAGCAATGAAGCGCGGCGGTAATGTCCTCGCACTGTTATTGCCTTTGTCGCTTCGTATCGCCGATCGTGTGATAGCCGACTCGCAATTCACGCGCTCCGAAGTATTGACGTTTTTCCCTGGCGCCAAAGGAAAAATCGATGTCATTTACCTGGCTTCCAGCCTTCGAAACAACGGGGCGACAGCTCCGTCTCCGATATCCAGTCCCTATTTCCTGTTTGTTGGCAGCAACGGGCCACACAAAAACCTTGAGCGCATGCTACTCGCCTACGTTCAATACCGGAAGCTGAGCCCTCACCCGTCCGATATGGTAATTGCTGGCAGCGACCAATGGGGCGACTTTAGCGTGATTGACTTTGTTCGGGCCAACGATTTACAGACCTGTGTCCATCTGATTCAGCATGTCGATGACAGTGTCCTCTCCTCTCTTTACGCACATGCGCGGGCCTTGGTCCTGGTCTCCCTCTATGAAGGCTTCGGCTTGCCGCTGGTGGAAGCCATGGAGTGGGGAATCCCGCTGATTGCGAGCAGCACTTCCTCGGTTGCCGAAATCGCTGGGGATGCGGGATTGCTTGTTGATCCGGACGATACTGATGCAATTGCGAACGCGCTCGGGCGAATGACGGAAGACGAGGCCACGCGTTCGAACCTGGCGCATAACGCGAAAATCCGTGGGCAACAGTTCAGTTGGAAGCAGACGGCTACAGAAATCATGGCGATTTTGAGCCAGGAGCGATGAAACAATGCCGACCTTTATTGGGGTGATCTTCTTGCTCCTGTCGCTTTATTACTTCACGAAAGGAAGTAGTCAACTATTCTCCTTGCTGGTTTTCTCAGGCGTTTTTCAGGCAGCAACAGTCATATCGAGTTCTGCTTTTGACATGGCGCCATATTACCTGGTTGCTCCTTTCTTCCTCGCCCGTTGCGGGCTGGAGATTATTTTTAAGAAGACGACTTTTCATCAATTCAAAGGTTTCTATCCATTAGTGACATTAGCCTGCATCGGCGCCGTTTCGGCTGTTGTGTATCCCTATATCTTTCGCGGTATGCCTGTTTATTATCCGCCGCTCGGACTTGATGCAGGACTTTACTCACAGCCTCCATTGGAATCTCACCCGCACATCGGTAACATTCTCCTCCTCGCAATCAACACCCTTGTCGTCCTGGCAGCTGCGTATGTTCCAGGGAAAATTGCTGCACCAGCCAGAAGCTTTCTCGTCGCCTTTTGGGTGTTGCTTCTTGTCATACTACTTCAGCTCACATTCCTCCATGCAGGAATCTCATTCCCTTCTAAGATCTTCAATAATAACCAGAATTGGTCTGTTTCAAATCCCGACCTGGGCGGATCATTGCGACCAAATGGGACGTTCACTGAACCCTCAACCGCGGGATGCATGCTGGCAGCGGTAATGTTGGGTAGCATGGCCATGTTTATGAAAAACGGCAAGGGCGCTTGGCTCATGGGAGCGTCCCTGCTTGGTATTGTGGTCATTGCTTCTACGACCGCCTTTCTCACGCTCGGGGTAAGTGCGGCTCTGATTATCATGGGCTATCCATTATTGCGCTTTCCTTATTATCTTCGGACGGCTCGGCTGAAAAGAATTGGAATGTTAGTTTTTCTCAGCCTCTGCGCACTCTCCGCGTTGGCCATACCGGCTGTAAGAGATAGTGTGATGGAGCAGACACTGAACAAGGGGACCAGTTCCTTGTCGTGGGCGGTACGCCTGGTGGCAGATATGTATGCTTTGCAGGTTACATATAACACCTTCGGAATAGGAGTTGGCCTGGGCTCTACTCGAGCTTCGAGCCTTGTATCAACAATGTTGAGCACGATAGGCGTCGCGGGGTTTGCTTCATTTATCATCATGATATGGCGTTTCTTTCAGAATGAACTAGGAGACTATTTCTGGCTAAAGTGGGCTGCTTTAGGCATGATTTTAAACATGGCATTCGGAGTTCCTGATCTTTCCTTCCCCCTCCTTTGGGTTCCACTCGCGCTTATTGCACGGGCCGCTCAGCCATTGAACCGTCCATGCAGAATGGAATACGTCAGAGGAGTACGCTGAAGGATGAAGATGGGAAATCGAATCACTATTGATCTTCGCATGTACCGAATGGCAGGCATCGGGCGCTATCTTCAGAACCTGCTTCCTGACCTCATTCCGCGTCTGAACGCCTCAAAGATATCGGTTCTGGGTAAGTCGTCCGACCTGGAGGGCGAAGGATGGATCAGTGATCCACGAATCGAGTTTCGCGAATTCCGTCCTAGGATTTTTAGTGTTGCCGAGCAATGGGCTGCGGTGTGCGGTGAGTATCGCAACATCGGTCTGCTTTGGATACCGCAATATAACCTTCCTTTGCCTTACCAGGGGAAATTGCTGGTCACGATTCACGATCTGTGCCAATTGGCAAATCCCGAGACGCTTGCAAATGACTTGCAACGCGGCTATGCGAAATACCTATTATCCAGAGTTGCAAAGCGTGCGTCGGTAATCTTGTGTGACTCAGAATTCACGGCGTCCGAGGTGCAAAAGTACCTTCATGTGGATAGGGAACGTTTGGTGGTTGCGTACCCACCCATGGGAAACCTGTGGGGTGTCCCTCCTGCGGCCCGGCCTCCATCGTCCAATCTTCCCTATTTTCTTGCCGTAGGCAACGTGAAGAAGCACAAGAATCTGCCTCGATTGATTGCTGCATTCGGAGGAATTCGTCACCGGATTCCTCACGATCTGATCGTCGTCGGCAAGCAAGAGGGCTTTTTGAATTCTGAGATGCAGTTCGGAGATATCTCCGCGGATTTCAATGGGCGCGTACGGTTTACCGGGCAAGTGACCGATCAAGAACTGGGAGTGTACTACCAAAATGCCACGGCACTGGTTTTCCCTTCTTTTTATGAGGGCTTCGGGTATCCTCTGGTGGAGGCGATGGCAGAGGGGTGTCCCATCGCGTGTTCCAATGTCGCTTCTCTCCCGGAGGTAGCGGGTGACGCCGCGCTGCTATTTGATCCTTATAGCATTGAGGATATTGGGCGGGCTCTGCTACAGATTGCAACAGAGCCCACTCTGAGGCACTCACTTGTTGAGCAGGGGAGGCGGAGGGTTGGCCGGTTTGCTGGTATAACCTGCGCCGGGCTTACTGCGGCAACCATCAATCGCCTGCTCAAGGTGTGAACGCTGCAATGCTCGATTCTTCTTGGCGTCCTCTCAGCCGCTGAACTGAATGCAATGCGATTCCATTTCTTTTTTGGGTCGGTCCCATTGGAGGCTAGTATGGTCCATCTGAAGGCAGAACGAGTGACGAGCGCGGCATATATGGTTTTAGCGTTTCATATTCGTATCTCTGGACACCGGTGATCGACTGGGCAAGAAATCTCCCGTCAAAGTAGATTCGTGCGTGCAAGATTTGAAAAGGTCATTTGGTATTCTTCTTTAAGATCAGAATACTCAGATTAAGACGGTGCAGTTAATGCAGGGACCCATCATACAAATTGGCAAGTATTACCCTCCGCACATGGGGGGAATGGAAACACATATACAGAATCTCGTCTCAGGTCTGAGCAGTTCTGAAGATGTTCAGGTGATCGTGGCCCGAGATTCCATTCGCGGTCGCGTCGACCGGATGGATGGTGCAATCATAACCCGCGTGCCGACATTGGGCGTTGTGGCATCGATGCCCGTCACTCCGACGCTTCCATGGGAGTTGATGAAGGTGAAACCGGGGCTGGTGCATGTGCACGTGCCCAATCCGGCGGCGGCATTTGCGATCGTCGCGGCGCGGTACCGCGGACCTTTGATCATCATGCACCAAAGCGACACTCTCGGCCGGAAGCTTCTGAAGAGATTCTCGGATCCATTTGTGAACGAGATGATGAGACGGGCTGACCGAATCATTGTTGCCTCGCAGCGCTATCTCGATAGCTCCGAGGAGTTGGCGCCATTCAAGGCAAAGTGCACGGTGATTCCCATGGGGATCAACATAGAAAAGGAGCGCGACAACGTCGGTGCCGAAAGCGCCAAAGTCGTGCAGCAGTATGGTCCACGGCTGGTTCTGGCGGTGGGAAGACTGGTGGGCTACAAGGGCTTCCGCTATTTGCTGGAGGCGATGCGAATGGTTGACGCGACGCTCCTCCTGGTGGGAACAGGTCCGCTTGATGCCACACTGAAGCATTCGGCGCAGGAGCTTGGGGTGAGCCACAAGGTCAAGTTTCTCGGCAGGGTTGACAATTTGCAGAAGTACTACCAAGCGAGTTCGGTCTTCGTTTTGCCTTCTATCTCGCGTGCAGAGGCTTTTGGGCTGGTTCAATTGGAAGCCATGGCTGTCGGGGTACCCGTGATCAATACGGACCTCAACTCGGGGGTTCCCGAGGTGTCCCTCGACGGGGTCACGGGAATCACGGTCCCGCCTGAGGATGCGGACGCTATTGCGCGGGCAGTCAATAGGCTGTTGGAAGACGCGGGATTGCGAAAGAGGATGGGCGAGGCTGGCAGGGACCGCGCGCGTCGGGAGTTTGCTCCTGGATTGATGATTGAGAGGACTATGAAGTTATATGAAGAGGTGCTGCTCGAGCGGGAGAAGAGGCGCTCGTTACCTTATTAGAAGCGACTTCATAACCGATGCGATGCGCCGCGGTGTATCCACTCAGGGGCTAAAGTGTCTGCGTGAGAACGCTCGGAGCGTTAGCTGAGCGAGGTGTTGTGGTGAAGGTTTTCCGGCAGGGGGCTTCGTTTTTGGCACCCGCCGGGGCAAGTTTGGAGTTTTCGGTTGCGGTTCAGGATGTCATTAGCGCCTGTAACCGTGTGATGTTGTAGGCCAGGGTGGCGAGAGTAAATTCTCCGTTCACTTTTTCCAAGCCGCGGGTGCGAAATTGCCTCATTCCACGTTACTGTTTCAGAACTCCGAATACCGGTTCGACGACTGCCTTGCGCCGCGCGTAGACGGCCTGCCCATCGGGCGATCGCAGCTTGGCGCGCATTCTGCGATGCGAGGCGGCTCGGGCTTTGAGGTGGCAGCGCACGCCCAAATTCAATTCGCAGGCAAGATTCGAATCCGGTACAAATCCATCGATGTTCTCCTGTTCCATCTGTTCAAGGTTGGCAACGGAAAAGAAGCCGCTGTCGGCCAACGCGGCCGTGGGCGGCGCGCCGCATCGTTGCTTCACTTCATCGATCATCGGCAGAAGCGAGCCGTTATCGGTCGGGTTCTGGGTGACGCGCTGGGCCACGATCAGATGGTCGTCCGAGACCGCGATCTCACCCGTGTAGCCGAGCGCAAAGCCGCCGCGCTGGCGCAGAAAGCGCGCGTCCTGGTCGGTGCGCGAGAGCTTCTTCAAGCCGCTCTTCTTCAGCCGCTCAAGCCGTCGCGGCAACTCTTCGAGCGCCCGGCTCAACTCGCCGATGGCCACATTGAGTCCGCCCGGTTCAGCGTCGTCGCGGTCAGCGGCCCGCTGCCAACTGCGCACCTGGCGCCGCAGTTGGGCTCGCGTCGAGCGCAGCGCCTGCTCCGAGTCCACGCGGTCCCGGCAGGCGTTGGCCTGGATGCGCGTCGAGTCGATCGCCACACGGCCCAACTTCACCATGCCCATCGACTGCGCCCATTCCAGCACTTGCGTAAACGCGTCGTTCAACGCACGGCCATGGCGACGGCGAAATGCGCTCAGCGCCCAGTTGTCCACCCGCTCACCGGCTCCAAGATACCGGAACGCAAGGTCTTCGACCAGACGCCGCTCCACCAGCCGCGCGCTGGTGATGCCCAAGGCGTATGCGTAAAGCCACATGCCAAGCATCAACTGCGGAGCGTACAACTCACCGCCCTCGACGCTGTAGCTGCGCTCAAACACCGTCATATCCAACCGTTCCACAACGTCACGAACGAAAAAGCAGAGATGACTCGAACCCAATTCATCCCGCACGCTCGGCGGCAGCAAATACGCCTGATCTGGACTGTACATCTTGAATCGCGACATACTTCTCTTGTCGCCCA
>Ga0181535_10004907_pt1 | contig 14569 bp, 7 predicted proteins | sample PEATcosm2014_Bin_44_FD_119774 | JGI IMG/M metagenome (GOLD analysis project Ga0181535, IMG submission 119774) | Peatland microbial communities from MTU Mesocosm Facility, Houghton, MI, USA - PEATcosm2014_Bin17_30_metaG | ecosystem: Environmental > Terrestrial > Soil > Wetlands > Peat | place...
AAATCTTCAAGCTGAATTTCGGCGCTCTCGTCGACGATCTCGGTGCGGCGCTCGTCGCCGTACTTGTCGCGAACGTCTTCAAGCTCCTTGACGATAACGGCGCGCAGCTTTTTCTCGCTGCCGAGGATTTCTTCGTACTCGGCGATCTTTTCGCGGATTTCTTTGAGCTCTTTGAGGAGCTCGTCGACGGAGAGCTGCGTGAGGCGATAGAGCTGGAGTTCGAGGATGGCGTCGACCTGGCGCAGGGTGAGGCCACGCTCTTCGTGGCGCTGGAGCTCGCGGTCGAGCTGGATGACAATTTCGGTGCCCTTGCCCCAGGCGAAGAGGTTTTCGCGTGCTTCTGCGCGGGAGGCGGATGCGCGAATGATCTTGATGACGGTGTCGAGGTTGTCGAGCGCAATCTTGAGGCCTTCCAAGATGTGCTCGCGCTCGCGCGCCTTGCGCAGCAGGTAGACGGTGCGGCGCTGGACGACCTCAATGCGGTGGTCGATGAAGACGCGAATGGCTTCAGCGAGGCCGAGCTCGCGCGGCTGGCCGTTGACTACGGCCAGGAAGATCATGGAAAAGCTTTCCTGCAACTGCGTGTGCTTGTAGAGCTGGTTAAGGACGATCTCAGGTTGTGCGCCGCGCTTGAGGCCGATGACGAAGCGCATGCCGTCGCGATCGCTCTCGTCGCGCGTCCGGTCCTGGCCGATGTCGATATCGGAGATGATCTTGTTTTCAACAAGCTCAGCGATGCGCTTGAAGAGCGTGGATTTGTTGACCTGGTAGGGAAGCTCGGTGACGACGAGCGCCTTGAGATCCTTGGTTACGTTTTCCGTGGCGACACGGGCGCGCATCAGGAAACGTCCGCGGCCGGTGCGGTAGGCGTCAACGATCCCGGCGCGGCCATAGAGAATTGCCCCGGTGGGGAAGTCGGGTCCCTTAACGTGCTTGAAGACTTCAGCAAGGCCGGCTTTGGGATTTTTGACAAGATCAATCGCGGCGTTGACGACCTCAGTGAGATTGTGCGGAGGAATGTTGGTGGCCATGCCGACCGCGATGCCGCTCGACCCGTTAACGATGAGGTTAGGAATGCGCGTGGGCAGAACGGATGGCTCGACGGTGGACTCGTCGTAGTTGGGGACGAAGTCGACGGTTTCCATGTCGATATCGGCCATGAGCTCGCCGGTAATGCGCTCCATGCGGCACTCGGTGTAGCGCATGGCCGCCGGCGGATCCCCGTCGACCGAGCCGAAGTTGCCCTGGCCGTCGACCAAGGGATACCGCATGGAAAACGGCTGCGCCATGCGGACCAGCGTGTCGTAGATGGCCGAGTCGCCGTGGGGATGATAGACACCCATGGCCTGACCGACGACTTTGGCGCACTTGGTGTATTTCTTGTTGTGCTCCAGTCCCATTTCGCTCATGGTGTAGAGCACACGGCGATGCACGGGCTTGAGACCGTCGCGAGCGTCGGGGAGCGCGCGCCCGATAATCACCGACATGGAGTAGTCGAGATAGGAGCGGCGCATCTCCTCTTCAATGTTGATAGGGACGAGATTGGTGCCGCCGGGAGGGGTCGGTGGATCGAGGGGGAGCTGGGGGTTCTGGTCGTCTGCCATAGAGTTTTCGAGGTCCGCGGGGATGCGGCAGGAGGGCGAGAAAAAAGCAGGGCCGGATCCGCAGGTCTCTTTGCTTATTTTAGTGGTTTAGAGGCGGTTTTAGCAAGGTGGATCGATGGAAATAAATCCTTATGTTGCTTGAATTTATGAGGTGATTTCAACAGCGAGCGGAGCGGCGCTGGAGAGACCTGAGGCGGGGATGGATTTTGTGGTTGAAGCGGCCTATGGGGGCCGCGGTTTGCGAGGAGTTTTGCGGCTGATTTTCGAGTGGAGAGGGAGCGAGGGATTTGATGAGATTTTCTGTTATTGCGACATGAGAGGGAGGCTGAGGAGGCAAAGGACTGCCTGCGCGAGAAGGATTGCGCCGCCTGCGCCAAGAGCCAGCTTTCCGTGCGGGCCTTCGTAGGCGTCAGCGAAGACGCCGCCGATGAATGTGAGGAGAAACGGAAGCGCCCACAGCCACGGCGTTCCGGGGGCGCCGGTCATGACGAGAACCATAAGCATGGCCGCACAGAGCAGAGGAACGGTGTTGCCGAAATAGCGCGACTTGCGCGCAGCGAGATACAGGACCACCGAGGCGCAGGCGGCCAGGGTTACGCCGCCATTTGAAAGCGATGAAAAGAAGCGGCGAGCCGGATCGATCGAGAACCAAAGGAATCCGGCGGAAGAGCGGAAGACGTAGCTGAAGGCGTCGGGCGAGAAGCCATAGCAGGCAAAGACCAGGATGAGGCCGCCAGCAGAGGCCAGGAGCACGACGGGCAATATCTGGCTTCTGTTGCCTTCGGCGATCCAGATCATGGCCGTGAGGCCCAGGAGCGCGGCCACGGGAAGAGCTGCGATGTGCGCGGCCGCCGCAATGCCAAAGATGACGATGAGGAGGACGATGCGGGGACGCCACCTTCTCCGCGGGCCCTGCATGGCATGGGCGACGCCGATGCAGGTGTAGACGCCGCCAAAGACGCCGAGGGCGGCGAGGATGTCAGGATTAGGCGCGACGCAGGCCTTGAGGACGGCGGGAGAGAAGCAATAAAGGGCGAGCGCGGTGTAGCCGCCCAGATTGCCATAGAGGCGCCGTGTGACCCACCAGATGCATCCGCCGAGGGCGCAGCCGGCGAAGAGAAAGGGCAGGCGCAGGAGCAGCAGAATGTGGGTCATTTGATGGCGGAGCTCCCAGGTGCTCAGCTCAGCGCCGGAGTTTTGCACCACGCGGTTCTCGGGATTGCGAAAAAGATCGAAGCCCCGGTCGACGAGAAGGTTGAGGCTGAGCGGGAGTCCGGCGAGGCGGTAGGCGAGAATGCCGTCGTGAATGTTACCGCAGGAAGTGTAGTATCCGGCGAGCGGGGAAGGCCTTTCCCAGGTTTCGCGGCCGCAGCGAGCATATTGGTAGTCTGCGTCGGTGAGCGTCTGGCGGCTTACGAGCCAGAAACCCTGGAGGAGAAAAGTTGCTAACAGTGCCGCCGCGATTCGTTGCGGAAGATTGAAGCGAAAGCGGCGGAGCATGCCAAAGCGATGGGCCATCACGTTCAAAGCAACCTTAACAGTCTAAACGGTGTGACTGGAGGAGCTGGATTGCGCAAAGCACGGAAAGCGCAGCGATGGCGCAATGGAGGCGCGTAGCGCGGAAACAAGAAAGCCGCCCCGAAGGGCGGCTCTCATGAAGAATGCAAATGGGCTAGTTGAAGATGGCTCCAACGGTATCGTCGAAGGTCAGAGTCACGTTGCAACTGTTCGGGCCGGCCGCGGTAACGGCTCCGACCGGTATGCAGTTGTAGGACCATCCGCCGAATGCTCCCTGACCAGCGGGAGAGGTGAGCGTAATGGTGGTGCCGACGGGATAGGTTCCCACGCAGACCGATTCGCCCAGTCCATCGCCAACGGAGCCCGGTCCACAATGGATCACGTTGGGTGTCCCGGTCGCGGAGGGAGCCAGAACCAGCCAGTTCGTAGTGTTCAAGCCCTCGTTGTAAATCGTCAGGGTCGACAGGAGCGAGGAAGCTTCGGAACCTGGGTAGCACGAGCCTGCTGTCGTGGGGGTGGGCAGAACCAGCGGGCAATTGAAGCTTGCGGTAGCCGTCTGGATCGATCCCGTCTGAGGATCGGTTGCTTCGGCGATGATGGTGGCGCCGCCGCTACCATACGCCGTGACAATTCCTGCGTTTGCTCCGCCGCTCGGAACGCCTGTTCCGTTGGTATTCACAGGGAATACGCTGGGAGCAGAAGTTAGCCACTGCACAGAGTTGGTGAGGTCCCGGACAGTAGGAGGAGTGGAATAAGTGCCGACCGCCAGGAACTGACCGGTATCGAGGAGATTGTCCACCGAGATCGTCGAAGGAACGATTGCGAGGCTAAGCAATGGCTCGGGCGCCGGAGTATTCGTCACGTTGAGCGTCGAGAAATTCGAGACCAGTGAACCGTCGGGGTTCTTCAACTCCGCGGTAATCGTGGTGGCACCGAGGCTGACTCCGGTGGCAATGCCGTTGCCCGAGGCAAGCCCTGTTGTGATAGTGGCGACCGAGGGAATGCTCGAAATCCATTTCATCTGCGGGGAGTTCGTCACATCCTCCTCGAGGCCGGTGGTGCCCGAAGTGGCCAGCGCGATGAACTGCCCTGTCTGGCCAGAGGCAGAGATGGACTGGGATCCGGGAACGAGGCTGACAGCTGTGTATTCCTCGGTGGTTCCGCCGAGGACAGAGAAAGTCGCCGTAGCCGTCAGTGTGCTGCCGCCGCTGACGTAGAGGGCAGTAACGGTCGTCGAGCCCTGGCCGACAGCGGTGGCCAATCCGGTGGTACCTCCGATGGTAGCGATCTGCTGGCTGGCTGTGCTCCAGGCTACCGCGTTGGTGATATTGACTGTCTGGCCGGTTGAAGTTGTCCCAATAGCGAGGAATTGCGCGGTTTGCGTGGGAACAGCCACTGATTGAGTGCTGGGAATGATGGCCATGGAAACTACAGCCGATCCCGGCGAAACGCCGCCGCCCCCGGTAACCGTGAGCGTAGCCGATGCGGAAACGACGCCTGTGAATCCATTAACGCTGGCTGTGATGGTTGTTGTGCCTGCGGTAAGACCGGTGGCGACTCCCGATGAGCTGATCGTGGCTACTGCCGGCACGCTCGATGTCCACGTCGCCGAGTCCGTGAGGTCCTGCGAGCTGGAGGGATGGTTTCCGTGCCCGAATACGCCCGTGGCCGTGAATTGCGCAGTTTGGCCGGTACCAATGGATTGCGTTGTCGGCGATACCGAAATGGAGACGGCCAACGGATTGGTGCAGCCCGCTATAGGCAACGCCATAGCGATGAGAAGAAGCACCCGCGGCGATAGAACTCGATCATGCATTGTTGACCTCCGGAGCCTGCAGACGCTTTGACGTCGATCGAAAATCGTCATGGCAGACTCTCGCTGGCCTGTATGCCTTCGACTATAGGGCATGGTTACAGCGCACCGCAGTCACACGAAGGTGTTACTTTGGGCTTGGCATCAAGACAGTCAATAAGCCTGTGGCCATTGACTTTGATCGCAGCCTGCGCAGCACTTTGGTCACGTGTATTTGCAGGATTGCCAATCTGCAACGAGGCGCGAAGCTGCCTTGGTGCGGAAGGGCGATGCGTTTTAATTTCACACATTCTCTGGAAGCAGGTTTTGCCGCGGGTTGGCGAGAACGGCTACACTTCATTTCGAGATGGGACTTGCGCGCGACAACACTCCGGACCGCCTTGTGAGCGCAGCGCGCGCGGATGAAGAACAGAGCTTTGAGCTGAAACTGCGACCCCGCTGGCTCAAGGAGTTCATCGGGCAGTCGAAAGCCAAGGAGCAGCTCGCGATTGCACTTGAGGCGGCAAAATCGCGCGGCGAGGCTCTGGATCACGTACTGCTCTTTGGCCCGCCGGGATTGGGCAAGACCACGCTTGCCACAATCATTGCCAATGAACTCGATGTGGGTTTTCAGCAGACTTCGGGGCCGGCGCTTGTGATCCAGGGCGACCTGACCGCTGTGCTGACCAATCTGCGCGAGCGGCAGGTACTTTTTCTCGATGAGATTCACCGCTTGCAGCCGGTGCTGGAAGAAAAGCTGTACACCGCGCTTGAGGATTACAAGCTCGACATCATCATCGGGCAGGGTCCGGCGGCGCGAACGCATGTGATGGAGATTCGCCCGTTCACCTTTATCGGTGCCACGACGCGGCCCGGCCTGCTGAGCTCGCCTCTACGCTCTCGTTTCGGCATTTTGCTGCGCCTGGAGTTCTACACCGAGGAAGAACTGCGCGTGATTGTGGAGCGTTCCGCAGAGGTGCTGCAGATTCCGATCGATGCCGATGGAGCGGCGGAGATTGCGCTGCGCTCGCGCGGGACGCCGCGCATTGCGAACAGGTTGCTGCGGCGCGTTCGCGATTATGCGCAGGTGCGCGGCACGGGATCGATCGACCTGCCGACGGCCAATGCGGCGCTGACCATGCTGGAAGTGGATGCGCACGGCTTCGACGAGATCGACCGGCGGCTGCTGCTGACGATCATGCAGAAGTACGATGGCGGGCCGGTGGGCCTGGGTACGCTGGCGGCAACTCTCGCCGAAGAAGAGGACGCGCTCGAGGAAGTGTATGAGCCGTTTCTGATTCAGATTGGATTTCTCGATCGCACGCCCCGCGGCCGAGTGGCCACGCGTCTCGCTTACGAGCATTTCGGCATTGCGGTGCCAGGTCGGCAAACGGGGCTGTTCTAAGAGGCAGCGGTGTTAGCGGTGTTAGCGGAGTCAGGAATCGTTCAGAGGCCTTGCATCGCCTGGCATTGCTTACTCATCCAAGAGTTCAGCCACGGAAATTCGCACAACATCGATAGGGAGAAGAATTATGGCAAATACAGAGTCGACGATGCTCGCGCTCGGCACTCCCGCGCCGGATTTTGCGCTTCTCGACGTCATCAGCGGCAAGACGATTCGCCGCGACGATTTTCGCGGCATGAAGGCGTTGCTGGTGATTTTCATTTGCCCCCACTGCCCCTATGTAAAACACATTGAGAAGTCGCTCGGCGATCTGGCCGCCGGCTACGAAGACAAGCCGCTGGGGATGGTCGCGATCAGCTCGAACGATGTGAAGACGCATCCGGCCGACAGTCCCGATGGCATGAGGCAACAGGCGCACGATAACGATTTCGACTTTCCGTACCTGTATGACGAGGATCAATACGTAGCCCACGCTTACAAGGCCGCCTGCACCCCAGATCCGTTTTTGTTCGATGCGGATTTCAAGCTGGTTTATCGCGGGCAGTACGATGACAGCCGTCCGGGAAATGGAATCCCGGTGACCGGGAAAGATTTGCGCGCGGCAATCGATGCGGTGCTGGCGGGCAAGCCGGTATCTAAAGACCAGAAACCCTCCATTGGCTGCAACATCAAGTGGAAGGCGTGAAGATGAAGCGGAGTTAGCGGGGCTAGAGCGGGAACCCGGATTTGTGCTATCCCAGGTCCCAGAAGCGGGACCTGGGGCACCCCAGTCAGTGGCAGGTCAGCTCCGCATTACAGCGCGGGCGAGTTGTCACCGAGCATGGCTTCGCGAACGATTTTGATGGGCGGGAAACCCTGGCGCAGAAAATCGTCGTGGAACTTCTGGAGTGAGAACGCCGCGCCTTCTTTTTTCTTCACGTCATCGCGCAGCTTCATGATCTCGAGCTTGCCGAGCGTGTAATAAAGATAGGTTGGGTCGCCTGCGCCTCGTTTGCTTTCGACCACAGCCGTTTCTTTGGATTGGTAGCCTTCCTTCTGGAAGAATTCTTCGGCCTGTTCCATCGTCATGTTGCCGGTGTGCATTTCAATACCGACGATGAACCGCGCATTGCGCAGAAGCGCATCCTGCAACTGGCCCAGGCGCAGCAGCTTTGCATCGCGTGCGTCTTTGGCGCCTGAGCCGGGTTCCGACCCCACGGACGAAGACCTGTCCGCGGGGACCCCGGGTTGACCATAACCCTCGTCGAGCATCATTTGCTCGCAGTAGTGCGCCCAGCCTTCCACGTCAGTGTTTGCGCCAAGGATTTTGCGAACTTTGCTTGGGGCTTGAGGCAGCCAGAGGAACTGCACGTAGTGCCCCGGATATGCCTCGTGCACCGCCGTTGAGATCACCGTGCCGATGTTGAAGGAATGCATGTAGCCCTCGACCTCCGCAGGCGTCATGGATGGATCGGGGAGCGTGACGTTGAAGTAGGATTCGGTGGCGCGGGTCTCGAAGGGGCCGGCGGTATCCATGCTTGCAAATGTAGTGGCGCGCATGAATGGCGGAGTCTCTTCGACGATCGGGCGGATATCGGATGGAATGGTGACGATGTGGTGCTCGCGGATGAAGCCGACAAGATCAGTGAACGTAGCGCGGAAGGCGTCGAGAAGCTGGCCGGGCGCGGGATGGTCTTCGCCCAGCTCTTCAAGAACGTCGCGGGGATCTTTTTCGGGATCGAGCTCGGTAGCGACTTGCCTGAAGTGGTCCTGATTCTTGCGCAGATCGGCCCAACCGATTTGGAGCAGCTTGCCAAGAGGGAGATCGACCATCTCGTCGTACTGGAGCTTTTTCTCGAATGTATCGGCGCCGATGCGGAAGTCGCCGTTGGAGCGCGCGAGGACGTCGGTTTTGAGCCAGTGCAGGTAATCATTCAAAGCGGATACAACGGCTGCATTGGTGCGAGCAAAATCGGCTTTCAGCGCCGGGTCATCGGCGTCGGCGAAGGCCTGCGGCACGTCGTGTTGGAAGAAGCTAATGATATCTGGAAGCTGCTCGATGGCGATTTCGGTGAAGACGTGCGGAGGGTTCTGAAGATTGGTGTGCGCCGCGGCGAGCAGGGCGGGCATTTGCTTTTCGCGGGCCACGAGAGAGCGGAAGCGGTCGTTGGGCGGCGCGAATTTGCGTTCCATCAAGACGAAGGCCGCATTGGCGCAGGTACTCGAATAAGCGTCCGCGTCCTTCTCCCACGGCCGGATAGTTTCAAGCGTGAGCAGTTGCGAGCGAATGTTGTTGAGCATGATTTCGCGGTCGCTGCGTGGAACGAAGCTGGCCTTTGAGTTATCCGGAGTGATCGCTTCGATCTGCTGGGCAAAGCTCTTGAGCGCGGCGATCTCCGCGTCAATGCTTGGTCGCGAAAAGTCCTCAAGCTGCGCGTCGTACCGGTGGAGACCGTCCATGGTCCCCGACGTCGGAGAGTAGTGGAAATAGACCTGATCGAAATAGTCATCGCTGGCTTGCGCGAACTGCTGTTTCCAGTCGGAGTTCGCGGCGCGGCTTTGAGCCATGGTCGACATGCAAATCAGAACGATAACAAACGGGGTGAGCTTTTTCATGGGGTGCCTCAACTACACCTCAATAACATTCTTTCGCCCCTACGGGGCTTGAGGATACTCTTTCCGCTTTCCCAGGGCTGCCCCTTCGACTTCGCTCAGGGTTGCCCTGGGCTATTCTCTTGCGCTCCCTCCGGGAGCTTGGTGAATTGCCGATGCGATTGACTGGTGCTTCTTTCCGAAATGTTTCTGAGGCTAAAGCCCGGAATCGTTTTCGACCCAATTCAGAGGCATGAAGGCCCCAGCTCCTTCCGTCGAATCTTCAGGCGTTCACAGGCGCCGGCGCCAGAGTTGCCAGTAATTCTCGAATCTCGAGCAGAACATCATCGGGGCGCGTAGCTCGCAAGGGGAACTTGAGCAGTCCTTGTGGCGTGAATTGGGCGCCGCGCTTGGCGTTGCGCGATACCAGCTGCATGAGGTGGGCGGGATCGACGGCCGCGTTTTCCATGAAGCGGATTTGGAGCTCGCCGCGCTTGCGATCGACCTGCGCGATACCGAGGCGTTCGCACTCGAGGCGGAGCATGGCGGCCTCAAGCAGATAGACGGTGGCGTCGGGGGGCGCGCCGTAGCGGTCTTCCATTTCAGCGCGAACTTCGTTGACCGCGGCCTCGGTGCTCGCGCCTGCAATCTTCTTGTAGAGGCGCAGTCGCTGATTCTCTTCGGGAACGTAGCTCTCGTCGATGCGCAGCGCGATGCCGAGATTGAGCTGCGTGGCCGGACGTTCTTCGCTGGCTTCGCCTTTCATCTCCTTGACAGCAGCCTCGAGCATGGATGTGTACAGCTCGAAGCCGACAGCCTCAATATGGCCGCTTTGCTCGCCACCGAGCATGTTGCCGGCGCCGCGCAACTCCAGGTCGAGCGCCGCGATTTTGAATCCAGCGCCGAGGTCGCTGAACTCCTTGAGCGCGGCGAGACGGCGGCGCGCGATTTCAGTCAGTTCGTTCTCTGGCGGAATCAGCAGGTATGCGTAGGCGCGGCGATTCGAGCGGCCGACACGACCGCGCAACTGATAGAGTTCGCTGAGGCCATGGCGTTCGGCGCGATTGATGAGGATGGTATTCGCCAGGGGGATGTCGAGTCCGTTTTCGATAATCGTGGTGGCGACGAGCACGTCGAATTCGTGCCGCATGAAGGCGAGCATGACTTTCTCGAGATCGTTTTCGCCCATCTGGCCGTGCGCAACGGCCACACGAGCAGAAGGCACCAGCTCCTGAATTCGCGCTGCGATTTCGTAGATGGACTCGACGCGGTTATGCACGAAGAAGACCTGGCCGCCGCGCTCGAGCTCGACTTCGATCGCGGAGCGGACGATCTTTTCGTCGAAGCGAGCAACGACTGTCTGAATGGCCATGCGATCTTTGGGCGGCGTTTCAATGATGCTCATGTCGCGCAAGCCGACGAGCGACATGTGCAACGTGCGGGGGATCGGTGTTGCACTCATGGCGAGAACATCAATCTGCTTGCGAAGTTGCTTGAGCCGCTCCTTGTGACGCACGCCGAAGCGCTGCTCTTCGTCGACGATGAGCAAGCCGAGATCCTGAAACTTGATGTCCTTTGAAAGCAGGCGGTGCGTGCCGATGAGGATGTCGACGCGGCCAGTGGAGACGCGCTCGATGATGTCCTTCTGCTCTTTCGCGGTGCGGAAGCGGGAGATCATCTCAATGTGAATGGGGAACTGGGCGAAGCGCTGCTTGAAGGTTTCGAAGTGCTGGAAGCTGAGCACGGTTGTGGGCGTGAGCACGGCGACCTGCTTGCCGTCCTGCACGGCTTTGAATGCGGCGCGCATGGCCACTTCGGTTTTGCCATAGCCGACGTCGCCGCACAAGAGGCGATCCATCGGCGTAGGCGATTCCATGTCTTCCTTGACGGCGCGAATGGCGGTGATCTGATCGTCGGTCTCGGTGTAGTCGAAGGCGTCTTCAAACTCGCGCTGGAACTCATTGTCGAGTGAGAAAGCATTGCCCTCGACGGTGCGGCGCTCGGCGTAGAGCTTGAGCAACTCGGCGGCCATGTCCTGCATGGCCTTGCGAACGCGCGCTTTGGTTTTGGTCCATTGTTGCGAACCAAGCCTGCTCAGCACCGGCGCCGGGCCGGTGTCGGTGGAGCGATATTTCTGGATGAGGTCCAGGCGGGTGAGCGGAACGTAGAGCTTGGCGCCCTCGGCGAATTCGAGGATCATGAATTCGATGGAAAGACCGTCCTGCACTATCTCCTTGAGGCCCTGGTATTGAGCGATGCCATGCTCCACGTGAACCACGTAGTCGCCGACACCGAGATCGCGGAAGTCGGAGACGAAGGCCGCGGTCTTCGATTTCTTGGGAATCGGACGGGCTTGCACGTCGGCTTCGTCGGAGAGATCGTTGGCGCCGAAGACGATGAGATTTGAATCGGCGAACATGACGCCCGATGCAATGGGAGAGCGGACAATCACGGGCACGCGCAGATCGCCGGCCATGAAGCTGGCTTCTTCAAGCATCATGTCGCTGCCGGTTTTTGGGACACGGCTGCCAAGGCGGTAGGGGACCTGATAATCGCGCAGGACGGTGGCGAGGCGCTCGACGTCGCCCTGGTGCACCGCAGCAAGCACGATGCGCGTTTCCGTTTCCATCAGCTTCTTCAATTGCTCGGTGAGCGCGGGAATGGAGCCGTGGAAGCGAAGAGTGGGCCGCGTGGGGAGTTCGATCTCGCCGAGCGTCGCGTCGTCCTCGAGCACATCAATCGCGCCGAGCTGATCGAGGTCGAGGCCCATGTGGGCAGCGAGCGACGCCTGAAGAACTTCTGGGCGCAGATAGATATCTTCCGGGCGGACGAGGGAACCAATTCCGGAGCGCTCGTGACGGAGCTCGACCTTATTCCACCAGCGATCAACCTGGTTGCGAACCATGGCAGGTTCATCGACAAACAGCGCGCTTCGCGGCAAGAGGGTGAGCAGCGAGTGCTCGGCCCCTGCTACGGGCGTAAAGAATTCCCAGCCCGGAAAGACGCTGACGCCGCCGGCCGCAGCAGCCTCAACCGCCATTTCGTCGTCTTCAATTTCGATTCGCTGGCGGCTTAGACGGCCGTTAACCGCGGCCAGAAGGTTTTCCGTGAGCGGCGCCTCGGTCAACGGCAACAGCTGGGTTTCGTCGAGGCCCGCCTGGGAGCGCTGCGTTTCCGGATCGAATTTGCGAATGGTCTCAATTTCGTCGCCGAAGAGCTCGATACGGACGGGGCGGTCGGCGTCGGGCGAATAGATGTCGAGAATTCCGCCGCGGCGCGTGAACTGGCCCGGCATCTCGACGAGATCGGTCTGCGTGTAGCCGATGCTGGCGAGGTGCGCGGTGAGCACTTCGATGTCGACCTCTTCGCTGCGCTTGAGCGTGACGGCGAGGCCGGCGTAGTAGTTGAGGTCGAAGAGCTTCATGGCCGCGGATTCGACAGGCGCGATGAGAATGTCGACTGCGCCGGTGGAGAGCTTCCAGAGCGCCGCTGCGCGCTGCTCCTGCACGTCGGGGTGCGGCGAAAGATTTTCGAAAGGGAGCACGTCGTGGGCAGGAAAGCGGACGACGCGGGCGGGATCGACGGCGCCGGTCAGGTCGCATCCAGCCTTGAGGAGCGGTTCAAGCGCCTCGGCGGCCTTGTTGTCGGCGACGATCACGATGACCGGTTGCCTGGCAGCCCGCGCCATCAGCGGAAGATAGAGCGCCCGCGCCGTTGCGGTCAATCCGGACACACGCCGCCGTCCCGCACCCAGGCTAAGGTGCCTGCGAACGCGTTCAAATCCCGGGGCCTGCTCCAGCTCCGCAAAGATTTCGCGGACAAACGGGAGGATCATCTACCTCTAGTTTAACAGTGGGATCGTGTGCTCGATTTGCAGCCGCGCTTTCACGAGATTCTGTAGGGGAGCTTCGCCTTGAGCTCAGCCGCTGCCGAGTTTCTTTGCGAATGCATACCAGAAGTCCAGCGACTTCCAGTACGAATCGAGGGGCAAGCGCTCATCGCGACCATGGGCGCGCACATCGTCCCGTTCGAGGGCGATCGCGGAGTAGCCGTAGCTCGGGATGCCGGCTTGCGCGAAGTAAATGGAGTCGCTGGCGCCGGTCTCCATGACCGGAGTGACCGTGATTCCGGGCCAGATGGCTTGTGTGAAGCTGGTGAGCGGCGACCAAACCTCCGGGAGGGGCGCCGGAGGAACGATGGCGGTGCGGTCGGGTGCGGTGGCGCTCACGTCGCCTGAATTCGATACGTATTCGACCTTCAGTTGCGGGTCGGAAAAGATGGAGATGAGCTGCTTCCTGATTTCTTCGGGTGAGTGGCCGGGCAGGATTCGACAGTTCACGATGGCCCGCGCCATCTGGGGCAGAGCATTGTTTGCATCCCCGGCATCGAGTCGCGTGGCCACGCAAGTAGTTCGAAACCTGGCGTTGAACGCCGGCTCCGCACTGAGGCGAGCGACAGCGGCAGTGTCGGGCGGCGTGGCCAAAATCGCCCGCATGTCCGCCGCAGTTTCTCCGGTCTCATTCTTGGCGAGGTTCGTGAAGTAGGTTCGTGTTACTTCATTCAGTTCGAAGGGGAACGTGTACGCGGCCAGACGGCTGAGTCCCCCTGCAAGCGCGTAGATGGCGTTATCGGGCCGTGGCAGGGAACTGTGGCCGCCGCGATTGGTGACGGTTACCTGGAAATCGGCGTAAACCTTTTCGGTGGCCTCGACTTCGGCAACCACGGCTCGCCCGTGCTCGAGCTCAATGCCGCCGGCGTCGGGGTTGATCACGTAGGCTGCATCGACCAAGTCGCGATGCTCGCGGACAAGCCAGTCAGCCCCGTTGAACTTGCCGCCCTCTTCGTCGGCCGTGAGCGCCAGGATCAGGTCGCGTTGCGGCTTATATCCCTCGCGATGCAGGCGCAGAAAAGTCTCGACCAGCGCGGCGTCGGAGTCTTTCATGTCCTGCGTGCCACGGCCGTAGAAGTATCCATCCTTCTCGATAAACTGAAAGGGATCGGTGGACCAATCGGCGCGCAATGCCTGCACCACGTCCATGTGGCAGAGGAAAACAACGGGCTTTTCGGACGACGTTCCGGCAGCGCGGAAACGGACAACGAGATTCTGCTTCCGGTCATTCGGGCCGAGGAGATGAACGTCTTGAGGCGCGAATCCCGCGTCGAGGAAGAGGCGTTCCATGGCCGCAGTCGCTGTGGTGACATTGCCCTGCGGCGTGTCCGTAGTGTTGATTTCGACGAGTTGCTTGAAGATGGCCAGCGCCTGCGCGCGATCTTCAGTGGAGGTCTGTGGCAAATGGTCTTGTGCTTTTACAAATGAGCCGGAATAAACCGCTGTACACAGGACCGTGAGAATCGCAGCGAATCTATACACGGCATCCTCACGTCTTTCAGTAAGTGCCTCAATCGATGCGCGGGGTTCCGCGACGCAGCACCAGCCCTGTCAGGCCGAACGCCACGATCAGAATGAGTGCAAGGAAGAAGTAATAGGCCATGGGATGCGCCCAGCCGGGGGAGTACTTGAGATCCTGGAAAACCCAAAGCGATAGGATGGTTGCAATCACCGCAAATTGACCGGCGATCACAAGAAATGTGTGCCCGAGGTCGCGGCGCTTGTCGAGCGCCTCCACCTGATCGGGTGTGAGGTTGCGTTCTTCGGGGGGAAGCAGGGAATTTGCCATC
>Ga0181535_10004908_pt1 | contig 14567 bp, 10 predicted proteins | sample PEATcosm2014_Bin_44_FD_119774 | JGI IMG/M metagenome (GOLD analysis project Ga0181535, IMG submission 119774) | Peatland microbial communities from MTU Mesocosm Facility, Houghton, MI, USA - PEATcosm2014_Bin17_30_metaG | ecosystem: Environmental > Terrestrial > Soil > Wetlands > Peat | place...
GCAAGCGAGATCACCCGGTCGCCGTTGCCGAGCGCAATGCCGCGCACGCCCATGGAATCACGGCCCTTGAAAACCCGGACATCAGTGACGGGAAAGCGGATGCATTGACCATTGGCCGTCGTCAACAGGACATCATCGGCCTCGCTGCAAATCTGGATATCGACGATCTCCTCGCCGTCATCGAGCCGCATCGCGATCTTGCCGGCGCGGTTGACCTGGGCAAAATCGGAAAGCTTGTTGCGCCGGACACTGCCGCTTGTGGTCGCGAACATGACATCGAGGGTCTCCCACGCAACCTCGTCCTCGGGCAAAGGCATGATCGTGGTGATCCGCTCGCCATCCGTGAGCGGCAGCAAATTGACCAGCGCTTTTCCCCGTGCCTGCGGGGCAGAGAGCGGCAGCCGCCAGACTTTTTCCTTATAAACCTGACCGTGCGAAGAAAAGAACAGCACCGGCGTGTGGGTCGAGGCAACAAAAAGCCTGGCGACGAAATCCTCGTCGCGCGTCTGCATTCCAGCGCGGCCCTTGCCGCCGCGTCTTTGCGCGCGGTAGGCCGCGAGCGGGACCCGCTTGACGTAGCCAAGATGCGACACGGTGACAACCATGTCCTCCCGCTGGATGAGATCCTCGTCCTCGACGCCTGGCGCATCATCGAGAATGAGCGTCCGGCGCGGTGTCGCGTGGGCGGCTTTGACCGCGAGCATTTCATCCTTGATGATCGAAAAGAGCCTGGCGCGCGAATGCAATATGTCGAGATAATCGGCGATCTCGACGCTGAGCTTATTCAAGGCCTCGGCGATTTCCTCGCGCCCCAGCGCGGTCAAGCGTTGCAGCCTGAGTTCGAGAATGGCCTTCGCCTGGGCTTCCGAAAGCTGGCAGTTTCCATCCTCGCCGAGCACATGGCGCGGATCGGCGATGAGCGTGATCAGCGGCGCCATGTCACGCGCGGGCCAGGTGCGCGCCATGAGGGCCGTGCGGGCCGTGGCTGGATCCGGAGACGTGCGGATCAAGCGGATGAATTCATCGATATTGGCGAGCGCGATCGCAAGGCCAACTTGCACATGGGCGGCGTCGCGCGCCTTGGTGAGCAGGTGCTTGGTGCGCCGTGTGACGACCTCCTCGCGGAAATCGATGAAGGCGACGAGAAAATCCTTGAGGGTCAGGACTTCCGGGCGGCCGCCATTCAAGGCGATCATATTGCAAGCGAAGCTTGATTGCAGCGCGGTGAAGCGCCAGAGCTGGTTCAAGACAACATCGGCGAGCGCGTCGCGTTTGATTTCGATAACGATCCGCATGCCGTCGCGGTCGGATTCATCGCGCAGATCCGAAATGCCTTCGATGCGCTTTTCGCGAACGAGCTCGGCGATTTTCTCGATCAAAGTCGCCTTGTTGATCTGATAGGGAATCTCGGTGACGATCAGCGCCTCGCGCTCCTTGCGGAGTTCCTCGACCTCGACCTTGGCCCGGGTCAGCACCGAGCCGCGCCCCAAGGTATAAGCGGCGCGGATTCCGGCCCGCCCCAAAATATAGCCGCCGGTCGGAAAGTCGGGGCCGGGGATGATCGCCATCAAATCCTCGATCGTCATCTCCGGCCTGTCGATCAAGGCGATCGCCGCGTCGATCACTTCGGCGAGATTATGCGGCGGGATGTTGGTTGCCATGCCGACCGCGATACCACCCGCGCCATTGACGAGGAGATTGGGGAATTTCGCAGGAAGCACGGTCGGCTCGCGCTCGCGCTCGTCATAATTTGGCTGAAAATCGACCGTCGCATTATCAAGATCGTCGAGAAGCGGGATGGCGGCGGGGGCGAGACGCACCTCGGTATAGCGTTCGGCCGCCGGCGGGTCGCCATCGACGGAGCCGAAATTGCCTTGCCCGTCGATCAACGGCAGCCGCATCGAGAAGGGCTGCGCCATGCGTACCAGCGCGTCATAGATCGCAAGATTGCCGTGCGGGTGATATTTGCCCATGGTATCGCCGGTGACGCGCGCCGATTTGTTGTAAGGGCGATCCGGCATATAGTTGTTTTCGTGCATCGAAAACAAAATGCGCCGGTGCACGGGCTTCAAGCCGTCGCGCACATCGGGCAGCGCCCGGCTCACGATCACGCTCATCGCGTAAGCGAGATAGCTTTGCTTCATTTCGTCGGAAATCGAAACCGGCTTGACGCCGGAGTTCTGGGGCGGTGAGGTTGTATCGTCCGTATCAGCCAAGGAATGCTACCCGCAAAGTTCGGATCCAGAAGAACGAAAGTGTAAAAGTGATGCCCGGAGCGCCACTAGCCGGCTACGCGGGATACCGACAGCGGTCACTTCAAGTAGAAGTGCCAGTCTTTGTCGCATGATACGAGTGGAAAAGTCAGCACTTTTTTGAGATCGGGCGCTAAAATGGAATGTCGTCGTCGATGATGTCGGCGGTGCGGCTCGCGCCAGCGGCGGGACGGCGCTCCGGCCCTTGCTCCAGGGGCGACGAACGGCCAAATGACGTATTGGACGCCTCGTAGCCGCCGACATCGTCGCCCCGGCCGCCGCGGCTATCGAGAAGCTGCAGCTCGCCGCGAAAGCGAGTTAAAACCACTTCCGTCGCCTTGCGCTGATTGCCGTCGCGATCGGTATATTCGCGCGTTTGCAACTGGCCTTCGAGATAGACCTTCGTGCCCTTCTTGCAGTATTGCTCGGCAATCTTGCCGCGGTTCTCGTTGAAGATCACGATATTGTGCCATTCGGTCCGCTCCTTGCGCTCGCCGGTAGCTTTATCGCGCCAGGATTCGGAGGTCGCCACGGAGAAGCTCACGACGGGATCGCCCGCTCCGGTGCGCCGCACTTCGGGATCGCGGCCGAGATTGCCGACGAGAATGACCTTGTTGACGCTCCCAGCCATAATTTCTCCTCCGATGCAAACGGCAAATACGGGCCGCAGGGAAATTGATCGTGCAAGGCTCGTATCTTGCACGGACGCGCCGCCGTGGCGCGGCTCATGAGATCCGGCGGCAGAGTTATCCCCGATATTTGAGACATTAAATGTTCTTTTTTTGTTCTATCAGCGAAAGGCAGAGGACGGACGTTCCGGCCGATGAAGATAATCGACAGGGTAAATGGTATGATGAAGTATTCGAGCTGGTCCGGCAGGCTAACGAAGCGGATGAGGTAAAGGCCGAGCGTGACGGCCGCGACGCGATCAAAGGAACCCAAAGACGGCATCATCGGCTATAAGCCAGCGGCGGCCGCGGATCGCCAAGACGATAATGCATAGGATCGTAGCGGATCCGAGGAGTCCATACATATTTACGAGACCGACCATAGCGATCTGGAGCCGTCGTTTGAAGCTTGCTCCTTGTAAGACTCCCGAGTTGAGGAAATCGAACCCGTGGTTTAGAAAAAAATAGATCGAGAGGACAACGCCTCCTGTGAAAGCCGTTCCGATTGCGATCGCCGTCAAGGCAGGGCGGTCACGACGCAATTCAAACAGCAGGCAAATTGCTAGAGCTATGGCGAAGACTGCCGCGTCAGGCCGAGCCAGAACCATCAAACCCATAAAAAGGAAGATACCGAGCCGTGCAAGGCTCGACCTCGAATCGAGGTAACGCAAGGCACAGACCACTGACAGCATTGCTAACATAAGATAGAGCATTGTTTCCATAGGGCCGCTACCATTCGACAAAACGAACGGGTTGAGCACCGCCGCGGCAAAGGTCAACAGGGCTCGGAGGTTTCGATCTGGTCGAACGACGTAAAAGATCACTGCAACGAAGACCATGGTGTAAAGCAGTGAGGCCGTGTTGACTAAGACGATCCCTCCTGCAGCATCAAGCAGTGCCGCTGTAATTTCATAGAGCGGCACGCCCCAGCTACGGCTCCGCACATAATGCAGATTGAGAATCTTGGGAAAGGTCGCATAAATTGAATCAGAATCGCGATCCTGTGAAAGCCCGAGATGGATGCCGACAACACAGACCCCGATAACCAAGGCAATAATGGCGGCCGTAAGGAGCGGAAAAAGAACGTTTCGTTTCTCGCCTTTAGGGAATCGAGACCGCCCCATCGCAAATGTGATATTTGAAGGCATGATAATCCGTACCGCCCTGATGGTACCAAACCGAGAGACCAGCCCAAACCATAAAGCCTAATTAAAAATTGTGTGCAAGATCGGCGCGGTGATGAGTTACGCCCATTTCTCACAAGGTTTAGGCATGCGCATTGGGACACATGCCCGTAGAAGCATGCCCATGGGTGTGCTTGTCTGAAAAAAAGGCGGCAAGTGGCAAGCAGCAGACAGCAAGCCATGCTTTGCCGCCAGCAGCTCGGTAGCCCATTTGCGGGACTATCTTTTCAGGCTGGAGCACTCGGCTTTTCAGATGGCAAATCCATGCTGTAACCGGGCGAATGTTAAGTGACAGATCAAATTGCAATCATTGCATTGACCAGCAATTTGCTTTCGCATGTTGAAATCCGGTTTCCGGGTCTGAACGATTCGTTCCAACGTTGCGTCCAAGACCGAAGAGTTCCCTGCACGCGCTTTATGCGGCGTGACGCGGACAGCATAGGCGAACCATCACCATGAAAGCAGCTCGCATCGCGGTTCTTGGCGTTGCCGTGGTAGCCGGGCTCGGCGCCGCGTTCCTTGCCAGCGGCTCGAAACCGCCGCCGATCGCGCCGCCGCCACCGCCGCCGCCCCAAGTATTGACGGACGACGTACTCGTCGCCGCCAAGGAACTGAACTTCGGCGCCGTCGTCGACGCGGCAGGCCTGCGCTGGGACGCCTGGCCAAAATACCATATTCCGGACGGTCTCATCCGCAAAAGCGTATCGCCGAATGGCGTCGAGGAACTGAAGGGCGCGGTTGTCCGCACCAATTTCTCGCCAGGTGAGCCCTTGCGGCGCGAGCACCTGAGCAAAGGTTTGGAATTCCTCGCCGCAGTCTTGCACCCAGGCAAGCGCGCGGTGGCGATCAATATTGACACGCAAGGTTCGAGCACGGCTGGCGGGTTTATTCTGCCTGATAACAGAGTCGACGTGGTCCACACTTTTTCACATGGCAATTCTTTTTTCAGCGAGGTCATTTTGTCCAACATTCGCGTTCTCGCCATCGGTCAGTTGAATCAGGAGAAAAATGGGGAGCACGTCATAACAGGCGCCAGTGTTGCAACCTTGGAACTCACGCCTACTCAAGCCGAGACGGTAGTCCTAGCCCAGCGTACTGGCCAGCTCTCGCTGCTCTTGCGAGGCATGGCCGACGCAAAGGCAAAGGGTGAGTAGCCGCCAAGCCGTAGCAACGGGCTTATTGGGCCCGCAATGTCGCGGCCATCCAAGACGGGGTGCGTTGAGCGCGAGAATTCGCGTGAATGGTAGCGGCCGCAAGGACCATCGAAAGAGCATTCATGTTTGTGGAACGCCGCGGATGAAACGCCTGATCCCAGTCCTGGCCGCGGCATTTGTGGCGAGCCTCGCGGTCCCGACAAGCTTTGGCGGAGCCTTCGCCCAGGAAAAAATGGAAGCCTACCGGTCTGGCAGCGTCACACCACAGCGGATTTCGCTGGGTGTTGGTAGATCCCGGACCATTGATCTGCCTCACGATGCGGCGCAAATTTTCGTCGCCAATCCAAAGGTGGCGAATGCGGTGGTGCGCTCTCCACGTAGGCTCTATGTCATCGGCACAGATCCCGGCCAGACAAGCGTCTATGCCTTGGATGAGGATGGCCGTCAGATTGCGGCATTTGAGCTCAGCATCGGCCGCGACATCGGCGAGCTTCAGCAGATTCTGCACGCCGCGATGCCCGCCGCGGCGATCACCGCGCGGACCGTCAATGATACGATCATCCTGACCGGCGCGGTCGATTCTGCCGAAGAGGCGCAACGGGCCGGCGACATTGCCAAGGGATTTGTGCAGCGGCTCTATGGCGGTGTGGCTGCAGCCGCTTCGGGGCCGGGGACGAATGTGGATGGCTTGGTTGTCAATACGCTCACCATACGCGGCCGCGATCAGGTGATGCTGAAAGTCACCATCGCGGAAATCGATCGCCAGATAGCCAAACAACTGGGCATCACCACAAGCTCGCTAACCGCCAATTGGGGCACCTTCACGCAATTTAATCCATTCGCCATCAATGGCGTGCTCGCGACGGCTGGCGGTGCCGGAAGCGGGTACACAGCGGCAGGCGGGACCACCACCGCGCTGACCGCGACCAATCCAAGCAACACTTTGAGCGCGACGTTGCAAGCTTTCGAACGGTCTGGCGTTACGCGCATTCTCGCGGAGCCCACGGTGACCGCCGTATCGGGTGAAAATGCCAAGCTTACAGTCGGCGGCGAAATACCAATACCGGGTCCAACAACCTGTCAATCAGGTGGCTGCAGCGGCGGTGGCGCCATCTTTCAGCCTTATGGCATCACTTTGCGATTCTCTCCTGTGGTGCTGGCCGAAGGCCGCATCATACTGCATCTTGCGACAGAAGTGACCGATTTGGATGAATCAACCGCCGCGACGGTGGCTGGCACGCTCATCCCAGGTTTGCTTACCCGCAAGAACGAGACGAGCGTCGAGATCCCTTCAGGCGGTTCGATCGCCACCGCGGGTCTTCTTAGAACGACATCGCAACAAGCCATCAATGGTCTTCCGGGGCTCCTCGAGCTGCCGGTTCTTGGCGCACTGTTCCGTTCGCGCGATTACCAGAGGCAGGAGACCGAACTCATGATCATCGTCACGCCTTACATCGTCAAACCGGTAGGACCAAACGAGATCGCGAAACCGACCGATGGCTTCACGGACGCAACCGATCCGCAAGCCTGGCTGCTTGGCCGCGTGAACCAGCTCTATGCCTCGCCGGGGAATTCGCAGGCCATCAAGGATTACAAGGGGCCGGTCGGCTTTATCCAGGATTGATGTAAGGGCAACGCTATCGAGAAAGCGCAATAAAGATGTCACTCATAATCCGCGCCGCGCGCCCCATCCAAAAATTGGCTTACCCGGCATTTGCCTCTGCGCGAACTTTTTTGCGCTTATGTTTGCTGCTTCCGCTGGCCGGTTGCGGCGCGACGGAACGCATGGTCGAATCCTCGATTCCGCAGGACGATTACCAGGTTCGTCACCCGATCGTGCTTGACGAGGAACCACGCACGCTGGAAATTCTTGTCGAGCCCGTGACGGGCGAGTTCGACCGCCATGCCGCGGCTCAGCTGCGAGAATTCGCCAACCTCTATCGCAAATTCGGCCGCGGACCGATCACCATCATGCCGCCGGCTTTCCCCGGGGCCACACCTTCCGTGGAGTCGGTCCGCACCGCGCTTTATAGCGCCGGAGCGCATACCCGTACGATCATAGCTCCCTATCCGGCCGGTGATAATCTTGCTGCGCCGGTACGGTTGAGCTTTCTCGGCCTCAAAGCCCGTGTCGCGGACCTGTGCGGCCAATGGCCAAGGGATCTAGCCTTAGGCAGCGGCCCCGTGGTGGACTGGAGCAACAAGCCGTACTGGAACTTCGGTTGCGCCTATCAAACCGCATTCGCCGCGCAGGTTGCCGATCCGCGCGATCTCGTGTCTCCGCAAGGGGAAACACCGGCGGACACCGCGATGCGCGTGCGTGGCATCGAAAGCCTTCGCAAGGGCCAGGACCCCGGCACGAATTGGAAATTCACCAACTCCTCGATCAGCACTGTCGGAGCCGACAGCCAAGGCGGAGCGAATTGATGAAAGGGCCGGCCGGTTCGGAACACGCGCTTATCGCGCCGCTGCCCCGCATCTCCTTGCACGCTTTCTGCGAATCGGCGGAGACGGCGCGGATCATCGAGACGGCCGCCTCCGACCGCCGGATGGAAAGGGCGCATGTGAGCGTGCACATGGGTGGTCCACCCGCCGCTGTCGAAGCCTATCGCGATGCCGCGACGCCAAATGTCATAGTGCTCGATACGGCCACTAATCGCGGTGACCTCGTCGAGCATCTCGAAGCGCTCGCAGAATTCTGCGATTCAGGAACCAAGGTGGTCGTGGCCGGCCGAACCAACGACATCATCCTTTACCGCGAGCTTATGGCGCGGGGAATCAGTGAATATCTTGTCGCGCCCTTCAATGTCCTCGATTTCATCCGTGCCATATCGCATCTTTATGCGAGCGCGGGAGCAACGCCGGTCGGCAAGATCGTCGCTATAACAGGGGCCAAGGGTGGGACCGGCGCGTCTTCGATTGCGCACAACATCGCCTTCTCGATCGCCCGCGATCTTGATATCCAAACCATCGTCGCCGATATGGATCTGGGCTTCGGGACAGCGGGGCTCGACTTCAATCAAGATCCGGCGCAGGGCATCGCCGAAGCTGTATTCGCTCCGGACCGGATCGACCAAAACCTTGTCGACCGGCTGTTGTCGAAATGCGGCGAAAAGCTGAGCCTTCTGGCGGCGCCCGCAACGCTCGACCGGATGTATGATTTTCACGAAACCGCTTTCGACTCGTTGATCGATATATTGCGCGCCACCACCCCCTGCGTCATCCTAGACATTCCGCATATTTGGACCGCATGGGCGCGGCGGGCGCTCATCAATGCCGATGAGATCGCAATTGTCGCATCACCCGATCTCGCCAATCTTCGCAACACCAAAAACATGCTCGATATGCTGCGCGCGGCGCGCGCGCATGATGGACATCCGAAACTTATTATGAATTTCGTGGGTATTTCGAAACGGCCGGAAATCAGCGTCACGGATTTTGCCAAGGCGGTCGATCTTGTACCCGCGGGACTCATTCCATTCGAGCCCAAACTCTTTGGCACGGCTGCCAATAATGGGCAGATGATTGCTGAAGTCGACTCCGGGGGTAAAATCGCCGGCACAATCAGGGATCTTGCGCGGAAAATGACCCACCGGAATGAGCCGCGTAAAACGAAACGAAACCTTCTTGCTCCCTTGATGATGCGATTTAGCCGCAAGACGGCCTCCCGGGCCGAGCCAAGTGCCTCGCGCTGAACCAGGACCTGGCATGATCCCAAAACATGCGGACTTTTGGGATTATCCGCAAAGCCGTTCCCGGGCGGCCAATTGATGCGTGGTTGGGGGGAGGGGGCTGAGCGTTACCTTATCGAGCAGATGGATCCTCTGATCGATAAGGTAACACTTGGTCTCAAAGAGCAGGAGCATGTTAGCATCGAAAATGTCCGTCAACTTTTTGGGATGATGGTGTTGTGCGGGATGAGGAAAAGGGGAACCCGGTTTTCTGCCAGCATCGCGCTCTAAACTCTAAGAATAACTCACGATGATTTTGAATAAATTCAATCTAAAATCATCATGATCTAGGGCGGCAATTTGGGCCGGTGTGCTGGTGAGGGGTGTTATGTTCGGCAAGCGTTCACTCTCTGACGCCCGCGACAAGGGCGAAGCCGCAACGGCAAGGCTTGCCGTAGTGGCAAAACCAGCCGGCATGCCGGCTGTTCAGAATGCTCCGCCGGCGCCACAACCAGCCCCGGCTCCGGAGCCGCAGCGTTCTGACGACTATTACATAACCAAAAGCATGATCTTCGGCGCTCTCATCGAGGCGATCGATCTATCTCAGTTGTCGCGCCTCGACGCGGAAAGCGCGCGCGAGGAAATTCGTGACATCGTCCATGAAATCGTCGCGATCAAGAACGTTGCCATGTCGATTGGCGAACAAGAAGATCTGATCGACGACATCTGTAACGATGTCCTCGGCTACGGACCTCTCGAACCTCTGCTTGGCCGCGACGACATCGCCGACATCATGGTGAATGGCGCGACCCGCACATTCATCGAGGTCGGGGGCAAGATTCAATTGACCAACGTTCGCTTTCGCGACAATTCGCAATTGATGAATATTTGTCAGCGCATCGTCAGCCAGGTCGGGCGCCGGGTCGACGAAGCGTCGCCAATTTGCGACGCGCGGCTTACCGACGGCTCCCGCGTCAATGTGATCGCCCCGCCGCTCGCGATCGATGGGCCTGTTCTCACCATTCGCAAGTTTAGAAAGGACAAGCTTACCCTTGATCAGCTGATCCGTTTCGGTGCCATTTCGCCGGAAGGCGGCGAGATACTCAAAATCATCGGACGAGTGCGTTGCAATGTCCTGATTTCCGGCGGGACGGGTTCCGGTAAAACCACGCTTCTCAACTGCATGACCAACTACATCGATCATGACGAGCGGGTGATCACCTGCGAAGACGCGGCTGAATTGCAATTGCAGCAGCCCCATGTCGTCCGGCTTGAAACGCGGCCGCCGAACCTCGAAGGAAGCGGCGCGATTACAATGAGCGATCTCGTTAAGAACTGTCTTCGCATGCGGCCCGAACGGATCATTGTCGGCGAGGTGCGCGGGCCGGAGGCATTCGATCTGCTGCAGGCGATGAACACCGGGCATGACGGCTCGATGGGCACATTGCACGCCAACTCGCCGCGCGAAGCGCTGGGCCGGCTTGAGTCCATGATTACCATGGGTGGTTTCGCTCTCCCGAGCCGGACCATCCGGGAAATGATCGTATCTTCCGTCGATGTCATCGTCCAGGCCGCAAGGCTTCGCGATGGGTCGCGCCGGATTACCCATATCAGTGAAGTTTTGGGTTTTGAAGGTGACGTCGTCACTATGCAGGATCTGATGGTCTATGAGGTCACGGGAGAGGATGCCTCCGGCCGCCTGATAGGCCGCCACCGCTCGACTGGAATAGGGCGGCCCCGCTTTTGGGAGCGGGCCCGCTATTATAACGAGGAGGCACGTTTGGCCAGGGCCCTCGATGCTTCCGAGTTTAAGGGCAATATCCTGTAGTTGGAAAGAATGGCAGCTCTGACATGAACACGCATTTGTGGATCATCATGGGCCTTGCGATGGTCGCGGCCGGAGGCATCGTCCAAGTTTTCATCTCTCCCTATCTTTCTGGAGACATAAAGGCTGAAAAGCGGCAGGCCGCGTTGCGGTCGACGGGACCAAAGAGAAACGCGGAAAATCAGGCCGACGCCGCGAGCCGCCGCAAGCAAATCATGGACAGCCTCAAGGAGGTCGAGGCGCGTGGCAAACGAAAGCGGCAATCCCTGGATGTAAGGATCGCGCAGGCCGGGCTCTCGGGGAGCCGTAAATACTATATTATCGGTTCGATCGTCTCGGGTGTATTGGCTGGCGGCCTGATGTGTTTTGGTACGGCCAACCCGCTCATAATTCTGGCGGCCGCGGTTGTCGGAGGGTTCGGTATCCCGGCGTGGACCTTGAATTTCCTGCGCAAGCGCCGCTTGAAGAAATTCGTAGATGAATTTCCAAACGCGGTCGACATCATCACTCGGGGTGTCAAGGCTGGACTGCCGCTCGGCGATTGCCTGCGGATTATCGCCGCCGAAACGGCCGAGCCCGTCCGTGGCGAATTCCGCCAGATCGTCGAGGCGCAAACCATGGGTCTTTCCACCGGCGAGGCTGTGGAACGGATCGTCGAACGTGTTCCTATCGCGGAGGCCAGCTTCTTCGCGATCGTTATCAACATTCAGCAAAAGGCCGGCGGTAATCTTGCCGAAGCCCTGGGCAATTTATCGTTGGTGTTGCGCGGCCGCAAAATGATGAAGGCGAAGATCCAGGCGATGTCGGGCGAGGCCAAAGCCTCCGCCTATATCATCGGCGCCATGCCTTTCATCGTGGCCATCATGGCCTATGTCACGAGTCCAAAATATATGGAACTCTTATGGACAACGCAGACTGGCGAACTGGTCTTGGGATGCTGCGCCGTGTGGATGGGAATTGGAATTTTCATCATGAAAAACATGATCAATTTCGACATTTAGAGCGTCATCCGGGAAGCGGCAAACTCTTTGGATAAGATCATGCGGTAATGCCAAGCGAATGAGACCGTGAGCGATTCCTCTTGAAGCGATCCTGGCCGAGCGCGCGATCTCTACCAAATATTTCAAACTGTCGAATGACCACGCTAACACACAGATAGTCACGCCAAATGCTCGATCTGATTTACACCAAGCTGACGGATCCGCAATTTCTCCTCAGCATCCTTGCCGCGATCGCAACGATGGCAACGATTGTGACCGTCGCCATGCCGCTACTCGAAACCGACATTCTGACCCAGCGGATGAAGGCGGTTGCGACGGAGCGCGAACGCATCCGCGCGCGAGAACGCGAGCGGCTATTGGCCGACAAAAGCAAACAAAGCCTCCGCCAAGAACCGAAAGCCTATATGAAACGAATCGTCGAGCGTTTCAGCCTGTCGAAATGGCTCGGCACCGACAAGGCAAAATTGCAGATGGCGATGGCTGGTTTTCGTGGACCACAAGCGGAAGTGGCCTTTCTGTTTTTCCGGCTGGTGACGCCGATCCTCAGTCTCGTGGTTTCGGCCTTCTATATTTTTGCCATAGCCGATTTTGGGTTGAGCCTCATACCGAAGATCGGCATCATCATTTTTTTTACCTATCTGGGTCTGAAGGCGCCCGAAATCTATCTCAACAATACGACCAGCAAACGCCAAGCCTCGATGGGCCGCTCATTTCCCGATGCGATGGATCTGTTGCTGATCTGCGTCGAGTCCGGCATGTCGATCGAACATGCCTTTCGCAAGGTTGCACAGGAAATCGGCAACCAGTCGATCCAGCTGGCCGAGGAGCTGACCCTGACGACCGCGGAACTCTCCTTTTTGCCCGACCGGCGTTCGGCGTATGAGAACCTCAGCCTAAGAACGGGAATCGAGTCGGTGAAACAGATCGTGACCGTGCTCATTCAAGCCGAGCGTTACGGCACGCCGCTCGGCGCTGCCTTGCGTGTGGTCAGCAAGGAAAGCCGTGACAACCGGATGCTGCTCGCCGAAAAAAAGGCTGCTGCCCTGCCGCCCAAATTGACGGTCCCGATGATCTTGTTTTTTCTTCCCGTGCTTTTCGCAGTCATCATGACGCCCGCGATCATTCAGATCAATCGTACCATTCATTGATAATTCGATATGGGGATATGCCGTGCAGTCACGAAAGCAGGGAAAATATTCTTCCTAAAGTGATGGGCCAAAACATAAGCTTTTTTTCAACATCCCGTTTGGGCCAAATCCGCAATTCAGATTTCGCCGCACCTCACGCATGTCCATCCGCGCAAACCGCCAACCGGACAAACTACTCCGCCGGTTTCAACGCAACTTCCACGGGCGTGAAGAGTCCATGGGCCGAGGCTCGCATTTCGAGATGACGCTTATGGAATTGCGCGAGGCTCGCACGATGGCCAATCGAAATGATGGTCGTCGCGGGAAGTCTCTTAACGAGGGTTTCGTAGATCTCGGCTTCCCCGTCTTCGTCTATCGCCGAAGTGGCTTCATCGAGGAAGAGCCAGTCAGGCTTCGCCAATAAGGCACGGGCAAGCGCCAAGCGCTGCTGCTCGCCGCCGGAAAGCCTTTGCGACCAGAAATCCTCGAGGTCAAGCTCGCCAATCAAATCGCTCAATCTCGTGGTGCGCAGCGCGTCGATGATCGCGGCTTCCCCGTAGCGGTCCGGGCTTTCGGGATAGGTTACGGCGGCGCGCAAAGAGCCGATCGGAATATAGGGCCTTTGCGGCAGCAGCATTATTTTGGCACCGGCCGGTAAAGTGATCGCGCCGTCACCATAAGGCCATATGCCGGATATCGCCCGGAACAAGGTGGATTTGCCGGAACCCGAAGGCCCGGTCAAAAGCACGGGCTCGGCTTCGGCAAGCCGAAGGCTCGCGTCTTTGATGATCTCGCGGCCGCCCGGCAGCCGCACATTGAGCGCCTCGACGTCGAGATGTTTGCGCGCCGCTGGCGTGTCCGCTCCCGTGCGCGGCGAAAAGCCTGGCGTCTTCGCACTGGCGATCGCAAGATCGAAGGACGTCAAGCGGTCGAGCACGGCTTTGAAATCGGCAAGCGAAACAAAATAGGTAACGAAGAAATTCAAGGCGCTCTGTACGCTGAGAAACCCGCGTGCCGTCTGCATCATGATGCCGAGCGTGACTTTACCGGCGAAATAGAAGGGCGCCACGATAAGGTAAGGAATGATCTCGCTCGCCTGACCATATATCGAGGTTGCGGCGACCAGATTTTTGCGGCAGGCGATAATCCGGAAATAGTTGATAACGATCGCGCCAAACCGCGTCTTGAGACTGGCCTTCTCGGTTCGCTCACCGGCGAGCAGGGCGATTTGCTCGGCGTATTCGCGCAATCGCGCGAGCGAAAAACGGAAGTCGGCTTCATAGCGCTGCTGGGTGAAGTTGAGCGCAACAAGCGGGTAGCCGATAAAACCGGTCATGAGAGAACCGATAAAAGCGTAGATGAGCGCAATCCAGAAGAGAAAGCCCGGCACCGCGATATCCGTAAAGGGCAGGGTGAAGTTTGCCGAGAGGCCCCAAAGCACGATGGCGAACGAGACGAGCGAGCTCAAGGTGGAGATCAAAGCGATAGAAAAGGAGTAAATGCCATAGCCGACCTGGCCGCCATCTATGAAGCGGTTGATGTCCTCGGAGATGCGTTGATCGGGATTGTCGGCGGCGCCCCCCGCCAGCGACATACGGTAATGGGTATGGGTGTCGAGCCAGCGGCTGACATAATTGTTGGTGAGCCAGAGCCGCCAGCGAATGATGAGGGTCGATTGCACGATA
>Ga0181535_10004909_pt1 | contig 14564 bp, 11 predicted proteins | sample PEATcosm2014_Bin_44_FD_119774 | JGI IMG/M metagenome (GOLD analysis project Ga0181535, IMG submission 119774) | Peatland microbial communities from MTU Mesocosm Facility, Houghton, MI, USA - PEATcosm2014_Bin17_30_metaG | ecosystem: Environmental > Terrestrial > Soil > Wetlands > Peat | place...
ACCGGCGGAGCCCGGCCACCCGGCAGATTCTCTATGGAGGGACTAAATTTGAAAAATTCAAGAGCCGGGGCGGTCTGGAACAAAGCCACGGGCACCATCACAGGGACATCGGTCGTGGCGGCATCCACTTGGCCATGGGCAAAGAGGGTAACCGCGCACTGGTGCTGGCAGTTGCCCGCGTCGGCATGAAACAGCTCATGCAGCGCCGGCGAGATCGCCATGGCATTGAGCAGCAGGACAAGCGCGGTCAGCAACAAGGCGACAATCGCCCGGCCGCGTCGAAAAGCATGACACGCAATAAACTGCACAACCACCGGAAATTAGCAGAGATCATCTTGGACGCAAGTATTTGTCTCCCGGCCGCTTCGTCGACCGCGGTCGCCATGTCGCCGCCTAATTCATGCTGATTTCGGTTGCGAAACTGGCTGGATAGAATAGGTTGCCACCAATCGCCGGGTTTTACCCAGCCATGAGTCGAGGCCGTAATATTGTCATTGGCGCCGCGTTTACACTGATTGAATTGCTGGTGGTCATTGCGATCATTGCAATTTTGGCGGCGCTGATGCTGCCTGCGTTGAGCAAGGCGAAAGACCGGGCCAGAACCATCAATTGTTTGGGCAATCTCAAGCAACTGGAAACGTGTGTCCACCTCTACAGTGGAGATTACAACGACTGCCTGTTGCCCAATAATTCAGTGGCCTTTTTAAGTGCGGAGGGAAGCCCGGCCACAGCGGAAGCCAAGGGAATTTCCTGGTGTCTGGATGGCATCAACGGACCGGCCTACACCCAGATGGATCCCTCCAATATCGTCAATGGCCTGCTCTTTGCCTACAACACTTCGGTGGCCATTTACCATTGTCCGGCAGACCAGTCCACGCTGGAAACGGCCGACGGCCAACTGCTGCCGCAATTGCGCTGGCGCAGTTATAACATGAGCCAATCCATCAATGGTTATCCCGATTACGTCCCCTCGGGCCTCGACAGCGCGGATTTGCTGCTGTTCAGCAGCATCCCGTCTTGGAAGCGGTTTGCGCAAATCCACCATCCCATCCCCAGCGAGCTATTTGTTTTCATCGATGAGAACGAGTCCACCATTTACGATGGGCAATTCGGCAACCCACTGAATCCCCCCCTGCCCTATTCCGAGGTCGACACTTGGTGGGACATGCCCGCCAATCGCCACAACCAGGGAGCCTGTCTGTCCTTCGCCGACGGTCATGTGGAACGCTGGAAATGGCGCGTGCCCATGCTTTACGCCGATTCTTTCGAGTTCGTCGGTGCGGATCAAATGCCCGATTATATGCGCATTGAACATGCCATGAAACAACTCACGGACAATTGAACCGAGGTCGTAACATTGTCGTTGGCGCCGCGTTTACACTGGTTGAATTGCTGGTGGTCGTTGCAATCATTTCAATTTTGGCGGCGCTGCTGCTACCCGCGTTTAGCAAGGCCAAGGAGCGGGCCAAGACTCTTTACTGCCTCAACAACCTCAAGCAACTGGAACTCTCCTGCCATCTTTATTCCGGCGATTTTAATGATTTCCTGCCCGGCAACCAAGTGGGCGGGTATGTGGACCAAGTCAGCGACACCAACGCGCCGAGCACGGTCACCAACTCACTCTCTTGGTGCCCCGGCATCGCCCCCGAGGACGCCTCCGTGGCCGCCACGGTCATGTCCGGGAACATCTACACCTACAACAAGAATCCGGTCATCTACCATTGTCCCGCCGACCTTTCGGCGGTGGACAATGAGCCCACCGTGCCGCGGACACGCAGTTATTGCATGAATATCAGCTTGGGTTGCGACGACGTGACCAGCACTTATCACCGGTTCACCGAAATCACCCAACCGCCGCCGGTGAGCCTCTTTGTCCTCATCGACACCCAGGAGGAGGACATCTGGGATGCCACGTTTGGTATTTTTTCATCGGCCAGCCCCTGGGCAGACTATTGGCTGGATCTGCCAGCCGACCGACACGGTCGGGGCGCGAACCTCTCGTTCGCAGACGGGCACGTGGAACACTGGCGCTGGCACGCTCCCAAGATTTATCAAGGCTCCTTTTGGCCTGCCTATTCCGATGATGACCTGCTGGACCTGCAACGCCTGCAACAGTATATCAAGCCTGACGTGTACTGAAGGACGCCCGGCCCCGCGAGCTGATTGCATCATTTCCCCACCGCCAAATCGCGCTGCACCCGCGCCGCAATTTTCTCGCCTTCCGCCACCGCAAAGTTGATTCCGCGGTCCTCGGGAAAAATCTGCGAAAAGTTCGCCAGGTACACGCCCGGCAACGGCGTCTGGTACTCGGGTATTTTCTCGTCATACCGCCGATCCACGATGTGCTGGGCCGCCCGAAAGCGGAAGAGGTGCTTTTCCCCCACCCGCGCCGGTGCAAAGGCAGGGAACATCTTTGGCAAATAGCCAAACCACAGCCGCGTCAGTTCGTCATCCGGCAGCGAGTACATTTTGCCGTTCACCGGTAGGTAGGCGCCGATGTAATAAACGTGGCGTCCTCCGTAGCCAGCGCGGTCCACCAAATTCGTTTGCTGGATAAACACCAGAAACGGCGCGCCCGGCTCATTGACGTTGACCCAGTAAAACTCGCCCAGGTCCTGGTCGCTGGTGAAGATGAGGCATACAGCACCCAAATAGCCGATGCTTCCCAGCTTGCGCACATAAGCCTCGCAGGCGGCGGTCGGGGGCAGCAGACCGGCCAAGGCGCTCGAGGAACCGGTGAAGACGCAACTGTCGAACGGAACCTCCCGGCCGTTGAGGACGGCCACCCGGCAGTCCGCGTGGAACTTTTCAACACTGACGCCGGTCTGAATGACCACGCCCCGCCGATGAAGTTCCGCCTCCAGCGCCGCGGTGATCACATTGAACCCGCCCTGAAAATAGCCCAGCTTCTCGCCTCCCGGCGTACGGGAATTGGCGCGGGTATGAATTCGCGCCCAGAGCCAAGCCATGGAGACAGCGTCATATTGCTCCCCGAACTTGCCCTTCAGCAACGGGGTCCAGATGGCGTCCATCGCGCTCGCGCCACAGGCTCGTGCCATCCATTCATGGGCCCCCTGACGCAACAATCCGCGCCAGTCCCGGCGGTGCTTCAGATACAACGCCGCGGCCCCCGTGCGCAACCGCCCCAGCAAACTGCACGGCTGGAACCGGAGCAAATCGAGCGGCGTCTTGAAGGCATGAATTCTCCCATCGCGAAAAATGCCCACCGAACTGTCACACCACCGGAGCTGCTGTTCGACTCCCAGTTCCGCGCTGAGTTTCAAGATCGTCGCATCCGTCAGAAAAATGTGGTGGTACGTTTTTTCCAGCCACGTCCCCCCCAGGCGAAAGCCCCCGGCGAGGCCGCCGAGCTGGTCCGAGGCTTCCATCAGCGTCACGGCATATTGGCCGGTCTGGGCCAGGCGCAGCGCGGCCGTAAGCCCGGTATAACCGCCACCCACAATGAGAACTTGCTTGGACATCAGTTGTTGCTCTTGCGGAAGGAAAGCCAGCGATTGAGGTTATACTGCACTAGCATCACCACCATCAGGGTGGCCAGCTTGGAGGCATACGGGTTTAGATGCCAATTGCCGATCAGTTGGTGCAGCAGCCAGGCGGAAATACTCCAGCCCAGCAACGCCACGCCAAAGAAGCACAGCAGGCGCTGCGTGATGCGGTCGCGAACCCGGAAGTTGAACCAGGCGTTGAGCACAAACGACAGCAAGGTGCCGCTGCCATAGCCAATGGCATTGGCCATCTGATAATCCAACAGCCGGTTCTTGATCAGCACCGAGTAGATCGAAAAATCGAGGGTGGTGCCGCTCATGCCGATCACGCAATAGAGCAGAAACTGGCGGTTTTGGGAGAGAAACTGTTTCACGCGCCGGGCCTCATTTCTTATCCGCCGACCCAATGCCGGCACTGTCGCGCAAAATCCAGAGTGGACGCCCCTTGACCTCCTCGTAGATGCGGCCGATGTATTCGCCGAGAATTCCCAGGCAGATCAACTGGATACCGCCGAGAAACAGGACCGACATGACAATGGTGGGGAATCCGGGACTCGGCTCCAGACCGATCTTTTTGAATTGCTCCGAGAAGAGTTTCTGCGCCAGCGTAAACAGCACCCCCAGAAAGGCGACGCCGGAAACGGACAGTCCCAGATAGGTGGCCGCGCGGAGCGGAACAGTGGAAAAGGAGAACAGGCCATCGGTCGCCAGATGCACCAATTTTTTGAACGTATACTTGGGGACGCCGGCAAAGCGCGCGGCGCGCTCGTAGAGCACGCCGGTTTGGCGAAAACCCGACCAAGCCCGCAACCCGCGGACAAACCGATTGCGCTCGGGCATGGCGTTGATCGTGGCCACCACCCGGCGGCTGATCAGGCAAAAATCTCCCGAATCCAGCGGAATATCAAACGCCACCAAACGGGCCATGAGCCGGTAAAATGCCCAGTAGCAAAGCCGCTTGAAGGGCCCCTCCTTACGCTTTTGGCGCACGGCGTAAACCACATCGTAACCCTCGCGCCACTTCTTGATCAATTGGACAATCACTTCCGGTGGGTCCTCCAGATCCGCATCAATAATCACCACCGCATCGCCTGTCGCGTAGAAAAGGCCGGCACTCACGGCGGTCTGATGACCGAAATTCCGGGCAAAAGCGATCGCGCGCCAACGCGGGTCCAATACGTGTTGCTGTCTGAGCAATTCCCAAGTGCGGTCCTGCGACCCGTCGTCCACGCCGATGACTTCGTAATCCATGTCCCAAGTGGCGGCCACCGCCCCCAAGCGTCCGAAAAGCTCCGGCAACACCGCTTCCTCGTTGAAACACGGGACGATGATGGACATTTTTTTCCTGCCGGTTCCGTCAGGCATAGACCTTAAATAACCAGAATGCGCCCTGCTCCACCATTCAAAAACGCGTCGATGTTTACGGCGGCGGCTGTTTCCAATCCAGATCCACCACGACGGGCGCCCAGGAAATATGCTGGATCACCCGCTGGAGCGACGGTATGGAGTCTGGCGCACGGAGGACGGCCAGGTTGCGCACGCGGACGGCCACCAACTCGGGATGGGTTTGAAATTGGGCCAGTAATTCTTCGAAATTGCGATAATAATCAAATTGCGAGAGCACCAGCTTCGGCGGGTGCAAGCGCTCCAGCGCCGTGGTCTGGGCATTATTCGTCCAATGGGCATGATCAAAGTACCAATCGGAATGGATGGGATTTTTCACCCCAATAGCCGTGGCACCATACAGAAAAGGTGAAGACACCAGGACCGGCTGATCGGAATGGACATAGGGTTCCAATTCCTCACGCAAAACCGTCTGGGTATTTTGATAGCTGTTCTTCCACGCGCAAGCCGCTCCCCATGACGTCATGCCGACTGCCCGCACGGAAACCAAGGCCACACAGGCCCACAGGCCGGCCCGCAACCATGCTTCACGCTGGGGTGCGTGCTCCCGCACCAGCGCCAGCAGTCCCGCCGCCAGAAGCACTTGCGTAAAGATGGCGTAGCCAAAATAATTGGCCGGCAGCAGTGTCAGCGAAACAACCAGCAGCCCCCAACCCATGACGAAAATTCCCGTCACCAGCGCTGGCCACGCAGCCGCCGAGGCCCAAATGGCCTTTTGCCGGCCAAGGAACCAGGGAACCAGCAGCAGGCCCAATAGAAAAATCGGCGTGGTGCGGACCAACTTGGCGACCTCCCCCGCGTGTGGCCCATGCAGGCCGCTGGTCATCACGGATTGTTGCCCGGCGCTTTCCATGAACCCGGCCCACCACCGCGGCTCCAGCTTGGCAATGGCCAGGGTGATCACGGCAAAAAGTCCGGCCGCCCCAAGAAACGGGACGAGCCAATGAAGCCGCAGCCGGCGCCACCAACTGGCCGCCGCACAGGCAAGGAAACCAATCCCAAAGAAATACGCGCCTACGATCACCGAGGTGTAAAGACAGCAAAGGAGACTGACCAGCAGACCGACGGACGCCACCGGTCGAAAACCCGGGTCCGCAATCTGCCGGGCCACCAGCCACAAGGCGGTGAGCCCAAAAACATACGCCAGGGATTCCGGCCGATCATTGAACGTAAGCCCAAACAGAAGCCAAGCCGCGAGTGCGTACCGGGCGCCTGCCGGGAAAAAACGGCGGATAATAAAAACGGTTAACAGTCCCGAAATCCCGAACAGGGCCAAGTGAAGCCCCATGGCCGCAACCGCACTCGTACCAAAGACCTTCATCCAAACCAGCAGCGCACCCTGATATAACGGCGGGTAGGTGGCATAGATCTCCCGGCCGGCAATGGGAAACACGATGGCCAGGCAGGGATTCCGATAACCGTCGCCATGCAGAAAATTAACCACGCCGCCGTCGTAGCCGAAAGCATCGCTGGCCGGTATCGGCTGGACCGTAAAGACCAGGAGCAAAACGCGCCACAGCAGCACCAGAACCAATATAAGGAGCGGGCCGCGTGGAAAATATTTCACTGCCACACGCTAGTAGAAGTCTTGCCAGCAGCCAAGCTAATCCGCCAGCATAGCGGCGGCATGGCCGATACTTCAAATTTTCCGCTGGTGGTGGATCTCGACGGCACCCTTATCCGGTCCGACCTGATGTGGGAATCTCTGGCGGAGCTGTTGCGGCGGAATCCGCTGGCCCTGGTCCAGATCTTGTTCTGGTGGTCCCGCGGACGCGCCCGGCTTAAACAACAGCTCGGCCTGCGGGTGCAGGTGGATGCCGCCCGGCTGCCTTATCACCAACCGTTCTTGGATTGGCTCCGCAAGGAGAAGGCCGCCGGCCGCCCCATCATCCTGGCCTCCGCCTCAGACCGGCGCATGGTGCAACCAGTGGTGGAATACCTGGGGCTGTTTGATGAGGTGCTGGCCAGTGATGGCACCACGAATCTCCGCCGGGAACAAAAGCGCCAGGCGCTCGTCCAAAAGTTCGGCGAGCGAGGCTTTGATTACGCCGGCAATTCAGCCGATGACCTCACGGTCTGGCGCAGCGCGCGAACGGCGGTGGTCGTCAATGCCTCCCCGGCCGTGTTGCGGCAGGCGGCCGACTGCGCCCAGCCCGGCCCCTCGTTCTGCGCCGGCTTTTCTCCCACCGCCACCGGGCGCCGATTCCTGACCCAACTGTTTTGGCAGAGCGGATATCTGGGCGCAATCGGCGCCGGATTGCTGCTGGCCTGCTCATTCCCCAATTTCAGCCTGGCGGGCTTCGCCTGGGCCGCGCCGGCGGTCATGCTCGCCGCGGCCCGCGGAAAATCCCGCCGCGACCGTTTCCGGGTCGGCTATGTCTGCGGCCTCACGTTTTGGCTGGCTTCGCTCTATTGGCTGCTGTTAATGCCCGCGCCGTTTTATTCGGTGTTCCTCGGGTGGCTGGCGCTCTGCGCTTATGTCGCGCTTTACTTCGGTGTCTGGCTGGCGCTGGTGGGCCGCACCGCGAATTCGGGCGAGTTGCCCCATCCCGGCGCTGCGCTTGACCCGACACCCCTGCTGCCCACTCTCAATCCGGCTCTTGGCCAGCCAACGGCCAGCGAAGGTTCGTGGGCCGGCCGCCAGTGCTGGGCGCTGGGCGGCGCGGCGGCCTGGGTGGCCCTGGAAATGATCCGGGCACGGTTGTTTGGCGGCTTTCCGTGGAGTTTTCTGGGCGTCTCGCAATACCAACTCACGCCCTTGATCCAACTCGCGGCCTTTACCGGTGTGTACGGGGTTTCCTTCCTGGTCGTCTGGTTTTCACTGTCCTTGTATTCCGCCGGCCGCATGATCTTGCGGCAGCCGTCCAAACGGCAAGTCTGGCAGGTCGAAATCTTGCTGCCTCTGCTGGCGGTACTGGCCTGCTTTGTGGGCGGCTTTTTCCGGATTGGCCCCCCGGTGCCCGCCCAAAACTCCCTGCGTGTGACCGCCATCCAGCCCAGCGTCCCGCAGACCCTGATTTGGAGCACCCAGGAAGATGCCCGCCGGTTCCAAGCCCTGCTCAACCTGTCCCAGCGGGCATTGACCAACCGGACGGATCTACTGCTTTGGCCCGAGTCCGCCGTGCCGGAGGTGGATGAACCGACCTTCCAGGCCATCAACCAGTTTGTGCGCACCAATCATCTCTGGCTGGTGCTCAACGCCGAGGACGTGGAATTTCACCCGGCGAGTACCAATTATTTCAATGCGGCCTTCCTCGTGGGGCCGGATGGCCGCTGGCGGGCGCCTTATCACAAAAGGCAACTCGTCATCTTCGGTGAGTATGTGCCGCTCGCAAACTGGCTGCCCTTTCTGAAATGGCTGACGCCCATTCAAGGCGGCTGGACTCCGGGCGACCGGCCGGTGACGTTCGAATTTGCGCGTCCGGCCGCTCCGCGCGAGGGGATCATTGAAATAGCGGCCGAACCGCAAGCCAACGCGCCCCAAACGGTCCGTTGCGCGCCGCTGATCTGTTTTGAGGATACCTTTCCCGGCGCCGCCCGAGCGTCGGCACGGACGGACCTGGATTTTTTTGTCAACCTCACCAATGACGGTTGGTTCCAGGAAAGCGCCGAGCAATGGCAGCACATGGCCAATGCCGTTTTTCGCACGGTGGAGAACGGGGTTCCCCTGCTGCGCTGTGCCAACAACGGGGTCACCTGCCTGATCACCGCCCACGGCCGGGTCCAAGAGGTCTTTCGCGACGCGCGGCAAAATGCCTACGGCCCCGGGGCGTTGACCGTGGACGTGCCCTTGTCCCCCGCACAAAAGTCCATGCCCACCTTTTACAGCCGGCACGGCGACTGGTTCGGCTGGAGCTGCGTGGGTGTGGCCGCGCTCATGCTGGTGCGGCGGCGACCGTAATCTTCAACCCCGGCAAACGGCAACCTGCGCGCGCCCAAGGGCGGTCGCTTGAGGAAGGCAAAGCGCGGCCGGCGCGGACGTTCATTGGGGAAGATAGGGATCCCGGCAACTGGGCCACCAACCTCGCCGGCGGCGCCAATTCGTCACGGGCCCCCCCGACCTCCACTGTTACCATTTGAGATCGCGGGGACGTTCCACCAGGTGCAACAAGTTACCTTCCCCGTCCGCGAAAAATAGCACGCGCCCACTACCACCGGCGGGCCGGATTTCCTCCGTGAATTTTACGCCCTGCTGCTCCAGTTCCGCCCGCGCGGTCTCAATTGAATCAACCCTCAAAGCCAAGTGCCGGAAGCCGGCGAGCTTGTTATCGGCCGTTTCGGGCCGTGCCGACGCGGCGGGATATATTTCCAGCCACGCCGCGCCGAGTGACAATAGGCAACTGGGCGGATTCTGGCCGTTGTCCCAAAGGCGTTTGGCCCCCAGCGCATGTTCATACCAGGCAATCAAGGCAGCGGGCTCCCGGGCCGGCAGGCCGAGGTGTTCAATGGCAATGTTCACACCCACATTAAAAGACAAATTCGCCGGTTAAAAAAGGGAATTTCCCCGGCGCTGGGACGCGGCTTGAACCAGGGCCAAGCGAAACCCGTGTCCGAAAAACAAAATGCGCGATCACCCCGACGGATGATCGCGCACGATGAATTTAAGTCAGGTCAGTCCTATTGCGTGCTGAATTTGTAAACGATGGTGCAGTGATAGGTGTCGCCGGGCTTGAGCTCCACCGAGGGAAAGCCTGGCTTGTTGGGTGAATCCGGGAAATGTTGCGGCTCCATGGTGAAGGCGGAGCGCCGTTGATAAACCTTGCCGTCCTTGCCGGTGATGGTGCCGTCCAGGAAATTGCCAGCATAGAACTGCAGGCCGGGCTGGTCGCTCCAGACTTCCAGGACGCGGCCGCTATTCGGTTCCACCACGCGGGCCTGAAGACCGAACTGGCCCGGCGGATTGTTGATCACCCAGTTGTGGTCGTAGCCGGGACCGTACTGGAGCAGCGTGTCGGGATCATTGATGCGGGCGCCAATGGTGGTGGGCGTGCGGAAATCAAACGGCGTGCCGGTTACGTCCGCCAGCGCGCCCGTGGGAATCAAATGTGCATCGGTGGGCGTGGTCTGATTGGCATTGATGTAAACCACGTGATTCAGGATGTCGCCGTTCCCCTGCCCGGCCAGGTTGAAATAGGAATGGTCGGTGAGATTCACCACCGTGTCCTTGTCCGTCTTGGCGGTGTATTCCAGCCGCAGTTCGTTGTCGTCGGTGAGCGTATAAATCGCGGTCACTTCGAGGTTCCCCGGGAAGCCTTCCTCGCCATCCTTGCTCACGTAGGCGAGCACGAGTTGCGGGCCGTGGGCGCCGAGCGAAGGGCGGGCGGTCCAGAGCACCTTGTCAAAACCCTTCAAGCCGCCGTGCAGCGTGTTGCCGTGATCGTTCTTGGCGAGGGTGTAGGTCTGACCGTCCAGCGTGAATTGCGCGCCGCCAATGCGATTGCCGAAGCGGCCAATCAAAGCGCCAAAATACGGGCAATTCGGCCCCACGTAACCATCCAGCGTGTCAAAACCCAGCACCACATCCGCCAAATTGCCGTTGCGATCAGGCACCAGCAGCTTCTCCATCACGCCGCCATAGGTCATGATGCAGGCCTCGGCGCCCTTGGCATTCTTGAGCGTATAAAGCTCGACGGCCTGACCATCCGGCGTCTTGCCAAAATCGGACTTGGTGATGGAGGGCGTCTGGTGGGACCCGGAGATGCAGCAACAACCGGCCACGACTGCCGCCAGCAAACCGGCGGCCAACGATGTCTTGATTTGATGTTTCATATTATGTTTGTCTCAGTAAGTTCGAATTTCTTCAACTAAATGCCCAACCCCGTCCCACCGTCTGCCCCGCGGGCTTCGGCCGGGAGCACGCCCAACCCAGCGCGGGGCAAATCCCGCGTGTGGGTGGGGCGGTGGATTTGCTGGTTTCAGCATACGCAAACCCGCTCGGACGGTCAAAGCAATGCTGCCACCATCAGTTCAAATAAACTCGTTGATGAGGTTTTCCAGAAACTCCTGCCGGCCGCTGACGTTGGGAGCCACGTCACCCTGTTTGAGCAGATAGGTCTCGAGTTCCCCGAAACCGACCTTGCCCGCCTCGATCTTGGCCCCGATGCCGCTATCCCACGACGCGTAGCGATCCTTCACAAACGCCGCCAGACGCCCGTCCGCCCGGATGGCTGTCGCAATCTTCAACCCGCGGGCAAACGCGTCCATGCCGCCGATGTGCGCGTAGAACAAGTCGACCGGCTCAAAGCTCTCCCGGCGCACCTTGGCGTCAAAATTCAAACCGCCGGTCTTGAATCCGCCGTATTTCAGCAGGCAAAGCATGGTGCTCGTGGTCAGATAAATATTCGTCGGGAACTGGTCCGTGTCCCAGCCGAGCATTTCGTCACCCGCGTTGGCGTCAATGGAGCCGAGCGCGCCGGCCGCGCCAACCACTTCCAGTTCATGCTGCATGGTGTGCCCGGCCAGGGTGGCGTGATTGGTTTCAATGTTAAGCTTGAAATCGCCCAGCAGGTCATGTTCCCGGAGAAAATTCAGGCAGGCCGCGGCGTCGGAATCGTACTGGTGCTTGGTGGGTTCCTTGGGCTTGGGCTCGATGTAAAACTGCCCCTTGAAGCCGAGCTTTTTCTTGTAGTCCACCGCCAGGTGCAACAGCCGGGCCAGGTGTTCCTGTTCCCGTTTCATATCGGTGTTCAGCAGGGTTTGGTAACCCTCGCGTCCGCCCCAAAACGTATACCCTTCACCGCCCAACGAGTGCGTCAACTCCATCGCCTTTTTTACCTGCGCGGCGGCAAAGGCAAAAACGTCGGCATTGCAACTGGTGGCGGCACCGTGCACAAAGCGCGGATTGGAAAACAGATTGGCGGTGCCCCAGAGCAGCTTGACCCCGCTGCGCTGCTGCTCCTCTTTCAAGACCTTCGCCACCGCATCCAGGTTGCGATTGGTTTCGGCCAGCGACCGCCCCTCCGGTGCCACGTCGCGATCGTGCCAGCAATAATACGGGGCGCCAAGCTTCTCAAAAAACTCAAAGGCCACCCGCGCGCGCTTTTGCGCGTTGCTCACCGAATTGCTACCGTCGTCCCAGGGCCGCTGCATGGTCCCCACGCCGAACGGGTCGCTCCCCGTGCCGCGAAACGTGTGCCAATACGCCACGGCAAAGCGCAGGTGCTCGCGCATGGTCTTGCCGGCCACGATTTCGCCGGCATCGTAATGCTTGAACGCCAGCGGGTTTTTTGAATGAGGTCCTTCATAGGCAATCTTGCCGATGCCTGGAAATGCGGCTTTCATATATTTATTAACTTTATTTAGTTCGGGATCGCGTTGATCAAACTACGGAAGACCCCTCTTTGTCAAGTTCGTTCCGCGCCGTTGATCGCAGAGCGGCGTGAGACAAAATTCAAAAAGTGCCTTGACCTGCCTTGACCTGCCCCCATCCACCCCTTCGGCGTTGAATGTTTTGGTTCGTGAAAATTCGTGCCCTTCGTGTCTCCCCTTCGTGTCTCCCCTTCGGGTTTGTTTCCGCTTTCCCCGCTTTCCCGCTTTCCGCTTTCGAATCTGTGTTTTTTTGTGTTTTTTTGTGTTTTTCTGTTTTATTGTGTTACCGCCTTTTTTGCCCCCACCGCCCAAGTCAATCCAGGGAGCGTCCCTCCCAGGCGCGGCGACCTTCGCTTGCCGCCACCGCTTCCCCCCTCGGCCCCGCGCCGCCAGGCCGACACCGCGCGACCGCTCGCCGCGCCACCCGCCATGTCGGTGTAATTAGTCTAAAAACCAGCAACACCCGCTACAACGTTGATGGTCAATGATTTAGTGTGCAACATTTTCAACAACCGGGGTGCAACAACCTGCAACATTACGGCCCGGCGGGCCAAGCCTCAGAATTGCGCAAACAATTGATTTTCAGCAGCTAAGGGCCTCCGATGGCGTCTGGAATCTTCCCGGCTCGCCAAAAACCGGGCGGAGCATCTCAGGCGTTCGGCGTCTGTCCACCCCGGCACTCCGCAGCGCCATGGTTGAGGGCGCCGGTTTCTTGCGCGCGTGGAATAGCCGCCGCTGCCGAGGCTTTCAGGACTTCATTTTGCGGAGTTCCAGCCGGCACCGGCTCCCTCGCAGCCGCCTCCTTTTCTGCCTCGGCACCGGCTTCGGCTTGAAGCTCTGCATGGTGGTTAATCTCTTCAATCCGCGCCCAGACATCGGTCTTGGGGACGTAACGCCTCAGGGCCTCGCGGAACTCGGCACGGACGTATCCCCGGTTAACTTCCTTGCCGATTCTAATTGTCGAGGGCTTGATGCCATAAGGGTGCAGGATTTGGGAAATTCCATATTCGTTGATGGGCGAAGACCTCAAGGTCGGCGACCGCAGGCCACAGCCGCCCTCGCGCAACGCGCTCACCAGGTCGCGGCTGAAGATTTTTTCGCGACCGGACCGCATGAAAAGGGCAAACACGTCCAGCAGCAACTCCGCCCCGGAGTTTTGGGTCTGCGGCGGAGCCGTGAGGGCGAGGGCGGCGGCGTGGAGTTTGGCTTCCCATTCCGCTCCCGCCAGCCGCGTGATGACGTAGAGCGGGTCAAAGGTGTCCGCCGCCCGGTCGTTCAAACCCTCCCCGCGGAATTTCGCGGATTGGGCGATGGCCGGTCCGGCATCCAGGGCGAAGCGCGCGCATTTTGATTTGATCTCCCCCGTGTTCAACTCGGCCAGAGGGGCGCACGTTTCGGTCACGAGTTTGCGGGCCATGGGCACCACGATGGAGCGGTCGGCGATGGTATCGGGCGCGCGGCCGATCATGGCGATGACTTTGGGGCACCAGCAGCTATACCTTTTCAAGCCGGGTTCGCTGTTTTCCAGCGTCCGGCGGCCGCGACTTTGTCGGGAGCGCGACAAGCGCAGGACATACGCCGTGCGCCAGGTATTGCCGGCATTGATGAGGCCGCGCAGCGTGCCGTTGCCGGCGAGGAAAGTGTCCGCCTCGTCAATGAACAGGGTCGGGCGGCAGGTGTCAATGGCGCGAAAGAGGGCGGCCGCCGTGATATTCGAGGCAATCAACGGCTTGCAGGCCATGGCCGCCAGCACCGAGAGGAGGGTCGTTTTGCCGCAGCGCTTTTCGGGCGACTCGATGGCCACGTAGGCCACGGTATCGCGCAAATCAAAGGTGTAGGTATGCAGCACCCAGACGGCGAGCGCCGCCGCCGAATGATCGCTCAGCACGACGTGCTTTTTGATGACGGCTTCAATTTGCGCGAGTAATTCCGCGGTGTCCACCGCGGCCGCATGCGGCCTGACGGCCTCGAAGAGAACCATTTCAGTTTTCATAGATCGTTTCTGGCTGACATTTTGCCGCGGCTGGTTGGACAAAGACTGTCCAACCTGAAAATTATTTTCCGGACGGCCGCGTCTCTGCGAAGCGCCCCGGGAGCGCGGCCGTCCTCGGCCGCTGAGACGTGATTTTGAACCCGGCCTCCTCCGTCAACTACGCCGCGAAACGAACAGCCCCCCCAGCGCCGTAGGCGCGGTCTAAATGGATTCTCAATACATAGTAAACCAACCTCTTGTACTATCTAAGCGCCATTCTGGGTTGACCCCTTTTCTCGCTCCGGGAAAAACTGGGGCAGCGCCCTAATTTGTAGTGTCGAGCCTGTGGCTCGAAATCGGCGCACAGCGCCGAC
>Ga0181535_10004914_pt1 | contig 14555 bp, 15 predicted proteins | sample PEATcosm2014_Bin_44_FD_119774 | JGI IMG/M metagenome (GOLD analysis project Ga0181535, IMG submission 119774) | Peatland microbial communities from MTU Mesocosm Facility, Houghton, MI, USA - PEATcosm2014_Bin17_30_metaG | ecosystem: Environmental > Terrestrial > Soil > Wetlands > Peat | place...
CCGTGCAGATTCGCCGCGCCGTGGAGTTGAGCGTCTTTCCCACACTGCTTCTTCTGCTAACGCTTTTCCGGCTGGCGCTGAACATAGCCTCTAGCCGAAGGATTTTGTTGCATGGGCAAGAGGGCACGGCCGCCGCCGGCAAGGTGATCGAGGCCTTTGGGCAGTTTGTGGTGGGCGGCAACTACGTGGTGGGCTTTGTGCTGTTTCTGGCTTTGATCGCCATTCAATTCCTGGTCGTCTCGCACGGGGCTGTCAGGACCGCCGAGGTGACGGCCCGCTTTACTCTCGACGCGTTGCCGGGCAAGCAGATGGCCATTGACGCCGACATGAATGCCGGGCTGATTGACGAGCTGGAGGCGCGCAAGCGCCGCCAGGCAATTGCCCGCGAGGCCGAATTTTACGGAGCGATGGATGGGGCGGCGCGCTTCAACCAGAGGGATTCCCTGGCCACAATTCTGATTACCGGCATCAATATTATTGCCGGCCTGCTGATTGGAACCCTGCAGCAGGGCGTGGAGCTGGGCGAGGCGGCGCGCACCTACACCGTGCTGACGGTGGGCGACGGGTTGGTCACCATCATCCCTTCGCTGCTGGTCTCGGTGGCCGGGGGCATCACGTTGACCCGCGCCAACTCCGCCGGTTTGCTGGGCGCAGAGATTCGCCAGCAACTGCTGGCCAAGCCGGTCACCCTCTATGTGGCCAGCCTGGTTTCGGCGGCCATGTGCTTGATTCCGGGATTGCCCAAAGCAGCCTTTCTGGGAGTGGCGGCCCTGCTGTTTTTTGCCGGGCGCCGGGTGGCGATGAGCGTTGCGGCAGCTCCAGCGCCGGTCGCCGAGGCGGGCGTGGGCGATAAGAAGAAGGCGGGCGAGGCGCAGAGTACGGATCTTGCCAACCTGCTGCGCCTGGAAGAGCTGACCCTGGAGATTGGCTTTCAACTGATTCCACTGGTGGATGAAAAACAAGGCGGCCAACTGCTGAACCGGGTGCGATCCCTGCGCCGCCATCTCTCGGCGGAGATGGGCTTCCTGATTCCCGCCGTGCATATCAGCGACAACCTGCGCCTTAGGCCGCGCGAGTACCTTTTCAGCCTGCGGGGGATGGAGATTGGCCGCTGGCAGACGGAGGGGCCGCTGCTATTGGCCGTCTCGGGCGATCCCAACCGGCGTCCGCTGGCCGGCAAGGAGGCGCGGGAGCCGGCCTTTGGCGTGCCCGCCATCTGGATCGATTCGTCGCTGGAGGACCAGGCCATCGCCGCCGGCTACTCGGTGGTGGATGCGGTGACGGTGATTACCACGCATCTGGGAGAGCTTATACGCCGCCACGCCTGGGAGCTGCTGGGGCGCTCCGAAACCAAGCGCTTGATGGACGCGCTGAATGAGAGCCATCCAAAGTTGTTGGAGGAACTGGTGCCCAAGCTGCTCACCTTGGGCGAGGTGGGACGGGTGCTGGAGCAACTGCTGCGCGAGCGGGTCTCGATCCGCGATCTGGGAACGATTCTGGAATCGTTGCTGGAGACCGCGCCGGTCAATAAGGGCGTGGTGGCGCTGGTCGAGGCGGCGCGCCAATCGCTGGGCCGGCGGCTGATTCAGCCGCTGCTGGATGGCGATGGACAGTTGCCGGTTTTGCTGCTGGATGGAGCGCTGGAAGAAGAGATTCTGGCCACGCTATCGCCGGAGAGCGGCCAGAGGATGCTCGCCGCTGGCCCGGCGCCGGCTACGCCCGTGGTTCGCCGCCTGGCCGATTCTTTGAGGCGGCTTATTCCCGCCTCATCCGCCGCGGCGCTTCCCGTGCTTTTATGTCCGAGTCCGGCCCGTTATCACGTCAAGCGCTGGCTGGAGCCGGTGATGCCTCGTCTGTCAGTGGTAGCCGCCAGCGAGATTCCTCCCGAGATTCGTTTGCGTCCGGTGGGAACGGTGAGGTGAAAGTGCAGCTTCTAGCCGCTAGCTACTAGCTTCTAGCTGGTTTGTGGGAAGCGAAGGATGTTGGATGAGTTGGGAAAAAGCTAGCAGCTAGCAGCTGGAAGCTAGAAGCTCGCTGGTTACTTAAGAGGAAATTCATGACCGAAGAGTGATTTTTCCTTAAGAGAAAAACATCTTCAAGAGTACGGAAATTGTCAGGTACGCGGAAAAACATTTGAGAAGGGGCCGGGATGGGAGCCGAAACGGCGAATGCAGTAGGGAGTCCGAGGACATCGCGGCAGAGCGCTTCAGGGAGCGGCTATCCACCGGGCGGCGCGCAGATGCCGGTGCTGACCAGTGAGCAGGAGCGGGTGCTGCTCGAACACCTGCCGATCGTGCGCTTTCTGGCCCGCCGCATTCATGAGCGTCTGCCTCAGCATGTGGACATTGAGGATTTGGTTTCGGCCGGGGTGGTGGGCTTGATGGACGCCTTTTCGAAGTTTGACCCCGGAAAAAAAGTCCAGTTCCGCAGCTATGCGCAATTCCGCATCCGGGGAGCGATTCTGGATAGCCTGAGAACGCTGGATTGGAGTCCGCGCGAGCTGCGCCGGAAGGGCCGCGCGGTGGAGGAGGCTATTCGGGCGTTGACGGCCAGGATGGGGCACGCGCCGGACGAGGCCGAGGTGGCTCACGAGATGGCGCTTACGCTGGATGAATACCAGCAGTTGCTGGGCGATCTGAAGGGTTTGGAGATCGGCACCCTGCACCTGGAGCGCAACGAGGACTCGGGCGAGGAGGAGCTCTCCTATATTCCCAGCCGCCCGGAGGATGACCCGCTGTTTAACTGCCTTCGGGGCGAGCTGGAAGAGCGGCTGGCCGAGGCCATTCAAAATCTGCCCGACCGGGAGCGTCTGGTGATGAGCCTTTACTACTACGAGGAGATGACCATGCACGAGATCGGCCTGGCGCTGGGTGTGGTGGAGTCGCGGGTCTCGCAGGTGCATGCCTCGGCGGTGGTGCATCTGCGGGGCGCGCTCAAGGATCTGGCGGCGCGCGGGACCTTTGATCGGCCGCGCTCCCCGAAGGCGGTGGGGGCGGCACGGCGGTGAGGACAGTTTTCAGTTCACAATTCTCAGTTCTCAGTATTCAGTGAACAGCGGCGAGTGAACCGGAAAATGAAAACAGCGGAGAGTGGCCCAAAGCTGTTTTTTTACTGAGAACTGAGAACTGAAGACTGAGAACTGTTTTTCGAGGGAACAGCCAATGGCGGAAAAGACGCTCAAGCAGAACGAGATCGATGCCCTGTTTCAGGCGGCGCTCAGCGTCGCGCCTGAGGCTCCGAAGGCCGAGGCGAAGGCCCGTGCCGTGGCCTACAGTTATTCTTCCGCGGGGCAGATTTCGACCGAGCAGTTGCGCGCCATCAGCATGTTGAACGACTTGTTTGCCCGCAACCTGACGCATAACCTGGCGGCCTGGCTGCGCACCCGCTTCCAGGTCAACCTGGTCTCCGCGGAGCAGATCCCCTTCAACGAGTTTCTGCTGCGCATTCCCGAGATCAGCTATGTAGCCAGTGTCCGCATGGAGCCGCTGGGCGTTCTGGCGGTGCTGCAACTGGATCTGGCGCTGGCGCCTCCTATTATCGATCTTTTATTGGGCGGCGAGGGCCGGGACGGCGCCCTGCGCGAGCTGACCGACATCGAGGAGTCGATTCTGGCCAGCGTGGTGGAGATTATCTGCCGGGAGCTGACCGCGGCCTGGCAGCCGGTAGGGCTGAACTTCAACTTCGAGCGCCGCCAGATGCAGACCCAGGTGGCGCGCATCATGTCGGTCACGGAAAAGACGCTCTGCCTGAGCTTCGAGATACGCATGCCGCACTCTTCAGGCCTGCTCAACCTGGCCTTTCCCGCGGTGGTGGCCAACACCATACTGCGCCGCCTGAGCTCGGACTGGGCCCGCCGCCATCATGCTGCCGAAACGCGGACGCGCATGGAGGCCGCGGCGCGCCGTATCCGTTTCGGAGCCTCGCTGCAACTGCCCGCGGTGCGCATGGCGGCCAGCGACATTGAGAATCTGGAGCCTGGCTCGGTTCTGCGCCTGGACCTGGCTTCGAACACCCTCTCCGAATGGAGGGTCGGCGGCCAGCGGCTCTCCCTGGCGCAGGCCATTCGTCAAGGAACACACCGCGCCGCTCGCATGGATCGGCCGATCACCGAGGCTGAGTTATGAAAAGCTATCTTGAGTGCTGGACCGAAGCCGCGACTACCCTGTTTTCCCAGGCCCTGGCCGGTGAGCCCCAACTGGTCGACTCGCTGCCCAAGCCGATGGCGCCGGACGCCTTTGGTTTTGCCGCCACCCTCTCCGGGGACGAGCAGGGCCGCTTCAGCGTAGTTCTGGACCCTGCGATTCTGGCTTCTCCCCTGATGGGCGAAGGCGTGGACCAGAAGGCCGGCTGGGGTGAGTTGCTGCGCGAGGTGGTCAATGCCGCCGTCGGAGAATTGCTGGCCAAGACCGGAAAAAAGTGCAGTGTAGAGAAGTTTGAGGAGATTACCGGGCTGAGCAAGGCCTCGCGCGCCTTCCAGTTGAACAGTGGCGAGCACAATTTTGCGATTTTGGTGTGCGACGAGGTGCGCGTTCCCAAGCCTGCAGCTCAGCCCGCCGCGCCCTCTGCCGCGCCGCCTGCCGTTGTTTCAGAGCCAGCGCCACCGGCGGACCTCACTCCCGGCATTCGCCTGCTGATGGATGTGGAACTGGAGGTTTCGCTGCGCTTTGGCTGCAAGGAGTTGCTGTTGAGCGAGGTTCTAGATCTCGGACCCGGAGACGTGGTGCAACTGGACCGCACGATTACCGACCCGGTGGACCTGATCGTGGGCGACAAGATTGTGGCTTGTGGCGAGGTGGTGCTGGTCAACGGCAACTTTGGTTTACGGGTGACCGAGGTGGCGTCGCCCAAGAAACGGCTGGAGAGCATCCGATGCCTTTTCTAAGCCGGAGTCCGAGCCAGGCATTAACCGCTCCGAAGCATCTGGCGGTCATGGAGGCGGCTCTCCCAGATCGACCGAGGCCACGGCAGCGGCAGGTGGTGGATGAAGGAGTGGGCACGGGCGCCGGCAAAGCCGGGGAGGCGCAGAGCTGGGCGCGGAGCGCTCTGTTCACAACCTGCGCCAATCCAGATTGCAACTCGGGCTGGCTGCACCTGTGGCGCTCGCGCGAGGCGCCGATCTTTGAGGGTGGCTGGAGTTGCTCCCCCCGCTGCACGGCGGCGGTGGTGGCGGCGGCGGTGCGCCGCGAACTGGATGGCCGAAGCCTCACGGGCGAGAGTCATCAGCACCGCATTCCGCTTGGCCTGGTGATGCTCGAACAGGGCTGGATCACCGTCGGCCAGTTGCGCAAGGCGCTGGAGGCTCAACGGGTGGCCAAGGCCGGGCGGCTGGGCCATTGGCTGATACGCCAGCAGGGGGTGAGCGAGCAACTGGTAACCCGGGCGCTGGGTCTGCAGTGGAGTTGCCCGGTGATGCCTTTGGAGTTTCACGACGCCGAGGCGCTCGCCGTTCTGCTTCCCCGGCTGTTTGTGGATGCATTTGGCGCGCTTCCTTTGCGCGTAACCGCAGGCCAGCTCATGTACCTGGGATTTGAGGATCGGCTGGACCCCATTTTGGCCCTGGCGGTGGAGCGGATGAGCGGTTTGAGGGTGGAGAGCGGGCTGGTGCCGGAGTCGCTGTTTGATGCGGCGCATGCCCGCATGTTGAGCGCCAAATTTCCCGCCGTGCAATTAATGGAGGCCGTCTCGCAGCAGGCCGTGGTGCATGTGCTTACCAAATCCATCGAACAGGCAAGACCGGTTGATTCACGGCTGGTGAGGGTGCATGACTGCTTGTGGCTCCGGCTGTGGAAGCGGCAGCAAATAAGCTTCATGCCGGAGCCCGGCTCGATTGAGGACTTGATCTGCTCGGTGGGGGCGCATTAAAGCGGGCCTGGAGGAGATTTTCTCTCATGATTTGCCGTGCAACGCCGATAGAGATAAAAGCGGAGGAGTCTGGGCATGAGTGAAGTTCGAACTTTGATCGTCGACGATTCCTCGGTCATGCGCAAGATTGTGGAGCGTTCGCTCCGCTTGGCAGGACTGGAGCCATTGGTGGTCTTTGAGGCCGGCAGTGGCAGTGAAGGGTTGGAGCTGTTGAAAACGCAACAAGTGGACCTGATCCTCTCCGACATCAATATGCCGTCGATGGACGGGCTGGAGTTTTTGCGCCAATTGAGGGCCAAGAATCTTGCTCCGGGCGTCCCGGTAGTGATGATCACCACCGAGTCGAGCATTGAATTTGTCCAGCAGGCCATTCAGGCGGGTGCGCAAGGCTACATCCGCAAGCCATTCACCGCCGAGCAGGTGAAGGAGCGGGTGCTGCCGTTATTGCATGCGGCGTAGCCGGGAGGAATCTGTGTGCTGTTGAATGGTGTGCGCAAGACCGCGATCGCAACAACCGGGTATAGTGGCATAGCTGGGGACGGCGGCATTGCTGGAGACGGCGGCATAGCTGGGGAGAGCGGCAGTAAGGAAATGGAGCATACGATGACGTGTTCATTGCGGGAGTCCGTGCATCTGGTCTCCGATCCCAAGAATCTGGATTCCAGCGTGGAAGAGGTCTTCAGGATGATGCTGGGGGTTGACTGCCAGCGTTACACGGGACCGGCGGAGGTTGCCGAGACGGAGTCGGTGACCGCGGTGGTGGGCTTTGGCGGCTTGTTGAGCGGGGCCTGCGTCTTTCGCTGCGGGGCCTCGGCGGCCATCAAGATCGCCGCGCATATGACAGGCATGGAATTCCCTGAGGTGGACGATACCGTCAAGGACGGAATCGGCGAAATCTGTAATATGCTGGCTGGGGCGTGGAAGGGCAAGGTGCCGGATCTGGCGGCCAACTGCGGCCTGTCGATTCCCGCCGTGATCACCGGACAGGATTACAAACTCCACGTGCAGGCTCCGGAGTTCAAGCTCCACCACACCTTCAAGTTCGACGAGGCCGGCTTCGAAGTCACCATCATCTGCGATGGATTGCAATAAGACAGGGGTCAGGGATTAGGGGTTAGGGGTTAGTTAAAACCCTGACCTCCGCCACTGTTTCTTGTGCCCTGTTCCACTCCTTTAATCCCTATCCTTCCCTATTTATGATGCTTCTCTAATCACTTCGGAGTCTCTTCCGGTCCTCCGCTTGCAACTCCGTCCCATGCTGGAGGAGTGGCCCCATATGGACAGCGGATACTATGCGGCGATGACCGGGCTGGTGGCGCGTACCCAGGCTCTGGACCTCGCAGCCACCAACCTGGCCAATGCGCAGACCCCCGGCTACCGCTCCGAGCAGGAGTATTTTCGCTCGGTGCTGATGGGGCCTGACGCCCAGAACTCGCAATTGGGGCGGACCGTGAACAACTTCGGCTTGATCGGCGGTGACCGCATCAACCTGGGCCAAGGCACCTTCCAACAGACTGGCAATCCGCTGGATCTGGCCATTGAAGGCCAGGGTTTTTTCATGGTGCAGACGCCCAACGGCCCGCGTTTCACCCGCGATGGCGGCTTTCATCGCACCCCGCAGGGACAACTGGTGACGGAGGCCGGCGATCCGGTGCTGTCCATGACCGGCCAACCGATTCCCGTTCCTCCCGGTGACGTCTCAGTGGGCGTGGACGGCTCGCTATCGGTGGCTGGCGGCGTAGTGGCCACATTGGGCGTGTTTACTTTTCCGCAAGGCACGCAACTGACTCCCGAGGGCGTCAACCACTATATCGCGCCGGAGGGCGTCGTGCCGGCGCTCACAAAGAAAGCCGTGATCCATCAGGGAAACATCGAGAACGCCAACCAGGGCGTGATTCCGGGGACGCTGAACCTGCTTCTTATCCAGCGCGAGGCGGAGATGATGCAGCGGGCGCTAACTGTCTTCCACACGGAATTCAACAAGATCGCCACCGAGGATATTCCCAAGGTGTGAAAAGACAGGGACTAGGGACTAGGGAATAGGGGTGGGCAATGGGGTTAGTTGCAAAGGGGAAGTCGATTGTTTTTCAGAAACCGGGTTTACTAGTCCCTAATCCCTAGTCCCTCAAGGAGAGGACAATGATTCGAGCCTTGTATACCGCAGCCAGCGGCATGAGCGCGCAGCAGTTGAACCTGGACACCATCGCCAACAACCTGGCCAACTCCTCGACCACAGGATTTCGCCAGTTGCGCCTGGAGTTTCAGGACATGGTTTATCAAAATCTGGTGACGCCGGGCGCGGCGCAGTCGCAGACCACGGTTTCGGCGGGCCTGCAAATCGGGCTGGGCACCAAGTCGGCGGCCACCGAGGTGATCATGACCCAGGGCGAGCTGAACCAGACCTCGAATCCATTGGACGTGGCCATCGAGGGCGCAGGTTTTTTCCAGGTGCAGCGGCCGGATGGAACCATCGAGTACACCCGCGCCGGACAGTTCCAGCTCAATAGCCAGGGAACCATTGTGACCACCGACGGTGATCCGATCATTCCCACCATTACCATTCCACCCAATGCCACGGCGGTCACCATCACCCAGTACGGGGTGGTGAACGCCACCTTGCCGGGCCAGCAGAATCCCTCGCAACTGGGCCAGATTCAGTTGGCCACCTTTCCCAACCCCGGTGGCCTGGAGAGCATGGGATCGAACCTGATGCAGGCCACGCTCAGCTCGGGGGATGCGGTGCTGGGCAATCCGGGAGGAACCGAGGGGCTGGGGACGCTGCAACAGGGGTACCTGGAGAACTCGAATGTGGACGTGGTGACCATGTTTGTGCAGATGGTGCTGGCGCAGCGGGCCTATGAGGCTAACTCCAAGGTCATCAAGGCGGCCGACGATATGTACTCCCAGGTCAACAACATGACGCACTAGACAGTGAACAAGTGAATGAGTGAACAAGTGAATCAGTGAACAGGGATCAGGGATGGGGAGGGCGCGTGGAAACGGGGCGGATGAGATTGGGATGGGTAGCGGCGTGGTGCGCAGGGCTGCTCATCGTAGCGGCATACACAGCCTGTGCACAATCATCCACCAGCTCCGGCGCCGAAGTCATACTGTCGTCGGGCGGGCTAGCTTCGATAGAAACTCTGGGACTGGGGTTGCAGGGGGAAGTGGTTCGCGAGATTGACGATCCGCACACCGGGGACCGCTGGTTGCTGGTGCGCAATGACGAGATTCCAGGCGGGCCGGGGCGTCTGGTGCTGGTTGCGGCGCATCGCAACCCGCGTGGGGGCGTCCTTGTGCAACCGGCAGCTGAGGCGCGTGAAGCGGAAGTTCTTCCCGTCATTCGAACCGGAGACCGTCTGATCGTTGAGGAGCACACGGCGCGAGTCGATGCGGTTCTGGAAGCTCGCGCGCTCAACCCTGCCGCTCAGGGGAGATCGTTTGACGTGCGTTTGGCGATTGGTGGCAAAGTGGTGCGGGCGACAGCTTTGGGGCCCGGCCGAGCGGCGCTGCAAGGTGAACGGCCATGAGAGTGAGATTACTGATATCCGGAATTCTGCTGGCGGCGATGGCGATGGCGATGGCAGCGGTTCAGCCGGCTTATGCGATAAGCCTCAAGAAGAAGTCGACGCCGGGGATCGCGGGCAAGGAAACCCCGCCCGAGGCGGCGCTCAAAAACTATATCGAACGGGTGCGGGCGCAGCAGGCTGCCGAGGTGCGCACGCCGGGCTCGATTTGGGTCGCGGAGGGAAGGCTGGTAAGGCTGGGCACGGACGCCAAGGCAGCCCGGCTGCACGATGTGGTCATGATTGTGGTGACGGAAAGCCTGGCGGCCACCACCGACGGGCAGGTGAAGAACGCCCGCGCCTCCAGCGCCAGCTCCGCACTAACCGCTCTATTTGGCAAGCTCAAGTCCTCAAACGTACTGCAGAATCTTCTAGGCATGACAGCATCCTCGGCGCTCGCGGCGCAAGGCCAGAGCACATCCAACTCCAGCCTGACAACAACCTTCGGGGCCGAGGTGGTGGACGTATTGCCCAACGGGATGCTGGTGGTGCAGGCCACGCGCCAGTTGACCTTCTCGCAGCAGACGCAGCTGATCAAGTTGCGCGGCCTGGTGCGCCCCGAGGATGTGAGCGCGCAGAACCAGGTGCAATCGACGGCCATGACCGATCTTGAACTGGAAGTGACGGGCAAGGGCATCGTGAACGACTTCACGTACCGGCAGAACCCGCTGGTGCGCTTCATCGAGAAACTGCTGGTGTTCTAAGTACAGGGAATAGGGAATAGGGACTAAGGGACTAGGGACTAAGGGACTAACGATGCGCGTGGTGAATCACAGAACGGCGGTGCATGACAGGGGCACAAGCTTCTGGTGGTGGGTTGCGCTTGCAGCCGCGCTGATGCTGGCCTCGATGATCTTCGGAATGACGGCTCATTCCGAGACGGCTGCGCACTTGACGCGGATCAAGGACGTAGCGGCCATTGAAGGGATCCGGGACAATCAACTGGTGGGCTACGGGCTGGTGGTAGGACTCCGGGGCACAGGGGACAGCTCGCAGACGGTTTTCCCGGCGCAAACGCTGATCTCAACGCTGGAGCGGATGGGCATCACCGTTCCCCTGACCGGGGCCAACAGCGCCAGCAACATGCAGGTCAAGAACATGGCGGCGGTCTTTGTGGTGGCCACGCTGCCGCCCTTCAGCCGTCCCGGCTATAAGGTGGACATTACGGTCTCCTCTGCCGGAGATGCGCGGTCGCTGGAGGGAGGCATCCTGTTGATGACCCCGCTTTACGGCCCCGACGGACAGATCTACGCGCAGGCGCAAGGCTCGCTGGTGCTGGGCGGGTACATGGCAACAGGCGGGGGCAATACCAAGTTGTCGAACCATCCGACCACAGCGCGGGTACCTGGTGGGGCGCTTGTGGAGCGGGCAGTGCCATTTGAGCTGAAGCAGATGCACGTGGTCAGCGTAGTGTTGAACGATGCGGATTTTCATACCGCCGAGCGAATGGCGGCATCGATTGACAAGATGCTGGGCTCGAAGCGAGCGCACGTAATCGATAGCCGCCGGGTGGAGGTAACGCCCTTGCCGGACGAGGAGATGGCGGCGCTGCTGGACAGGGTGGAGGGTGTCGAGGTGGAGGTGTATCCGCGGGCGCGGGTGGTGGTCAACGAGCGCACCGGGACGGTGGTTATCGGCGGCACGGTGCGGCTGCAACCGGTTTCGATTTTGCATGGAGGGTTGAGCGTCAACGTAGTCTCGGAGAACGAAGTCTCGCAGCCCAACGCCTTCTCTGGAGGCACAACGCAAGTGGTTCAGCAGACCACGGTGCAGATCGTCGATAAGCCGGTGAATCGCATTGAACTAAAAGAAGGGGCGACGGTGGAGGATTTGGTTCAGGAATTGCAACGCACAGGGGCGGGAGCGCGGGATGTGATCTCGATTCTGCAGGCCATGAAGGAGGCCGGCGCACTGGAGGCCGACCTGGAGGTACTCTAATGCTAATGATTGCAACGGCGTCGGCGGGTATGGGAGCAACGGGGGCGATGGGGGCAGCAGGGGCAACGGGGGCAACGGGGAGTGCCTCGTCATCCGTCACGCCGCAGCCCCGGCTGGTCAAGGCGGCCGAGGAGTTTGAGGCGCAGATGATGCAGGAGTTATTGAAGCCGCTGACCTCGAGCAACGGCCTCGACGGCGAGGATAACGATACGGCATCGGGATCGGGCGGAGCGCTGGGAGCGTATGCCTCGGAGTCGTTGGCACGAGGGTTGAGCGAACATGGAGGATTTGGGATTGCCACCAGCATTGTTCGGCAGCTAACGCCGAAAGGTAACACACCGGTACCTGCTCAAGTAACCGGGAATTTGCACGGTAATACCGCCATGAAAGCCTACAAATGACTAGAGTGATTAGTAAGGGTGCCGATGAAATTGGCAAGGAGTCATGAAATATGGACATACGCAGCAGTCTTGAAGGATTGAAGTCGCTATTAGGAACGCCGGCAGCCGCACCTTCCACAGCGCCTCCGTCGAAGAGCGGCGCGACGGCGGGCGGAAGCGCGTTGAGCAGTGACCAGGCAACATTCAGCAGCGCGGGCAGCGAGGTATCACAGACGGCCGGCGGCACGGAGGCTCGCATGGACAAAGTGGCCAGTATTCAGGCGGCGCTTGAGGCGGGAACCTATAACGTCTCCGCATCGGCTGTGGCTTCGAAGGTTGTGGATTCGATGCTGGGCAATTAAGCCTGGTCCAGATGCGGTGACTAAATGGTGTGCGCGGGGATGGAAGCGAGAGGTGTTTCGGCAGGGACGAAAGGAGTGATGGCTTGCAGGAGATGGGAGAGCACGTCGGGCGTCCGAAGCTCAAGGAGCTGGTTGTAGAGGCTTCGCGGGCGCTGGCGCGGCTGGATGCGGAGCGGTTGGAGGAGTTGGCGCTGTGTTGTCAGGCTCTCAACCGCGATCTGACAGACCGTGATCTTCTGCATGGGGAGGCGGCCGATCGCGAGGCGATGGCCCAGGAGTGCAAAGAGGCTGGGGGAGATATGGCGGTATTCGCCAGGGTACTGGAGGCGACACGGGCCAACCTGGATGTGATGACCCGGCTGCGGGAGTTGCGCAGAGGGCGGTTGGAGTACGGCGAGGGACACTCGAAATACGGTGGTCCACGAGCGCCAGGATGGATGCGAACGGAGAGCGGGCATGGGAACAATTAACACCGCATTCAGCATCATCACTGGGGCGCTGGACGCCGATCAGCAGGCGCTGAATGTTGTGGCCAACAACGTGGCTAACGCCAACACCCCCGGTTACACCGAGGAGACGCCCAACTGGCAGGAGAATCAGCCGCTCAACATCAACGGAGTCTCCGTCGGGCAGGGAGTGACGGAGACAGGCTCGACCTCGGAGCGGGATCGCGTGCTGGAGTCGCGGCTGGACCAGCAACAGCAGTTGGCATCGGCCTCCGGGTCGCGGCTGACGGGACTGGATACGCTTCAGGCCCTTTTCACGCCGGATTCGGGATCGTCCAGTTCGACGGCCGGAGATATCGGCAGCGACATTACCAAATTCTTCGATTCGTTTTCGTCGCTGGAGGCCAATCCCACCGACAATGCGTTGCGCCAGAGCGTGCTTTCCACGGCGGGAATGCTGGCGGGGGATGTCTCTAATGCCGCGGCCAGCCTGAACTCACAGAGGTCGGCTGTGGATCAGGAGGCGGCTGGAGTAACCAGTCAGGTAAACTCGCTGACCTCTGCTATTGCCCAGCTCAATCAGCAGATCATAACCACCTCGCCCAAGGCGGATGCGGGAACGCTCGAGGATCAGCGCCAGCAGGATTTGAGCCAGCTTTCACAGTTGATCGGGATCAATCAGATTACGACGGAGAACAACGGCCTGGCGGTCACCACGACCTCCGGCCAGTTATTGCTCTCCGGGAACACCAGCTATCAGCTGACCACCGGCATGGGAAACGGGGTCACGGATTTCTATTTGGACAATCAGGATATTACTACGCAGTTGGCCTCGGGCGGCGGCTCTCTAGGCGGATATCTGACGGCGCGCGACGTTGACATTCCCAGCGCGCTCAACTCGCTCAATCAACTGGCCTACAGCATTTCGACTTCGGTCAATACGCAGAACAACGCGGGAACGACGCTGGATGGAGTGACCGGCACGGTGGCCAATCCTCTCTACATTTTCAGTCAACCCACTACAGTAGCGGGCAGCGCGGTCAACATGAGCGTAGTGATGACCGATCCGAACCAGATTGCCGCGGCGGGCGCGGGGGATGGAACAGGCGATAATTCCAATGCCTCGGCCATGGCCGCCATGGCCAATCAAACGATTGTGAACGGGGAGACACCGTCAAACTACTACTCGAATTTTGTGGCCAAGCTAGGTTCTACGGTTTCCAGCGTGCAGGCGGAGAATACGGCGCAGAATGCATCGGTGACTCAGTTGCAGACGCAGAACGATGCGCTCAGCGGCGTGAATTTGAATGACGAGGCCTCGACTATGACCACGTTCGAGCGCAGTTATCAGGCGGCTTCCCAGGTGTTTGCGATGTTGAACACGATTATGGCTTCTGCGTTGAACTTAGGCGATCAGACGGCGGTGTCGTAAAGACAGGGACTAGCCGCCCCAGCGACGAAGACCTGTCGCTGGGGACCCCGGTGAGGGACTAGGGAATAGGGAATAGAAGAAAACATTGCGGCAATCGGCTTCTGTAACCTACTTCCTGTTCCCTGTAGTTAGCGGAGGAATGCGATGCGGGTGGATCCTTTTTATGTCACGAATCTGGTGGGTTCGCTGGATCAGGCTCAGGCCAGCGAACAGCAGTTGACCTCCGAACTGTCGAGCGGTGTGCGCGTGACCTCACTGAGCCAGGATCCGGTGGCCTCGGGGGAGAATGTTCTGCTGCTCAACCAGATGCAGCAGGATGACACCTTCACGCAAAGCGCAAATCTTGTAACGGGCCAGTTGCAGGTGGCCGATTCGGCCCTGGGCAGCGTGGTTTCGCAACTCACGCAGGGCATTTCGCTGGCTACCAGCGCCGATAACGGCACCATGAACGCCAGCGACGTCGAGTCGATCGCGAACCAGATATCCGGCATTCTGAATGAAGTGACTTCGCTGGCCAACACCAGTTATCAGGGTCAGTACATCTTTGCCGGCGGCCAGACTTCCACGGC
>Ga0181535_10004915_pt1 | contig 14555 bp, 9 predicted proteins | sample PEATcosm2014_Bin_44_FD_119774 | JGI IMG/M metagenome (GOLD analysis project Ga0181535, IMG submission 119774) | Peatland microbial communities from MTU Mesocosm Facility, Houghton, MI, USA - PEATcosm2014_Bin17_30_metaG | ecosystem: Environmental > Terrestrial > Soil > Wetlands > Peat | place...
CGAATGCGCTGGCCTGCGACCTTCAGGCTTGCGAGATCGCGCATCCGCGCAAACATTTCGCGTCTTCTTGAAAAGAACTGAACGGCAAGATCGGCCGTTGAATCGTCCAGCGTGGAGAACCTTGACTTGAGAGTCTCCAGCGCTTGGTTCAGTTGCGCTTCGATGCGTCGTACGTCCTGGCCGAGGTCCGTCGAGGTAAAGCGCTCCGCACAGAATGCCTGGTCCTGTGTCGGCGTGCTGAGCGCAACATGCAGCTCCGCTGTGCGGCGACCCAGGAGGGCAGCGGCCTCCAATGCTTTTGTTGCATTTTCGCGGACCGCCGGAAGCGGCTTTTGGATGTTGAGGAAACCTGGCGGGGAGGTTTCTGGGGGTGAAGCCAGGTGTTCAACCGATTGCAGGAAAGAGGCGAACTGATCGAGAAACCACTCCCAGCCGTCGCCCTTGTTGGCCACCAGGCCCTGAAGCATCGCCGCGGTAGTGGCTTCTCCGGAGATCGGGGTGATGGTAATTTCTCCCATGAAAGGCGCGATGTGGGGAAACCGGGCGACCTCTGTGAGAAAACGCCCGATCTCTACATCGGGATTCTCGCCGGGCTGCAGTCGACGAAACAATTTCAGAATCAGTTTCTGACCATAAAGAATGGAAGTATTGGACTGCTCCGCGGTGCCGACTCGAGAAGTCAAATGCTGAATCGGATGCGCCTCGCTGAATAGCGATGAAGCGTGCGCATCGAGTCGGCCTCCGCTCGGAACAGGATTCCCCGCGGACGGCGATTCGCGTGGCTGCATCCGTTGTGCCGCCGAGGGCGCAGGTGCACTGGAGCGTGGAGGTGCGGCCGCTTCCCCCGGCTGTGCGCTGATCGGGACGGGCGCGACAGGTGTATCGAGGCTCGGCTGCTGATGATCTGGATTTGCTGCGTTGTCTGTGGCGGCATCGATTGCTGGAAAGTCAGCAAAGGCTGCCGTGCGAGTGGTCGACATGGCCAGGGTCGCGTTTTGCTCAATCAGCATGAGCAAACTCCGGCGCATGTCCTCGCGCATCGTTCCATCGTGCAGCACTGCGGGGCCGAGTGGTGAATCCAGTGTCGCGATGACACTCTCACTGTGGTTCGCCGCAATATCGTCTTTTTCTGCTCCCGTACTGAATGCCAGGGGGACTTGGTAAAGATCGCTCCCGCCGCCCCCATACTGGATTTCAAAGAAGAGCACCGCAGGCGCGACTTTGCCCGGGGCATGCACTTCGGCCGCGGCGTGACTCGCGACATGAGCCGTGGGAATCGGAAGCTTTGCCCAATCCAGAAGGTTGACGGAATGAATTGTGCGCGTCTTGGCGCCAAACCAACGTTGGCGGGGAAGCCAGTCCGGAAGCACGGTCTCCAAGAGTCGTATGCCATGGCGGGTGAGCCAGCCTGACCAGCCTCCCGTGAACACATCGAATGCTTCGGCCTCTTCTCGCACGATCGGCTCGGCTAATTTGACTCGTGGCTCGGGCAGAAGTTCATTCACTTCAGCCGCGGGCTGGAGTTCGAGCCAGAGGAAAGAATAGGGAGCCACCGTAAGCGCATAAGGTGTTTCATTAATGGACGGAAAAGGTACGTAGCCGAGCATTTCGACCGGTTGCATGCCTGCGAATAAGGCCAGGTCGAGCGAAGCGGGTTGGGCAAAGCGGCTGAGGTTGGCGACACAGAGAACCGTCTCGTGTGAGCCATCCGGGCGTTCCAGGTCGCGCAGATAGGCGAGCACTTTTCGGTTGGCCGGATTCAAAAATGTGAGAGTCCCACGGCCGAATACCTGGAAAAGTTTGCGCAATGCGATCATGTTGCGCGTCCAATGCAGCAGGCTGGATTGATCGCTCTGCTGCGCTTCGACGTTCACCACCTGGTAGCCATAGATCGGATCCATGATCACCGGAAAGTAAAGTCGCGCCGGATCGCAGCGCGAGAAACCCGCATTGCGGTCCGAGGTCCATTGCATGGGTGTACGCACGCCGTTGCGATCGCCGAGATAGATGTTGTCGCCCATGCCGATTTCATCGCCGTAGTAGAGAATCGGTGTGCCTGGAAAACTGAGAAGCAGGGAATTCAGCAACTCAATGCGGCGTCGATTGTTGTCGACCAGCGGGGCAAGGCGGCGTCGAATGCCGACATTGACGCGCATGCGCGGGTCCGCTGAATACGCGAAATACATATAGTCGCGCTCGTCGTCAGTCACCATCTCCAGCGTCAACTCATCATGATTACGAAGAAACAGACCCCACTGGCAACTGTCTGGAATGGGCGGCGTTTGCGCCATGATGTCTGTAATGGGCAAACGATCTTCCTGGCGAAGCGCCATGTAAATCCGCGGCATCAGCGGGAAGTGAAATGCCATGTGGCATTCATCGCCATCACCGAAGTACGGGCGCACATCGGCAGGCCATTGGTTTGCTTCCGCGAGAATCAGGCGATTGGCATATTCGGCGTCGATTGCGGCGCGAATTCTCTTGATCATCGAGTGGGTCTCGGGAAGGTTTTCGCACGAGGTTCCATCCCGTTCGCACAGATACGGAATCGCGTCCATGCGCAGTGCGTCCACGCCCATATCCAGCCAGAAGCGCATAGCCTTCAGGACTTCTTCAAGAACGAGGGGGCTATCGTAATTGAGGTCGGGCTGGTGGGAGAAAAAGCGGTGCCAGTAGAAGGCCTTCGCGGTGTCGTCCCAGGTCCAATTCGACTTTTCAGTGTCGGTGAAGATAATGCGCGCGTCTTTATAAAGTTGATCGGTCTCTGACCAGACGTACATGCCGCGCTGCGGCGAGTCAGGGGGCGCGAGCCGCGCCGCTTTGAACCATGGATGCTGATCGCTGGTGTGATTGATGACCAGCTCGATCATCACCTGCATGTTGCGCTGATGGGCCGCATCGAGAAAGGCCCTGAAGTCGGCGAGCGTTCCATACGACGGATTGACGTCGACATAATTCGCAATGTCGTAGCCGTCGTCCCGCAGTGGCGACGGGAAGAACGGGAGAAGCCAGATGCAGGTGACGCCGAGCTCCTGTAGGTAATCCAGGTGAGAGAGCAAGCCGGGGAAGTCGCCGATGCCGTCGCCGTTCGAATCGGCGAATGCGCGCACGTGCAGCTCGTAGATGATCGCGTCCTTAAACCACAGAGGATCGATTGCGCTGGCCAGCTTCTTCACGCTTCAGTTCTCCAAGCAGGTTGGATGCGAGCAGATACTTTTTGCATTTGCGGTCGGGACGACGGTTACGTTCAGCTTGCCTTTGACGATAAGGCTACAGGTCTCGATACGAAAGGATTTTCGGGGTCGCCGCATCGGGTGTGTCATCTGGGAAGCCGCGGAACTGAATTCCTGAGTCTAGAGGAAGTATTCGAAATCCGTTTCCACCTTCAATCTGCGGTGGATCTTCAGAATATGCCCTGAAAAGCGTGAGGGGTTCAACTCCACGTAGTTGCGCGGTCCGTGCCAGAGGTAACGCTCGCCGCTCAACAGGTCTTCTGCTTCGTAGGCGCGGTCCTGGGGGATCTCCAACTCGTCCAGAGGCAAAGTCACAAAACCGGCCTGTGTATGATGCGGGTCGAGATTGACCACCATCAGCAGGAGATTGGCGCGGTCATCCGATTCCTTGCTGTAGCAGAGAAGCTGGTCATTGTCCGCGAAGAGAAACTTCAGCGACCAATCCTGCTGCAAGGCGGGATTGGTGTTCCGAATCTCGTTCACCCGCGTGATGAGTGGCCGTAAGCTATCGGTTCGCTCCAGATCCCAGTGCCGAATCTCATACTTCTCCGAGTCGAGATACTCCTCGCTGCCGTGGCGCACGGGCCGATTTTCGAGCAGCTCGAACGGCGGGCCGTAGATGCCATAATTCGCCCCGAGGGTCGCTGCCAGCAGTAAGCGGATGACGAATGCGGGGCGTCCGCCCATTTGCAAAAACTCGGTGAGAATATCGGGCGTGTTGGGCCACTGATTGGGCCGGAAAAACTCGCGCACCGGCGATTGTGTCAATTCGGTTAAATAGGCAGTGATCTCCTGTTTTCCATTGCGCCACGGGAAATATGTATAGGACTGGCCGAATCCAAGCTTGGCCAGCCGGTACATAATCTTGGGGCGCGTGAAGGCCTCGGCCAAAAAAAACACTTCGGGATGGTCGCGTTTTATCTCCGCGATGACCCACTCCCAGAAGGGAAATGCCTTGGTGTGCGGGTTGTCGACGCGGAAGATCGTTACGCCTTGGCCTATCCAATAAAGGAAGACGCTTTTCAGTTCTTCCCACATCGCGGCCCAGTCCTCGCTCTCGAAATCAAAGGGATAGATATCCTGATATTTCTTCGGAGGGTTTTCGGCATACTGAATTGTGCCGTCGGGACGCTTGCGGAACCACGCTTCATGTTCACGCACGTAGGGATGGTCGGGCGCGGCCTGGAATGCGATATCGAGCGCGACGGAGAGATTAAGCTTCTTGGCCTTCGTCACGAAGCGCTTGAAATCCTCCAGCGTGCCGAGCTCACTCAGAATGGACTTGTGTCCGCCTTCCACTGCGCCAATTGCCCAGGGGCTTCCAGAATCGCCCGGTGCTGCCTCAGGCGCATTGTTGCGGCCCTTGCGAAAGGAGCGTCCGATGGGATGAATCGGCGGAAGATACACGACGTTGAATCCCATCTCTGCGGCGTAGGTCAAGCGCTTCTCGCAATCGGCGAATGTACCGTGCTTTCCAGGCTGCTCTGCTGTCGAGCGAGGGAAAAATTCGTACCACGAGCTGAACCGCGCACGTACAGGATCGGCAACAATCATCAGCTCTTTGTCTGATTCGGTCGCGAACCTCTTGTCGGGATAGCGCAGTGCCAGCTCATGCAACATGGGGTCGGTTGCGTGGATCCGCAGCGCCGCGGGAGTTTTCCCGGCACGAAGAACGCCCGCTCGTTCGTTCAGCCAATCATGGTCCGCCCCCGTTGCCCGCGCCGCCGCCGCGGCGATTAGCTCGGCACCGATCAGGTAATCGACGAGTGCATCACTCTCCGCGATGATGCGTTTCAGCAGATCGCGGCGCCAGGTCTCGAAGTGGTCCACCCAGCCCTGCACCTTGAAGCTGAAGTGGCCCAGCTCGCCGACGCGAAATGTCGCAAACCAGCGGTCATTTACGAGAGCCTGCATCGGAATCTCAGTCCACGCGCTGGACCCCTGGCGACGCGCCAGTAGCGAGGCCGCGATTGCGTCGTGACCATCCGTGAAAATATCCGCTTCCACGCGGACCTGGTCGCCCACCGTGCGTTTTGCAGGGAATCGCCCGCCATCCACCTGGGGTGTGATTCCTTCAATGACAACCCGCTTGCGTCCTTCAAATTGGGCCAGATTCATCGTTCTTCCACAATTCCCATCTAAATCATCATTCGTCAGTTCGCGGCCCTTTTGCGTCGATCGATCAATTCCTGGTAAAGCCCGATCGTCTGATGGGCGATGGCTGTCCAACTGAAAATCTCTTCGACCCGTCGCCTTCCGGCTTCGCCAAATTGGCGGCATTTTTCCGGATCGGCCATGAGTTCATTGATGCGGACCGCAAGATCCTTCGCAAACGTTTCGGGATCGCGCGGAAAACTTGTGACTGGGTCCTGATCGAAGGGCACCAGGTAACCGGTTTCGCCATCCACGACAACTTCTTTAATGCCTCCTGTCGCGCTCGCAACCACAGGGGCACGGCAGGCCATCGCCTCCAGATTGATGATTCCGAACGGCTCATACACAGAAGGGCAGCAAAAGACCCGCGCATGGCTGTAGAGCTGAATCGTCTCCTGCCGGGTCACCATCTTTTCGATCCAGACAATGCGGGAATGGTTCCGTCGCGCATCCTCGACCTTTGTGCGCAATTCCGCTGCGATCTCCGGGGTGTCTGGCGCACCCGCGCACAAGACCACTTGGGTCTCCGGCGGCATGGAACGAATCGCATCGACAAGATGAGTCACGCCTTTCTGGCGTGTGATGCGGCCGACAAACAACACATAAGGAACCGCAGGATCTACGCCGTAATCGGTCAATGCCTTGGTTTCTTCTGTTTTCTGATATTCGGCGAGATCGATGCCGTTGTAGATCACATGAATTCGAGCTGGCTCAACCTCAGGATAAGCGCGCAGGATATCGGCCTTGGTGCCGGCGGAAACGGCGATGATCGCGTCGGCATCGAGGATCGCGGTGCGCTCCATCCACGAACTCATCAGATAACCACTGCCCAGTTGTTCCGCCTTCCACGCGCGCAACGGTTCCAGCGAATGCGTGGTCAACACGAATGGCATGCCATAGAGTTTCTTGGCGAGATAACCGGCCATCGAAACGTACCATGTGTGGGTGTGGACGACATCGATGCCGTCGAGCGCTTTGATCTGCGTGAGATTCAGGCTGAAAGCCTCAAGCGCGCCCTTGAACTTACCTTCGGTGCCATTGGAGATCTCGGCCCACGGTTCATTCCCGCGCACATGCAGATTGCCCTGGTCGGTATGTTGAGGTCCCCAGCAATGCACCTCAACCTCAATTTCCTTTGCCAGCTCACGGCTCAAATAATCGACGTGGACTCCGGCGCCGCCATACACCTGCGGGGGATATTCGCGTGTGAAAAGGCCGACTCGCAAAGCTTTCCTCTCGTCCGATCCAAAACCCCGTCAAGTATAGCCGCTGCGCTGGCCGCCTTCCATTGTGGGTTTTCGGACCTAACGAGCCACTTGCATGGACACGGCGGGCGTCTTTGTCTCAATCCTGCCCGCGACCTCGGTCAATCGCCGGTAGGAATCGAGGCGCGTCTCATGATCCCAGGTGTCGGTCACGGCGATCACTTCATTGGCTCCAGTCGCGGCAACCAGCCGCTCCAGTCCGCTTTGCACCGTGCTTTCCGAACCCACGATGGCCGCGCGAAGCTTTGCCTCTACTATCGCGCGTTCCCAATCGCTCCACTGGCTGTCCATCGAATCCACCGGAGGGAGCAACTCCACAGGCTGGTTGCGAATCAGGCGCAGAAAGCGCTGCTGTGGTGTCGTGAAAAGTCTCCGCGCTGCGGCGTCGGTCTCCGCAGCGATGACCTGCACGCCCACCATCAGCCGCGGCTCCTGCAGCGTCTCGCTGGGCCGAAACTGGGTTCGATACAGCCGTGCCGCGTCTTCGAGAAGATCGGGAGCAAAGTGCGCGGCAAAGGCGAACGGCAAGCCCAGGGAGGCCGCGAGCCGTGCGCTAAAATCGCTCGACCCAAGCAGCGTAATGGGCACGTTGCTGCCCCTGCCAGGAATGGCCTTGACGGCTTGGCCCGGCTTCTCCGGGCCCAGATAGGTCCGCAGCTCTTCGAGCAGTTCAGGGAAGTCGTCGCCGGTCTGGCGCAAGTCGCGGCGGAGCGCGCGCATGGTGAGAAAATCTCCGCCCGGCGCTCGCCCCAACCCCAGATCGATCCGGCCCGGATGCAGAGCTTCCAGTGTGCCGAACTGCTCGGCGACCACCAAGGGCGCGTGATTCGGCAACATCACGCCGCCGCTGCCCACGCGAATCGTCTCGGTCGCCGCAGCCACATGCTCAATCAGGATGGATGTGGCGGAACAGGCGAGTCCCTCAATCGAATGATGCTCGGCGAGCCAAAAGCGCCTGTAGCCCCACTTCTCCACGCGCTGCGCCAGGTCGACCGATCGTGCGATCGCCGTGCCGGCGGATTCGCCGGCGCGCATTCCTACAAGGTCCAGCACCGAAACAGGCAAGCTCATGCACCGTTAGATGAATGGAAGGCCGCTCCGATGCAAGGGCCGGTGATCACGCCCTCCAGCAAGTCCCGCTCTTAAAGAGAGGTGGCGAACCGCCAGATTTCCAGTACATGCTCGTAACCTCAAGTAACTTTAGGGGAATTGCATGGGGAAGCGGCTCAAGAGAGAATCCAGTGAGCCCATATGTCCTCCAGGGTTGAACAAAGGCCTTCGCAGACTCTGGCCGCTGTAAGCCAGGATTGCTCGATTGAACTGCCTGGCACAGCGCGCTTTGTGGCGCGCCAGCCGATTCTCGACCTGCGCGGCCGAATTCACGGATACGAACTGCTCTATCGCAAAGGGACTGAGACAGCCTTCTTTGGGGATTGTGAGCTTGCTTCCAGGACAGTGCTGGACGACACCGTGCTTTTCGGACTGGAGAGGTTCACTGGCGGCTCACGAGCCTTCATCAATTGCACCTCTGAAACGCTGACCGAGGACTTGGTGAGCGTTCTGCCGAGTGACATGGCGGTCCTTGAACTGTTGGAAACCGTCGAACCCTCAACCGACCTGCTTGCCGCCTGCGTCAATCTGAAGGCCCATGGGTTCAAGTTCGCGCTCGACGATTTTGTCTGGGAACCGAAGTTTGTCCCGCTGGTGGAACTGGCCGATTACATCAAGGTCGACTTTCTCGCGACGGGTGCCGCGGCACGGCAGGAATTGATCCGGCAACTCAAGGGCAAGCGGGTAGCGCTGTTGGCGGAAAAAGTGGAAACGGTGGAAGAGTATAAGCAGGCCTGTTTGGAGGGTTTTTCGCTCTTCCAGGGATACTATTTTTGCCGCCCTGAACTGGTGAGAAATCGCAAGGTTCCATCCAATCATTTTGCCCACTTCGAGATCCTGCATCTTCTCCAGGCCGATCCGATTGACTGGGACAAGTTGAGTCATGCTGTGAGACGCGATGAATCTCTCACCTACCGCCTTTTGCGCCTGATTAATTCGGTGGGTTATGCGGTGCGCGAAGACATAAAATCCGTCCGATCGGCCCTGGTGCTTCTGGGTGAGGAGGCCTTCCGTCGCGTGGCGACGCTTGCCATCGCCACAGAGCTGAATACCGGACGTCCTCCGGAGATTCTCAAGATGGCCATGGTCCGCGCGCGATTCTGCGAGCTTGCCGCAGTGCTCTGTGCGTTCAGCGCCAACGAACAATACCTGCTCGGCATGCTCAGTCTGCTTTCGGCAATGCTGGCCGTCCCCATGGAGGAACTTACCCCATCGCTCCCTTTACGCAGAGAGATCCGCGAGGCACTGCAAGGGACCGCCAACAGGGAAGGGCGCATGCTCGAGTGGCTCAAGGGACACGAATGCGGGGACTGGGTAAGTTGCGAAGCAATTCTCGAGTCCAACGGGCTCCGGCAGGAACAAGTGAGCAAGTGCTATACCGAGGCAGTTTTCTGGGCAGAGAATCAGTTCCGCGCGGTTCAATGATTTGGCAATTCAGATGCGCAGTCAATGAGCGGAGATCAGTCGGTCACACAGCTGATCGCGGCCACCGCGTTTGGCATTGTAGAGTGCCTCATCCGCAAGTTGAATCAATACCGCAGCGTGCTGTTCGGGCTTTGGGATCACTGTGGCGCACCCGATCGAGATCGTGATAAGTCCCTCCGGATTCTCGCCGAGGGCGGCATTGCGCCGCTGTAAGCTGGCTCTTATTTGCCTGCCTACTTCTACGGCTCCATGATTGTCGGTGTTGGGCAAAATGACGACGAACTCGTCGCCACCGAAGCGAGCCACCAGGTCTCCGGGCCGCATCGCAGCTTCTGTCGCAGCTCCCGCAATTCTTTTCAGACATCGATCTCCCGCCAGGTGGCCAAGGGAGTCGTTCAGGTGTTTGAAAGAGTCGGCATCAATCAACAAAAGGGAGAGTGGCTCTTGCAGGCGCGCCGAACGAGACCACTCATGGGCTAGGCACTCGTCGAATCGTCTTCGGTTCGCAACTCCAGTCAGCGCATCCACAATCGCCAGCTCTTCCAGAGCCTGGTTGGCTTTGAGAAGCAGAGCCTCGCTGCGCTTCCGTTCCGTAATGTCCCTGATCAGGCTCAGGATGCCGGCGGGTATGCCGGTTTTTCTGTCCCGAAACATGCGCAGGCTCGCCTCGACCCAGATGTATTCTCCATCGCGCTTCTGCGCGCGGTATTCGATGATGGCGCCCTCCGAGCCAAGGCGAAGCTGGCGCACAGTGTCCTCGACTTTGATCCGATCATCCGGGTGTGTAAGCTCAGAGAGCTTCTGGTCGATAAGTTCCTCCGGCTTCCAACCTTTCATCCTCTCGATCGCGGGAGAGATGTAGGTGCGGCGTCCGTCGAGATCGGCGAGCAGGATGACATCGCGGGAATTCTCCGTCACCAAGCCGTGGATTGCGGCAATTTCCTGCAGGCGGTGCTCAATCGCGTTTCGGTCTTCAAGAAGGACCGAAACGATGTAAAGCAGGAAGATGCAACACGCAACAAAGAATTGCAGCTGGATGCTCGACTCGACGGAGTCAATGGACTTGGAGATTGCGAAAGGGCCTGAGCTATGGAGAGTGAACCAACTGGCGGTTGCCGCAATGAGTAAGGTTGCGAACGCTGCCCCGCCCAGTCCAAGTCGCATCAGGAGAAGAACGAGCAGCGGAAGAATGAGAATCAAGAACGGCGTATCGTTCTGAGAAAACGCAATCACCGTGACCACTGTGAGGACGACGGGATAGAACCAATGTCGCCGCAGAATCGCGAAGTTTGTGAAGCGAGTCTGGAAGATGGCGACGAAGGTTGGAACGACAATGGCTGCTCCCAGCCCGTCTCCGATGACCCAGTCGAACAGTGTTTGAAGCGAGTAGTTGTGCCGCCAGAGAGCCATGATCCCGGTAAGAATCGAACCCGCGACGACGGGCCCGGCCAACACCGCGAAACCGATAAACCGGATAAGGTAACTGCGATCCGTGAAGCGTGGCAATTGCCTAGAATTTCTCCGCAAGAGGAAAGCGCCAATCATGACCTCAACAAGATTCAGACTGTTATAGATCAGATTGGTTCGCCACGGCTCGCCGATGAGCGCGCTTCCCACCACCATGGCTGCGACGCCGGCTGAGAAGTAGGCAGGCCAACGCCAGCGGGGCGCGAGTAGCAAGTAAGTCAGCAGCACGCCGTTGGCGCCCCAGATCAGGTTGGCGCCACCGCCTTCTCGTTCAAAGAACGAAACAGAAACTGTCGCGAGGGCGACTAAAAAAAAGCAGAGCACCACCCGGATGGCGAACGTGTGCTTTCGCCGCCAGGGGCGTTCGCGGCGGCGGGCGGCATGTGAAGTGCTAACTTGCAAGCAACTCCTTGAGTTTTCGATGGAGTCAGAGCCGGTTAGGCACGGCCTGCTCCATGGCGAAGTCTAGCTGAGAGCATGCACTAACCCACATCACACAAGGGCGGTAAGGGGATTACCTTTGTCATGTCCGGAAGCCTCAAGCACTCTGCCTACAATGTTTCCGACCCCAGGCTGTGTTGAAGATGATGGATTTGGGGCAGCCCGTCTGAAGATTAGTTCTCTGATATAAAAATAGGTCAGAGAAAGCCGCCTGCGACGGCCTGAATGAGAAGCTCAGAGGGGAACGAGGCACTCATCATGAAAAAGAGAGTTTCCCGGAAAGTCGCATCTGTCTCTGGCGAATCTGCCTCCAGCCAATCCACATCCGATCTGATCGACGCGGGAATCCAGGAGCTAGGCGACTGGCGCGGAGAGATGCTTGCCCACCTCCGCGCTTTGATCAAGCAAGCCGACCCTGAAGTCGTCGAGGAGTGTAAGTGGAAGAAACCTTCTAACCCCTGGGGGGTGCCTGTGTGGTCCCACGACGGGATCATCTGCACTGGCGAGGCTTACAAGAGCGCCGTCAAGTTGACATTCGCCCAGGGAGCCTTTTTGGAGGATCCCGCAGGTCTCTTCAATTCCAGTCTCGAGGGTGGAGTGAGGCGTGCCATCGATTTCCGGGATGGCGACAAGGTGAACGAGAAGGCTTTGAAAACTCTGATTCGCGCCGCTGTGACTTTGAACACGGCCAAGGGCTGAGAGAATCAGTTGCGAACGCGATTGGCGAGCCGCAGTTCGCCTCTTGAGTTGACCGAAGCGCGTCTATTGCCTGCGAGCGGCAGCAATCAGGGCACGTGCGGTGGCTCGCAGGAGCGGACCTGCCTCGCCACGGGATAGCACCTGCGCACTCACGAAAGCTCCGTTGATGAGTAGCGACAACTGACCAGCCAGTTCGTCTGGACGTTTGACGCGAAGCCGCTCGGCGATCCCCTTGAGGCGCCGCCGGAGCTCCTGCTTGTGCGCTGAAGCCACTTTGCGGGCGGGATGATCTGAGTCCGGAAATTCCGCCGCGACGTTGAGTTGTGGGCACCCGCGATAATTTGGCCGTCCGACCCGCTCGCCGATCCAATCGAGGTGTGCTTCCAGTTCAGCGACAGGATCGGTCTTGTGGAGTTCTGTGACGCGATTCCAGCAGCTCCAGAAGTCCTTGTCTTCCCGCTCGAGGAATGCGGCGATTAGGTCGTCCTTAGTGCGGAAGTGGCGATAGAGGCTCGTCTTGGCGACCCCGGCCTCTTCGACGACGAGGTCAACGCCGACGGCCCGCACGCCTCGTTGATAAAAGAGCGTCGACGCCGTCCGCAGAATCCGGTCTCTCACCTCGGCTGAGTCGCCGTGGGCTTCACCAACGTTAGCTCTCTTGGAACTTGTCGGCATCCTGAACCCTCCAGAGTGGATTTATGTCGCAGCCGAACTTGACTGGCTACAGACCTGTCTGTATTGTACAAGAAACAGACAGGTCTGTAGCGATTCGAGAAAATGCTCGCCTGGAGGAGAAATGGTCACTCAATCAGATATGCCAGGAAATGGCCGGGCAATCGCAGTCTTCGGAGCATCGGGACACACCGGACGCTTCATGGTCGCCCAGCTGCTACGCCGGGGCTTCGCGCCCTTAGCCCTCGGTCGCGACAGCGTGAAATTAATAGAGTCAGGGTTTCCCGAGAGCGGCGTCCCAATTAGAACCGCCTGCATCGATGATCCTGCTTCCCTCGATCGCTCTCTTGCCGGTGCTGCCGCAGTCATCAACTGCGCCGGCCCGTTTCTGGATACCGCGGACGCAGTGGCGGCAGCGGCTTTGCGCGCCCGCATCCACTATCTCGACGTCACGGCCGAGCAGCCGAGCGCACAGGCCACATTCGATCGATTCGGGGCAGCGGCAACGAAGAGCGGCGTTGTCGTCCTTCCGGCCATGGGGTTCTATGGCGGTTTTGCCGATCTTCTGACCACGGCCGCCATGAGCAACTGGGATTTCGCTGACGAGATCCGTCTCGGCATTGCTCTGGATAGTTGGCATCCGACGCAGGGCACGCGGACTACCGGCAAGCGCAACACGGCCCGGCGGCTCGTCATTCAAGACGGAAAACTGGTACCAATGACGCAACCCGCACCGCAATCCTTCTGGGATTTTCCTGAACCATTTGGGCGCCAGGATGTCAGTGAGGTCCCGTTCTCAGAAGTTCCGGTCATCGCCCGCCACTTACGAGTGGCACGCCTGCGCACCTATCTGAACAACGCGCCGCTTCGCGATCTTCGCGAATCGACCACGCCGCCACCCATCGCTTTCGACGAAAGAGGACGATCGGCTCAGATCTTCCTGGTCGATGTTGTGATCCGAAACGGAGACAGGATCCGCCGCGCGACCGCGCAGGGACGCGACATCTATGCCTTCACAGCGCCGCTTGTCGTCGAAGCCGTTGAGCGGATTCTCGACGGACGAGCCCGGGGCTGCGGTGCTCTTGCGCCGGGCGAGATGTTCGATTCGACGGACTTCCTCCGTGCCCTCGCGCCAGAATATTTGCAGTTCGAGCTAAGCGCCGACTCAAGCGAAACCAGAGTGGGCCGGCCCGGGTGAGTCCGGTCGAGAGTCGCCGCTCCCTCCACCCCACGGACGACTACCAGTCCTGTGGACCCCGGGTCCGGTGGGCACGGCTTCGGGGCAGAGCACGCCAAGGCAATTAACCCTATCGGTGTGATCCCAACTGAGGCATACCCACATCGCCACCACGTTCCTGCGCGGTGCGGTTTGTTGCGGGAAAGAGGACGCCTACGGTGCGGCTTGGTGGTCGCAGCGCCCACGATGCCACGGTAAAACCAGTAAGGATGAGAGGAGCGATGACGTGAAAGCCGTAAGCGCCGTAGCCCCTGACGGCCGCGCACGACACGGCCGCGCCCGTCAGGTCGAAGAAAATGCCGGCGTACGCCCATTCCTTGAGCCGCGGAAATCGCGGCACGAGAATTGCGATGGCTCCAAGCACTTTCCATACGCCGAGGATGGCGAAGAAGTACATTGGGTAGCCAAGCACCGGCACGACACCATGGGGGTTGCCCAGATATTGAGCCACCTGCGAGACACCGCCGCTTCCGATAGGAAACGCAACCAGTATGGTCATAGTCCAATAGACAACGTTTTTTGTTTTCATGGTCAGTTCGCCTCCGCAACGACGTGTTCCAGTTTGCCGATGAAACTCCGCCATCCGTATTTTGCACCCTTGTAATTCGGGCCTTCCTGGGACGGGAAACCGGTTTGCTCCATCCGGACATGCGTGCCGCCCTCGGTCGGCGTCAACGTCCAGGTGACAACCGTCTCCAAACCCAGAGAACCCCAGCTGTAAGACAGCCGAGACTTCGGTTCAACCAGCAGAACTTCGCTGTCGATGATTCCGTTCCAATTGGGCACCGGTGCGGCGCGAAACTGGAATCGGTGGCCCACCTGTGGCTGGAAATCATTCTTCATCAGCCAAGC
>Ga0181535_10004919_pt1 | contig 14551 bp, 16 predicted proteins | sample PEATcosm2014_Bin_44_FD_119774 | JGI IMG/M metagenome (GOLD analysis project Ga0181535, IMG submission 119774) | Peatland microbial communities from MTU Mesocosm Facility, Houghton, MI, USA - PEATcosm2014_Bin17_30_metaG | ecosystem: Environmental > Terrestrial > Soil > Wetlands > Peat | place...
CCGGTTATTTTTGCCCTGCGGTCCTCCGTTACAGAGACCGAACTCACGGGCCCGTCTTCCATTTTAAGGGAACCCTTCTCCCATATGGACACCGAATCTATCAGGTCCAGTGATATTTTTTTCTCGGATGAATCTTTCTTGACCCTGTACTTCACGGGCCCGTCCGTTGTCACTATTATCCTTGTTTTCGAATCCATGTTCTTCGCGCTGACGTCTATTACCCTGTATATAAGCGAGCCCGGCGCCGTCTCCGGCTGGGCCTGTGTTTTTTCCCCGGCGACAGGGGCGGCCGCGATCCTTGCTCCCTGTTTCGGTATCGTCACCACTATGGTGGAGCCGTCCTGAGAAATGGCCCATTTGCTGTTTTTCTTAAGGTCGATGACCACCCATGCCGTGGATGAATGCTGGGCCGTCCTTATCGTCCCGACCTCCCCTTTTTCCACGGGCGTCGTGCCGCCGTCAACCGCGCAATTTGATATCTGGATAAGTATCCTTGAATTTGGCGGCGGCGCAAGCAGGGCCGCTTTCGGCCTCTTTACCGGGGACGACGTTGTTATCCTTATCTCGACCCTGTCCTTGAGTTCAAGCGGGAGGATGTTTTGCACGCGGTTTTTCCCGGCCGGCTGGATCGCTTCCTTCTTTACGGCCGGCGCCGCAGTGGGCTCCGGTGTCGCCTGGGCCGCCGGGGTTGCCGCGGGTTTTTCCTGTTTTACCACGGTGTCCTGCTGGATCGCTTTTGAAGCATCCTGTTTTTCCACCGGTGAGACGCTGATGAAATCGTCATCTTCCGCATATGAAAACGGGATAAAGGCAAATAAGGCTAATACCGTTGAAAGTATTAGCGCTTTGCTCGTTTGTTTCATCATGCCTCCTGATTCGGTCGTATTATTGAATGATGCCGCTTCCCTTAACGCTTACTGATTATTCGCGGCCGGTGTCGTCTTCCTGGCCGCGCCCTGGTCCCCGCCCTTGATATTGGGGCTCCCCGCGGGATTTGTCGTGAGCTTAAAGAGCACTTCCCTGTCCCCCTGCCTTAAGAGGACTTCCATATCGCTTTTGAATTCACCGGCTATGTCGGATATTATTTCATCATTATCCCCGTACATCCTGCCGCCGGTGAATATATAGCCGAAATTAGAGCCTATCTTTGACTTGAAAAGCGCCGTCTTTACGTTGTTGCTTTCGGTAATACCCAGCAGAGCAAGGGTCGTTATGTCGACCGCCACGACCGTGGGAAATGTCTCTTCCTTATATCTGGGGGAAAACGGGTCCCTGCCGCCGCTGTTCTGGAAAATGTAAAGCGGTTTTATGTCGAACTTTTCGTTCTGGTCGTCCGCTTTTAAGCATGGCGGCAACAGCAGCGCCGCCAAAAACAGGGCGCAATTTAAGGTCATTATATAACTTTTAAAAAACTTTTTCAACATGAAACATGGCACCTCTAAATGAATGAGTAGATTTCAACGGACATGTCGACGCTGATATTTTCCCTTACGGCGTTGGCGGCGTCCGTTGCCGCCGGCTTATAGGCCTTGATCACTATGTCCGAAGGCGTTGTGAGCCTTTCGATGTATCCCATGCTGGTTATAAAATTTCCCAGGTCGTTGTAGGTCGTCAAAAAATGTATCTTTATCTCGGTTTGTTTGTAATCGCCCTTGCCGGTCTCGGCCCCGGGCTCAAAGTTTATTATGCTGATGTTGTATTCAGTGGCCCTTTTGGTGAGTTCCCTTATCGTATCCGAGATGTTGGTCTCGGCCGGAAGCCGCCTGTTGATAAAATCGGTCCTGAAATTTATATCGGAGGCGTTCTTAAGGAACTCGTCGTATCTGGCTACCATATTGCGCGCGTCGCTCAAGTCCTTCTTTTTCTGCTCCAGCACGGCCGACCTGTCGTTGAGAATTTTTATGTTCGGCAGGAAGAAAAACTTGAAATAAACAAAAAGCAAGCCGCCAATTATTATTACCGCGGCCGCGATGTTCTGCTGCTGCTGTTTTGTCAGCTTTATGCTGAATCTTCCGCCCGGCGATGTCCTGCCGCCGGGGCCCGTTTTCTTGGGGGCGTCCGCCATGTGCTCTCCTTATTTGACCGGCGCGGCTGGAGCCGCCTGCGCCTGGTCCTTGGATCTTTTGTACAGGAAAGTTATCTCAAACGAAGCAAATGTAGATGTGCTTCCCGTGTCGGTCGCGTCCGATATCTTTGCCGCCTTAATGTCCATTACGTAAGGCGATTCCTCAAGGCGCTTTAAAAAGTCGGCCACCAGGACCTTGGACATCGCGTTCCCGGTAAGGTGTATTATCACACCGTCATCCTTTTCCCTGGACTGGCTCATTTCCGTGAGCCACATGTCCGGAAGTATCATGTCGCTTACCCTGTCGAGAAGCTCCGGCCAGAAAGCCTGGTCCTTCAAAAGCCTGTCCACAATCGCCTTTTTTTTAGCGAATATGTCTTCCTTGGCCCTGAACTGCTTGACTTCCTCTATTTTGTCCTTGAGCGACGCGGACTCCGCGTCAATGCGTTTTATCTCGCTCTCTTTCTCTGCTATTCTCTGGTACTGCCACGACACGATCGCGGCAAGCGCAACCACTATAAGAACCGCAAGCGCCACTCCGGCCATAAGGGCGACCTGCACCTGCTTTTGTTTCTTTAATTTTTGCGGTATGAGGTTAATTTCGATCATTAACCGGCCGCCTTCCTGAGCGCGAGCCCGAGAGCGACGTTGAAATGCACCGCGTTGGCGCGCAAATAATCAAAATCGAAGTTCTTGGAATTTATGTTCACGTTCTTGAACGGATAATTTATCTCCACCGGTATCCCGAGCTTTTCCGAAAGGAACCTGTCGATGTTCTTTATTTTTGAGGAGCCGCCCGAGAGGAGTATCTTCTGGACCGGTTTGCGTTTTACCGTGGATTCGTAATAATCGAAAGAGCGCCTGACGTCGTTTAATAGTTTGTTCAATGCGGGCGTTATCGCCTCGAATATCCTGGACGACTTGTCGTCCTCGCCCGAGGGTATAGAAGAAAGAAGGAGGGCCTCGCTTTCGACTATGACGACGGCGTATTGTTTTTTCATTTCCTCGGCCTGCGCGAAGCTTAAATTAAACTCCCGCTGTATCTCTTTGGTAAAATTATTCCCGCCGATGTTCACGTCCCGCGTCAGATGAGGTATGCCTTTTTCACATATCTGGATGGTGGTAAATTTCGCCCCCATGTTTATCAGGGCCACGGTGTCCGCTTTTACGCCGGAATCGGAATCGTCCCCTGTGTTGAGCCCGTAAGCGTTGCACATGGCAAAAGCGTCAACATCTATGACGCCCGGGTCCACCCCGGCGTCCTTTAATAGCTGAAGGTGCTGGTTCATGGTGTCGTTCTTTACGGCCACCAGGAGCACCTCGAGCTTTTTCTGGTTGTCCTCCTCTATCTCGGCGAGCACCTTGTAGTCAAAGACAACCTGGTCCATTCCCAGAGGTATATACTGCTCCGCGTCGTAAGGGATCATGTTTTTCAATTCGTCCTCGGTCATGTATGGGACCTTTATATAGCGGATGATGGCCGAATCCCCCGGAATGCCGGTGACGACTTTTTTAACGGATATGTTTTTTTGCCTGATTATTTTTTTGATGGAGTTTACGTAAAGGGCGTGCTTTACATCCGGGTCGAGGTCGTCAACCGACTCGGACGACAGGTGAATGATCTCGGCGCCGGTAAGCTCATTGCCGTCCTTCGACCGTTTGAGCTTGACGGCCTTAATGGCCGAGGTCCCTATGTCCAATCCGATCAATTGCTCGTCAAAAAATCCCATTTAGTCTCCTAGTTATTGATATTAATCACGAAAATATCAGGGCGCGTAAAACGAACGCGGCCGCAATAAACGGGACAAATGCTATCGGGTCTTTTCTCGAACTTTTTCCGGCCGCCAGAAGTATGGCCGCGGCCGCCCCGCCGAATATGAATGCGTAAAAAATTATCCCGATTATCTCCCTTGTCCCAACGCACAGCCCCAGGGCCGCCAGAAGTTTCACGTCCCCTTCGCCCATCTTTCCATTGCTGAAATAATTGAAACAGAGGGCGATGAACCCGCCCGCGCAGGCTCCGATGATGCCGTCAAAAACATTTATCCCCTTATGAAACTCGAATATGCCCGTCACGAAACCGGTTATTATCATTAATAAGACAATCCCGTCGGGCACTGTTTTTTTGTCAATATCAATGAACGTGAGAACCGTCAAATATCCAGCTATTATTATATAAAAAAAGCAGCTTTTTTCAAGTCCAAATTTAAGAAAAAATAGAATGAACAGTATTCCCGTGAGTAATTCTACCAGCGGGTACCTTAATGATATTTTACATCCGCATTTCCTGCACCTTCCTGAAAGCAGTAAAAAGCTCAGAATGGGTATATTATCATACCATTTTATAAAAGTTTTGCATTTCGGGCAGGCCGAAGGCGGGCTTATTATTGATTTTCCCGCCGGTATCCTGTAAATGCACACATTTATGAAACTTCCGATTATTATGCCGTAAATAAACGCAAAAAATACCGGATAAATAATTTGGATATTTTACCTCCTTAAACTTTGATAAAAAAAAGGGCCAAAAGTCCCGTTAAGAACCTTTGGCCCCATATTAAATAAAACAGGGGTTAATTGAATCCGTAGCTGGAATAAGCTGTTCCCCTTGTGTCCGTCTGGTTGTTATTCACCCAAATATCGCCGGATGTGGTGTTGTATATCCATCCGTCCGTGGTGATAGAGAGGGTCGGTGCGGCTGTCGTTGATGTGATAACCGACGATGTTCCCGAAAGTGTGCTCGTCGATCCGCTGAATGAATGTGTTACCTTGACCGCGGGGATCCTGTCCATATATTTGGAGAATGGATTGTTCGCAACCGTGGGGTCAATAGAGGTTGGCCATGTTCCACCCTGGTCGCCGTAGAAAATCGATATTGCAGATTTTATGGCGCCAACGTTCCCTTTTGTTGCGCCCTCTCTCGCCTTTTCCAACATATCGGCGAATTTCGGGATAGCAACAGCTGCCAGAATTCCGATAATGGCAACTACGATCATGAGCTCGATCAGTGTAAAACCTTTCTGTTTCCTCATAATTTCACCTCCTTTTTTTTGATTTCTGTTTACGAAACAATTATATCAACTTCTAATTCTTTTGTCAAGTTTTTAGCGTTTTTGCTTTTTCTATTTTTCCCCTTATTAATATGACGCTTTTAAATACAACTATTTAATTATATCCGTAGCTGGAATAAGACGTTCCCCTAGTGTCGGTCTGGTTGTTGTTCACCCATACATCGCCCGTCGTGGTATTGTATATCCATCCGTCCGTAGTGATGGAAAGGGTAGGCGCGGCTGTCGTCGATGTGATAACCGATGACGTTCCCGAAAGCGTGCTCGTCGATCCGCTGAATGCGTGCGTAACTTTTACCGCCGGGACGATGCTTAAATACTTGGAGAACGGGTTGTTTGCCACCGTCGGGTCGATGGAAGTCGGCCATGTTCCGCTCTGGTCCCCGTAATATATTGTGATGGCGGACTTAATGGCCCCGATGTTGCCTTTTGTCGCTCCTTCCCTGGCTTTTTCCAGCATATCGGAAAATTTCGGTATGGCTACCGCGGCCAGGATCCCGATAATTGCGACGACTATCATGAGCTCGATCAGTGTAAAACCTTTCTCTTGCCTCATACTCTCACCTCCCTTTTTTTTTATTTTACCATTTCGCCCATGCTGAACATGGGCAGGAACATCGCTATTACAAGGAACCCTATTACTACCCCGAGAAAAGCCATGATCATGGGCTCTATCATGGACATGATCGCATCCACCGCGGTGTCCACCTCTGCGTCATAAAAATCCGACATGCGAAGGAGCATTTCATCGAGCTTTCCCGTTTCCTCGCCGACGGCCACCATCTGGATGACCATGGTCGGAAAAAGCCCCGTGGCCTTCATGGGTTCAGTGAGGCTCTGGCCTTCCCGGACCGCCGCCCTTGTGTCAAGCAGGGCCCTTTCAACTATTTTGTTGCCTGATGACCTGGCCACTGTGTCAAGGGCGTCAAGTATTCCCACTCCGGACTTAAGCAGTGTCCCGAGCGTCCTTGCGAACCTTGCAACCGTCTGCTTTTTTATAAGCATCCCGAAAATCGGGACCTTTAGCATGTATTTGTCTATCACGTACCCGCCGTTGTCGGTCCGCCTTATCACATTGAAGGCGAAAGCGAAGGCTATCATCGCGCCCACCTCGAGGACGGCGAATTTCTGCTCGAACGCGCTTGCGTTGAGCAGGAACTGGGTCATGGGAGGCAGAGTGCCGCCGAAGGATTCGAAAACCGACTTGAACGAGGGCACGACCTTGACCATTAGTATGATGACGATTATGGTGGCGATTACAAGGATGGTCATTGGATAGGTCATGGCCCCTTTTATTTTCGACTGCAGCGCCTCGGCTTTCTCAAGGTATGTCGAAAGCCTGTCGAGTATCTGGGCGAGCGAACCTGAGAGCTCGCCTGCTTTTATCATGTTGCAGTAAAGCGTGTTGAACACGCTCGGAAATTTTGTCATGGCATCGGAGAGGTTGGAGCCGCCGCCGATGTCGTCCCTTATTTTCACAAGAACGCCCCTGAATACCTTTTCCTCCTGCTGTTCGCAGAGTATGTTGAGCGCCTGCAGGACCGGAAGCCCCGCGGTTATCATGGTGGAGAACTGCCTTGAAAAAATGGATATCTGAAGTGTCTTTACCTTCGGCCCCATGTTGAATACCGAAGCCAGTCCTCCCTGTCTGACGACGGATATCAGGGTCATTTTCTGCTGCTTCATTTTATGGTCGAGTGCAGCCTCGTTTTCAGCCTCTATTTGCCCGTCTATCACTCTTCCGTCAGGCGTCCTCACCTTGTAATTAAATGTCGCCAAATTTCCCTCCGCTTAAAAATAACCTCCGGACATCGCGCCTTTTTTAAAGGAGCGCCCCGAACCTAATATGATCCGCCTGTCTGTATTATCCTCTGAAGGTCTTTAGGATCGGTGGTCCTGGCGAATATCTCGTTGTATGTAACCTGTTGTTTCTGGTAAAGCTCTGCCAGCGACTGGTTCATCGTTCTCATTCCGTACTCCATCCCCGTCTGCATTACCGAGTATATCTGGTGGACCTTTTCTTCCCTGATTAGGTTTTTTACCGCCGCGTTTGAAAGCAGCACTTCGGTTGTGATCACCCTGCCCGCGGAATACGCCTTGGGCAGGAGCTGCTGGGACACAACAGCCTGCAGGACGAAAGATATCTGCGCCCTGACCTGCTGCTGCTGGTGCGATGGGAAAACGTCGATTATACGGTTGATAGCCTGGACCGCGTCCGGGGTATGGAGCGTGCCGAAAACAAGATGCCCCGTTTCCGCTATCGTCAACGCCGCGCTTATCGTCTCCAGGTCCCTCATTTCGCCGACCAGTATCACATCCGGGTCCTGCCTAAGCACGTATTTCAGGGCCGTCGCGAACGTCGCCGTGTCGGTCCCGACCTCGCGCTGGTTTACTATGCAGTTTTTGTGCGTATGTATGAATTCTATCGGGTCCTCTATGGTTATGATGTGACCCGCCTCGTGCGAATTTATCCAGTCAACCATCGAGGCAAGCGTGGTCGATTTTCCGGAGCCGGTCGGCCCGGTGACAAGTATGAGCCCTTTTGGTATTTTTACGATATCGTTTATTACCTGCGGAAGGCCGAGTTCTTCAAAAGTCATTATGTGCATCGGGATGTTCCTGAGCGAAGCCGCGACCGCGCCCCTCTGCTTGAAAACATTCATCCTGACGCGGCCGATCCCCTCGACCCCGAAAGAAATATCAAGTTCATTTTCCCTTTCAAACCTTTCCTTTTGTTCATCCGTCAATATGCTGTATATTACATGCTGGCAGTCGTCCGGCCTCATTTTTTCAAATTCGCTGGCTACCATTTCCCCGTCGATCCTGAGCATCGGCGGCACTCCCACCGTGATATGCAGGTCCGATGCCCCTTTATCGAACATTACCCTCAGAAGCGTGTCAATATTGATCATTCCAGGGAACCCTCCTTAAAGAATTATTTAAATTATCTCCGGATGATTCAATTATATCCACTATTTAATGCCCTGTCAATTTGTAATTTGACACAAAACTTACAAAGCCTTTTGTTTATTATGTTATTCTAAAAAAAAATCCGGCTTTCGCCGGATATTCGCGCAATTTTTATTTTAAATGGCGGAAAGTTTTTTAATTACGTTGATATGGTCTTCTTTGATAACAAGGAATTCAAGGCCTATCCTGTATTTGTCCAGGACATTGTCCTTCCTTGACCATCTCACTTCCGCAAATGTGGCCAATGGCTCGTCGCCGTCTATCCTGATATCCAGCCTGAGTATCTTGTCGACGGAAAGGTCCTCGTCGCATATCATCTGCAGCCCGGAGATCGAAATATCCTCGGTATGAACGGAACGTTTGCGCTCAAGTTCGGGAGGCTGTTTTTCAAATTCCTCGCCTGCCATTATTTTATATGTGACCAGCAATTTTTTGGGTATCCTCTTGTATTTCCTTTTCTCGAGATACGCTTCTCTGCCCTGCATTATCCACCCTTTTCACGGATATTTATTTTATATAAATATAACAGGGAAAACCCTTTTTTGCAATTTATTTTATGCCATGCCGCCTATCTCGATTTTTTAAGCTCCACACCGGGAAAGGCGCCTGCCATGCTTAAAAGTTTCCGGGCTTTTTCCATGTCACCGCGCCTTTCGGCGATATAATATGCGCGGGCCATTGCAACGGGATATATGGAAACGATTGGATGCTCAAAATCCCTGTAATTTTTTCCCTCCCCTATGATCCCCCTGTATGAATACGCGTCAAAAACGGCGTCCCCCCCGGCCGGCCCCGTCCCGTATTTAAAGAGTATGCCGCACGTCTTCCATTTCGCCGCGTCAAGATAATAATCCGCGGCCGGCCCCGAATATAAATTCGTGTAAACCCCGGATGCCGCCGATATTTTTCCCATGGCGCCCTTTAGCCCGCCGCCGTTTTCCAATTTTACCCCGGTCAATTTGTAAAGGTCGCCGATTCCGTACGGATAAGAAAGGCTGTTTATGTCGCAGTTCCTTATGCCGGACCTTTCACGCGCGGCAAAACGCGCGTAATTCATCGGCATGGAAAAATAATCGCCGTAAGAGAGATAAAGCGGGTCCTTTCCCATGGTAATTATAAGGTTGTTGCAGAAATCATAATCTACAAAATCGCGCGAGGCGTCGTTCTTGCCCTGGTTTGAAAATGCCAGCACCAGCGGCACAGCCGCGATCAAAATAACCGCCTTTTTTCCCCTTAAAAACCCGGCGGCCCAGGAAAATCCGCTTGCTATAAGCAGGGCCGCGGAAAGGTAGGCCGGCATTAGATAAATAGTTATGAACCACGGCGCATTTTTTGGGACGGAGTTAAAGAAAACAGCCAGTATAATATTGAGGGCCGCGGCCGATACTATTGATACGCAAAGCCCGGCGTTCTTTTTGAACAGGAGCCGTGCGCCCGGCAGGGCAAATAATATCACAAATGAAAAGTTATTATAAAACCCTTTAAGGGCCTCCATTGCCTGGAAGCCGGCTTCTCCGGCGTCAAATGGCTGCGGCCCCGGATAACCCCGGCGCAGGACAAGGAAAAGGAATCCGCCGATGGTGGATGTGTCGGTCCAGCGCGGAGGCAGCTGCGCCGCCCCCCTTATAAACACGTACAGATAGGGCGTGACGCCCAGCAAGAAAAATAAGATGCCCTGCGGCAGCCTGCGCTTATTTTTAAAACAGGCGTACAGGACAGCGGGAATAAGGGCGGCCGATGACATATAGCTGTTCGCCATGGACAGGCCGAAAACATACGCCAGTAAAAGGAATTTATTATTGTCCCCGATGTCGTCCAGGCAAAAAAAGATGACCAGCGTAAGGGCGGCGTTAAGGATATATATACCGCCTTTTGCCTCTATCCCCTGGCTCCAGAAAGTCGACGAGAAGGCAAGGACCAGCGCGCCAAAAAAAGCCGCAGCTTTTCCGCGGGTATCCCGGCCTCCCGCAAGCAGCACGAACAGGAATGCTGTAATTGAAGACAACAGCGCTGACAGGAGATTTACCCTGAAAGCATTGCCGCCAAGCGGAATGAGCGTTGCTATTTTCCCCAGCATTGCGTGCAGAGGGTATCCCGGCGCGTGCTCAAGCCAGAGGTTGTTTGAAGCGGATATCGTTTCCGGGGAATCATTTCCGGCGAAAGCCGGATAAAGGGCGGCTGTGTAAAAAGCCGCGGTGATGACCGCGGCCGCGGCCGCCATTACAAGGGGCGCCTTTTTCAAGGGGTTCAGCCCGCAAAGATATAGGCGTTCTTCGCGCCTATAAAAAATTCTATCTCGGCGGCGCGCGGCTTAAAATAACCGTTTCCCCCGTATACGCATTTAAGTTCCGGCGCCAGGCCCAGTATTTCCGCCGGGACATTTATTTTAAGGGTCGTGTCCGCGCCACTGTTTACCACGACAAACACGGTGCCGCCCGAGTCCCGCCTGAAAAAGGCGACAGCTTCCTCTCCGGAATACGCCGGTACAAAATCCCCGGAAACAAGCGCCGGGTGAGCTTTTCTCAGCCATATAAGATGTTTGAAAAAACCGTGGAAGCTGTTGTACCGATTTACCTTGTCCCAGTCCATGGATTTTCCCGTAAGATATTTATCGTGGCTGTTTATCACTTCCCAGTCATGTCCCATCCTGTTCTCTTTTTCCTTTTCTCCCTTTGTGGTGCCGAGCTCGTCGCCGTAATATATCATGGGCGCGCCCGGGTAAGTGAACTGCATAACGGCCGCAAGCTTCAGCATGGACTCGTCGTTGCCGACCTCGTAGAGCATGCGGTTGGTGTCGTGCGTTGATATGAGGTTCCAGCTCGTATATAATTTTTCCCTGGGGTATTCCTCGTACATTTTCACGAGCTCTTCCATGTATTTGGTGCCGCCGGATTTCCCGGTAAGAAAATTAGCGGTCACCCCCCTGAAAACGTAATTCATGGTGCCGTCCAGGAGCCCGTCTGCGAGCCATTCCTTGCCGTAAGTATCCATTATCTCGCCTATAAGGAGCTTGTCCGGACCGGCGGCCTTAACCGCTTTTCTTATGCCCGCAATCGCGCTCTTGCTCAGGGACTCGGCCACATCCAGGCGCCAGCCGTCCGCCCCGAGCTTTAACCAGTGCCGGACCACGCTGTCCGCAGAGGAATAAAAATAATCCCGTACCTCTTTGTTATCATGGTTCAACTCCGGCAGCGTCTCTATGCCGTTCCAGACCATGAAATACCCCCCGTCGTTCACCTTGAACATGTCCTTATATTTCGCCTCGCCGGCTTTTGCCCTTTTATACCATTCGTGCTCGGAGCTCACATGGTTAAAAACCCCGTCGAGTATGACCTTTATACCCTTTGAATGGTATGCCTGTATCATTTTTTTGAAATCATCCACCGTGCCGAACTGCGAATCTATCTGCATATGGTCAAGGGTGTCGTATTTATGGTTGCTTAAGCTTCTGAATATCGGGGTAAAATAGACCATATCCACGCCGAGCTCCGCCAGATAGGAGGATGCATAAGCCGCGCCCGCAAGGTCTCCGCCGTAAAAACCTGAATTATGGTGCATGGTGGGGTCTTTTTCGTGCCAGCGCAGTTTTTTTATCTCCTGGCCGTAGGCGAATCCCGAATATTTTTCCTTCTTACCTTCGGGGTCGGGAACCGAGGATGCGAAACTGTCGACAAAACAAAGGTAGCCAACCGCATTTTTCGCCCAGGCGGGAGTCCTGTCGTTATATTGAGCCATGAATTTATACCGGCTTTTTCAAAAATTTATTTTTCGTCATGATTTATTATAACATATAAAAAAAATACAGTGCATGGCAAATAGAGGGTTTTTGAGGGCTATTTATCGCAGGTGCATGGAAAATAGGCCTTCCTGCTGTTAACACGGCAGCATTCGCCGCCGCCCTGCTCTTCCTTCACAAGGAATATGGCGGACTTGAAGCCGTCGTTCCTTTCGTCAAAATAATATTCGCGGTCATAGGCGCGCGCGCCGCTGCCGCCGTATATTATAATCTTAAAATCCACCCCCTTGCCCGAGTGAAAGACCACTGAATTGGCGTTTATTATCCCCGAAAACCCGTTGAGCATGAGAACTTCGTTTCCGTTGACCTTTACCGAAAAAACGGTTATGACATCCCTCACATATCCCGCGTATTCCACCTCCGCCGAAGGCAGCAGGAGGCGTTTCACATCCTCCTTTTTGGCAAGGTCGGCCTTCACTATCGATATGTCCACAACGCTTCCGTCGGTGTTCGTTGCCGTGACGGTGACATTGTCGTCGCCATCTTTCAGGTCGCTCTGGACAACGGCAAAAACATTTGGCAAAACCGACAAAATAAAAATCGCGCAAAAAACAAATATTTTTTTCATGGTTTGAAAACTCCCTTGACTTCTTTGACCCTGAATTTTACTATCTTTGCAATAAGGCCGTATGGTACCGGCTCGCCCAGCTTGAAGCTCACAGTGCCCGCCGAGGTGTGATATCCGGCCAGCTCTTTCCTGAACTTCCTGATGCCCGAGGATGTCGGAAAAATGCTTACGTGGTCCTTAAAACCCCCGAAATAAACAAGGTCCCTGCCTTCCAGGTTATATGCGGGCAGCCTGTAACTTATTATCTCATCCGCCATGGGCGCAGCCTTCCGGATGACGGCCCTGATCTTCACGAGTATCTTCCTGACTTTCACCGGGTACCTGCTTATCAGGGCGCTAACCGCCCTGTTTTTTGGCTTTGATGCGGCCATACCGGGCCCCCTTTCCCAAAGAAGCAATTTGAAATATTTTATCACCAGGGTTTTTCATTGCAAGCAATTTAAAACGGTCAGATCCCCTCAATATTATAACGCAGGGATCTCCCGCTGTATTTTACGTTTTTCAGTTTCATATTGAAATTATCCGAGGCCAGTTCACTCTGATATATTACCGCCTTCGTATCGTTCATTTTATCGTCGCATCCCGCCATCGTCAGGGCCAATCTTCCGCCGACCGGTTCGCATGTCACGGATTCGTAAGCGCCGCCCCTGATAAACGCCTTTGCGAAAAAGGCCTCTTTCATCACCTTTCTCAATATCCTGTCATTTGCCTTTCTTTCACGGTCAATGACTGCAGCGCCGTTCTTTATTTTATATCCCCTGCGGCAATCCAACGGCAGGCCCGACTTCATGTCAAAGTATGCCACCGCATATCCCCGCCGCCTGGCGTAAACGGGTTTAAAACCGTGAATGGCGTCTATTTCTTCTTCGCAAAGCTGGAACCGCCTGTCATGAAGGCAATTTTTTGAGTATCTCTTTGCCGCAAGCAGATGGGCAACCTCATGGCAAACTGTTTTCAACGTCGACCATCGACTTTCCCCGAAGAGTAAAGTGGAATATATTATTTTCCCGTGCCTTGTATAAGCGGTTCCCAGCGCCCCTTTTTTGCGCCTGGCCGCGACGCCTCGCAGGTCAATGGCGTATTTCGAGCATAATTCCCGGGTAATGACGAAAGCTTCTTCCATTGTCATCGAGTCCATATATTTTGTCATTTTCACCAGATATAAGGAATGATCTTATAACGGGTTTCACCCGCATATTGACGGTATCCGTCAAGTTCGTTCATCAGGGTTTTATCTTCCAGATACGTCCTTGCCAATAATAGTATAATCGAAATAACCACCGGGATTATGCTCCAGAGTGAACCGAAGAGCAGGGGAAAACCCAGCGTCTGGATAAAATTGCCGAGATATGCGGGATGGCGCACTATTTTATAGAGCCCGTCCTTGTAAACGGCATGGCCCCTATCGGTCTGGATGCGCACCACGCTTGAAAAGAATTTATTCTGATTTTGCGCGATAATAAACAGGAGCTGCCCGGCAATAGTAAGGATTATGCCAGGCAGGTAAAGGTACCAGTGAAGATCAGGGGACCACTTGAACCGGCCGGAATCGAGTCCTGCAACCACGAACATAGCGATAAGCATCAATGCGGAAAGGCCCAGTATCGATTTATCCCACTTTTTAACCCCAACTCCGGGTTTGGAGCGTTCATCCATAAGCTCCGGGCTCATCTTAAACACGGTGAAACTGACCAGAGTCATTATAACGCCGATAAAGGCATATACCCATCCTTGCCAGTAATTTATCCGTCCCGCGCTGAGGAATATTACCAGATAAAAAACCAGCGACCCAATGAGTTGTTTGATGATAAGCTGACCTGTTTTCATGAATTCCCTCCCGTGAGTTTTATGTCGCTCATTTTATCACCCTTTTCTGTATCGGCAAAGTAAAAAACAAATAGCATTTTGCATCAGTCTTTGATGGAGATTGGATGAGGTGGTTATCTAATGCACCAATTATATCAATCCTGCTTTCTCCAGCATTTCAAATGCATTTATATCCATCTTTGAAAATGCGAACCACTTCTTGCCGAGATCTTTAAGCGATGCCCCAAAGTGTACGTAGTCAGCACATTGTAGAGTTTTGA
>Ga0181535_10004920_pt1 | contig 14550 bp, 11 predicted proteins | sample PEATcosm2014_Bin_44_FD_119774 | JGI IMG/M metagenome (GOLD analysis project Ga0181535, IMG submission 119774) | Peatland microbial communities from MTU Mesocosm Facility, Houghton, MI, USA - PEATcosm2014_Bin17_30_metaG | ecosystem: Environmental > Terrestrial > Soil > Wetlands > Peat | place...
GTTCAAGAAGGCGAGCCGCTCGAAAATGCGCTGCGCCGGTTTAAGCGGAAGGTACAGCAGGAGGACATCATCAAAGAGGTGAAGCGTCACTCCTATTATCTGAAACCCGGTGAGAAGCGTCGCGTCAAGGCAGCTTTGGCGCGCAAGCGGAATCGCAAGAAGGCTCGTAAAGAGCAGGACTAACTGATTCACCAGTTGTGGCATGCGCCGCCTCGAGAACTCCACCGATTAAGCCGGTGGGGTTACTGAAAGACCAGATAGGCATGAGGCGGCCTGCCGCGACTTTTATTTGCACTGATTTTTTTATCGCGCATGCGCGTGTTCGTTTTCTTCAGATCTCCCGGTTAGCCGGGCAGAAAATTTAAGCAAGCCGCCTCTTTTGGTGCGGCCCGGGCCCTTAGTTGATTTACGAACGGAAACAGGGATCCGGGACCGGCAAGTCGTTTTCTCCTGGCCGATTTCGGTGGAAGTCCCTGCTTCAGGGAAGCCGGCCATGGAATTCACCGATCGAGTTCTGAAATGCGTTGACTGCGGCGCCGAGTTTATTTTCACGGCCGGCGAGCAAGTCTTCTTCAGCGACAAACAATTCAAGAACGATCCCAAGCGCTGCAAGCAGTGCAAGGCCAAGCGCGTTCGCGGAAGTCAAAGGGTTCGTCCCGAGACGCGGACCACCTGTTCGGAGTGTGGCGCGGAGACTACGGTTCCGTTCAAGCCCACGCAGGGCAGGCCAGTGCTGTGCCGCACCTGTTTCCAAAAGCAGGGCAAGCTAGTCGCAGTGCAGGAACCCGGCGGCTAGGGCCAGACTCTAACTTAGTGCTGCGCTTAAGAGCAGATCACCCTTGAACCCCGAGGGAAACCCTGCCGTGCGCACAAGCGTGGCTAATTGCGCCCAATGACGCTGGCTGTGGAAGAGCGCGTGGAGAGCAACCTTGCGCCGCGACATGGTCCGCTGCTCGATCGGCAACCGATCCAGGTTCAGCACGTAGGTCCGCTCCCAGCTTTCGTCGGGTGCGGCGAGCAAATCGCGAAAGATTGCATCGGCTTCGTCGTGCAACGCAAAGAGCGCATCCAGAGGCCCTGCTGGGAAATCTTCCTTGGGCGTTTCGGGAAGGCCGGCCAGCCGCTGGCCCCAGCGGAGTTCAACGCTCCAAATATGGCGAACAAACTCCTGCACATTGGTGGTTCCCCCAATGTCGCAACTGAGCGCGAGCAGCTGCGGGTTGGCGTCAAGATGGTCCTTCCAGAACTGAGACGACTCCCGATTCCAGGCCAGCAACTCCTGCAGCGTGATCCCAACGCTCATGCTTTCTCCTCCGGCACGGTTCTGCATTCAGTTTCGTCCCGTTTGATGTAAAGACCCGCAGCCCCGAACTAAGATTTCAGCGCCCGATGGCCGATGTCGCGCCGGTAGTAAATGCCCTCAAACTGAATCTCAGCCATCGCCAGGTAGGCGAGGGCCAGTGCCTCCTTCAGCGAGTCGCCCGCCGCCGTCACGCCCAGCACCCGGCCCCCGGCGGTCAGCAACTGCCCACCCACCTGCGCGGTGCCGGAGTGGAAGACCTGCACGCCGGGAATCTGTCCGGCGGCGGCGAGTCCATGGATGGGGATGCCTGTCTTGTAGTTGCCGGGATAACCGGCGGAGCTGGCCACCACGCAGGCTGAGGCGCCGCGGCTCCAGCGCATCTCCGTCTCGCCAAGGCAGCCATCGACACAGGCTTCCAGCGCGTCCACCAGGTCGCTCTCAAGCCGCACCAGCAGGGCCTGTGTCTCCGGATCGCCGAAGCGCGCGTTGAACTCCAGCACCTGCGGTCCGCGCGCGGTCATCATCAGGCCACAGTAGAGCACGCCGGCGAAGGGAGTGTCTTCTTCCGCCATGCCGCGAATCGTAGGCTCGGCAATGTGATGCATGACCCACTCCGTCATCGACGGTTCCAACAGATCGTCCGTCGAGTAGACACCCATGCCGCCGGTGTTGGGACCGGTATCGCCCTCGCCGATGCGTTTGTGATCTTGCGCGGGAACCAGCGGCGCCACATGCTTTCCGTCGCTCAGGCAGAGAAAACTGACCTCATCGCCTTCGAGGAACTCCTCGAGCACCACTTGCTGCGCCGCGTCGCCCAGCAGCGTTCCGGTGAACAGCCCCTGCGCCGCTTCAAGGGCGGTGTGCCGTGAGGTGCAAATGATCACGCCCTTGCCCGCAAACAACCCGTCAGCTTTGACCACGATCGGCGCATGAAAAAACTCGATCGCCTTCTCCACCTCGGCTGCGTCTGAGCAGACCGCGAAGTTGCCGGTGGGAATGTTGTGCCGCTGCATAAACTGCTTGGCAAAACCTTTGCTGCTTTCCAGCATGGCCGCGGCGCGCGTGGGTCCAAAGACGCGCAGACCGCGCGATTGCAGGGCGTCCACAATGCCCAGCGAAAGCGGCAGCTCTGGCCCCACGATCGTCAGCGCAGGCCGCTCCGCCTCGGCCAGGCGCACGATGGCGGCCACATCTTTCAGGTCCACAGGAACGCATCGGGCCACTTGCGCCATGCCTCCGTTGCCCGGCGCGCAAACAACTTCAGTCACCCGCGCACTTTTTTTCACTGCCCAGGCCAGCGCATGTTCGCGGCCCCCGGAACCAAGAATCAAGACTTTCATCGCAGTACACCTTCCGAACGGGCCAACTCAAGGCCCAAAAGGTAATGGTCGGCAATGCGGGCGGGTCAAGTCAAACGCGGAGAGCGAAAGGGGGCCAATCGACGTATAATCCTGCCATGCTGAAGCGTCTGTACATCGACAACTTCCGGTGTTTTGTCAACTTCGAGTACAAGCCGGAGCGGAAGCAACTGCTGCTGGGCGCCAATGGTAGCGGCAAGTCGTCGCTCTTGGACGCGATCTTGTTCGTCAAATGGTTCATCGAGGGTGGCGAAAATCGCTTCACGCAGTCCTCACGTACCCGTTGGCAAGACCGCCCGCTCCAGGTCTTTGAACTCGAGGCACTACTTGATGACAGGACGTATGAGTACCGGTTAGAGATTCGGTATGCGCCTGAATCTAGGTTACCGTCCATTAGTGTTGAAACTCTAACGGTTTCTGGTTCACCCGTTTTCGAATTGGTTGATGGTGAGATTCGCTTCTTTCCTAACGAAGGAGCTCAAGCGACCGCCCTTCGATGGGAAACCAATGAATCAGCGTTGCACTTGGCACAGTTCAGTAATCTACAGGTAAGCCGTTTTGTCGCTTGGATCAAAACTTTGAATTGCTTTCAAATAGATCCATATCCCGGTGAAATGGACGAGATGGCAGACGGTCAAGACGAGCTGCCAGACTATGATCTCTCGAATCTTGCCCCGTGGTACCGCCATCTGTTGCAGGAAGAGCCAGAGAACAATGCACGCTTCCTTGCCGCGCTGAAGGAAACTCTGACAGGTTTCCAATCTCTTCGGTTGTCGGCTGTGGATGATGGTGTGAGAAAGCTGCGCGCGCATTTTTCCTCACAACAGAAGGAGGGGACGATATATTCAATATCCGAACTTTCCGAGGGGCAGCGGATGTTGATTGGTCTTTACATGATCCTTCATTTTGTGATCGCCAAAGGACAGACTGTAATTCTAGATGAGCCGGACAATTTCATCTCCTTGCGCGAAATTCAGCCATGGCTGTTAGCTGCTGAGGAAGCGGTTGAAAAAAGTAAAGGCCAACTAATCCTTGTCTCGCACCATCCGGAGATTTTGAATTATTGGGCGCGGGAGTACGGATTGCTCTTTTCGCGCGAGGAGAATGGTCATGTCCGAACCAAACCCTACCGGGAAGTGACAGACACAGGGTTAGACCCTGCCGAAACCATCGCACGTGGGTGGGAGGATGAGTAGGCCAACTGCAGTGATCGTGCTTTGCGAAGACAATAGGACCTTCTCATTCACACGCGCTTATCTGAAGAGATGTGGCGTTGATCGCGGCATCCGTCCGATAATTTCGCCACGTGGAAGAGGGAGTGGTTTTGATTTTGTCATTAAAAACTTCGCGGTTCAAGTAAATGCGTACAAACTTGTCAGCAGAAGGCTACATACGTGGCTGGTTGCCATTGTCGATGCGGATACAAGCACTGTTGCGCAGCGCATCGGGCAAATGAATGCGGAGTTGACAAACGCTCAAGAACCGCGAGTGAAAGCAATACGCATCGAAGACGAGAAAATCGCCAGACTGGTTCCGAGGCGAAATATTGAAACGTGGATTCTGGCGTTGAATTCCAGAACCGTCAACGAGACTGCCGATTACAAAGGCACAATTAGAGACGATGAAGAGTGGTCGACGCTCATCCCTGTAGCCACGGAGACTCTCCACACGTTGACCAGGGCAAACGCACAACTACCTGAGGGTCTCATAGCGTCGTTGCGCCACGGGGTAGCTGAGATGCGCCGCCTATTCCAACTGGCTCGCTAAATCGCCATGGTTGAAACCCGCATCAAGCCGTATCGCGAGCAGGTTGCCGAAGAGGCGCGGCGCGCCGAGCAAACACGGCGCTACCGGCGCAACCAGGTCTTCGGCTTGTTGCTCGTGGCGGCGGCGATCCTGATCTGGACGCTCTTCCACACCAACCCCCAATGGATCTTTCCGCCCGGCTGGTGGCGCACATGAGCCCTGGTCCTTCGCGGACGGCGAAGGGCGGCTCCGCCGCGGAAGAGCCCTTGGCGATCCTCTTGCTTGGCCCGACGGGTTCAGGCAAGACGGCGCTTTCGCTCACCCTGGGTGAGCGCTTCGGCGGCGAGATCGTCAGTTGCGACTCGGTTGCCGTTTATCGCGGCATGGATTTGGGCACAGCCAAGCCAGCCGGCCACGAACGCGCGCGGCTGCCGCATCATCTCATTGACATTGCCGATCCCGACCAGCCCTTCACCGCCGGCGAATACAGCCGGCTCGCCCGCGCCGCCTTGCGTGAAATTGTCGGGCGCGGGCGCCTGCCCATTGTGACCGGCGGAACTGGCCTCTACCTGCGCGCGCTGACTGAAGGACTCTTCGCCGGCCCTTCCCGCCAGGACGATCTCCGCGCTCGCCTCACCCAATCCCACGTGAAACGCGGCGAAGACCACCTGCACCGGCTGCTCACGCGCCTCGATCCCGCTACTGCCGCGCGCATCCACGCAAACGACACGCCCAAGCTGATTCGCGCTATTGAGGTCTGCGTGGCCGCGCGCAAGCCAATGTCGGAAGTGATGGCCCGCGATCCGCTCACCGGCTTCCGCCTGCTGCGCATTGGCCTCAACCCGCCCCGGCAGCAGCTCTATGAGCGGCTCAATCGCCGCGCTGCCGCTATGTTTGCCGCGGGCCTTGTCGACGAAACGCGCAGCCTTCTCGATCGCTACGGTCCAGTCAAAGCACTCGATTCTCTCGGCTACCGCCAGGCGTCGGCCGTGCTTGCCGGAACATTAACTCTCGACGCCGCGATAGAAGCTGCGCAGCAAGGCCACCGCAACTACGCCAAGCGCCAGCTCACCTGGTTTCGCCGCGAACCCGATGTCCACTGGATCACTGGCTTTGGCGACGACGCCGAGACCCAACAAGCGGCAGCGGAATTGGTTGAACAAAACCTCTGAGTAGCAGCCCTGCATGCTGGCCTCGCCGGGTCCCTTCACAACTCCCGGGCCAACGCGCATCCGTTAAACTCAAGAGTGAATTGCGGTGCTTGCAGCCAGTCACGAGCGCCCTGGAATGGAGTTTCCCTTGGCAGAGACAACGACTATCTACGACGTAGCCATCATCGGTGGTGGCCCGGCCGGCTACACGGCGGCCATTCGCGGCGCGGAACTGGGGCTCAAGGTCGCGCTCATTGACAATGCGCCCCGGCTCGGAGGCACCTGTCTGCATGTAGGCTGCATTCCGACCAAGGCCCTGCTCTTCAACGCTGAAATCTGGGATCACCTGAAGCACGCGGCAGACTTTGGACTTGCCAGCATCGGCACGCCCTCGCTCGACTGGTCTGCCGTGCTCAAGCGCAAGGACTCGATCATCACCAAGCACGTCAAGGGCCTCGAGTTCCTGATGAAGAAAAACAAGATCACCGTGATTGCGGGCACGGGCAAGCTGACCGGCCCTGCACAAGCGGGCGTGCACACTGTGGATGTGACCGCGACCGACGGCGCCGCCAGCCAAGTGAAAGCGAAGAATGTGATTCTTGCCTCCGGCTCATCGGCCAAGATGCTCCCCGGCCTCCAGCCCGACAGCGCCATCCTTACCAACATCGAAATTCTCTCCATCGACAGCGTACCCAAGTCGCTCATCGTCATCGGCGCAGGCGCTGTAGGTGTCGAGTTCAGCTCCATCTTCAGCAGCTTCGGCACTCAGGTCACGATCCTCGAGTTTCTGCCCCGTATGGTTCCTGTCGAGGACGAGGAGATCTCAAAGGAACTGACGCGCCTCTTCAAGAAGCGCGGCATCGACGTAAACACCGGCGCCAAAGTTGAAAAAGTGGAGAAGACCGCCGCCGGCGTCAAGGTCAGCTACACCGACGCCAACGGCAAGCCGCAGGGAAAGGAAGCCGAAAAAGTTCTCGTCGCCGTCGGCCGCGCGGGCCGCACGGAAAACATCGGCCTTGAAAAGACGAAGGTCGAACTGGAACGCGGACTCATCAAGGTCAATGAGGCACAGCAGACCGCCGAGCCCGGCGTCTATGCCATTGGCGACATCGTGTCGGGCTTTCCGCAACTGGCGCATGTCGGCTCCATGGGCGGCATGGTGGCCGTGGCCAAAATAGCCGGCGCAAAATTCCGGCCGCTGCGGCGCGACCGCATCCCCAGTTGCACTTACACCGATCCGCAGATAGGCTCAGTGGGCCTGACGGAAGCGCAGGCAAAAGAAAAAGGCTTTGAAGTGAAGGTGGGCAAATTCCCGTTCGCGGGCAACTCAAAAGCCACCATCGTCGACAGCCACGATGGCTTTGTGAAGATCGTCTCCGACGCCAAATACGGCGAAATCCTCGGCGTCCACATCATCGGCCCGCAAGCCACAGAGATCATCGCGGAAGCCGTAGCCGTTCTTGAACTCGAAGGCACAGTGGACGAGATGATGTACACCATACACGCGCATCCTACGCTGGCCGAGTCCATGCTCGACGCTTACGGCGCCGTTGAAGGCATGGCCATCAACGCATAGCCGCAATCGTCACGGATGGATTTCGATCTGGACAGGCTTTCCTTCCACGCGGCCCTTCGGTAGATTCATAACCTTCACCGGAACCGTGATGGAAGGGAATTCAATGGAGCCGGGCAGCAGCAGATAAGCGTCGCATCCTGACCAGGGTGAGCAGATGATGCGCACTTCGCGCAGCAGCCGAGCCGTCGAGTTACCGGGAAGTTGCGCAGGAAACGCATGCGCCTGCAGAGCGGGCAACAGCGCCGCAAATCCCGTGTCGCCGGAAAGGAAGCTCACCTTCACTGGCTTCCCCGGCTCGAACGCAACCGCATAAAGCCCTGACCCGGTGAGCTTGGTGACGCGCAGGAACTGGTGTATCTCCAGTTCCTTGTCGAGTTCAGAGTTCAAGCTGCCGTTGTACGAACCGTGATTCAGCGGCGTCGCGGTCATTTCCTTCCCCGCCAGCTTTTTGTAGCTTGCGGCGATCAGGTCATCCACTTTGTAGTCGGAGGCCCCGAACCCGCCGAGAGGATTTTTCACCGGTACCACATGAGCCAATTCATATTGGTGAAGGGCTTCGATCTTGTTGTCTCTGGCCTCGAGGAGCCGACCGAACTGGTATCCGGTGATGCGGTCATGGCAAAGATGCCACGCGATTCGGAGATACATATCTGCCAAAACCAGATCGTTCTTCTCGAGTTCCGACCAGCCCAGGGTGGACCAGGCGTAGCCAAGCAACTGGCCCCAATAAAGCGAGTGCGGGTCCTCGGGCGGCAGCTTGAGCGTGATGGCCTCGATATCCATAACGGCCTCGCGCGAAAGGCCCAGTGCTGTTGCAAGTCTCTCTGCGTCAGCCGGCGGATCAGCTTGCAGAATCGCCGTTGCGGCGCGCAGATTATCGAGGGCAACCGGGATCCTCTGTTTGGCTTCTTCGCCGAACTGAGCCTGTGCGCCTGATGCCATCAACTGCCGCGTAATTATAGGAGCAGGAACTCCTTGCCACTTGCTCGCATCCTCCGGATTTTGAAACGGGGTCATGCGGATTTCATCGTCGTAGATGGCGCGGCGGAAGGCCAGGTACTTGTCCCACTGTTCGAGAGGAACCTTGTCTTTCTTCACCACCAGCCGCCGCTCCGACGTGTACTTTCCGTCCTTGAAGGCATAAGTGGAGTGGTACTCGGCCCAATCTTCCTTCACGTCCGCCCCGGCCGGCGGAAACAGCAGCCATCCCGAAGGCAGTTGAACACTGGTGGAGTAAACGAGCTCGCCAGGCGACCCGAGATCTACATCGTCGGCGGGCTTCTTCTGTTTAACGCCGGGCGCAAGCCCTATACCCACAGGCGGCATGGGCGGCGAAATGCGGTGGTCATCCCATTCGCCAAATTTTTCGCGCGTGTAGTCGTAGGTGAAGTGAACGGGCTGTCCCGTCTGCTCGATCGCCGAGACATCGGGGTTGCTGACCTCGCCGCCAAATCCGATGGCGTTTGAGACCCCTTGCAGAAACTCCTTCCACTGCGACTGCGGCACGCTGCGAAAGGCGGCGCGATAAACCATCTCAGCATCGCCGTGAAAATTCTCGTCGAAGTGGCCGGTAAATACGCCCTCGTTCGAAAGCTTCCCTTTCACCTCAAAGCGGGTAGTTTGCGCAAACGGCAAGTCGGCGGCCGTCCGCTCCAGATACGCAGGCTTGTCAACGGGAATCGCCAGCGCCTGCTTGTCGCGCAGGGCTCCAAAGAGCACGCCTATGGGCGCAACCTCAGCCGTCGAATCCATCCAGAGCATCTTGCCCTGGAGCGGCACCAGCGTAATCACATGGTCGAACTGCGCGGGCGAAGGCGTGTCGGGGTCGAGCGGGCGGCTGCTCGAAATCAGCACCGGCCAGGCTTCAATGCCGGAGGCCTTCAGCAGCGTGGCCAGCAGCGTGTGCTTGTCTTTGCAGTCGCCGTACTCATTGGAGAGAACATCGTCGGCCGCATGCGGCTGGTACCGGCCAATGCCGAAGTCCAGGCCCACGTAATGGATGTGCAACGCCACATCGTTGAAGAGCACGCGCACCTTGTCCTCGTCGGACGTGAGCCCTTTGGTCAGCGAGTCGGCGCGCGCCTGGATGGCCGGGGTTACTGTGAGCGGCTCCTTTTGCAACGATGCGTACCACGCGCCCACCTGCTGCCAACTGGCAAACGTTGTTACCTCGACTGATGGTTTCCAGCGCTTTGTTGATTTGGGCGGCGCATCGGGGTCGGGCCGTGCCAGATTCGAACTGGACCAGTGGTAAAGCTTGCGCCCTGCGGAGACGGTCACTGTCGGTTGCCCATCGGTGCTGGCCACGGTGACGGGTTTATCGGCGGGCACATCCAGATCCAGTTGCTCGTCCAGAACAATCAGATCCTTGTCGAAAGTGAATTCAAACCAGAACTGATCGGGAACGTCGGGCTTCAACGTGCGCAGAGTGACCTGGTATTCAAGCGTGTCCCCTACGCCCAGGCCTTTCACCGCGACATGCTTCTGGTGAATGTCAGAGTACATCGGCGCTTCGCGCGTCACATCGGCCGGAAGGTCCTGGATGTTGTACGCAGGCGTGACGACCACTGTGCCGTCGGGCTTGATCACCCGCACGTAGGCAACATCCACCTGCTGGTTTGAGGCAGTATAAGTAAAAGTCTGTACGGCCATCTGCTTCACGCCGGCGTCGGCAAGGATGCGAATGCGCGCCGTGGTCTCACGCGTGCCGGTGCCGTCCGCCTCTTCGCGCACGCGGGTGTAGAACTTGTCGAAGACCAGGGCTTCTTTTGAGAAATCAGGAGGCTTTTGAGCGGCCGCAGGCTGGGCCCCGATAGGCTGTGCCGGTGCAGGCTTGTCCTGGGGTGCGGCGGAGGGCTGCGCGCCAAGGTTCACCGCAAGAATGATCAGGCCAAAAGGCCATAGGAATGTAGAAATAGGCCGTGTCGTTAGAAATAGATCGCTGCGCATAAGTAGGATTTCCCGGTAGCAGGAACAATACCAGAGTTTTCAAGCGAACGGCGCTCCTGCACCAAAAACCGCTCGAGCGCCCAATAAAAATGGGCCGCTTCGCAAGCCTCTGAGATGATTCAGGGAAGAAATACCAATTTTTCCATACAATTCATGCTGACCATGGTGCGAAGGTCTGGAGGGAATTCGCACGCACAGAGATCAAGGAGAACTGGACGAGACCCGACCCTATACCGTGTCCAACTCTGCAAACAGATCGGCGAGGACAACACGGATGGGTGACTCAGAAATGGAGAGTTCGCCAGAGCGGACAAGTTCCAGGCCTTCGGCAGTGCCGCGGTAAGCCACCCGAGCAGCAGGGTCGATTACCCAAACATGCTCTATGCCAAAGGTCAGGTATTCGGCGGCTTTGGCTGCCGTCCGGCGCAAGGTGTCTTCCGGCGACTGGATCTCGATCACCAATAGCGGTGGATGGGTAAGGATGCGTTCCCGTGGTGCGCCTGCGCGCAACACGGTGAGGTCCGGAACTCGGAAACTGTTTGGCTTGACCTGAATTCGCTGCTCGGAAACGGCAACGATACTCCACTCGGCGCGATGGGCGACAAAAATGCTGCCCAAGAAAAGCTGCAGGAATGAGTGTTCGAACTCGCCCAGGTCGCGCTCCTCGATAACCCCGTCCACATACTCGCAGTCGTGCTCGTAGACGGTCGAGAGATACTCCTCGACGCTAACCGGCTTGTCGAAAACGGGCTGCGTTGCCATGAGGATAGTATCCTCCGATTCTGGAGATTTTGCTAGAGTTCCGTCGACTGCCCCGCCACCAGCGCGTTGGCTTTCGCAATGAAGTCAGCCAGCGGCATGGAACCCTGGTCGCCTTTGCCGCGGGTGCGGACGCTCACGGCATTGGCCTCTTCTTCCTTGTCGCCAAACACCAGGATGTACGGCGTCTTCTGGTTCGCGAAGTCGCGGATCTTGGCGTTCATCTTTTCGTTGCGGTCGTCCACTTCCACACGCAGGCCCGCGTCCTTCAGCGCCTTCTCAACTTTGTCGGAGTACGCCTTATGCCGCTCGCTGATGGGCACCAGGCCCACCTGCACCGGCGCCAGCCACAGCGGAAACGCACCGGCGTAGTGCTCGATGAGCACGCCGAAGAACCGCTCGATGGACCCGAATAGAGCGCGATGCACCATCACCGGCTGATGCCGTCCGCCATCCTCGCCCACATATTCAAGCTCGAAACGCGCCGGCAGGTTGAAGTCAAACTGCACCGTCGAAAGCTGCCACAACCGGCCCAGCACGTCGACGAGTTTGACATCGATCTTGGGCCCGTAGAAGGCCGCCTCGCCCGGAAAAGTGTTGAAAGTGAGCCCGCGTTCTGTGAGCACTTTCTTGAGCGCACCCTCAGCATGGGCCCAGTCATCCGCGGTGCCAAAAAAGTCGCCGCTCTTTTGCGGATCGCGCGTGGAGAGCTCGACACGATATTCCTTGAATCCGAATGTCTTCAGAACGGCTTCAGCAAAGTCGAGGCACGCATGCACCTCGCCCTCAATCTGCTCGGGGGTACAGAAAATGTGCGCATCATCCTGCGTAAATCCGCGAACCCGCAGCAGGCCATGCATGGTTCCTGACCGCTCATAGCGATAAACATTTCCGAACTCGGCATAGCGTTGCGGCAGATCGCGATAACTCTTCGGGGAATTCTTGTAGATCAGAATATGGCCGGGACAGTTCATCGGTTTCAGCCGGTACTCTGCGTCGTCCAGCTTCATTGGCGGGAACATGTCCTTGGAATAAACTCCGTCGTGGCCAGACACCTTCCATAGTTCGCGGCGCATGACGTGCGGCGTGTAGACCAGCAAGTAGCCACGGCGCACGCACTCTTCGCGCATCCAGTCTTCCATGACTTTGCGAATCATGGCGCCCTTGGGATGCCAGAAGATCAGGCCCGAGCCTGCCAGCTCCTGGATGCTGAAAAGATCCAGCTGCTTGCCCAGCAGGCGATGGTCGCGCTTCGCCGCTTCCTCCAGCCGCGCAAAGTGCGCGTCCATATCTTTCTGCGAGAAGAAAGCCGTCCCATAAACCCGCTGCAACTGCGGATTCTTTTCGTCGCCAAGCCAGTAAGCGCCGGCCAACGTCGTCACCTTCACGGCCTTGACGCGGCCCGTCGAGGGCACATGAGGGCCGCGGCAAAAGTCCACAAACTTGCCGTTGCGATAGAAGCTGACCTCGGCACCAGGCTCGGTGAACTTGGTTACGAAGTGCGTCTTCATAAAGTCGCCGTCGCGCTCGAAGGCGGCCAGCGCCTGCTCACGCGGCTCATACTCACGGACAAATTTTTCGTCCCGCGCCACAACTTCCGCCATCTTCTTCTCAATCAGAGCCAGGTCATCGGGCGTGAAGGGTTTTTCGCGATAGAAGTCGTAGAAGAAGCCGCTATCGGTCGCCGGGCCGTGGCCGAGCTTGGTCTCAGGAAACAGTTCCAGTACCGCGGTGGCCAGTACATGCGCGGCAGAGTGGCGCACTACCTTCAGCGCCTCGGGGTCCTTCTCCGTGACCAGCTCAAGCCGCGTATCGGCTGTCAGCGGCGTCTCGAGGTCCACGAGCCGCGGCGCCGCGGAATCCTCGGCGCTATACATGGCCGCTTCCGAGAGCTCTTCGCCCGAGGTGGATTTCGTGGTCGTGCCGCCCAGCGGAGTCAGCCGCGCAACCACGGAGGCCGCAGCCAGGCGCGGAGAGATCGAGTTGGCAATTTCAAAGGGCGTCGTGCCCGAAGGCACTTCGCGGATGGCCCCGTCGGGCAAATGTACGGCGATTGTCTGCGTGCTCATGAGGTATCGGGTTCCCGTAGGCCGCGAAGAGAAAAGCACGGCCAATACATTGAGGATACAGCGGCTCTCCGATGGCTGTACATCGAGGTCCTCAGGAGCGAGCGGCAGCTTTCCCAAAGAGAATTGCGCAGCTCCAGGCGCCCGGAAATGCACTTCAAACTCCGATTCGATCGACAACAGCCGCAAAGCGGCGTTCCGCGACGGCTCTGAGTTGGCGTGCTGAGCGGGTTCTGCCCCGAAAGTACAACTCCTTTGCTGCCATGGTGGAATGTTCACGCCTATGAACTTCGCAATATCGTCAGCTTTGTGCCGGGACCTCTCCCCCGCCCGGCACGAACGAGGCCAGAATGCCGGTGCTCTGCAAAAAGACAGGCGGTAACGCCGAAACCCATTGCTGTGTGTGCGGGCAAGGATTCGTGATGTTCTGGGATCGGCAGTCTCGCGCAGAGCGCCTCGCGGCCGTGCACGAGATTCAGCGAGTGCTCCGCAACCATCACCGGACTTCGGCCGCGCCGGCAGCACACCCGAGCGACAGCTTCATGGTTCCGGAGTGGAGCGGCGCCCGCGCTGGCGCGGCAGGTGAGCTTGCGCCCGATCGAGTCGGCGTGCCCGCATGGACGTCGAAAGCCTGAATGATTCCGCGCCTTCCGTTGCGGAAATCCCATGGATCTCCACATTCCTGGTTGAGGCAAGTGTGACGCGTTAACTAAACGATGACCATGCTCTTCACCAGGTTTTCAGTCCAGGACAGCCTTTATAGTTGAGTTGTATCGTCAGCGATCTCGAGATTGAGCGCCCCGAGCACGGTCGTACGTGGAGAATGGCTCCGGCCCTCAGGCTGTTTTCCGAGTCGAACCCAGGGAAAGGTACGGCATGACCAGAACGCGGCTCGATGGCCTTTACCTGCTTGTGCTCGGCAGCCTGGTGTTTCTGGGGCTCGGCTTCGCTCTGGTGAACGCTCAACCCAATTCCCTGGCGGATTTCAAGGCGCTCTACTACCCCGCGCGCTGCCTCATCGAGCACGGAGACCCGTATAACCGAAACGATGTCATGCGCGTCTATGGCGCAGAAGACAAGAACAGCTCTCAAGATACGGAGACCAATCGCCAGATTGCCACCGAGAACCCCTATCCGCCTACCGCATTTCCCTTCACCGTTCCGCTGGCACTGCTTCCGTGGGGGCCGGCTCACATTTTGTGGACTGCGCTCAACGTCGGAAGCTTTCTGTTTGCAGCGTTTTTGATTTGGAATCTTGGGGTGGAGTACGCGCCCACGCTCACCGGCGCCTTGCTGTGTTTTCTGCTCGCCAACAGCGAATTGCTGATCGTTTGCGGCAACGTGGCCGGACTCGTCATCAGCCTTTGCGTGATTGCCGTCTGGTGCTTTTTTCGCGAGCGGTTTGTCTGGTTGGGCATCGTTTGCCTGGCAATCAGCCTGGCCCTCAAACCGCACGATACCGGCCTGGTTTGGCTCTATTTCCTGCTGGCGGGCGGCGTCTACCGCAAACGAGCTTTGCAAACGCTTCTGGCGACGGCGGCCATTGGACTACCGTCGCTGCTTTGGATGGCGGTTGCCGCGCCGCACTGGCTTCAGGAAATGCGCTTCAATTTGCAGACTTTTTCGGCGCACGGCGGCATCA
>Ga0181535_10004924_pt1 | contig 14538 bp, 10 predicted proteins | sample PEATcosm2014_Bin_44_FD_119774 | JGI IMG/M metagenome (GOLD analysis project Ga0181535, IMG submission 119774) | Peatland microbial communities from MTU Mesocosm Facility, Houghton, MI, USA - PEATcosm2014_Bin17_30_metaG | ecosystem: Environmental > Terrestrial > Soil > Wetlands > Peat | place...
ATGCGTTCGACGTGCCGCTTGCCGTTCACCATAAAGGTCAGAGTCCAGCCCGCATGGCCTTCTCCCTGGGCGCAACGGCAGCGGGGATGACCGCAGCGGGTGTGGCTGAGGGTGAGAGAGCCGGGGAGGAAGTCGGGAGGTAGAGGGAAGCGCTGGAGGAGTTCAAACTTACGTTGCCGAAGTCGTGCGGCCCGAGGGCCACGAGGTTCGTTATTCATATTGTAGCAATAATGCTACAAGAAACGAAAAAAAGCAAGAATTATTACGAATGCGAAAATAGGAAATGGGTTCCAACCTACTCCAGTCGCTCAAAAACCAGCACTCTTTCAGGCCAGAGACCGATCAACCACCAGGCATGTTCCGAAACGGCTGAAAACCTTTGGTAGTGGTACAGTTCAGATGTACAGGCGGTATTACGCCGCCATTTGGCGAGCTAAACTCGCCGCAACGACATCAAACTGTACCACTACCACAGATTTCGGCTGGGGGTGTACTTGAGGCAAGCTGAACCAAACGGCTTATCCGGTCTGAACGTTGCAGTTATCGCATTCGCGGCTTTCTGCGCACTGGCCATGCCCGCAGGGGCGCGGCCCGCGTCGCCGCCTCTGAGATTCCAAATCTCTTTTCCAGCTTCCGCTCACGCTGAGCCCATCACCGGCCGCGTTTTTGTGGTGATTTCGAACCGCGAAACGCCTGAACCCCGATCGCAGGTCGGCTTCTGGGGCGACGCGTCGCCGTTGTTCGGCGCGGACGTCGACCAACTCAAACCCGGCCAGGCCGCTGTGATTGACGGCACGACGCTCGGTTACCCGCCCGCCACCCTTGCGGACATTCCCGCCGGCGATTATTACGTTCAGGCGCTCATGAATGTTTATACGCAGTGCCGCCGCTCCGACGGTCATACCGTTTGGGTCCACCTCGACCAGTGGGAGGGCCAGCAGTTCAACCGCTCCCCCGGCAACCTCTACAGCGAAGCTCAGAAGGTGCACCTCGATCCCAACGCCGGCTACGACCTCCGTCTCAGCCTGACGAAGGTGATTCCGCCGGTCGAGATCCCCAACGACACCGAGTGGGTGAAGCACATCAAGATTCAGAGCAGCCTAATGACGAAATTCTGGGGCCAGCCGATTTATCTCGGCGCCACGGTGCTGTTGCCCAAAGGTTACGACTCACATCCCTCCGTATTTTATCCGGTGCTCTACGAGCAGGGCCATTTCGGCCTCCGCCCGCCGATGGGATTCACCACCCGCAATGAGGGATCGTCCGAGCTCGCGAAAGCCCGTCTCGCTCAGTACAATCGCGAAACCGGCTACGAATTTTATCGGGCATGGGGCTCCGGCAATTTTCCTCGCATGCTGATCGTCACATTTCAGCATCCCACACCCTATTTTGACGACTCCTACGCCGTGAACTCCGTGAACAACGGCCCTTACGGCGACGCGATCCTGACCGAACTGATCCCCTACCTCGAGACGCACTTCCGCATGATCCGCAAGCCTTACGCGCGCGTGCTTTCGGGCGGCTCGACCGGCGGCTGGGAGTCGCTGGCGCTCGAGCTTTACCATCCGGACTTCTTTGACGGCACCTGGACCTTTTACCCCGATCCTATTAGTTTCGAGCATTATCAGCTTGTGAATATATACAAAGACGATAATTCCTTTTTTGAGCCGGGCCACACCTGGCTGCAGGCCTGGCGTCCGCTGATGCGCACCGCCGAAGGTCAGGTGGAATCGACCATGTCGGAGATGAGCCGGCTCGAAGCGGTGTTGGGCAGCCACGGCCGCTCCGCCCAGCAACTGGAAATCTGGGAGGCTGTCTACGGCCCGGTGGGCGAAGACGGCTACCCCAAGCCGCTCTGGGATAAGATGACGGGCAAGATCGATCACAGCGTGGCGGACTACATGCGCGACCACGGCTACGACCTCACCGCGTACCTCAAACAGAATTGGTCGCGCATCGGGCCGCAACTCGTGGGGAAGATTCACGTCGACGTGGGCGATATGGACAACTTCTATCTCAATCTCGCTGTTTATGATTTGCAGGACTTCCTCAAGACCACGCATGACCCGCATTACGAAGGCAGTTTTGAGTTCGGACGGCCGGATAAGGGACATGGCTGGCAATCCATGACGCAGGAGAACCTGATTCGCATCATGGCTGATCACATCACCAAGAACGCACCCGCAAGGGAGAACACCGCGGCTTGGAAATACAATTGAGCGCAGCGCTCAAATCGGGTGTGTGAAGTACCAACCGGCCAGGAGCACGTCGTAGCCGATCGCTACTGCCACGCTAATCCAGAACGTCTTCCCGAGGAATTTTCCGGTCACCTGCTTGCGCCAGGCTCGATAGCAAACCACGACAAGCAGAATCTCCATCAGGATTGATAAGCCGTGGAGCGGAGTATCCAACGGCGGCGTAGGTTTTCCCGTCAGGGAGCCGAACAGGACACCGAACTCGCCAAAGAAGCCGCCCAACAGGATCGCCAGGATAAATCGTAGCGGCGGCATGACGATTCCCAGCATATAGCTGAAACGGTCTTCGCCAAAGAAGACGAGTAAGGCGATGGCCAGGTAGATCAAGGATTTCAAGATCTCAAAGCTGAAGTAGTGGGGCATGGCGAACGCCCCGGCGACACTCACAATCATGGTAAGAAATGCTATAAGGAAAACCCATTTGTCAGACATAGTCGCACTCCTTCGCGAGTCGATATGGATTTCGTATCCAAGCGGGCGAGCGCCGCTCTCATGGGGTGGGGGCGCGGGCTCACTCCTTGCTCGACTGCTTGGGGCTGACAAGTCCTCATAGGCTTATGCCGGAGCATGGGCTGTGCGTTCGATGGTTCGCCTTCGTGGGTGTGATTAGTATAACACGGGACTGCGGTGCATTAATCGAGCATCATCCGCATGGGTTGCAAGGTTCGAGTGAAGGGATTGAGAACGAGGCCGAGGTTTTCAAGCGTGATGATGGCAAGGAGTGCGTCGTCGCCGGGTTCGCCAAGAATGACGGGAGTGTGGCCATCATTCTCGGGGAGCGCAATGTGGCATTCGGAACCTGGCGCTCGATGGTCGTGCCGTCCGCGAGTGTAAAACGAGCGGAACGTTTGGGCGTGAGCCCGATCGAGAGCCATACATCGTGCGGAAGCAACGTGTAGGTTGCTCCACTATCCACCAAAAACCGCAAGCTAGACTGTTGCCCGGTAGGCCCCGTGACCGTGCCCTCAACAAACACTATCCCCATCGCGATACTTCCTTTCCTCGAGCATTTCAATGGCGCTAGAATAACACGCACATACAGAAAGCACCCGCGCCGCCGGACAGACACGCGCTACATCGCCATCCGTGACTTGCCTGCTGCCACATCGTGAAACGCGAATTCCTTCTCGATGCCTTCGAACGGCTGCCCATCAATTTCAACGTACGGGTAGATGAAATAATTCAGGGGAGGACCGTCCTGTTTGGGTTGGAGCACCAAGTCCCGGCCCACGGAGAACTGCACGCGATTCTCGTCAAGTGACCCGAAGAAGTAGTCGTGTTTGGCGGGATCTTTCCAAGCCTCGGAAATGTCTACCGGAACCCAGCCCGGGCCATTGACGAAGAACTCGGCCCAGCAGTGATAGCCCGGTACGGTGCCTTCTTTGGCGGCAGGCAACGGAAAACCGATTTCGAATCGGGCTGGGATTCCCTCCGCGCGCGCCAGCGAGATGAAAAGCGAATGGAAATCGGTGCAGTTGCCGTGCTTGCTGTCGCACACCCAAAGCGAATCGCCGCGTCCCCAACCCGTTCCGGACTTGTCGTAGCGCACGGTGTGGAAAACGTAGTCGTAGAGCGCATGCGCCTTGGCCACCGTGCCCTCGATGCCGGGCGTGTTGTCGTCTGCCAATTCCTTAAGCTTCCCTTGCACGGGAACCAGGCGATCCGGTTGGAGGAAACGCGCGATGGGCCCAGGGAGTGCGCCGCCGGCACGTCCCTCTTCCCTGAGCAGATTCTCGAAGCCGCCTTGCGAGTACTCCCTGCGTGTTACCTGGTACTCGATCCTGAACTCGGCTGAATCCGAGGAGGGGTGAAGCATTTCAGCGTAGAGGATCTGATTGCCAAACACCGGTTCCCGCGTTTCGCGCAGCGGAATCGTTCCAACCATTCTCTTCAATGTCACGGCTTGGTTCTTGTCTGAAGCAGGGCGGGGCATCCAGATGCGCACCCGCTCGGCGCCGTTGGGAATCGATTTTAGCGACACGTGATACTCGAACAGAAAGGTCCGCGAGGGAGGCGAGGAGGGACTCGGTCGAGACACAACAACGGTCAGCGCCAACAGGACGCACAGGCAAGAAAACACAACAGCACGCTTCGGCTTCATAAAATCCTCCGAGTCAGGAAACTGTGTTGAGATGTCGGGATGGATTGCAATCGGCCCGCGATCGACGGGTCACGCTCAAGTGAAGCCGCTGCCGAATCCGGCGGGTTCCACGGTAGGTTGAGGCATCATTCAGCCCTGAGCCGCGAAGTCAGAGTGCCGCTTCGCTGGCGCATCATTTCCAGTTGTCATCTTAACATGGCAACGGGCTGACCGGCGCGCGTAGAACCTGGCAGTATCGTTCGATTGGCGAGCCAGGACGGAGGGCCGCAAGGGGAAGGGAATCAAACCATGTCATTAACGGGGCGTAAATTCTTGTGAAAGACCGTCAGCACCGGCGCGAGCTTCACTGCCTTACAAGGTATACCCCCTCTGATTCGGCGCAAGTCATTTCTGTGTATTATGAGCTGTAGTATCGTCCTGTGACTTAATGAGCAGGCTTCACCTTTAGCGTTTATCCTTGAACCCTTATCTTTTATCCTTCACCCTGATTCAAATCTCATCCTGGGTTTGAGCCGTACGCTGCTTCTCGAGTTGAAGCTTGAGTTGCTCTTTGAGCTGTTGCTGGGCGTCCTGCTGGTACTTCTGGGCGGCACGCCGCATTTCATCCGACAGCAGCCGCTGCTGATCGCCCAGGTGTTTTTGTGCTTCTCGCAGGGCGAGCTGAGCTTCCGCCATCTGTTTCTTCGCTTCCGCCTGAACGCGTTGCCACTCGCCCGAATCAATCCCGAGACCGGCCGTCTCCTTGCCGTGCTCGAAAAGCTCCGGCTTCTTCAGTTCTACCGGCAATGTCTGCTCGTGATGATCTCGCACGACGGTCAGGCTGAGTTTTCTTGTCTCTTCCCCGGATTTCAGTTCGACAGCCTTGCGCAATTCCCCAACCGTCCCCACTTCTTTTCCGTCCACAGCAACAACGACGTCTCCCGCCTTCAGGCCCGCTTGCGCGGCAGGGCTACCGGCCACCACCTCGCTTAACAGGACGCCCTTGCCCTGCTTGACACCGAAATAGCCTGCAAGCTGGCTCGTCAACTCTTCCCCAGTAACCCCGAGGGTCGGCCTCCCACTGAACATAAAGGCGAAACTGCGGTTGTTGAACTGCTCATTTAAGTTGGGTGCGATGTTAATTTCCGGGATGTGCACTTCCGGAGTCTGAAAGAAGAACTGGGCCTTGCGGCTTTCAAGTTTGGCGCTGAGTGTTCGAGCCTGGCCGCCGCGGATGACCTGCAAGCTGACGGTGCGTCCCGAGGGCGTCTCGCGAATCAAGCGGCGCAACTGGGCCGCGCTTCGCACCCGCTCACCCGCGAACTCGACAATCACATCATCCTTTTGCAGGCCCGCCTTGGCCGCAGCACTGTCCTTATCAACGCCTCGCACCAGGGCGCCATACTCGCCGGGCAGTTGCAATTCCCGAGCCCTTTCCGCAGTCACGTCGTTCACGTGGACACCCAGCCAGGCGTTTTCGCCGAGAGTGCCTGCTTGCGTCAAGAGATTCAGCGTAGTATCAGGCGCCTCCGGCGTGTCCGGCGGCTCTGGCGCCTCGGGCGCCTCCTGACTGCGGCAGATACTCACGCTCAAGAGCAACATCAACGATGACAGCAGCAGCCCCATCGCGAAATTCCGTTTCATGGTATGCCTCCCAGTGCAAACAGTTTCATGCGGGCGAAATTTCACTGTAACCACCCCTCTCCCCTCCTTATCAAGGAGGGGAATCGACTCTAATCGCCCCTCCTCCGTGAGGAGGGGCCGGGGGTGGTGCCCATTGGCCACGACCCCCTACTCACTGCTCTTAGACGCAGTTCGTCTCACTACGTAATCGAAACTACAAGAGATCATCTCGCTCGGCGACGCGAATCGTGCCGCGCACTGTCCGCAGCGCAACCGTCACGCCGCCCAGGCCAAGACGCGTCCGGCGCGTCCTGTCTCCGGGTACGGTACTGGCCTGAAAGGCGTAGTTTCCCTGGATCGACCCGTCAAGTGTGCTGAGTTCCAGATCCGCATTCGGCCGAGGGGGAAGGAGCAGGTCGATGTTGCCATTTACCGTGTCCAGGAGCAAAGGACGCGTACCTGCGGGCAGCGCTTTGAGCGAGACCATGATGCTTCCCGTGAGAGTCCTGGCGGTAACGCGGCCCGTCACGCTCATCTCCACGATGTTTCCGCTCAGCGTGCGCGCGTCCACCGAACCTTCAACGCTGTGTACGGCGATGTTGCCCTCCAGGGTGCGCAGCGTAGCCAGATGGACCTGGCGCGGCACGCGCAACCGGTAATTGACCCGCACAGGCTTGTCCATGTGCGGCGGGTAGACGGTCCTGAATGCCAGGCTCTCAATTCCCAGTTCGGTCACCACGCGCACATCTTCCAGATGATCGTCCGGATCTTTCCCGATTTTTGCTGCCGTGATCTCGACTTCGGCGCGATCCCATCCCTCGACGCTGATCTCGCCCTGAACGTTTTCGACCGACACGCTTCCTCCAGCGGGGAGAGGGTAGCGGCCGTACCAGGCGCGTTCTAGTTGCTGCGAGGCCGCGAGGCTAACAGCGAATGCCATCCCGAAGCAAAGGAAAAGGCAGGTGATTAGAGGTCTTTGAAGCCGCGTGCGGTCAATTCTCGTCACGTTCATTCCCCTTTTCCTTTTGCTTCTGCCGGTGTTCTTGCTGGCGCTCGCGCTCTCGCTGCGCTTTTTCCGCTACGTGTTGCTGCAGGCGATTCCAGGAGGTATCTTCGCGGCTCTTGATTTCCTGAAGGCTACGCGCGTCGATTTTGCGAATCTCAATGTTCCCGGCCACGGTTCGAATTCGCAATACCTCACCGCCGCCGTTCAAGGCTCCATGGCCGCGAATCGTTCGCTCGCTGAAATCCTCTTTGTCGCCCAGAATGCTCAACGGAAAATCGGTAACAATATGATGGCCGGCGGCTGCGTCGATGGCTGCGTCGATCGTCAAAGAGAGATTCATAGGTAGATAGACGTAAACATCCCCCATCGAGCTCTCGAGTTGCGACGCCAGAAAGGTCTTGGTGTTGGCGTCGAACTCCGCCACGATTCTTCCCGCGGAGGTATTGGCCCGGGCGCCGGCGCCCAGCTGCAAGAGGTCAATGCTGCCCCCGGTGGTCTCCGCCACCACCCGCCCGCGCGCTCCGCGAAGCACGATGTTTCCTCCGGCGGTCTGCGCCCGCACGCTGCCTACGGTCGGCCCAACTTGAATCTGTCCGCCCGCCGTCTCCGCCGTGACTTGGCCGCCGGCGCCTGCAATCATAATATCGCCGCCCGCTGTCTCCGCGCGCAGGCCCCCGTCCACTTGCCCCACTTGGATTTCTCCGCCGCTGGTTTCAATGGTCCCATCGCCCCTGACATTTCCGATATGAATATTGCCGCCGGCGGTGCGAACTTCCGCGCGGGCGCCCAGATTCCCCAAACCGATATTCCCGCCGGCGGTTTCCACTCGAATAGGGCCGCTGATGTCTGTGGCGTGGATGTCGCCGCCCGCGGTGGTCAATCGCGCCTCACCTTGCAGGGCGCCGTCGAGGTCGATATCTCCGCCCCGCGTCTCGAGGTCCAGATTGAAATGAGCGGGAAGCTTGATGTCGAATTCCACTCCCATGGAGTTGTCGTGGCGCCTTGAGCCGCCAAACTCCGCGTTCACATAGACCCCGGTGCTTTCAATGGTTCGGGCGCTGAGGTGGAAGGCGTCGAATATCCGGCGCGCCGTCTCCTCGTTTCCTTTGTAAACGCGCACCACCGCGCGGCCTTCGAGCTGATTGCCCGTTCCGGGAGTGATTTCTACCGAGCCCATGTCGGCACGCAGAACCAGTTTTCCACCTTCGCGCGCCGGAGCGGTCCAGGTGTAGGTCTCCGTCCAGACGTTGCCGCGACGTACGGGCTCGCCTCGCTGTTCATTGAGCTGGCCAAGGGCCGGCCAGGGCAGGGCCGCCGCCAGGCAGAAACCTATCGCATATCGCCATAAAGGCCTATTTTTTGTTAGCTTGTAGGATTCCATCGCTTCCCAGCTTTCGCAGAGCACTCACGCACTTCAATCGAACGTAGCTATTCGAATCGCTTGTGGCAAGACGCGCCAAGGCGTTGAGACTCGTCTCATCGCGGCCCTGCCTCTCCATTTGGTTGACCAGCAGGTCGACAGACTGCACCCTGACTCCCAGGTTCCGGTCATGCTCGAGGACATTAATCAGCGTCCGCTGCAAGTCCTCCCCGCCTTGGATAGCTCCAGCCATCTCTAAAGCTGCCAGGCGGTTTCCGGCGTTCGGGTCGTGCTCTATGGTATAAAGCAAGGCGGCCCGGACGTTGGGACTCTTGGTGCTAGCCCGCAAGGCATCCAGTGTGTCGCGGCGAATCCCTGGGTTGTCGTAACTCTTCACGGCGTTGACCAGGAGTTGTTGGATCCGGGGGTCGTCAAGCGAGCCTTCAAGAGTGAAGCGACGCTGCGCGTCCATGGTGATGCGCACGTCGCCGGTCTGTGGATCAGGAGCCACGCGGCTGATGTCGTTGATCCGCATGTTTTCCAGATCGGCTTCGGCAAGGGAAGACGAGGTTACGTTGCTAGGCACAGAAGGAACGACCCGCTCGGCGCGGGGACGCAACGTCCAACCCAGGCCAAAACCGAAAACCACCAGGGTGAGAACGAAAGCCAGGCGGGAGACCACTCGCTGCGGCGGAAGCTGAAGGAAGGCCAACCATTCGCGCATCAGGCCGTGCCATCCCAGCCGCTCCTTCTCGAGGGCGTCAGACAGGGCCTGGCGGCATTCCACCAGAAGTTCGGGGGACACCTCAAGACGTGGCCGCTGAGCCAGAACCTCATGCAGGGCGCGGACTTGTTCGCGCGCAGCCCGGCACGGAGCACAGTTGGCCAGGTGCGCCTCGTAATGCGCTCGTTGCTCAGGCGGAAGATCGCCGTAAAGATCGAGCGTCATGTATTCCTCGAATTCCCGACACTCCATAACCAAATCTCCTAAAAGCAGTGACGAGTGACGAGTGACAAGTGACGAGCAAAACCCATACGAGCCAACACTGCGCTCTGGAACCCGCCAATGCTCTCGAATGGCCTTTCCCGTTCTTCACTCATCGCTTGCCCCAATGCCTTCTGGTTTTGCCGGCTCGTCACTTGTCACTCATCATTCGTCACTAAATAAGGTCTCCAAGATCCGTGCGCAGTTTCTGCGTGGCGCGGAACAGGCAATTCTTTACCGTTTGCTCGCTGGTCTTACAAAGCTCGCCGATGGCGCGAAGCTTCAGGCCCTGGTAATGCTTCAATTCGAAGACCAGGCGTTCGCGAGGGTTAAGGCGCTGAAGCGCAGCCTGGATGCGTCGCCCGATTTCTCTAGAGTGCACGGCACGCTCCGGGTCCGACACAGGCCTTTCCTCCGGCACCGTTTGAAAGTATTCCGGTTGACCGTCTTCGCTTTCCGGCCCCTGCACTTCCTTGCGGGTGTTCTGGCGGCGCAAATAGTCCAGGCAAACATTCATCACCACGCGATAAAGCCAGGTTGAGAATCTCGCCTCCAGCCGGAAGTAACGGATGGAGCGGTAGACCTTCAAAAAGGCCTCCTGATAAAGGTCACGAGCCTCTTCCGGCGAATGCACCACTTGCAAGGCCAGTCGAAGCACGTTTTGATCATACGCCCGCACCAGTGCCTCGAAGGCTTCGGAGTCGCCCTCCTGGGCGCGGCGGATCAGCGTCAGCTCATTCGCCACACTCAGTTTCGCATCTTCTGGTATGTGTTCGGCTAACTCCAAGCAGCCTTCCATCACCGACTTTGCTTGACCTCTCAATCCGTTACGACGATTGGAGAGCAAAAAGGTAAGCGGCCGGAAGCAGAAATCAAGAATCCGAAAACAGAAAAGGGCAGCCGGCTTGCGAACGGTCGCGACCGTTCGATTCGGCGGACAGCCCAGATAATCACATATTGACTGAATTCCACCCCCCGCGGCAAGCCCGGTCCCGGCTTGAAACCCTGCTGGAGGCCTCCGCAACGTGGTTTACAGCCCTTATTTTCGCATCACTCGGGGCCTTGTGCGATTCAAAAGGCAGTTCGTTTTGGATTCGTTCTCAATATGCGTTCCTGTATTATCAATAACATACTGGCTTTGCTCGAATAATCTCCAACATCTTTTGTCGGCGCATCCATGCGCTTGACGCAGGATGGCAGTTGGCCTACTATTGAAACAAACAGGACAGTTTGTCAGCTATGTTCCGGAGTCGAGGGGGTCGGGGGATGACGCCTGCTGCAAGCCGTAAAGACGAATTCAGGGCTTGCGGAGATATGTGACGGTGCCTCGTGGCGCCCACGAGAGGACTTTTCTGGCTCTGCTCCGGTTACTGGCATTTGTGGGGACTGTCGCGTTAGGTCGCAGGGAAGGGAGTCCGTTATGAAACCCCGCGTTTACCGAGCATTTCCTCTGGCACTTCTTCTATTGGTGTATTCCGGAGGGTTTGGTGGAAAAGGCGCGAGCGCGGCCCCACTTCCCCAAGCGGATCAGCCAACCCCGCAGGCCGGACAGACCCAGCCGAGCTCGTCCTCTTCGGGGACAGTCGATTTCATTCCCGGTCCTCTCCGCTCCTTCCTGCGCATGGCTGGCATCAGTCAGAAAGTCCCTCCACAGGAAGTCTTGCCGCTTCTGGCGCGGAATGTGATTACGCACGGTTTTACGTGGCAAGAAGGCGGACGCAGGCCCACTGAGTTTCTGGTGCTGTTGAGGCGCTACGTCGAGCACGCCCGGGAACTCCAGGCGCTGGCAGGCCCGGAAGGGATCATCCGGATTTCTACGTGCGGCCAGGCACAGCCGCTGCTCAATGCGCTTGGCTACCGACTCTCGAGTGCTTGCGGGCCGCGAGTGGCGCTCGAAACCGCTGACCAGAAGAAGGCGTTCATTACTGTCGATTCCGGATTTCCCCTGGCAGAATTGGAACAAACGCTGCAAGGGAGCAAGCCGTTCGAATATCCGTTCCCTAGCACAAAGGCCCCAGTCCTATTCAGCCAGGCGGATTGGACGAAAAACAGCAAGACCAAGAAAGAGGACGTCATCGACGTCCTTTTGCAGGATCCCGAAGCTGCCCGGCTCTACTGGGCGCTGTCACGGATGGATGATGGCACCCGGCGCGCCCTGCTGCGGTCCCCGGGACTCGAGAAGCTTGCGCCAGACGCGGCTATCCTGGATTACTTTGGGAATCACATTTGTATTCGGGCGAATCGGGTGGAGGTCCCAGGCGGAAGCGCGGCTGAACCAGCATGGAAGAGCCTGGTCGGGGCCAGCCCCGATTCACCCGCGGACTTCGTGCTCCGGTTGGTGGCGAGAGACGCGGGTTGGCTGGCAGCTTACTTCGACGCACTGTCGCGCATCAACCCGGCTCAGCAGTCCTACTTCGTTGAGCCGCACCGATTGACTCGATTTTATGCAGCTTTACGTGGGAAGAGGCCTACCCCAGGACCGGCGAAGGGTGCCTTCAGAACGGACCCGGGCCTCATGTTGCTGGTAACTCGGCTCTGGTTTGAGCCGAGCGGACAACCACATATTCCAGGAGGCTTGGGGGTGTGGCAAGGAATGCTGGGACGCAAGACCCATTCCAGAATCGAGGCCGATTGGGCGCAGCGTTCCAGAGAGTGGAAGACACCTGACGATTTCGTCGCCGGCATGTTTGCACTTACGCGGCAAGTCTCGGAAAACTCCCCGCTTAAAGTCTTCCTGACTTTGAATGAGATTGATCGTCGGCGCTCCGCAGGTGAGCGCTTGAGCCCTCACGCGGCAAGTTTGTTGGTGGATGATTTTCCACGCTTCGGGGACCAGTATGCTATCTTCTCCGAGTTTCAGGCTCTGAGCGACGAGTCGATGGGCCGTTTCCTCACCGTAGCGGATGCTATCGACCGCATCCCTGACAACGGTGTGCGAGGCGACACATTAGGCATTTATCAAGCCACCGTCGGACTTTGGGAAATTCTGGCGCGCCAGGGTGAAATCCAAGACCTGAACCAGTCCTGGCAGCGGATTATCAAACCATTCGGAAGCGTCTCGTCATCCGTCCAACTTTTCGACGCCACGGAGAGTTCGTTCGGCGAGCTTCTGCGGGCCGCCACGGGCGAAACGCAACGCTCCCAGGACGCCATTATCACCTTGCTTGCTGGCCCCAGGCAATCCACTCCAGAGGGGGGGCAGGTCAGGCAGCTTCTGGCTGACAACATCCGCGCTGTTCTGGATGCGCAACGGCTCATTACTCTCGACAACTTGTTCGCCCTGGGACACGGCTTGAACCAATCGGGGCGCGGAAAACCAAAGATCGATACGCTGTTGCTCCTGGCTGGAGAGTTGCGGGAATTCGAACTGCCGAAACCGCTCTTCACATCCGGCGAGAGATTGGAATGGGCCAATGGCCTTTACACCACCCCTCACATCAAATTCGAGCTGCAAATGAACCTGGCGCCGCTCCTCGAGTCGCCGGCGAGTGCCGCCGACCTGGCTGCGGCTCGTGGCCAATTGGTGCCCTTCCTGAGGGACACCTTAGTAGGACTCAACTACGCCTATTACGAGCCTCCTGGGGCACAGATGCTACTCACGAACCCACTCTTTGTGCGCGCCCACGATCCCGTCGGAGAAAAAGTCAATGGCGAATACCATTCCTGGCAGAGCCCTGCTCTGATTGGCTTAGGCGATGCGGCAAGCGGGGGAGCGCACCTTTCGGGCTCGCTGGCTGACCTGCCTTATGCTCTGGCGGAAGTGGAGCAGAACTTCATTGTGCCGGAAAACGTACAGGCTCTCATCTGGGAGGATCTGGTGCCATCTCTCTTGGTGGACGCCGTCCTGCCCCGATGGTGGGGGGTGACTCGACCGGAACTGCATTCCGTCAGCCTCTACCAGCGCGCCGGAGAAGAGCTTCTGGAAGCTGCGGCCAAAAATGAGAAGCTGCGCGAAACGGTGATGACGATTCTCACCGATCGCATGCTCCCCGAGAGGGCCGGAGAAGTGGAGGACGCTCTGCACCGCGGAGAGCCGGAGGCTGCGATTTCCAGAGTGACGCCGGCAGAAATCTTTTATTTGGCCGAGGAATACCGGCGACGATCCCCAGGCCAGGACTCGGGACCCGCGGGTCAAGAATTGACTGAACTTAGCGGACAGCATCCCGATGAGGTTAGTTGGGAACGCCTCTCAGCGGATTTTGGCGTGCCGCATCCGGCGCTGGAAGAAACGTATGCGCGCGAACTACTGAGCATGAAGCCCCTTCCCACTTTGATGGGGTACTCGAGCCGCCTGCTGGGTGAGTGTTGGGATTCCAACAACCTTTACTGGGCGCGCCTGGCGGACGAGAACGGTTACGCTCCGGAAATGCTTCACATTCTGGTGCCCGAGTTGACCCACCGCATGATCGAGAAAATTTCCGCCACCGACTTGGAGGATTGGCCGGCACTGCTTCGGGCGTTGCGGGAAACGGGTGAGGAGTTTCGACAGGGAAAAATCCGCACATTGGCTAAAAGTGAACCCGGGCCAGGTGCTTGACCAATCTATGTGTAGGGGATAGGTGGTCCACTCCTAGAATGCCTGTCATTCGGAGCGAAGCGAGGATGCTTTCCCTGATCTGTCATTCGGGATTCGTCCGACGGAGAGTTGGACTCTCGCTCTGCTCGAACCGGCAAGTTAGCTCTAAGCGTGGGGGTCAAAGGGTGACTATGTCAAAATCGCGCGTCTTAGTTCCGATGCTTTTGCTGGCTACTTTCTCCGGCAGCGCGGCTCTGGTGAAAGCGCAGGAGGAGAGTGGTCCGGACGTGACGGTCTTTAAGGTCACAGTTAATATGGTGCAATTGGACGTGGCTGTGACGGACAAGAAAGGTGATTACGTCACCCGCCTCACTCCCTGGGACTTTGAGGTCTATGAGGATGGAATCGCTCAGAAAATTGCGACCTTCGGCGAAGAGAACGAAACACCGCGAAAACTGGAGGATTACAAGCCGGGTGAGGGCAAGCCCGCGTTGGCGGTATCTTCGGCTCCCAAGGGCCGCGGGCATCGAAACAAAGATGGAGGATTCGAGGAGGCGACACCGGGCCAGGTGGCCTCGCTTGTGGCCGGTGCCAGTGTCTTCATTCTGTTCGACACCAGCAATTACATGTATCGGGGCTTTGTTTTTGCGCAAGATGCCATTGCGGAATTCGTGCGGTCGCTGCAAGATCCCGCACGTGTGGCGTTTTATTCC
>Ga0181535_10004925_pt1 | contig 14538 bp, 14 predicted proteins | sample PEATcosm2014_Bin_44_FD_119774 | JGI IMG/M metagenome (GOLD analysis project Ga0181535, IMG submission 119774) | Peatland microbial communities from MTU Mesocosm Facility, Houghton, MI, USA - PEATcosm2014_Bin17_30_metaG | ecosystem: Environmental > Terrestrial > Soil > Wetlands > Peat | place...
GAAATAGCCGATGCCGGCGTTGTTCACCAGGACATCGATGGTGCCGAACCGGGCCACGGCCGCCGCCACCGCGGCCTTGATCTGGCCGGGGTCGGTCACGTCCAGGGACAGCGCCAGAGCGAGGTCAGGATGGGCGGCGGCCAGGTAAATACCGTGACCGGCGAATTTGTATTTGAGGTCAAGGAAGGTTATATGATAGAGGACGGGAAAGTGGCCGATCCGGTGAGAGGCGCGACATTGATGGGAACCGGAGTGGAAGTACTCAATTCCATTGACGCGGTGTGCTCCGACCTTGGATTTGACGCCGGGACGTGCGGCAAAGACGGTCAGGGAGTGCCCGTGGGAGACGCCCAGCCGACATTAAGGATACCCAGGATACTGGTGGGAAGCAAATAACCTGCTATTATATTTCAGTTTGGAGGCAAAAATGAAAAAATTATTTGTCCTGGCAACAGCCGTTCTGATGCCCGTGTTCATGTTTGCGGCTCCTGAAACAGTGACTTCAACGGCCAAAGTCGGCATGGCCGAAGCCGTCACAACTTCAGCGTCGGCAATTGTTGCGCCCGCGGCAACGATCGCGCCTACGGCCACGACTGTTTCAACAATGCCCGCTTCCGCAGTGCAGGCTTCATCCACCGCAAAGGCCGCGGATGCCGCATCCGACACAACGGCCGCCAATAATAGCATAGAGGGGCTTGCACCGCCGGCGGTCGAGACCGGCGCATATGAAGAACCAAACGAACCAGAGCCCGTGGCCGATGAAACGGCGCAGGAAAAAAACATACATAAAGAGAACAGGAAAGCCAAGCACTTTACCATTGAACAGACCCTGTTCACGCCTTCGTCGATAGGGACCAAATTCGGATATTTTATAAATGAGAACTGGAAGGTTGCGGCGGAATTTTCCACCATAGCTTCCCTGATCGCAAATTCCACAAAGGAAAGGAACGATACCTACGCGGTGAACGTGTGCTTTTCGCCGGCGGACGAAGACTGGTCGCCTTTTTACGGAGTGGGTTTTACAAGGCTCGACATGGTGATGAACGCCACCAATGCTTCCAACAATGACAGCCTCCACGTAAAGCGCAATATAGTGGGCGGATACGTAACGGCGGGCATGAACTGGATAACCGACTCTATATTTATTTTTTCCGTCGAATTCGACCTGCTTGGCGGGTATTTGCGGGAAAATGACATTGACATTACCAACCCGGTCAATACGTCCAACACGAACCAGCCCAATATCTGGGCTAATTTCGGGTTTACGGCGGGAATATGTTTTTAAGGCGCAAAGAAGCGCGATCATAAGGGCCGTTCAATTAAGCAAGCGCACAAACTACGGAGGACATGATGAGAAAGTATACCAGGTTTTTCGCGTCCATTTTGTTGATATGCGCCGCGTTTTTTTTAATTGCGGCCGACGGGCAGCAAGCAGCGGCCGGGGATACCAAACAGGCGCCGCCGCAGGCCGCCGTAGACGATTCTCCGCTTTATTATCCGGCCCATGTTGGCGACACCCTTTATTTGAACGCCTGGAAGAAGGCCGCGCCTGAAAAGGAAGTTTTTGTAAAGGCGGAAGTGATAAGGACCGAGAAAAAATCCGACGGCGAGTTTTATTATTTTTACGGGCCGCAGGTCGACGTGCACTATCTCATCGGAGTGGACAAGGACGGCATCACCATGCGCGTCATTAAATATCCTTTTCCCCTGTTCGACCTTTCAGTCGAGGTGACCCTTAAACCCAAGATGCAGATAATCAGGTTCCCGTTAAAAGTCGGGGAAAAGTGGCATTATGAGGGAAAGGCCGAGGCAATAATTCTTTTAATACCGTTCACCAGGGAAATAAAGGCGGACTTCGAGGTGGTGGAGCGGGTCACCATGAAAACACCGGCGGGAGACATCGACACGTACCATATAAAAGTCCTTCTCAACGACGGGGATGGAAAAGGCGTGAAGGACGAGAATTACTGGTACGGCAGGGATATCGGATACAGCGTGGCCGATACCAGCGGGCACAAGGCCGAGCTTGCCGGATACAGGATATACGACGAGAAGACCGGGACGTGGAAAGAAAAGCTCCCGGAAGGCATTGATAAATATAAATGAGCGGGGTTAAACCATGAAAAAAAGATACCTGGCGCTGGTCATCGCCGCAAGCGCGCTGCTTTTTACCGGATGTTCGATTAAAAGGATCGTGATCAATTCTACGGCCCTGTTCATGGACGACGTCGTGGATGAGTTCATGGCAGAACCCGACGCCGCTTTTGCGGAAGAGGCCGGGCCGGCGAATTTAAAACTGCTGGACGGGCTCATTAAAGGCTCCAACTACGAGAATGACGAACTCCTAATAAAAGGGTGCAAGCTTTACGGAATGTACGCCCTGGCGTTCTTTGAGGACGCCACTACGGACAAGAAACAGGACAGGGAAAACCTCGCGCGCGCGGCGGCGTTCTACAAAAGGGCGGCGGGCTACGGAATGGTGGTCCTAAAAAGGAACAATGATTTTAAGTCCGTGGCCGACGCGCCTTATGATGATTTTGTGAAGGTAATGCCGGCTTTCAATAAAAGCGACACTGAGGCGCTTTTCTGGACGGCCTTCGCGTGGGGCAGCTATATCAACCTCAACAGGAATTCCGCGTCCGATGTGGCGGATCTGCCCAAGGTAAAAGCCATGATCGACAGGGTCGTGGAGATCGATCCGGATTATTTTTACGGGGTGCCGAATTTGTTCCTCATAGTGTATTATTCCATGCCCGGCATGTTCGGCGGCGACGCGTCAAAGGCAAAAGCCGCCTATGACGCCTCCGAGAAGGTATCAGGCGGAAAATTCATAATGAACGATTTTTACATGGCAAAATTTTACGCCGTTCAGACACAGGACAAGGCGCTTTTTGAAAAGTTGCTCGGCAATATAGATTCCGCCGCACCGGACATAATACCGGAGGAACTCTTTACGTCCGTGGCCAGGAAAAAAGCCGCGGTCCTTCGGGCTAAAGAGGAAGACCTGTTTTAAGGATATTAACCGCAATAAAACTCCAGGAGGTTTTTGAATGAAAAGGGTATTTATGGCAATGCTGATATGCGCGGCTTTTGTATCTTATTCTCTTGCCGCGGCAAAGTACGAGATAAAATTCGCGACGGTCGCGCCCGACGGCTCGACCTGGATGAATGAAATGCAGAGCCTGAACGACGAGATAATGGAAAAGACGAACGGCGAGGTAAAGTTCAAGTTCTACCCGGGCGGAATAATGGGAGACGAAAAGGATGTCCTGAGGAAAATGAAGGTAAACCAGGTGCAGGCCGCGGGATTCACCTCGCAGGGGCTCGGGGAAATCGTCCCGGAAATAAGGCTTTTGAACCTGCCGCTGCTGTTCAAATCATACAGGGATATCGACACCGTAATGGAAAAGATGAGCCCGGACCTTGAGGCCATGTTCGCCAAAAAAGGTTATGTGGTCCTTGGCTGGCCCGAAGTAGGCTTTGTGTACGTCTTCACAAAAAACAGGGTGGAGGCGATCTCCGACCTGCAGAAGACAAAAATGTGGATATGGGGGGACGACACGCTCGTTTCCACACTTTTTAAGAACCTGAAAATAGTGCCGATCCCGCTCTCGCTCACGGACGTCATGCAGTCTTTGCAGACAGGCATGATCGAGGGGGTTTACTGCTCGCCGCTTTCGTGCATAGCAATGCAGTGGAACACCAAGGTCAAATGCATGCTGGATATTAAAATAGCCAATGTCCCCGGCGGCGTGCTTATAAACAAGAAAAGCTGGGACGCGATACCGGAAAATTACCGGGCCATAGTGAAGGCGGCGTGCTCCAAATATTTTGAAAAGCTTACGCAGCTGTCAAGGAAAGAGAACGACGACGCCCTGAATGTCCTGAAGAAACAGGGGGTTGTCTTCACCGAGATCAAGGATCCGGCGGACCTGAAGGAGTTCGACGCCGTCAGCCTCAAGACCAGCACCGACCTTATAGGAAAATATTACGACAAACCCATGCTTGACCGCATGCTGAAAATATTGAGCGATGCCGCAAAGGTAAAAAAATAATTGAAATTCCTCCGCAGGCTCAACTACGGCCTTTACCGGGCGCAAAAGGTTGTGGTAGTGGTGTTTTTCCTGGCTCTGCTGTCCCTGTCGGCGCTCCAGGTGATACTGCGGATATTGTTCCATTCGGGGATACCAAACGCGGAAATGCTCATGCAGTACCTGGTAATGTGGGTGGCGTTCCTCGGCGCGTCGCTTGCGGCTTACAAGGGCAGGCACATAAGCCTCGACGTCGTTTCGCGCTCGTTGAGAAAACTCAATAAGAACCTTATAAAGACGATCGTCGGTTTTGTCTCGACGGTCATCCTTATATTCCTTTTCAAGGCCTCCATAGAGTTCGTCCTGAATGAAATGTCGGACAGCCAGGCCATTTTTTTCATACCCGTATGGCTGCTGGAGACGATAATCCCGGTCATGTTCCTTCTCATGCTGCTGGTGTACCTGCAGAATTTCATATCGGGCGCGGCGGCCATGATAAAAGAGGGGAAAAAGAGATGATATCCGTAATTATCGGGGTGGTCCTTATAGCGCTGGCCCTGGCGGGAACCCCGCTTTTTATAGTGTTCGGCGGGCTCGCCATAATCCTTTTTGCCATCGCCGGCATAGACACTTCGACCGTCGTGATAGAAATAAGCAGGATGGGCACCAATTCCGTGCTCATCGCGATACCGCTTTTTACCTTTGCCGGATACATGCTGGCGGAGTCGGGAATGCCGTCCAGGCTTATAGCGCTGTCAAGGGCCCTTGTCGGATGGTTCAAGGGAGGCACCGCGATAGTTACGCTCATCGCCTGCGCTTTTTTTACGTCGTTTACCGGCGTCTCCGGCGTCACCATTATCGCCCTGGGAGGGCTTCTTCTTCCAATGCTTATAAAGGACAAGTACACTGAAAAATTTTCGCTGGGGCTGCTGACCACATCGGGCAGCATCGGCCTGCTTTTTCCCCCGAGCCTGTTGCTTATCCTTTACGGTGTGCTCGCCAAGGTATCAATATCCAAATTATTCATCGCGGGCATAATCCCGGGCATGATACTAATCCTGCTATTTTCCATATTCTGCATAAAAGAGGGGATGGTAACATCCGAGATAGAACCGTTCTCCTTCAAAAAATTATTCAGCGCCCTTAAAGGGGTCATATGGGAGCTGCCGCTGCCTTTCGTGATACTGGGCGGGATTTACAGCGGGACCTTCACGACATCCGAAGCGGCCATAATAACCGCCGTATACGCTTTTATAGCGGAAGTATTCATTTATAAGGACCTCAATATAAGGCATGACGTTCCCAGGATAATCAGGTCTTCAATGGTCGTGGTCGGGGGCATTTTTGTCATCCTGGGTTCGGCCATGGGACTGGCAAATTATCTCGTGGACGGACAGGTACCCATGAAAATATTGGACTGGATGAAACAGTACATAAAAGAAAAATGGCTGTTCCTCCTGATGCTCAACATATTCCTGATAATAGTCGGGGCTGTGCTGGACGTATTTTCGGCGCTTATCGTGGTGCTTCCCCTTATGGTCCCAATAGCCAGGGATTTCGGTATAGACCCGGTGCACATGGCCATAATATTTTTGACGAACCTTGAAATTGGTTACAACGCGCCGCCGGCGGGCATAAACCTTTTTATAGCGAGCTTTCGGTTCCGAAAGCCCGTGATGTCCCTGGCAAGATCGACGCTGCCTTTCCTTGCAATAATGTTCGCGGTACTCATGCTTATAACTTACGTGCCCGACCTGAGCCTTTTTCTCATAAAAATACTGAAGATCGAGTGACGGTAACGGAGGGTGCTATGATCTTTGTGATCATGGGCGTTTTGGGCTCCGGAAAGACGACCGTGGGAAAACTGCTGGCGAAAAGGCTGGCGATCCCTTTTTACGACGCAGACGATTACCTGACCCATTCAAACAGGAAAAAACTCGCAAAAGGCGTCCCCCTGACTGAAAAAGAATGGAAGGACCTCATGTTCGCCATGCGCACAATAATCGACAGGGAACTTGCGCGCGGCGGCGACGCGGTTCTTGCGTGCTCGGCCCTTAGGGAAAGGTACAGAAAAATGCTGCTCCATCAGCCGGATAAAATGACGCTCGTATACCTCAAAGGCACCAGGGAACTCATCGAAAAAAAATTAAAAAAGAACAAGAACCGCCATAACGCGTCGCCGGAAATATTGAAGAGCCAGTTTGACATGCTTGAAGAACCGAAAAACGCCCTGGTTTTTGACATTGCCCTTCCTAGGGAAAAGATAGCCGGGGAATTGGAAAGGAAGTTCCGGAATGCGCCCCCAAAATAACGGTTTCCGCAGGTCTCTTGAGATAAAGGGTCCGTGGCATATATGCTTCGGCCGGGAAAAACAAAAACGCCCCGTCATTGTCCCCGCAAGCTGGAACGAGGCATTCCCGGACAAAAGGGATTTTTTGGGGCCGGCCGTTTACACGGTAAAATTCAGGGTGCCGGCGGCCTGGGACGGATCCGGGATTTTTATAAGGTTCGGCTCGGTTAATTACATTGCCCGTGTAAGGGTAAATGGCGTTAATATATGTTCCCATGAAGGCGGTAGCCTGCCATTTGAGGCGGCAATCCCGGAGGGCATCCTTCGCCCCGTAAATACCCTCGAAGTTACGGTGGACGGCAACCTCGCGCCGGACCGGGTCCCGCCGGGCAACGTCCCTTACAATGAAAAGGATGCTTTTGCCAACACACAATATCCGGCCACTTCCTTTGATTTCTTCCCGTATTGCGGCATACACCGCAGGGTATTTTTATGCTCGCGTCCCGACAGGGCAATAGACGATATTGCCGTAAAGACGTCGATTGCGGGAAGGGACGGGATAGTGAATGTGAATATCCAGACATCATTTTCGGGCGGCGCCACCGTCTCTTTTACGCTTGAGGGGTTCGGAGCGGCCATCAATGTTTCGGTTCCGGTAAAGCATTGCAGGGCAACGGCATCGATAAGGGTAAAGAGGGCAAAATTCTGGTCGCCGGGAAAGCCATGGTTATACAGCCTGACCGCAAAATTGGACAGTTACGGCAGGCCCGTTGACGAATATAGGCTTCCGGTGGGAATAAGGACCGTGGCAATTAAAGGCAGCCGTCTGCTCATAAACAACAGGCGTGTATTTTTGAAAGGCTTCGGCAGGCATGAGGATTATCCCGGAACAGGCAGGGGGTTTTCCCCCTCGTGGAACAGAATAGACTTTAAGCTCCTGAAATGGACCGGCGCAAATTCTTTCCGGACGAGCCATTATCCCTATGACGAAGAGCAGATGGAAATGGCGGACCGTGAAGGCATCATGGTGATCGACGAAACTCCGGCGGTGGGGATGTTTTTTGACGCTCCAGGACTTAAAAAAAGGGAAGAGTTGTGCAGGCGGTATGTCAGGGAACTCATAGCGCGCGACAAGAACAACCCTTCGGTCATCATGTGGAGCCTTGCCAACGAGCCGCATTCAAAGAGGCCGGGGGCCGAAATGTTCTTTAAGTCGCTCGGGCAGCTTGCGCGCTCGCTTGATGACACAAGGCCGGTGACGATCGCCAGTTATCTCGGCGCCGGCGAAGGGGCTTTCAGACACCTTGACGTTGTCTGCGTCAACCGTTACCTGGGATGGTATTCGGAACCCGGCAGGCTTGACCTTGCGCTTACCAGACTTTCAAAGGACCTTGACGCCATATATAAAAAATTCAAAAGGCCGGTGATACTGACCGAGTTCGGCGCGGACGCCCTGCCCGGGCGCCGCTCCTCAAATCCCGAAATGTTCACGGAAGATTACCAGGCTGCGATGATAAAGGGATATCTTGAAATCGCCGCGAAAAAAGATTTTGTCGCGGGCGCCCATGTGTGGAACCTCTGCGATTTTAAGACCGGTCAGGGTATACACCGGCCCGGCGGAATTAACTGGAAGGGTGTTTTTACCCGGGAAAGGGAGCCCAAGCTGGCGGCCCGTCTTTTGCGCCGTTGTTGGCGCGTTAAAACTCCGGCCCCAAAATAATCCTATTATAATTTGACCTTATGCAGGTTTGTGATATCCTGTTAAAAACCATTAAAGGAGAAGTTAAATGCAATACAGGCCATTTGGAAAAGACGGTTGGAAAATATCAGTGCTTGGCTTTGGCGCAATGAGGCTGCCAATGACCCCGGATTATAAGGATGTTGACGAGAAAGAGGCCATAAGGATAATGAGGTATGGCATCGATAAGGGCATAAATTATGTCGACACCGCTTATTTTTATCATAACGGCCTGAGCGAGGTCATAGTCGGAAAGACCCTGAAAGACGGTTACAGGAACAAGGTAAGGCTGGCTACCAAATCGCCGGTCGGGCTTATAAAGGAAGCCGGGGACTTTGACAAATTCCTGGAGCTGCAGCTTAAAAGGCTCGACGTCGACCACATTGATTATTACCTTTTTCACGGCATAGGCGACGGCGGGCTTGCCACGATGAAACAGTTCGACCTTTTCAATAAGATGGAGGCCGCAAAAAAGGCGGGCAAGGTCGGGCACATAGGTTTTTCTTTCCATGACAAGGCCGACGCGTTCATACGCGTGGTGGACGGCTATGACAAATGGGAATTCTGCCAGATACAATACAATTACATGGACACGGACAACCAGGCCGGGACGGCCGGGCTGAAATACGCGGCTTCAAAGGGCATACCCGTGATAGTAATGGAGCCGCTGCTCGGTGGCAAGCTCGCCAGGCCGCCAAAAAACATAGAGGCGATCTTTAACGACAACATAATCAGGCGGAAGCCCGCGGATTGGGCTCTGCAGTGGGTATGGAACCATCCGGAAGTTTCCGTCATTTTGAGCGGTATGTCGAATTTTGAGCAGGTCGAGGAAAACCTCGTCTCGGCGCACAAGTCAAAAGCCGGGCTTTTCAGCGGCGGGGATTTTTCGCTCATAGCAAAGGTAAGAAAAGAATTTGAAAAACGCACGGTCATCCCCTGCACAAAATGCGAATATTGCATGCCCTGCCCGCAGGGTGTGGCCATACCCAGGAACTTTGAGCTTTACAACGACGGCGCCATATACAACGACCCGGGAGCCGCCAGGTATAATTACAAGGTATGGATGAAGCCGGAGGACAGGGCGTCTGCGTGCACCGCGTGCAAAGAGTGCGAGGCAAAATGCCCGCAGAAGATAGAGATATCCTCGTGGATGCCGAAAGTGGACGACGTCATAGGAAAGGGAATGGATTATCCGGACTGAAAAGCCTAAAACTGGAGGGGTAAATGCCAAATAAACTCTGGAAGAGCCTTATGTACGCGCTTCACGGCATAAGGTACGGATTTGTCACCAGGAAAAACATCACGCTTTTCCTTTTTTTTGCGGTCATTGTGGCAGGCCTCCTCATATGGCTGGGCACATCCACGATCAGGTTCGCCATAATAATGACAGCCTGGATACTCATAATCATAATGGAAATAACCAACACAGCCATTGAAAAGATCATAGACACCCTCCACCCGGAATACAGCAAAGGCATAGGCCACGCCAAGGACATGATGTCCGGCGCGGTTTTCCTGGCCATTGTAATGGCTTTTTGTGTCACTCTGCTCATGGTCTGGGACCCTCTGTCCGCTAAAATAGCGGCAATGGCAAGGTAGGGATGGAAAAACCCCAAGCGATCATTTTATGCGATAGCCGTGATAACATTGACAGGGTCTTCGACCCCGGCAGGCTTGAAAGGCTGAAAAAACTCGCCCGCATCCACAACACCATCATTGACTCAGGTAATTTCGGCGCTTCATCCGGCGCCGTATCCTCGGCGGAATATATCTTCTCCACCTGGGGCATGCCGTCTTTAAGCCCCGGACAAATAAGATCCATGAAAAAATTGAAGGCCATATTCTATGCGGCGGGCTCGGTAAAATATTTCGCCGGACCTTACCTTAAGCGCGGGATAAGGGTCGTAAGCGCGTGGGGGATAAACGCCGTACCCACGGCGGCATTCGCCTTTTCACAGATAGTCCTGGCATGCAAGGATTACTTCAGGAGCTCGCGGGAATACAGGACAAAAAAGGATATAGTCTGGAAGGTCGAAAAACGCGGAATATACGGCTGTAAAGTCGGCATCCTGGGCGCGGGCAAGGTCGGCCGCAGGGTGATCGGGATGTTAAAACCTTTCGGGTGTGAAATATACGTTTACGACCCGTACCTGTCCGCAAAAGAGGCGAAAAAACTCGGCGCGGACAAAGCCGGCATTGAAAAAATATTCAAGGAATGTCTTGTTGTATCAAACCACATGCCAGACATAAAAGAAACAAAAGGAATACTCGGTGCAAAATTATTTAATTCAATGGCGGATAAGGCGGTGTTCATTAACTCAGGCAGGGGAGCGCAGGTAATGGAAAGCGGCCTTATAAAGGTATTTTCAAGGCGCAAGGACCTGACGGCCCTGCTTGACGTGACGTTCCCGGAGCCGCCTGATAAATCCTCAATTTTATTTAAACTTTCCAACGTTATATTGAGCCCGCATATAGCCGGCGCATACGGAAAAGAACAGGTTTTGCTGGCGGACTGTGTCATAGATGAGTTTGAGGCGATGTTAAAAGGCAGGCCGTTGAAGCATGAAGTTAAATTGTCCGTGTTGAAAAACCTGGGTTAAGATTTGTCCCTGCAGGGGAGGCCCGCCAAATGGCAGGCAGTGCTTTTTTAGCCAATCGAGCAGTTTGTCGGCGGTGCAGGATGACACGGTAAAAGTAGTGATGAAGCTTCACGCAGCTTAATTTACACATAAATGTATCATATAACGATTGGCAAAAAAATCCCTGCCTGCCATCTTTTTGCAGGCGGAACGTTGTCCCTGCAGGGGAGGCCCGTCAAATGACAGGAAGTGCTTTTTTAGCCAATCGAGCAGTTTGTCGGCGGTGCAGGATGACACGGTAAAAGTAGTGATGAAGCTTCATGCAGCTTAATTTACACATAAATGTATCATATAACGATTGGCAAAAAAATCCCTGCCTGCCATCTTTTTGCAGGCGGAACGTTAAATAGGAGGCGCTTTTGATTTATTTCTTCGGCGACAACCACTTTGGGGCAAGGCCGGGTTATAACCTATATGAGAAGATAAAGGGTGATTTTGACATAAAGTTTTTCGAAGACGACATATCCATCCTGTCCAAACCCGGCATCCTGAATGACTGCGGCCTGCTTATGATAAATTTGATATGCGGGCTGGGAAAGTTGCCGCAACCGGACATGGCAACGGAGACCGAAGTTAAAAGATACTGCATGTCCGGCAAACCGTTATTATTGATTCATGCAGGAAGCGCTGCGTTTTCCGGCTGGAGTTGGTGGCGCAAACTCACGGGCTTGAGGTGGGTCAGGGAAAACGACCCTGATGGCATGGAACCGTCGGTGCATCCCGTGAAAGATTACGCAGTCAGGAGGACAGGATCAAAACATCCGCTTACGAAGGAATTAAAGGGTTTTGAACTAAAGGATGACGAGATATACACAAAGCTGGCGCAAACAACGGAAGTTGACGCCTTGCTTGAGACAAATATATCGGAAGGAACTTTTCCAATGGCGTTTGTCTCAAAGAACGAATGGGGCGGCGAGGTTATTGGCTTTCTGCCGGGGCATAAACCGGCATCTTTTGAAAATAGTGATATGACAGGGGATATAAGCGCCATTATAAAATACCTTTTAAAATAATATATTTAATCTGAAGAATGTTATATAATATCAGCATTAATTAAAAATAACCACAGGAGATATTTGATTATGCGCGGATTATGGCTGAAAATCCTTGAAATGATAAAGAGTTCGCCCATCGGCGGCAGGGGGCTGACAAAAGTATTCCCCTTTAATTACCTCTATGATTACTATGTTGTCATGACCGGTATAAATAAGATAGCCATAGAGGGCGGAGTTCTTTACTGCGACCCCAGGAGCGCGGCTTTTGTGATAAAAGACGGCGGATACGACCCGCTCGAGACGCCGCTTGTTAAAAAATGGGTAAAGCCCGGCGACACCATTATTGACGCCGGGGCAAACATAGGATATTACTCGGTGCTGACATCCAGGCTTGCCGGGCCGTCGGGAAAGGTTTTTTCCTTCGAACCTTCAAGGGTAAACATGAAGTTCCTGAGGAAAAACATACGGGCCAATTCCGCGGCCAATGTAACGGCCGAGAGCGCGGCGGTCGCCTCCAAAGACGGCGAGCTCAAGCTTTATATTTCGCCTGTTAATTTCGGTGACCACAGGATTTATGATTATGAAGGGGCGGACAGGAGAAGGTCCGAGACGGTAAGGGTCGTAAATCTTGACAACTATATGAAGGACAAGGGGCCGGTTAATTTCGTGAAGATGGACATCCAGGGGGCCGAGGCCGACGCGATAAAAGGGATGGACGGGATAATAACGAAAAACAGGGACATCAAGCTGATGATAGAATACTGGCCGACGGGGTTCAAAAATTTCGGCTCCGATCCGGTAAAATTCCTGGAATATTTCAAGGGTCGGGGGTTCAAATTTTATGACATCATAAAATGCTGCAAAACCGGGAAATGGGTGGAAAACCCCATTGCGGACTATGTAAGGGATTACACGCCGGAAAACGACGGCGCGACAAATATAATTTTCACAAGGAACGAACCGGACTGGATGTGACGTTTTTGTTTGCGAACGCGCCTCTTTGCGTACCCTGTAGGGGCGGACTTATATGTCCGCCCGGCATTAACCAGGATATGGCGGGCGGTTCTTTTTCTCGGCCGCCGTCAGGCTCTGGTCGGTGCAGGATGACACGGGAAAAGTGGCGATGAAGCTTCACAAAGCTTAATTGACGCATAAATGTGCCGGGACGGCCAGTCCTCCAAAAAGTCCCGCCCGCCATATTTGCGGTGTTCTTGTAGGGGCCGCCATATGCTTGCCTGCTGAAGCTTCAGCGAAAGCAGGTGGCCTCCCGAAACGGGTTGCTGTTGTTAAAGCAGGTAATTAATATATGTAAAAAGGGGTAATGGGGTTTTGATGAAAAAAATGTTTTATTTTCTCGTTTTTGTTGTTTTTTTAGCCGCTTATTGCCCTGCTTCGGATTTATCATTTAACGGCGGCGTGGATGCATTCTCTTGGGATGAAACGTGGCTCACCCCTGTTACAGTAGCGGGCGAACACCATGATTATTTTCGTTTTGAACTAAACCCGGAAATGTATTTTTATATCGGCGTGGCTTATGGTGATGTGGAATTAAGATTTATACCCATTGTGTTTGAAAGTGCTGAATTTCAACATTTTCTTGGAAGCGACAGTGCAACATCTTATATACAACCAGACGATTTTGGAATGTGTTCAAATAATAGTGCTAAATTTTATGCGATTTATAAGAATAGTAATATTGAAAATGAAGGATTTAAATTTGAGGAATTGATTTTTGGTGATAAAAGGAATATATGGTCAAACGCGGAATATTTTACGTCAGTAGACCCGCTAAATTATCAAAAAGATTTTTACAGATTGGATGATTATAGAAATGGCACCTTTGGCATTGATGCGACCGCTTCGCTTTTCAACAGGGATATTTATGCAGAAATAGCGGCTGTACAAAATGAAAATGAAGACTTGCTAATATTAAGGTTAAATAAGGATATTGATAGATTTAATGTGGCGCTTTATGGGGGTGTTGCGGGAAAATATATCACAGGCACTGCGCAGACAGAGCAGGAATCAAGGCAGTTATTAGGCCTGAATTTATCGTATTCTCCATATAATAATTCAAAAATATTTGTTGAGACGGCAACAGGCCAAATATATGGCTGGCCTTTTAATGTGACAACTATAGCAGGCACTTCGTTTTCGGCACCTGACAGTATTTCGATAACGGCAGAAGTAGGTTATATATCCGGAAGCTTCGGGGCATTCTCTGAAATTTCCATTAATGCTCCATTTGGCTGGAATGGATGGTTGTTCCGCACAAATGCGCTTTACAGACCGCAAATTTACGACAATCTTGAAACATTGTTTACTATAAGAAATATTGGATCGGATATGTTTCAGTACGAATTTAGGTATGGTTATGAAAGTGACGGAGTGCACAGAGTTGATGTTGACCTTCATTTTATGTGGGGAGTTCAATATTCTGTGGACAAGAAAGAACTGAATTTTAAACCGCAAAGAATACAATGATGTAAATAATTGAGCGGCAGCAAGCAGCCACTCAAAGTTTTTAATAAATAATAATTTTAATGATTGGGAAGGGAGCTTGTTGTTGTGGAAGTCAAAGGTGAAAAGTCGCAATTAGCAAGTTTCCTAATGCACGAAATTCAGAAAAAATTCACCCCCAATATTGTTGCGCTATTTTGGATTAAAAAGGATAAGACTATAGGCGCTTACGAAGGAACGGGTTTTTTGATTAAAATTGTTAATGATTATTTTTGTATAACCGCAAAACACGTTATTGATGAGATATTAAAAAAAGGGGATCTGTACATACTGACAGATATATTTATTAATAGGGAAGGCGTTGCTGTTGATGAGGGATTAGATA
>Ga0181535_10004926_pt1 | contig 14537 bp, 16 predicted proteins | sample PEATcosm2014_Bin_44_FD_119774 | JGI IMG/M metagenome (GOLD analysis project Ga0181535, IMG submission 119774) | Peatland microbial communities from MTU Mesocosm Facility, Houghton, MI, USA - PEATcosm2014_Bin17_30_metaG | ecosystem: Environmental > Terrestrial > Soil > Wetlands > Peat | place...
GCAGGGTACCAAACAGCCTTGTGAAAGTCTCCACCGGTCGCCCTCCCGTGTTCTCGTCTTGACAACAAGATCATCGGACCGACGACCGGTGGGGTCAAATTTCAAATATCTTTGGCTAGAACTTATCCATAAATTGAGAAAGGAATGTAGCGCCGTATCTCCAGACCGGCTGTACTGGCGGCGTCCACGCCGCCAGACATCGCCCGTGGGTGTGGAGACCCACAGAACAGCAAAACCGTACAGATTGGTGGCCGCCTGCCCGGAAAGTGCGTCTCTCCCCACCATCCCATCACTGACGCCCAAGCCTCCCATCGTTTACCCTCAAAAGAGTTCCCTAGCCCATGACGACAGCCGCCGCTCAAGCCCGCTATCCGCTGACCCAGGGCGTGAACCCATGGCTGGTCACCGTCTCCGTCATGCTGCCCACCTTTATGGAGGTGCTCGACACCGCCATCGCTTCAGTGGCCCTGCCCTACATCGCCGGAAGCCTTTCTGCTTCCAACTCCGAAGCCACCTGGGTGCTCACCAGCTATCTGGTCGCCAATGCCGTCATCCTCCCCGCCTCCAACTGGTTCGCCCGCCGCTTTGGACGCAAGCGCTTCCTTCTGACCTGCGTCATCATCTTCACCATCGCTTCGTTCTTCTGCGGAGCCGCGCCTTCGCTGGCTGTGATTCTGCTGGCACGCGTCCTCCAGGGCGCAGGCGGCGGCGCGCTTCAGCCCCTCTCGCAGTCGATTCTTCTCGAAAGCTTTCCCGTCGAAAAGCGCTCCATGTCCATGGCCGCCTATGGCCTTGGCATCGTCGTCGCTCCCGTTCTCGGGCCCACACTGGGCGGCTGGCTGACCGACACGTTTAGCTGGCGCTACGCCTTCTACATCAATATCCCCGTCGGCATTCTGGCGGTCATTCTCATTTCGCGCTTCGTCCACGACCCGCCCTACATCAAGAACGCCAAGGTCGGCCCCTTCGACAACATCGGCTTCGGCCTGCTCATGGTCTGGACCGGCGCTTTGCAGATCGTGCTCGACAAGGGCCAGGAAGACGACTGGTTCGGCGCTCTCTGGGTTCGCTGGGCAGTCGCCGCGATGGCCACGGCCCTCGTCCTCTGGATCTGGCGCTCCTGGACCAACCGCAAGGGCCTGCTCGATTTGCACGTCCTCAAAGACCGCAACTTCCGGACGGGATGTTTCCTGATCGCAATGCTCGGCATGGCCATCTACATCACCATCGCCATCCTGCCGCTCTACTATCAGGAGATCCTCGGTTACACAGCCTTCACCGCCGGCCTGGTCGTCGGCCCGCGCGGCATCGGCTCGTTCATCGGATCGCCGGTCATCGGCATCCTCGGCTCGCGCATCGACCAGCGCAAACTGCTCTGCGCTGGATTCACCGGCTTCGGCGTCTGCGCTCTCTTCTTCGGCATGGTCAATCTCGACATCGGACCCTACACGCTGCTCATCCCAATTACACTCACCGGCTTCGCATTGAGCTTCGTCTTCGTTCCGCTGGCCACCATGGCTACCTCCACCATTCCCCGCGAAGAGATGGGCAACGCCACCGGCCTATTCAACATGCTGCGCAACATCGGCGGATCGATTGGAATCTCGATGGCCACCACGGCCCTGATTCGCCGCGCCGCCCTGCACCAGACCGAACTCGGCGCAAATCTAGACCCATCGAACATGGTCTTGCAGCAGAAGTCGCACGCCATCGCCGGCTATCTAGGCCATCACATCGGTCCTCACGCCGGAGGCCCCGGGTCATTGGGATTAATGTACGGCCTGATGGAACAGCAATCGGCGCTGATGGCCTACGTGGACGTCTTTCGCTGGACAGCGCTCTTAGCCTTCTTCTGCGCCGCAGCAGCATGGCTCTTCAAGAAGCCAGCCAAGCACGTAGCCCCGCCGCCGGGCGTGCATTGAAGAAGTGCGCTATACTTGCTGCCATCATGCGGCCAGCACTGTTCGTCTCAATCGTCTTTATCGTCGCGTCTCCGGTCGCACTCCTGGCGCAGACCTGTTCGCAGCCTCCTCTTCGTCCCTTCATACACAAGGTTCAGGCAGCTCAATCTCAGCTTCGCGCCTACAAACTCGGTGGCGATGAGGACGAACAGTTGCCGTCACTCCAAGCGCGAATTCACGCCATGAAAGATGCCTTCGCCGCGCTGGCCGATGCTGCGATGAAATGCGCGCCAGGGACGTTGAATGCGAAGGCTTTCGAAAACTCACTTGTAAAGCCTCTCGATGCCAACAAGCCGGTCGTCGTGGAGGAATACGATCCCAATAAGCCTGAGCAACTCGATCACATCTATGGCGACAGTATCGATGTAAAGGTCACGCGGCCGGCGGAGCAGCCGCAGGTTCTCTTCATTGATTTCCGGTTCGAGATTGAGTGTGGCTTCGACTCGATACTGCTTGCTTATGAGTTCCGGGATAGTTCGTGGCGTCGAGTTCTCCGCTGGGAGAGCCCTACGTACGAAACCATCAGTGGCGCATTCGGCGACTTCTTCGAATATGTAGTTCTACCTAAAACAGCCTCGAATAATTTGCTCATCGCCGTCGCGCACGGTCATCCATGGTGCTCATCTAACTTGAGCAAATTCGATGTGGATATCCTCCAGCCAATGCAGAACCAAGCACCGCAGCAGGTGGTCTTCCACAAGAAGGCCTTTTATGCCCGAGGGACGGATCCCTTGATGAAGGTTGAGCCGGGTGGATTCGAGCTCCGATTGGATGAATTCAATTCGGACATCAACATCATCATCCGCCCAGTCATCTACCGCTTTCGCGTCTCCGGTAAAGATGTCGTTCGGATCCAACCCATTGCCAACAATGGCCGCGACTTTGTCGACGTCTGGCTAGAAGCGCCATGGACCGATGCGGAAAGGTGGAGCACGTCGTCGGAAGTGGCCAGACTAGAGGCAACGCACAAGACGATCGGAGTCTTAAATGACCCCAAGAAGATTCACGAGTGGGACTTCACCTTCGGTCCTGTACGCCCCTGCTCTGATTCCTCTTCGCACTTCCAGGTCGAATTCGATCAAAGATGGCCGGACCAACCCAAACATCCCAACAAGCCGACCTTCTTCCAGATAAAGGAAGGCAAGAACTCCTTCACCATGCTATCCGCCTCAGACAAGCCCGACACGCATTGCACCGGCCAAGACATCATGCCTCCGAAGTAGACGAATGACCTACACCGCATCCCCAAACACTCTCACTCCGGCGGCTCTCGCCGCCTCGGCCAGCTTATGATCGAAGGTAGCCAGTGTCGCGGCGCGGCGCATGGCCAGTTCCAAATAGGTTGCATCGTATACAGTCAGTCCATAGTTCCGCGCAAGATCCAGCACGGTGGCCTGATGGCCGCGCGGAGAGGCCTCATCCGCCACGATCTCCACTTCAGAGAGATCTTTGAGAAACGATGCCGATTGCTTGGGCGAAATCACCCCTTGCCGTTCACCGTGCAAAACTCCATTTGCGACTTCCGCAAACCAAAGCGCCGGAACAACAGCCTGAACCGTGGAGAGCGCCTCCAACCCCTTCTCGGCAAGGAGCAGTTCGCCCGGATCGACGCGCTTGAATTGCCAAGCCAAAGTCATCGAAGCATCGAGAACCAGGCTCAATGTCGTCCTTCCTCAATCCACGCTCGAACCGTTTCTGCGGAGATTCCTTCAATCTTCGGCATGGCCTGGAGTCGGCGCACGGCCTCAATCGCCCGTCTTCTGTCCTTCAGTCGGCTGGGCACAATGTCGGCGACCGCCCGCCCCCGCACAGTGATCGTAAACCGCTCTCCTTGCTCCACTTTGCGTAGAATCTCGGAGAGCTTTGTCTTGGCGTCAAAAGCCCCGATTTCCGTATAAGCGCCTTCAGTAACCGGCATGGTCCCCTCCAATCGAGCAAATCAACTAGTTTAACAACTAGTTTGTCACGATTTCCAATGAATCTTAAGACATTGTTTCCAGGAATTCTCACCCAGCCAGCGGCAAAAACCGCCGCAACTCGTCGTCGTACCGCTCAATCCGTCCGCTGAGAATGTCGTAGTACCACCCATGCACCGTCAGCCGGCCCTCCATCACCGCCCGCGCCACCGACGGCTGGGCGCGCAGGTTGAGCATCTGCGCCACCACGTTGCCGCGAATCAGCGAGGCCAGTTCAGCATGCTCGCCTTCGGCCGGGTCGACGGGCTGGCGATGGCTAAATGCCCCCTCGACGTGGCTCAACCAGCGCCGCGCCTTGGGCAGGCTCTCCAGATCTTTCGGGTTCAGTGCCGCCTTCATCGCCCCGCAGTCCGAGTGGCCGCAGAGAATAGCGTGTTTCACCTTCAGCACCTCGACGGCATACTCGACCGTCGCTGTCACGCCGTCCACATCGGTGCCACCCATCGGCACTACGTTGCCCGCGTTGCGCGTGATGAAAAGATCGCCCGGCTGTGTCTGCAAGATCAGGTCCGGCACCACCCGCGAGTCGGAACAGGTGATGAAGAGAGTCTCCGGCGCCTGCTGGTCGGCCAGCAGGTGAAACTGGTCTTGCCTGGAAGGAAAGACCTTGGTCTGAAACCGCCTGTATCCGCCGATCAGGTTGTCCAACCGCTCTTGCTGTTCCATGTGCCTGCCCATACCCTTTCGCTACCAGATAATGTTGCGCCAGCACCAGCCTATCGCATCCCGGCTGCGCTATAGTTATCTCGATGTTTTCACGCCTCTTAAAAGCACTCGCTATTCTGCTGCTAGCCGCCGTATGCGTCTCCTTCGCAGCGGCCCAGTCCTCAACGACCGATCCCCGCAACTTCGATGCCAGCAAATTCGGGGAGCACGTAACCCTCGGCCCCAACTGGCTCTTCGCGCCCGGAGACAACCCGGCATGGGCCTCGCCAACCTATGACGACAGCGGCTGGCGAACCATCTCCACCGACGAGCGATTGGCCCACTACGGCATCCACGACATCCCCTACGCATGGTACCGCGTACACATCCACCTGCGCCCAGCCATGCCCGACCTCATGGTTGGGATTATGAGTGTGACCGGTTTCTACAAGGTCTACGCCAATGGAGTTCTTCTCGGTGGCAACGATACGACGACCGGAACGCGACTCTCGTCTCAAAGAGCGCTGGTCACCTACTCCATCCCCGACAGCGTACTCGCCGGGCGGGCCGATCTGGTTTTGGCCATTCGCTGCGCCACCACCTGGGGCTCCAACACGGCCCTCACCGTCAGCACCCCCCTGAATTCAGAGTCCGTCTACCTGGTGAGTCAAACCTCCGCGCCAATCTATTCGAGTTATGTCGCCGCCCACTCGGCAGGACCGCCGGCCCTGCTCAGCGGCCTGGCCCTGATCGCCGGCCTCATTGCATTGGCCCTCTTCTTTGCCTTGCGCAGTCAACTCGAGTATCTGGCCATCGCAGTCTGCCTGCTTGCCTCAAGCGTTGTGGCGGCCATGCTGGTCTGGTTCAATCTGAGCTATATTTCCTTCACCATCTACTATGTACAGTTTGTAGTGCTTGGCGTGGAGCTTGTCGCTCTCATTGAGTTCGTTCGCCTGGTGCTGCATCTGCCGCGCTCGCGCTGGTTTCTCGCGCTGGAAGGTGTCACATTCATCGCCTTCCTCATCTATCCGCTGCGCGGAGCGGGACTTATCTCGGAGCGCAGTTTCTTTGTGGGGTTCTTCCTTCCTGTTCTGCTGATGAAAGTCGTCCTGCCTTTGCTCCTGATCCAGGGTTGGCGGCGAGGCAACCGCGAAGCTCTTCTGCTGCTGCCGGCCATTCTCCTCGGCTGCTTCGCCGACTATTGGAGCTTCCTGCGCAACGTGGCTCAGTACGCGCATTTCGATTCACTGGAGCCCTATCTGCTGTTCGTCCTTCCCGTCGGAAGCTATAACATCGATTTCTATAAGTTAGGCGACCTTGCCTTCTACATTGCAATTCTGCTCTTCCTCGTCCAGCGCACCGTCCGCATCGCCCGCGAGCGCAACCAGGCCGAGGCAGAACTGGAAGCCGCACGCACCATCCAGCATGTCCTGATCCCCGAAGAGATTCCAGCCATTCCCGGCTTCGCCTTGCAAAGCGTTTACAAACCTGCAGGCCAGGTCGGTGGCGACTTCTTCCAGATCCTGCCAATCCAGGCCGGCGGAGTGCTGCTGGTCATCGGGGATGTGAGCGGCAAAGGCCTGCCCGCCGCCATGACCGTCTCATTGCTTGTCGGCACGGTTCGCACTCTCGCGCACTACACGCAAAGCCCTGGCGAAATCCTCACCGCAATGAACCAGCGCATGTTGATCAGGAGTGGCGGCGGCTTCACCACCTGCCTCGTTCTGCGTGTCGACAACGATGGCAAGCTCACCATTGCCAACGCCGGCCACCTGTCGCCTTACCTCGCTGGCAGAGAGCTTCCGCTCGAAAATGGTCTGCCGCTGGGCGTCTCCGCCGCAACCGCTTACGTTGAATCCACCTTCCAGCTGGCCCCCACCGAGCAGCTCACCTTGCTCACCGACGGCATCGTCGAGGCCCGCGACAAGGCCGGCGTGCTTTTTGGTTTTGACCGCACCGCCGCCCTCAGCCTCCAACCCGCCGAAGCCATCGCACAGGCCGCTGAAGCCTTCGGCCAGGACGACGACATCACCGCGCTGACCCTCGCCCGCACCGCCTGATTCGCTTTCGGCTCGATCACCCATCAAGACTGGGTGCCCTATATCTGGCGCAGTCTCATCGTGCAAGATGTGGGAAGCCACAAACCTCAACCCTTCTGTTCTCCGTGCGACCACGACCCTTTCGGTGCCCCACCGCAGGTGGCGCAGGTGGCCGCAGGGTACACTTATATTGATCATGTTTGAAACCCTTACAGACAAACTCCAGCGCGCCTTCAAAACCCTCCGCGGCCAGGGCACGCTCACCGAAGAGAATATCGCCGAAGCCCTGGGCCTGATTCGCGTAGCCCTGCTCGAGGCCGACGTCAACCTCAACGTCGTCACCGAACTGATCGAGCAGATCCGCGTCAAAGCCGTCGGCACCGAGGTGCTCACCGCGCTTTCGCCCTCTGAACAGGTCATCAAGATCGTTCGCGACGAATTGATTTCGCTGCTCGGCAAAGACACGGCGCGCTTCAAGTTCTCCTCGCAGCCGCCCTCGGTCATTCTCATGGCCGGCCTGCAAGGCTCCGGCAAAACGACCACCGCCGGAAAATTGGCCGCCTGGCTCAAAAAGGGTGGCCATCGGCCCATGCTCGTCTCCATCGATGTCTACCGCCCGGCCGCTCGCGAGCAATTAAGGGTCGTCGCCAAGTCCGTCGAAGTCCGCCTCTACGAAGGCGATCAGAAAGGCGAGAAGGCCGGTTCGGCCCTTGTCGAGCGCTTGGCCGGCGAAGCCCGCCGCGAAGCCCGCAACATGGGCTGCGACACGCTGATCGTCGACACCGCCGGCCGCCTGCATATTGACGAAGACTTGATGACCGAGATGGAGCGCCTGAAAAAGCTGCTCAACCCCAGCGAGATTCTCTTCGTCGCCGACGCCATGACCGGCCAGGACGCCGTCAACTCCGCGGCCGACTTTCACAAGCGCCTCTCGCTCACCGGCGTCGTTCTCACAAAAATGGACGGCGACGCACGCGGCGGAGCGGCCCTCTCGATTCGTCATGTCACCGGCCAGCCCATCAAATTCATCGGCGTGGGCGAAAAGCCCGATGCCTTCGAACCCTTCCATCCCGACCGCATCGTCTCGCGCATCCTCGGCATGGGCGACATGATGTCGCTCATCGAGAAAGCCGAGTCGACCCTCGACCGCAAAAAATCGGAAGACCTGGCCAAGAAAGCGCTGCTCGGCGACGGCTTCACGCTCGAAGACTTCCGCGACCAGTTGCAGCAGATCAAGAAACTCGGATCGATGGAATCCATTCTCAAGATGCTGCCCTCGGTCGGCCCCTTCGCCGGCCTGCAGCAAGCGTCAAAGAACGTCGATGAGAAGCAATTCACGCGCCTCGAAGCGATCATCAACTCGATGACTCCCAAGGAGCGCCGCAACCACGAGATCATCAGTGGCACACGCCGCAAGCGCATCGCCAAAGGCAGCGGAACCGAGGTGCAGGACGTCAACAATCTCCTCCGCCAATACGTCCAGATGGCCAAGATGTTCAAGCAGATGGGCAAAGGCGGCCTAGGCGCCAAGATGATGCGCGGCGGCCTGGGAGCAATGGGCATGGGCGGCAAACAACGCTTCGGGCGGTAATTTCTCTTAGCATTAGATCAGTCATCTAGTATTAGATCTGTCATCCTGAGCGGAGCGCAGCGCAGTCGAAGGACCTGCTGTTGGTTTCCCACGGATGAAACGCAAGGGAGGACGCGATGCGCAAGCTGACGGTCAAGAACTTCTCGGTCATCAAAGAAGCCGAGCTTGAGTTTGGCAAGATCACCGTCCTCATCGGCCCGCAATCGAGTGGTAAGAGCCTGTTGTGCAGACTGAGCTACTTCCTGACAAAACAGACCATAGAACTAGCTCTTCGTGCGATCTTAGGGCCGAAGCCGCTGGATGAAAGCAAGTTCGATGTGTTCAAACGTGAGACCTGCATTGAGTTTTTGAGATGGTTTTCACTAGAAACTTGGTACGACAAAAAAGATGCCTCTGTGTCGTTCGAGTCTCACCGCTTTTCCGCTCGAGTCTTCCTGAACGAAGAATCCAGGGACATTCAAGCCGAATTCTCGTCGAGTTTCCAAGAAGAGTTTGCAAGTTTGGCGGCGCTGATCGGGGAGAATCAAAGCAGCGGTCCAGATTCCCGGCTACGGATTGCGGAGCAAGTTAAGGCTCAACTCCTATTACTTATCACAGAGTCGGACGTTGCCGATCCATATGTCGACCGCCACATTTACATCCCCGATGGACGAGCGTTTTTTGCGAATCAGTCATTGGGATTCAATGTGGTCAACAATCCAGACATCGACCCAATAATCAAGGAATTCTCGCTGGAAGTTTCTTGGGGAAATACGAGCGGACCGAGCGGCCTGTTGGGTGAAGAGGGGGTTCGTGTTCTTAGTGAGATGTTGCGCGAAATGGTCAGGATCGCTGGAGGACATATTGAGGGCAAATATGGCTCTGCAAGATTTATCAGGCATCTAGACGGAAAATCGATTCCGCTACCACTCCTATCCTCGGGAACTCAGGCCATTTTGCCTATGTTTAACGTTCTAGGGCAGCGGATTACCGACCAACGAGACAGAATTCTTTTTCCACGGCCCGATAACCTTCCTGGCATGCCGAACGAGATCATTTTAAGCAAGAGTCTTGTTTACTTAGAGGAACCAGAAGCCAATATATTCCCTAGTACACAGTACGATCTGATCCGCCTTTTTTCGTGGCTCAGCCGGGAGACCCGCACGGACTTCTCCTGGGTCATCACCACCCACAGCCCCTACATTCTTTCTTCATTCAACAATCTCATCGAAGCCGGCCAAGCCGCCCGCAACAACCCCGCTCTCCATGATGAAGTCGCCAAGATCATTCCCGAGCAGTATTGGATCAAGGAAGGCGATTTCAAGGCCTACGCAATTGAGGGCGGCAAGATGAGATCCATCCTCAATGAGAGTGGATTCATTGAAGGCAACTATCTCGACCAGGTCTCGGAAGTGATCGGGAACGAGTTCGACAAGCTTCTGAGGCTTGAATATGAGCACACAAAAGCCTCCTAGCCAGCCGGGCTGTGACTGGGTCGAAGAGTGCATCGAGATCTGCGCCGGGCGCGCGGTCTATGTCGAAGACGAGGGCGTGCGAGCGACTTTCCTTAATCCAAACGGCAGAAAGATCCGCAAGATTCACTACGACGGCTGCTACGCAGCGAAGAAGGGCAGGCAAGCGGATTATATCCTGGGATTGCCCAAGGCCGTCGATGTCATTATCGAGTTAAAGGGATCGGACACGAATCTCAAGGATGCAGCTTTGCAAATCGAAGGCTCGCTCGAAGCCTGGAAGTTGGACATAAATAGAGAGGCGACGATCGCAGCGCTCATCATCTACGGACGCATCGAGGGAAAGAAGAAGCTGCCCGGCAGAGTTCCGCGCACTGCGGCGGTGATTCTGGGACTGACCGCTGAATTCCTAAAGGTGCGTGGTATTCGGCTCCTGATCCACGAAAATGGAGAACGCCAGTTCACCTTCAATGATTTCATCCGGAAGAACAATGCCCAATAACCTCCAAGACCAACTCGACGAAATCACCGCGAACACTCGCCACTTAGTGCAGGCGGAGCGGCTTGCTGTGAGCGAACGCGCAGTCGAGGAGTTATTCGCAACCGGCATCGAAGAACGCATTCTGCCGGTAGGCGCGCTAGCGCCGGAGTTTGAGTTATACGACGCCACCGGCCGCCTGGTGCGCTCTCAAGATATGCTCGCCCTTGGGCCCCTGGTGATCAAGTTCTTTCGCGGCCGCTGGTGCCCTTATTGCGTCACCGAATTGGAGACGTGGCGCGACCTCTACGGCAAACTGCGCGAGCGTGATGCGCTGATGGTGGCCATCGGCCCACAGACCGAGCGCCAAAGCGACTTCATGGCCGGCCAGCACTCGCTTCCCTTCCCCTTGCTCTCCGACCCCGGCTGCGCCCTTGCCGAAAAGTTTGGCCTCGCCTACACGGTCCCCGAATACCTGCGCGAGTATTACTTGTCCATCCTCATCAACATTCCTTTTGTGAATGGCGAATCGAGCTGGCGGTTGCCACTGCCCGCGACCTATGTGATCGACCGTGCCGGGCGCGTAGTCTTCGCCCAGGCTCACTCCGACTTCCGCGTCCGCCCCGAGCCGGATGAAGCGCTAGCTGCGCTCTTCGACCACTTACACCAGTAGCGTCTAAGCCTGCATCCAACCACCCAGTGTTTCTTTGGCTTTTTCTGCTGTAACTCCCCGCAGCAAGAAGACCTTGCTCCGCGATGACTCGCCGCTGATCAGCTCGACGGCATTCTTCGGCATCGCAAAGGTCTCGGCGAGAAAAGTTATCAAGGCCGAGTTAGCACGGCCCTCAAGCGGTGGCGCATGAATGGCAATCTTCAGTTGCGCCGCCGCGCCTTCGCCGTAGACACCGGTGATTGCTGTCTTCTTCGCGCCGGGCTGGGCGCGCACGGCGAGGGTCACTCCGCCTGCCGTCGAGCGAAGCATCAATCTCGCCCCAACGCGGCTCTTCGCGCGCCAAAGAGTGCCGTGCCAACGCGGATGCGCGTCGCGCCTTCTTCAATTGCCAACCCGAAGTCGCCGCTCATGCCCATCGAGAGCACACCAAAATCCAATCTCGGGTGCGCCACAGCCCAGCGGCCGCGCCACTCTCGCAGGCTGCGAAAGCAGGCTCGCGTCTCTGCTTCGGGAACGTCGAATGGAGCAATCGTCATCAGCCCGCACAGTTGCAGATTCTCCATAACAGGCAGCCGTTCCAATAACTGCGCGGCTTCGAGTGAGTTAGGATCCAATCCAGCCTTGGTCTCCTCCTGGCTGAGCTTCACCTCGATCAGCACCGGCAGCCGTTTGCCCAGCTTGGCCGCCGCTTCGTTCAGCCGCTCGGCCAGCCGCAGCGAGTCCAGCGAGTCGATGCCGTCAAACAACTCCACCGCCCGCTGCGCCTTGTTCGATTGCAGATGACCGATGAGATGCATGCGGATGTTTTCATTCCCGCAAGTCGACCGAAGAGCTGTTGCATGCAATGCCTTGCCTGCAAACTCCTGCACGCGGTTTTCGCCAAAGAGATTCAGGCCGAGCGCGGCAGCCTCCGCGACAACTGCCGCAGGACACGTCTTCGTTACGGCCATCAACTCGACCTCGGCGCGCGAGCGGCCAGCCCGCCGGCAGGCCTCCACGATCTCCTCTTCCAGCCGTTCAAGATTCGCTTTGAGCGCCGTCATCGTTCTCCCGGCCGAATCCCGCCCATCGCGCCCGCATCCAAACTGATTATGTGGACCATCGTTCTTCTCATCTTCTCCAACATCTTCATGACCTTCGCCTGGTATGGCCACCTGAAGTTCCGCCAGGAGGCGCTGTGGAAGGTCATCCTCATCAGTTGGGGCATCGCCCTGTTTGAATACTGCTTCCAGGTGCCGGCCAACCGCATCGGCGCCGGCCGCTTTTCGCCTGTCCAGCTCAAGGTGATCCAGGAGATCATCACGCTGGTGGTCTTCGGCGTCTTCGTCACCTTCTACTTCGGCCAGCATCTGCGCTGGAACCACGCCGCAGCGGGTGTATGTCTGGTCGCCGCGGCCTTCTTCGTCTTCCACTCGTGGTAGCCGAATGTGGGAAGAGGTTCCTGGTATCCCACCCTTGGCGCAAATACAAAGACGCGCCAACGATGGGCACCTAACTATTGCCGCGCAAGCGGCAGTCGGCCCCACCGCAGGTGGTCAACTTCCGTGCTCGTCGAGGAACTTCTCAGCCTCAAGCGCGGCCATGCATCCTGTGCCGGCGGCGGTGATCGCCTGGCGGTAGCGCCGGTCCTGCACGTCGCCGCAAGCATAGATGCCGGGCACGGGAACCCCGTTGTGCGTAACGATTACGTTGTCCTTGGTGACGATGTAACCCTCGTTGTCAAGATCGATCTGCCCGCCGAACATCTTTGCGTTCGGCTCGTGGCCGATGCCGAGAAAGAGGCCGTCGACGGGCAGAATGCTTTCCTCGCCGGTCGTCACATCGCGCAACCGCAGACCTTTCACTTCTTTATCCTCCACGCCCAACACCTCTTCGACAATGGTGTTCGGGCGCAGCACGATCTGAGGATGGGACATCACACGGTCGAGCATGATCTTCGAGGCGCGAAAGGCCGAACGCCGATGCAGCAGCGTGACCTTGGTGGCAAAGCGGGTGAGAAAGAGCGCCTCTTCCATCGCCGAGTCCCCGCCGCCCACCACGGCAATCTCGCGCCCGCGGAAGAAAAACCCGTCGCACGTAGCGCAACTGGAGACGCCGTGGCCGATCAGCGCCTGTTCGCTCTGAAGCCCAAGCCAGCGCGCGCTGGCCCCGGAGGCAACAATCAAAGTGCGCGCCAGAATCTCGCCTGCCGATGTCCCAAGGCGAAAGGGATTCTGGCTGAGATCGACTTGATTGAGATGAGCAGTCTGAAAGGTTGCGCCAAAGCGCGCTGCCTGCTTCTTCATGTTGTCGATCAACTCTGGCCCCTGAATGCCCTCTGGCCAGCCGGGAAAATTCTCAACCAGCGTAGTCATCGAAAGCTGGCCGCCCGGCTCGTGCCCTTCCAGAAGCAGCGGGGTCAAGCCTGCGCGAGCGGTATAGATTGCGGCAGTGAGTCCGGCACAGCCGGAACCAAGGATAACGGTCGAACGAATCTCTGTCATGGTTGTCCCGTGTTGATTTTAGAGCATCTATGCGCCAGGCAAGCGCCGAATCTGAAAACGCGCAGCCTCTTGCGGAACGATGCCCTCTGCTCAATTAAGATGTGGCTCATGGCGAATTTGACTCTTGTATACGGACTGCGGCTGCTCCCCGAAGGCGAAGTCACCGAAATCGAAGACGCGACGTTGAAGCTGGCCAACGGCCACCAGGCTCATGTGACCATGCACCTGATCGAAGGCTCACGCGAGGAAATCGAGACTCAGCTCAAGCGCAGCCTGGACGCTTTTTTCGACTTCTACCCGGAGATCTGAAGGACTCTCAGTGTCCAGTGCGCCAATGCGTTCGCAGAACGCACCGGCATTTGCATCGCTCCACAACAAGATCTCATTAGACCCGCTTATTACTTAAAGATTTCCAGTCCAACGCTCCCGCGCCGATGAGCAAACCGTGGCCGCTTTGGAGCTTGCTCAAGGCTTACTTCAGGAGATTCTAAGGCGAGCCGGCAACCTAAGCCCGGAGCGCACTCCATGTTCCGTCCCCACTCGATCCACTCGCACCGCACGGCAGCCGGGCTTCTCGCCTTGCTCCTCGCGCCGGTTGCGGCGGTGGCCGGCGGACCCAAGTACGTGGCCGGTGTCAGCTACTTCGACCCGGCCGTGATGGGCCAGCCCGTCCATTGGGCCGGGGGGCTAGTGAATTACTACGTCGATCAAGGCCCATTGAGCGCCTCAGTCAGCAATCCGCAAGCCACGGCCATGGTGGACGCCGCGGCGGCTCTGTGGAGCTCCGTTCCGACGGCCGGGGTGACGCTCACCGACAAAGGCCCGTTGAATGAAGACGTGAGCGGCGCGAACATCGTCGTCAGCGGCGCCAACTTTACGGTCACCGGTGAGCAGACCAACCAGTTGGGGGTGATCACCGCTCCAGCCGACGTGGCCCCCTCGGCCACCGGCTTCCCGCTCGCAATCATCTTCGACGCCGATGGCTCGGTGATTGATTACATGACAGCGTCGGCTCCTCCGGCCTGAGTAGACTGGTTGCTGCGAAACGACCACGAGCTCGGGAGGAAAGGAGCCGAGCATGATGATTATAGGATGTGATTTTCACCCGCGGTTTCAGCAGATCGCATTTGTCGACCGGGAGACGGGCGAGTATGGCGAGCGTCGCTTGAACCATCCGGAGGAGGCGGAGCAGTTTTACCGTTCTCTCGTCGGTAGGCCGGTGCGGATTGGCGTCGAGGCA
>Ga0181535_10004928_pt1 | contig 14532 bp, 11 predicted proteins | sample PEATcosm2014_Bin_44_FD_119774 | JGI IMG/M metagenome (GOLD analysis project Ga0181535, IMG submission 119774) | Peatland microbial communities from MTU Mesocosm Facility, Houghton, MI, USA - PEATcosm2014_Bin17_30_metaG | ecosystem: Environmental > Terrestrial > Soil > Wetlands > Peat | place...
ACCCGGTGCACCTGACCGGTGGCGATGTGCACGGTGCCGCCGGGAGCCAGTTCGAACTGCGCCGCATCCAGCGTCACCAGCGCGGTTCCCGCCACCACCACCCATTGCTCCGCCCGGTGGCGATGGCGCTGCAACGACAGCCGGCCGCCCGGCTTCACCTCGATCCGCTTGACCGCATAGCCCGGCCCCGCCTCCAACACGGTCCAGCGCCCCCACGGGCGGACGTCGCTGTCGCCGGCCGCATATCCCGCCATGGTCGTTTGCCTCTTCCCGATCCGATCATGATTGACCGGATTAGCAATCCTGACTACTGATTACGCGAACCAAAACGTTTTGGACGATCGCTCCGACGCGTCGGTAGGACACCCTCCAGATGTCGCTGGTTCGTATCGCGCACAGCCTCGGCCTGTCCGTTACCACGGTCTCGCGGGCGCTTGGCGGCTTCGGCGGCGTGGCCGCCGCCACTGAGGTCCGCGTGCTCGCCGAGGCCGAGCGCATCGGCTACCAGCCCAACCGCGTCGCCCGCACCCTCCGCCGGGGTCGCGGCGCCGCTGTCGGCGTGGTGCTGCCGACCCCCCCGGGCCATTTCGCGGACCCTTTCTTCCTGCGCTTTCTCGCCGGTATCGGACCCATTCTGGCGCACGCCTCGCTCGATCTGTTGGTCATGGCCGCCCCGCCCGGTGCCGAGGAAATGCAGGCATACCGCCATCTGGTCGAAGGTCGCCGCGTGGACGGCATGCTGCTCGCCCGCACCCGCGTGAACGACGATCGCGTGGCCTGGCTGCAAGCGCGCGGCGTGCCTTTCGCCACCTATGGCCGCACCCGTTCCGCCCGCCAGCATGCCTGGGTCGATGTTGACGGCGCCGCCGCTTTCGCCGCCGCCGTGCAGCGCCTCGCCGCCGCCGGGCACCAGCGCATTGCCCTGGTGAGCGCCCCGTTCCGCTACTTCTTCGCCACCGACCGCGCCGCCGGCTGGCGTGCCGGCCTGGCCGCGTGCGGCTTGCCCGCTTTTACGTTGCGGGAAGCCGAACCCACCGAGGAGAACGGCTACCGCGCCACCGAAGACCTGCTGACCGGCGGCCACGCGCCCACCGCCCTGCTGTGCGCCACCGACCGCCTGGCCGTCGGCGCCCTGCACGCCGTCGCCGCCGCCGGATTGCAGCCTGGCCGCGATGTCTCGGTCATCGGCTACGACGATCTGCCCGGCGTCGACTGGGTTCGCCCGGCGCTGACCACCTTCGCCCCGCCGATCGAAGAAGCCGCCGCCCGGACGGTGGAAATGCTGCTGCGCCTGATCGCCGGCGAGGACGCCGCCAGCCTGAATGCCCTGTTCCAGGCCCGCATGGTCGTGCGCGACTCCGACGGCCCGGCTCCCACTCCCACGGCTATCCATCTCGTTGGAAAATGTGGTGACCCAAACGAAATTCGCGCGTCGTAGCCTGCTGCTCAGCGCCACCGCGTTGCTGGCCGGCGCGGACGCCGCGTGCGCCCAGGGCAGCATGGACAATACGGTCTTCCTCTCCACCCAGCTCCGCCCGCTGGAGGAAGCACAGAACGTCCGCGAGGTCATCCTCAAGGGCTACGCGGGCAAGGTTGACTACGTCGTTGACGAGCCCGCTCCCTTCGCGGTGCGCGTCGAGGCGGAGATGAAGTCCGGCCGCAACACGTCCAGCCTGCTCGGTGCCCTGCACGGCGAACTGCAACCGCTCGAGGCCATCGGCGCCCTCGCTCCGCTCGACGATTTGGCAACGCAACTAAAGGATCGCGGTATCCCCGCGCCGCTGATGAAGCTCGGCCAGCTCGGCACTGGGCATCAGGTCTATATTCCCTGGATGCAGGCTACCTACTTCATGGTGGCCAACAAGCAGGCACTGCCCTTCCTGCCCGGCGGCGCGAAACTGGAGACCCTCACCTACGACCAGCTTGCGCAATGGGCCGCCAATGTGCAGGCAACAACCGGCAAACGGATGCTCGGCTTCCCGGCCGGTCCGAAGGGCCTGCTGTACCGCTTCTTCGAGGGTTTCCTCTGCCCAGCCTACACCGGCGGCATCGTCACCACCTTCCGCGACCCCGCCGCCGAGACCGGCTGGGCGAACTTCGCCGAGATCTGGAAGCACGTGAACCCGAACAGCACCAACTACAACTTCATGCAGGAGCCGCTGCTGTCCGGCGATGTGTGGATGGCCTTCGATCACGTCACCCGCCTGCTCGATGCCCTGCGCCAGAAGCCGGACGATTTCGTCAGTTTCCCGGCCCCTGCCGGCCCCAAGGGGCGTGCCTACATGCCGGTGCTCGCCGGGCTGGCCATCGCCAAGGGCGCGCCCGATCCACAAGGTGCCGCAGCGCTCATCGACTACCTGTCCAGACCCGAAGTGCAGATCACCACCGCACAATCCGTCGGCTTCTTCCCGGTGGTGAAGGCCGAACTGCCGCCCAACCTGGACCCCGGCCTGAAGCTCGCGGTCGCTGCCATCTCCGCGACCCAGAACGCTCCCGACGCGCTGCCCAGCCTCTTGCCGATCGGCCTCGGCGCCAAGGGCGGCGAGTTCGACAAGGTGTTCATGGACACGTTCCAACTCATCGTGTTACGCGGCCAGAAACCCCACGCGGTGCTGGAGAAGCAGGCCGAGGCCATGCGGCGTATCTTCGCCGAAACCGGTGCGCCGTGCTGGTCGCCCGACCCGCCGAGCACCGGCGCGTGCCAGGTGAAATGAACCGGCCAGGCGGGAGGGCCAGACATGCAATCCCGCCTCGTTCCTTACTTCCTGCTGTTGCCTTCGTTGCTTTTTCTGACGGCGCTGTTCTTCGTGCCGCTGGTTCAGACCGTATCGCTCGCCTTCCATGGCGGTGATAACTTCGGTCTGTCCAACTTCACCCGCATGGCGGACGACCTGAATTTCCAGGACGCCGTTGTGAACACCTTCTCTGTTGTCCTCGTGGTGGTGCCGCTGCAACTTGCCATCGCTCTCGGCATGGCGACGATGCTGCGCCACCTCAAGCGCGGCCGCGACATAGTGCTGTGGATCTGGTCCATCCCGCTCGGCATCTCCGACCTCGCCGCTGGGCTGGTGTGGCTCGCCGTCCTCACCGATCAGGGCTACCTCAACACGCTGCTGTTCCGCCTCGGCCTGATCGCCGGGCCGGAGAGCTGGCTCACCTACGAAACCCCGACGGCGCTGTTCATCGCCATCATCGTCGCCGAAGCCTGGCGTGCCACGGCCATCGTGCTGGTCATTATCGTCGCCGGCGTGCAATTGCTGCCGCGTGAGTACGGCGAGGCCGCCGACGTATTCGGCGCCACCCCCTGGCAGCGCTTCACCCGCATCACCTTGCCGCTGCTGAAACCCAGCATCCAGACCGCGCTGATTCTGCGCACCGTGCTGGCCTTCGAGATGTTTGCCCTCGTCATCTCCCTCGGCGGCCGCAACTTCCCTGTCCTGGTCAGCGAAGCCTACCAGTGGCAATACGTCAATCAGGACACCGGGGTGGCCGCCGCCTACGCGGTCGTGGTGATGCTGATCTCGCTGGCGGCGACCCTGATCTACCTGCGCGTGTTGCGCACGCCGCGGGAGCAGTTGCCATGACGGTGCGGCGCGGCATTTTTCTCTCCGGCGTCGCGATGCTGTGCGCCTGGACGCTGGTGCCGATCTGGCTGGTCGCGCTGGGGGCCGTCGGCGGGCGCGACGTGGTGAACGCCTGGCCGAAAACGTTCTTCCCCAGTTCTACGTCGCTGGCAACGCTGCGCGCCTTTCTCGATGTGCAGGGGGTCTGGAGCGCCACCCTGGTCAGCGTCGAAGTCGCACTGCTGTGCATGGCGTTTTCCCTACTGCTCGGCGCGCCGGCGGGCTATGCGCTGGCGCGCTACAATTTCCGCGGCGCCACCACGTACCGGCTGCTGATCCTGCTCACCCGCGCCTTCCCGGTCGGTATCCTGGCCCTGCCGCTCGCCGTTACCTTCATCCATCTCGGCCTGTACGACCGACCGCTAGGGGTCGCGCTGATCCACACCGCGCTGGCGCTGCCCTTCGCCGTACTGGTGTCGGCCTCGCTGTTTCAGGCCATCCCGCGCGAATTCGAGGAGGCAGCCTGGGTATTCGGCTGTTCGCGCCTGCGCGCTTTCCTGCGGGTGGTGCTGCCGCTGGCGCTGCCCGGCGTCGCCGCCATCGCCATTTTCGCGTTCGTCATATCCTGGAACGAGGTGTTCGCCGCCGCTGTGCTCACGGTGCGCCACCGCACGCTGACCGCCTATCTGCTGACGGTGCTCGCGGAAAGTCCCTTGCACGTGCAGTTCGCCGGCGGCTTCGTTCTCATCGTTCCCTCGGTCGTCTTCATCTTCCTGGTCCGCAAGCATCTGTTCGCCATGTGGGGAATCGCCAACCGATGATTTTTCTTCGACGGATCGCCTGAGCCATGGCCGATATTCTCATCGACAGTATCGCGAAAACCTTCGGCCACACCGTGGCGCTCGAACGCGTCGATCTGCGGATCGCCGACGGCGAGTTCCTCGCCCTGCTCGGACCCTCCGGTTGCGGCAAGACCACCCTGCTGCGCATCATCGCCGGGCTGGAGACGCAATCATCCGGCCGCGTGCTGATCGGCGGACGCGACATCTCCGGCCTCCCGCCGCGCCGGCGCGGGCTCGCCATGGTGTTTCAGAACTACGCCGTATTTCCGCACATGACGGTGCGCGACAACGTCGCCTTCGGCCTGCGCATGACCGGCGCCGACGCCGCCCGTATGGCGCGCCAGGTGGAGAGCGCCGCCGCGCTGCTGCAAATCGGCCCCTATCTCGACCGCTATCCAGGCCAGCTTTCCGGCGGCCAGCGCCAGCGCGTCGCCGTCGCCCGCGCGCTGGCCGTCGAACCCGCCGTGCTGCTGATGGACGAACCGCTATCCAACCTCGACGCCCTGTTGCGCCTGGAGATGCGCGCCGAGCTGAAATCGGTGCTGCGCGCGGCCGGCACCACCACGATCTACGTCACCCACGACCAGACCGAGGCGATGGGTTTGTCGGACCGCATCGCCGTGCTGCATGCCGGCCGCATCGAGCAGATCGGCACGCCCGCCGACATCTATGATCACCCCGCCACCATGTTCGTCGGTGGTTTCGTCGGCAGCCCGCCGATGAATTTTCTTTCCCTTCCCCGGCACGGCGGTGTGGTGCAGTTGGGCGCCCTCACGCTCCCCGCACCGTCCGCCGAAAAGCTGGTGCTCGGTATCCGCGGTGAAGATCTGCAGGAATGCGCTGCCGACTCCGGTTTTCCATTCGTCGTGCAGGTGGCGGAGCCGATGGGCTCGCACATCCTGCTCACCGGGCTGGCCTTCGAGCATCGCCTGCGGGTGGTGGCCCCCGCCGACCGCCAGCCCACGTCCGGCGAGGTCATGCACTTTCGCCCCTTGCCCGGCCGCATCCGCTGGATGGACGCCGCCACCGGGGTGGCAATCGCGACGGCGGCGGCATGACCGACCCCCTCGCCCGCGCGCGAGCCATCCTGCGCGCCAACGATCGCGGCGGCTACACGGTGCCGGCCGCACGCCTTTACCCGTTCCAGTGGAACTGGGATTCCGCTTTTGTTGCCATGGGTCTTTCCACCTTCGACGAAACCCGCGCCTGGCGGGAAATCGAGCGCCTGCTGGAGGGCCAGTGGGACGACGGCCTGATCCCGCAGATCGTCTTCCACGCCCCCTCCGACGACTATTTCCCAGGTCTCGAAGTGTGGGGCACGACGCACACCCCGCCCACTTCCGGCATTCCCCAGCCGCCGGTGCTGGCCACCGCCGCCCGCCGCGTGTTCGACACCGCCACCGACGAGGACGACGCCGAGGCACGGATGGCGGCGATCTACCCCGCGCTGTTGCGCAATCACCGCTGGTGGCAGCGCGCCCGCGATCCGCTTCGCACCGGCCTGGTCGCCACGCTGCACCCGTGGGAAACCGGCATGGACAATTCGCCGGCCTGGGACCGGGCGATGGCGCGCGTGCCCACCGACACCACCACCAAAGTGCGTCGGCGCGACACGCTGCATATCGACCCCGCCATGCGCCCGCGCACCGAGGATTACCGGCGCTTCATCCATCTCGTCGATTGCTTCCGCGACGCCGGCTGGGACCCAGCGCGCATGTTCGCCGTCTCGCCGTTCCGCATCGCCGACCCCGGCACCAATTCCATCCTTCTGCGCGCCGAGCAGGATCTTCTGGCCCTCTCCCAGCGCTTCGGCACCCCCGCCGAACAGCACGAAACCGCGGCACGCATCGCCGGCCTGCGCGCCGGCATCGCCACGCTGTGGAACGATGCCGCTGACCTATGGACCGCGCGCGATCTCATCGACGGCACGCCGATCGACGTCGGCACCTCCGCCGGCCTCCTGCCGCTTTACACCCACGCCGCGGATGCGGAGAAATCCAGGCGAGCCGCCGCGACACTCACGCGCTGGGCCGGAAACGTCCGCTTTCTGGTTCCCTCCGCCGACCCCACCCACACCGCTTTCGAGCCCCTGCGCTACTGGCGCGGCCCGGTCTGGGCAGTGGTGAACTGGATGATTGCCGACGGCCTCGACTGGGCCGGCCAGCCTGCCCTCGCCGCCCACGTGCGCGCCGACACCGCCGCCCTGATCGACACCGCCGGCCCATGGGAATACTTCGACCCGACCGACGGCAAAGGCGCCGGCGGCGCCGATTTCTCCTGGACCGCTGCCATCCGCCTGCTGCTGGGGTAAAGAAACCGCCCTGGCCTTTCCCTACCCCATCACCGCCGCCAGCTTGGCCATCAGCGCCGCCGCCCGGATCGGTTTGGCCAGGTAGTCGTCCATGCCGGCCTCCAGGTAATACTCCCTGGCCCCGGTCATCGCGTCCGCGGTCAGTGCCACCACTGGCACCCGGCCGCGCGGCGGCGGCAGGGCGCGGATCTGCCGGGTCGCCTCGATGCCGTCCATCAGCGGCATCTGCACGTCCATCAGCACGATATCGAAATCTTCCGTCCGTGCCGCGTCCACCGCTTCCATTCCGTTGGCGACCACGTGCACCTCGTGCCCGGCCTTGCGCAGCATGGCCAGCGCGACCTGCTGGTTCACCTGGTTATCCTCGGCCAGCAGCACGTGCAGGGGTCGCCCATTGCTCACCGCCGCCGGCCGGCCATTCGCCGGCGCCGGCACGGCTCCGGTATCGGCGCCGAACAATTTGGCCAGGCAATCCAGCAGATCGGCACGGCGGACCGGCTTCTCCACCACCGCGTCCAGCACGCTGCCGATCCATTTCTTCACCTCCGAGTAGCCCACCGAGGACACCAGCACGAGTTTGGTCTCGGCGACATTGGGAATCGCCCGCACCCGCTCGGCCAGGGTGATGCCGGCCAGCCCCGGCATCATCTGGTCCATCAGCACGAGGTCGTAGGGCCGCCCCTGGAACCAGGCCCGCTCGATCTCCGCCACCGCCTCGAACCCGTCATGAGCGCACTCGATGTTCATGCCGAAGGCGCGCAACTGGAGGGTCAGGATATCGATGTTCATCGCCACGTCGTCGACGATCAGCACCCGGATGCCGCGCAGCCGCTCCGGCAGCAGGCTGGCGGTGACCACCGGCTCCGCCGCCGCCGCGGCCAGCGGCACCTCGAACCAGAAGGTCGCGCCGCTGCCGGCCCGGCTGTCGACGCCGATCTCGCCCCCCATCAGCCCGACCAGTTCGCGGCAGATCGCCAGTCCGAGGCCGGTGCCGCCGTAGCGGCGGGTGATCGAGCTGTCGGCCTGGGTGAATTTGTTGAACAGCCGGCTCTGCGCGTCCTCGGCAATGCCCGGGCCGGAATCGGCGACTTCGAAGCGCACCGCCAGCGCCGCGCCGGGGCGCAACGGCTTCGTCTGGCCCTTGGTAACCTGCACGCCCACGCTGCCCTTCTCGGTGAACTTCACTGCGTTGCTCACCAGGTTCAGCAACACCTGGCGGATGCGCGTGGGGTCGCCGCGCAAGGCCGGCGGCAGGGTCGGGTCGATATAAACGGACAGCCCGATCTTCTTCTCCGCGGCGCGCGGCGCCAGCAGGGTGGTGGCGCCCTCCACCACGTCGACCAGATCGAAGTCCAGCGTTTCGAGCTCGACCTTGCCGGCCTCCAGCTTGGAGATGTCGAGCACGTCGTTGATCACGCCCAGCAGCGCCTCGGCGCTGTCGCGCGTCATGGCGGCGTATTTTTGCTGCTCCGCGGTCAGTTCGGTGTCCAGCAGCAGGCCGTTCATGCCGATGATGCCGTTCATCGGCGTGCGGATTTCGTGGCTCATGTTGGCCAGGAATTCGGACTTGGCGCGGCTGGCCGCCTCGGCCGCGTCCTTGGCCGTTTGCAGTTCGACCGCCACCGCCTCGGCAGCGCCGCGCGCCCGCCCCAGATCGGCCAGGGTGCGCTCCTGGCGGCCCAGCACGCGTGCCAGCAGCCACGACAGCGCCAGCACGATCGACACCAACGCCACCGAAAGCATCGTCACCCAGCGCGCCGTCACCCACCAGTTGGCCAGCACGATGCTTTCGGACAGGGTGATGTTGGTCGCCAGCGGGAAGTCGTGGAGCCGGCGCGGCGCGACGATGCGCATCGCCTCGCCGGCGACGCCGACCAGCGGAACATCGGTGGCCACCCGCACGGTGGCGGCGGTACCCGGCTTCAGCGTCTCGCGGAACAGCGGCTGATTAGCAAACGACCGGCCGATGAATTCGCCGGCCGGCGGGTCGCGTGCCAGCATGATGCCGTCGCCGCGATAGAGCGCGATGGCGCTGCCGTTGCCGATGTTCACCGCCCGGAAGAAGGCGTCGAAGAAGCCGCTGTTGATGCCGGTGATCGCCAGCCCGATCGGCTGGCCGGCGCGATTGCGGATCTGCCGCGCCAGGTAGAAGGTCCACTCCTTGTTCACCTTATTTTGCACCGGCAGGCTGATGAACGTCCCGTCGTACGGCCCCGCCATCAGCACCTTGAAATAGTCGCGGTCGGCCACGTTGATCCGCTCGCCCGGCTGGCCCGGCACGTCGGGCGGATAGTACCGGTTGAAGTTCAGCAGGTCGCCCTGTGCATTGGCGATGGCGGCCACGTCGATCTGCGGCACCCCGGCGACCTTGTTGTGGAGCGCCTCGTGCATCGCCGGCAGGCCGGCCCGCCACATATCCTCGCCGGTCTCGTAGCCCGCCTCGTTCAACGGGGTGACGATGCTCTGCAGCACCAGGTCGGCCGCGCGCAGGGTCTGCTCGGTGTACTCGGTGATGGTGACCGACAGGGCGGACGCGGTCTGCTGCCATTGGTCGATGTCGGATTGCCGGGCGTGCCACAGCAGGCCGGCGGCGCTGGCCAACGTCAGTACCGCCAGCAGGGCGCCGACCACCAGTACCGACCGTGCCCGCAACCGGGGCACCAGGCGCGCCAGACCGGAGATGATCCTATCGGTGGCCATTACGCCCCGGCCCCAAGCGACGGCGCCGCACCGACGGTATCGCGGCCGTCATGCAAACGTTCCACGGCCAGGCACGGTGACTCGATGGCGGGCACGGCGCAGCCGGCATGGCAGACGACCCTCCGACCGCACCAAGTCCCCTATTGCGGCATACCAGGGCGGAGTGCGTGCACCCATGGCATTCACAAGCCGATGAACATTTGCTAACACGCCGGCCCCCGGCCGGGCAACCGCTACCTCGAGGCGGCGGCGAGCACCTCGGCGATATCGCCCGCGGGATCGAGGCCGAGCACGTGCCGGCTGTGCCAGAGCGCGTAGAACAGCAGGCTCCAGGCCGGCTGGGGCGAGGCCTCCGCGGCCGCGAAAGCGGCCCGCACGGGTTCGGCGGGCAATACTTCGGCGATGCCGGGCTGGGCGGCCACCAGCGCGGACAGCCGCGCCGCCTCCGCCGCCATCCAGGCCCCGACCGGTGGCTTGAAGCCTTTCTTGCGCGCGTAGGCGCCGGCCTCGGGGAAAGCGCGGGCCAACCAGTCGCGTAGCAGCACCTTGCCGAAGCGCATCGAGGTTTTCAGGGCATCCGGCAGGCGGAAGGCGAATTCCGCCACCCGCGGGTCGAGGAAAGGCGTGCGGCCCTCCACCCCGTGCGCCATCAGGCAGCGGTCGAGTTTGCCCAGCAGATCGTTGGGCAGCCATTCCGCCATGTCCACGGCCTGGCTCGCCTGCAACGGCGAGCGTCCCCGTCCCGCTTCGGCCTCCACGGCGGCCAGTCCGTCCCGCCAGCCCGCGAGCGCCGGAACCGCCCCGAACACCCCCTTGCTGCGCGGCTTGCGGGCGAGGAAACGCCAGGGCGCGCGGCGCTTGCGATAGCGCGAGTAGCCGCCGAACAGCTCATCCGCCCCCTCGCCGCAAAGGGTCACCTTCAACCCGTCGGCGCGGGCGGCGCGGCCCAGCATCCAGGTCGGCAGTACCGCGGCGTCGGCGGTGGGGTCGTCGATGGCGGCGGCGATGCGCGGGGCGAAGGTCCAGAAATCGCGCCGGCTCATCTCCAGGCGATGACAGTCCGCCCCCATGATGCCGGCCAGCCGCTCGGCCTCGCGGCTTTCGTCCACCGCGCCGCCCCCCTCCCAGCCGCAGGTCAGCACTCGGATGCGGGTGCCGGCGGCCCGCGTCATCAGGGCCAGCAGGGCCGACGAATCGATGCCTCCCGAGAGAAAAAGGCCGTACGGCACGTCGGAACGCAGATGCACGGCAACGCTGTCGAGCAGCACCCGGTCGAGCGCCTCCAGCGCCGCCGCGCGGCGCACCGGCACGGGCTCGCCCGCCGGCAGGGCGGCGCGGCGGTACCGGGCGACGATGCGCGCGCCCTCGACCACCAGCGTCTCGCCGGGCAGCACGCGATGGATGCCGGGGAAGATGGTTTCTGTTCCCGTGGTGAACTTGATCTGCAGCAACTCGGCGCGACGGATTGGGTCGATAGCGTTTTGTGCAGCGCGCAACGCCTGCGGTTCGGAGGCAAAAACGAACTGCGAGTCGGTAGTTATATAATATAACGGTTTAATACCGAACGGATCGCGCGCCAGCACCAGGCGCCCGCGCGCGGGGTCGTGGATCGCGATCGAATACATGCCGCGCAGCGCGTCGGCGAATTTTTCTCCATCGCGCTCGTACAGGAAGACGGGAGGCTCGCAGTCCGAGCGGGTGCGAAACGGCGTGCCCGCCATGGCCGCGCGCAATTCCGGATTGTTGTAGATCTCCCCGTTCGCCACCAGAGCGGAACCGCCCGGCGCGAACAGCGGCTGGTCGCCGGTGTCGAGGTCGATGATGGCCAGGCGCGTTTGCACCAGCGCCACCCCGCCGCGCAGCAGCCGCCCCTGCCCGTCCGGGCCGCGATGCGCGATGGCGCCCTGCAACCGGTCCAGCAGCGCGGGGTCGGGCGCTGCCCCGTCCCGCGTCATCACGCCCGCGATTCCGCACATGGCCCCGCCCTTACACCGGCGCGCGCATATCCGCCAGCAACGTGCTATCCGCCCCCCATGCGCTCGCCGAGTCCGTTCGCCCCCTCCAGCCCCGCGGTGCCGGCGTGACCCGGGTGGCCCAGGTCATGGCCGGCGCGGTCAACGGCGGCGCCGAACTGTTCTTCGAGCGGCTCTGCCTCGCCCTGCACCAGGCCGGCGAGGCCATGCTGCCGGTGATCCGCACCGACCCGGCGCGCGCGGCCCGGCTGTGCCAGGGCGGGCTGGCGCCGGCGCAACTGTCCTTCGGCACCGCGCTCGACCTGCTCACCCGGCCGCGCCTCGCGCGGTTGCTGCGCAACTTCGCCCCAAGGGTGGTAGTGGCCTGGATGAACCGCGCCAACCAGCACACCCCACGCGGCGACTGGACGCTGGTGGGCCGGCTCGGCGGCTATTACGACCTGCGCTATTATCGCCGCTGCGATCACTTGGTCGGCAACACGCGCGGCATCGTCGCCTGGCTGCGCGGCCAGGGCTGGGCGGAGGCGCGCACCCACTATCTGCCCAATTTCGTCGCCGATTTCGCCGCCACCCCGCCCGCCACCGACCTGCCGCACGCCGGGCCGCTGCTGTTGGGCCTGGGCCGGCTGCACACCGACAAGGGGTTCGACCTCGCCATCCGCGCCCTGCCGCGCCTTCCCCGCGCGGTGCTGGCGATCGCCGGCGAGGGCCCCGAGCTTGCCGCCCTGCAGGCCCTGGCGCGCCGCGAGGGCGTGGCGGACCGGGTGAATTTTCTGGGTTGGCGGCACGATGCCGGGGCGCTGCTGCGGGCGGCCGACCTGTTCGTGTGCTCGAGCCGGGTCGAGCCGCTGGGCAACATGGTCATCGAGGCCTGGTCGGCGGGTTGCCCGGTGGTTGCCGCCGCGGCCGCCGGCCCGGCCGAACTGCTGCGCGACGCCGCCGACGGCACGGTGGTGCCGGGCGAGGACGCGGCGGCGCTGGCCGAGGGCATCGCGGCGCTGCTGGGCGACCCGGCGCGCCGGGCAGCCTTCGCGCTGGCCGGACGCGAGCGCTTCGAGTCGGAATTCGCCGCAGCGCCGGTGGTAGCGCGCTGGCGCGCTTTCCTCGCCGGTGTGGCGGTTTAGTTCAGTGGTTGGGGCCGCCCAGACGATCGAGCCCGAGGGCGGTCACCGACAGCAGCACCCCGCCGTCGCTCAGTTCCACCACCTTGTCGACGCAGCCCTGTTCGCGCAGCCGCTCCAGCGCGGCCAGCCGCCGGTCATGCGCGCCCGTCATGCCGGCGCTCCACAAGGCCGCGTCGAGGTCGGCCTGCCGCCGCTTGCTGCGCAGCGCCATGTCGGCGACGGCGACCAGCACGTCATGCACGAAGGTGTCGGTCAGCGCGGGCGGAAGGCTGCCCTCCGCGCCGGCCACGCGATCGTCCGTCTCGACCGGTTCGTCGAGCACGTCCAGATCGCTCATGTCGCGCTCATCGTCGAACGCCTGCATTCGGTCCTCCGGTTCGGCTATCCGCGACCGGGGAATCCGTGCGGTATCCGATTTATTCCCGATTCGTGCATGATAACAGGAACGTGATGACTGATAGAATGATTGATTTCAAGTGTCGAGCATTTTGTATACATACTCATTTGCAACCAACGCATGGCTGGACGTGAGGATGCACGCCGCGCCATGGGTCAGCCGTGGCGGTGGAGACGCCGTCACAGGGCCTCCCGGCTTCACCCTGGCCTTGCTTCCTCTGTAACGCACCTTGCGCCCGGATGAACAAATCCCCATCCGCCTCGCCCCATGCCCGGGCCGGCTTGCAAACCCAGCCGTATGCGCTATTCCCCCGCCCGCCACGACCCTCTGAGGGGAAAGCATCGTGCCCGTTCCCAGCGAGCCCGCCCTGATCACCATCCAGGGATTGACAAAACGTTTTGGCAGCTTCACCGCGGTGGATAACGTGTCGTTCGAGGTGCCCCGCGGCGAGGTGCTCGGCTTCCTCGGCCCCAACGGCGCCGGCAAATCCACCACCATGCGCATGCTCGCCGGCTTCATGACCCCCACCGCCGGCACCGCCTCCATCTGCGGCCACGACGTGCAGACCGACTCGGTCGCCGCCCGCCGCTGCCTCGGCTTCCTGCCGGAGGGCGCGCCCAACTACCCGGAAATGACCGTCACCGCCTTCCTCACCTTCGCCGCCCGCGTGCGCGGCTACGTCGGCGCGGAACTACACCGGCGGGTCGGCCACGCGGTGCACCTGACCACCCTGGAAAGCGTCCGCCTGCAACCGATCGAGACCCTCTCCAAGGGCTTCAAGCGCCGCGTCGGCCTGGCCCAGGCGCTGCTGCACGATCCGCCCGTGCTGGTGCTGGACGAACCCACCGACGGGCTGGACCCGAACCAGAAACACGAGGTCCGCGGCCTGATCGCCCAAATGGCGGCGACCAAGGCGATCATCATCTCCACCCACATCCTCGAGGAGGTCGACGCGGTGTGCACCCGCGCCATCATCATCGCCGAGGGCCGCATCGTCGCCGACGCCCGCCCGGAGGCGCTGAAGAAGCAGCATCCCTCCGGCCGGCTGGAGGACGTGTTCCACCAGTTGACCCAACCCGCAACCGCCCCGCAGCGGGCGGCCTGACCGCCATGCGCAACACCATGATCGTCGCCCGCCGCGAACTCGGCGGCTACTTCGCCACCCCGGTCGCGGTGGTGTTCATCGTCATCTTCCTCGCCCTGCAAGGCGTGCTGACCTTCAACCTGGGCAACTTCTTCGAGCGCAACCAGGCCGACCTGGCGCCCTTCTTCAACTTCCTGCCCTGGGTGTTCCTGCTGCTGGTGCCGGCCATCACCATGCGGCTGTGGGCGGAGGAACGCCGGCTCGGCACCATCGAGCTGCTGCTCACCCTGCCGATCACCCGGACCCAGGCGGTGGTGGGCAAATTCCTCGCGGCCTGGGCGTTCTGCGCGATCGCGCTGGCGCTCACTTTTCCTTTCGTCATCACCGTGAACTACCTGGGCCGGCCGGATAACGGCGTCATCGCCACGGGGTATGTCGGCGCCCTGCTGGTGGCCGGCTCCTTTTTATCCGTCGGCGCGGCGCTGTCGGCGGCGACCAAGAACCAGGTGATCGCCTTCGTGCTCGGCGTCGCCGTGTG
>Ga0181535_10004932_pt1 | contig 14526 bp, 10 predicted proteins | sample PEATcosm2014_Bin_44_FD_119774 | JGI IMG/M metagenome (GOLD analysis project Ga0181535, IMG submission 119774) | Peatland microbial communities from MTU Mesocosm Facility, Houghton, MI, USA - PEATcosm2014_Bin17_30_metaG | ecosystem: Environmental > Terrestrial > Soil > Wetlands > Peat | place...
ACGGAAAAATCGCGGGGGGCCTCTAGCCGCAGGCGCACTTGAGTCTCGCCGGGCTTGCGCTTGAAGAGCTCGTCGAGAGCGGCGGCTTTGTCGGTGACGCCGTTGCGGCCCAGCCAGACGCGGATGGAAATCACCGACGGCATGTCGACGCGCGCGAGATCCAGCGGAATGATATCCTGCACCGACACTTTCGGCGGCGCGTTTTCTTCGGGCAGGATGAGCCCGCGTACCAGCACAGCCTGGTCCTCCACCACCTGCGGCGCAAGACGCTCGTAGCTGGAGGCGAAAACCATGGCGTCGACGGATCCGTGGAGGTCCTCGATCGTAAGCGCGACCCAGGGCTTGCCTTCCTTGTTGCGCTTGCGCGTGATGCCGCGCAGCACGCCGCACAAGGCGACCTCGGCGTTCTTGTTGAGGCCTTCCAGGCTGCCGGTGTCGTAGGTGGCCAGTTCGCTGATCTTGTCCTGGTAGCGATCCAGCGGATGACCGGTCACCCAGAACCCGAGCAGTTCCTTCTCGCCGGCCAGCTTGTCTTTTTCGATCCAGTCGGGGACGTTGGGCAACGGCGGGTCGTGCGGCTCCGGGCCGCCCATCATCTCGCCGAACAGGCCGGTTTGCCCGCTCTCGCGATCGCGGTGGGCGCGCTGGCCCGCCTCCATGGCACCTTCGACGGCGGCGAATTTCTGCGCGCGCGTGCCTTCCAGCGAATCCATCGCGCCGGCGCGAATCAGGCTCTCGATCATGCGCCGGTTGACGGCCCCCAGGTCGACGGCTTCGGCGAACTGGTGGATGGTGCGGAAGCGGCCCAGCTGCTCGCGGGCGCGGCCAATGGCCTCGACGGCGGATTGGCCCAGGTTCTTCACCGCCCCCATTCCGAAACGGATGCCCTTGCCTTCGGGCGCGTGCGCGTCCGGCGTGAAACTCCACTCGGAATGATTCACGTCCGGCGGCAGAATGGTGATGCCCATGGCGCGGCACTCGTTGATGTACTTCACCACCTTGGCGGTGTTGCCGGTTTCCGAGGTCAGCAGCGCGGCCATGAAATCGACCGGGTAGTGGGCCTTCAGGTAGGCGGTGACGAACGCCAGGAAGGCGTACGCGGCGGAGTGCGACTTGTTGAATCCGTACCCGGCGAACTGCTCCATCAGGTCGAAAATCTTCTCGATCTTGCGCTGCGCAAAGCCGCGCGCCACCGCGCCTTCGACGAAGTGCTTGCGCTCCTTTGCCATTTCCTCCAGCTTCTTCTTGCCCATGGCGCGGCGCAGCAGGTCGGCTTCGCCCAGCGAATAGCCTGCCAGGCGGTTGGAGATTTGCATCACCTGCTCCTGGTAGACGATCACGCCGTAAGTCTCTTCCAGCAGCTCCTTCAGCTCCGGTAGATCGTACTGCACGGCGCGGCGTCCCCACTTGCGCTCGATAAAATCGTCCACCATGCCGCCCTGCAGCGGACCCGGCCGATAGAGCGCGTTGAGCGCGGTCAAGTCCTCCAGCCGGCTCGGCTTGTAGCGGAGCAGGATGTCGCGCATGCCGGGAGATTCGAACTGGAACACGCCGCAGGTGAGGCCTTTGCAGAAGATCTCGTAGGCCGCCGGATCATCCAGCGGCAGGTCCTCGGGAACCAGGTCGACGCCGTGCCGTTTCTTAATGAGGCGAAGCGCGTCTTCGATCAGCGTCAGCGTGGTCAGGCCCAGGAAATCCATCTTGAGCAGCGAGAGCTTCTCCAGGCCGTTCATATCGAACTGCGTGACAATTTCGTCGCGGCTCGTTTTGTAGAGCGGCACCAGCTCCTTGAGCGGCTGCGGTGAGATCACGACACCCGCCGCATGGACCGAGCAATTGCGCGAAAGCCCTTCCAGCCGCAGCGCGACTTTCAGGACTTCGTCAATGCGCGCGTCCTTCCGCGCCTCGGCAAAGCCGGGCTCCTGTTTGATGGCGTCACTGAGCGAAATGTTGAGCACGCCGGGGACGAGCTTGGTGAGCTTGTCCACGTCCGCGTACGGTATTTCGAGCACGCGGCCCACGTCCTTAATGGCCGCGCGCGCACCCAGCGTGTTGAAAGTGATGATCTGCGCCACCTGCTCGCGGCCGTACTTTTCGGTGACATACTGGATCACCTCGCCGCGCCGGTTCATGCAGAAGTCGATATCGATATCGGGCAGGCTGATGCGCTCCGGGTTGAGGAAGCGCTCGAAGAGCAGCCCGTACTGCAAAGGGTCGATATCCGTGATCGCCATCGAGTATCCCACCAGGCTGCCCGCCGCCGAGCCGCGCCCAGGGCCGACAGGGATGCCCTTTGAACGCGCGTAGCGGATGAAATCCCAGACGATCAGAAAATAGCCGGAGAACTTCATCTTCTGGATCATCTGAATCTCGCGGTCCAGGCGCTCCGCGTAGTCCGGCAGGTCGTGCTTCAGCATGCCCTTGGCACGCATCGCCTCAAGCCGCGAACGGCGCTTCTCAAACCCCTGGCGCGCTACATACTCGAAATAGGTGTCGGTGGTGTGCTCGTCCGGCACGTCGAACTTGGGGAACGGCTCCTTTACCTTCTCGAGCGTGACGTTGCAGCGCTGCGCAATTTCCCAGGTGCGGTCGACGGCGTCTTCCAGCTCGCCGAAGAGCTCCATCATTTCGTCGCGCGACTTCAGGTAGAAGTCCGGCGTGTTCCACCGCATCCGGTTGGGGTCGCTCATCATCTTGCCGGTCTGGATGCAAAGCAGGATTTCGTGGGCGCGCGCGTCCTCGCGGCGCAGGTAGTGCGAATCGTTGGTGACCACCAGTTTAAGACCGGTCTCCTGCGAAAGCCGGTTTACCTGCGGGGTGAGGCGCTTGTCCTGATCCAGATGATGGTCCTGGACTTCGAGAAAGTAGTTATTCTTGCCGAAGATGTCGGCGTACGTGAAAGCGAGGCGCTTGGCTTCGTCGTACTGGTCGGAAAGGATCGTCTCCGCGATGTGGCCCTTCAGGCATGCCGAAAGCGCGATCAGCCCCTTGGAATGCTGGGCCAGGAGGTCCATGTCGACGCGAGGCTTGTAATAGAACCCGTCCAGGTACCCGGTGGAGACCAGCTTGATGAGGTTGCGGTAGCCCTCCTGGTTCTCGCAGAGCAAAACGAGGTGGTTGTAGTCTCCGTCTGACCGCGACTTGTGCCCGCCGCGCGCCACGTACATCTCGCAGCCGATCACCGGATGCACGCCGGCCTTCTTGGCGGCGTTATAAAATTTCACCGCGCCGAACAGGTTGCCGTGATCCGTCATGGCAACGGCCGGCATCTTCTGCTCGACCGCGAGCTGCATCAACTGGTCGATATCGCATGCCCCGTCCAGCAGCGAATAATCGGTGTGGCAATGCAGGTGGACGAATGACATTCTTTCCTTTTTGCTCCTCAAAATCCGGGCACACGCCCCCTCTCGGGGGAAGCTGGAATAATTCTATTTTAGCGCCGGTAGGGCATGCTTTAGCTAGCCCAAGAAATTATCTTTGAAGGGCAAAACGGGCAAGCTGAAGCGTGCCCTACCTAATTTACGCCCGACATCAGCCGCACCGTGGGCCGGATCAGAAGCACCAGCACCAGCGCGGCGACGATGGTGCAGCCGGCGACGATTCCGAACAAGGACGGCAGCGGGACCGAGCTGTAAAGCGATGCCGCCTTGCCCGCCATCCAGTTGCCGATGCTGATGGAGAGAAACCACATCCCCATCATGAAACCGGCGGCGCGGGCGGGCGCCAGCTTGGTCATCACGCTCAGCCCGACCGGGCTCAAGCACAGCTCGCCCACGGTCTGCATGAAGTACGTGCCGGTGAGCCACCACGACGATACCAGAGCGCCGTGCGCCGACATCATGGATGCCGGCACCAGGATGGCGAGCGCCAGCCCTGCCCAGAGCAAACCCATGGAGAATTTGGCGGGGCTGGAGGGCTCGATCTTGCGGCGGTTCATCGCCAGCCAGAGCCACGCAAAGACCGGCGCCAGCAGGATCACGAACACCGGCTGCACGAACTGAAACCAGCTTGCCGGGAATTCGAACCCAAAGATATGGCGGTCCGTGCTGCGCTCCGCGAAGAGGCTGAGCGACGAGCCGGCCTGCTCGTAGGACGCCCAGAACACCGCCGACGCCACGAACAGCACCAGGATCGCCGCCGATCGTTTGCGCTCTTCCGTGGTCCACGTTTTCGAGAAAATCAGCCAGGCAAACACCACCACCGAGATGCCCAGCAAGGCCCAGCCGAGCGAATCAGAAATCATCGAGGCTGTGAAGGTGATGACGCCGGTGGTGCCCAGAATGCCGAGCAGGGCAAATACGGCCAGGCCCGCTCCTACCGAGAGAACGGCGCTGCGGCGCTGTTTAGTATCGGCCGCGGCATCGCCCGTCGATGCAGGATGCCGGCCGGCTTCGCCCAGAAACTTGAGCTGCAGCACGTATTGAATCACGCCGGCCAACATCCCGAGCCCGGCTAGGCCGAAGCCCCACCGCCAGCTGATTCGCTCTCCCACCCAGCCGCAGAAAATGGGGGAAATCAGCGCGCCGAGATTGATCCCCATGTAGAAAATGGAGAAGCCGGAGTCGCGCCGCGGATCGCCCTGCCGGTAGAGCTGGCCGACGATGGTGCTGACATTCCCCTTGAGGAGGCCGGTTCCGGCCATCAACAGCACAAGCCCGAGGTAAAATGCAGCCTGGCTCGGCGCCATCAGGCTGAACTCGCCGGCCGCGATTAAGAGGCCGCCCATCAGCACGGCGCGCTGCTGTCCGACAATGCGGTCGGCCACCCATCCGCCGCCTAGGCAGAGCAGGTAAACCATGGCGGTGTAGAGGCCGTAGACCGCGCCCGCCTTATCGTCATTGAAGCCCAGGCCACCCTTGACGATTTTGTCGGTCATGTAATAGATGAGGATGGCGCGCATGCCGTAATAGCTGAAGCGCTCCCACATCTCGGTGAAGAACAGCGTGGCAAGGCCGCGCGGATGGCCGAAAAACCGGGTGTCGTACTGGGCCTGGGAGGGTGGTGCGCCAGGCGGTTGGGCGGTGGTCATGGAAGGGTCCAGCGGCCAGTGTACCATCGTGGGGCAGACCCCCTGGTCTGCGGCCGGCGCCCGCGTCGGTCTTTTTTGGGTTCACGAAAGGCTGGATTCCTCGCGCGAGAGCGGGACGAGGGCGTCCCGCGCAGACCAGGGGGTCTGCCCCACCAGGTCCACCCCAAAAATGGCATCCACGCTTTGGCTCCGCCGGCAGTTTATCTGATTAGAGGATGAAAACTCTGGCACTGGCGGCGGTGGAAGCGGGCGACGAAGCGGAAGGCTGGGACAGCGTACTCGAAGCCGCCCGCGCCGGCGACCGGGCGGCTTTCGATCTTTTGATGCGCCGCCATGAACGGCTCGTTCTGGGCACGGCTTACCGCCTCGTCGGCAATCTGGACGACGCGGAGGACGCTTCGCAGGAAGTGTTTCTACGGCTCTATCGCAACCTCGGCAAAATCGAGACCGGCAATCTGGGCGCCTGGCTGTACCGGGTGACGGTCAACGTTTGCCACGATGCGCGGCGGCGCCGGCCGAACACAGTGCCCGTGGATGAGCAGCCGGAGCTGGTTGCGGCCGGCCGCGATCCGCAGCAGAACGCGGGTGACGCCCAACGCAAAGCCCTGCTGCTGCGCAGTCTGCGCGTGCTTTCTGAAAAGGAACGCGCCGCGCTGGTGTTGCGCGACATGGAAGGGCTTTCGACGGCGGAGGTGGCCAGCGCACTGGGGTCCAGCGTGGTCACGGTGCGGTCGCAGATTTCCAAGGCCAGGTTGAAGATGCGCGATTTTGTGGAGCGCTATTCGCGGAGGCGCTTATGACTTGTGCAGGTTGGGAAGAACGGGTCGCTCTCTTCGCGGGCGGCGACCTGGGAACGGCCGAGGCGGCCGCGGTGGAACGGCACCTGGGAGACTGCGCAGAATGCCGCGCACTGGCAGCCGGCTTACGCGCAGGCCTGGATGGGCTGCGCGAAGTCCACGCGGAGCAGCTGGCGGCCGCACATTACGCCGCGGTCCGAGGGCGGGTGCTGGTGGCGCTGGCGAATGCGCAGCAACGGCGGGTGGTGTGGCCCTGGGCTTGGGCGGCCGCGTTGGCCGTCGCCGCGGGGGCGGTGGTCGTTTGGGTGGTGAAGCCGAGCACTGTGCCGGCGCCGGAGCTTCCGCGGATGGTCGCAACAGCGCCAGTGGTGGACCGGCCGGCACTGGGCCAAAGCAGAGGCGACCGCTCTCTCACGGTCGCTGCTCCGAGGGGCCGCGTTGTGCGACGGGCCGCGCCCGCTCGCGCCGAACGGGCTGTACCGCCTGAGATGGAACTGCCGGAGTTGGCTGCCACCGAAATCGCACCGCCGGCGCCCCCGGCTGCGCAGGCGGAGGATCCACCGTTGCGTATGGTTCAGTTGGCCACCGCCGATCCGAACGTGGTGATCTATTGGCTACTGGAAGATAGAGGAGAAAGAAGATGAAACGAATCGCTGTTTTACTCATGCTGGCCGCCGCATCTTGGGCGGCGCAGGATAACAAGAACTCGCAAAACAAACCGGCCACCGTCTACGTGGAGAGACTCTTCGTTCTGAAGTATGCCGACCCGGGTCCGGTGATGAACCTGGTGCGGGCGCTGGGGGCCTCGGGGACCGAAAATAACCAGATGCGCGCCATCGCGGTGACGGCCGAGAAGAGCTCGATGGTGGTGATCGAGGAAGCCGTCAAGCAGTTGGACACGCCGGCTGCCGCTCCCAAGAATATCGATTTGACCGTGTACCTGGTTGTGGGAACGGACGCCGAAAGCGGCGTGGGCAGCGCCGTCCCCAAGGAGTTGGAGAGCGTGGTCGCGCAGCTCAAAGGCGCGTTTCCCTTTAAGAACTACCGGCAGGTGGATCAGATCGAGGTGCGGAGCCGGACTGGGGAAAGGGTCGCCACCAGCAGCGACGGCGGATCGGTGAACAACATGGGAGCAGCGGTTCGAACTAACCTTGGCATTCACGCTGCCGGTTTGGCACAAGATGGATCGACGGTTCGGCTGGACAGTATGGAGGCATCCATACGCTGGCCCGACGTGGATCACAACCTGAACCTCAGCGCGAGCGTGGATGTGAAAGAAGGTCAGAAGGTGGTGGTGGGGCGGATCGGCGTAGCCCATGACCAGGCGTTATTCGTGGTGCTGACCGCGCACGTGGTGCAGTAGCTCCGATTGGTGCTGGTAACGCCGGCGGTCTTGCCGCCGGCCAAGGCAAGCCGGGTTGCCCACGGAATGTCCGCCACCTTGGTGTGTGATACAGTGCAGGGTAAGATGGCATCTCGAAGCGTCAACAAAGTGATTTTGCTCGGCAATCTCGGCAAGGATGCCGAGACCAAGTACACGCAGTCTGGCACGGCGGTTTCCAACTTTACCGTGGCCACCAACCGGCGCTGGAAGGACCAGCAGACTGGCGAGTGGAAGGAAGAAACGGAGTGGCACCGCTGCGTGCTGTGGCGTTCCGAAAACCGCGCCAATTACCTCACCAAGGGCACTAACGTTTACATTGAAGGCCGCCTGCAAACGCGCAGCTGGGACGATAAGGACGGCCAAAAGCGCTACACCACCGAAGTGGTTTGCGAGGAGTTGATCCTGCTCAGCAGCCGCGGCGGCGGTGAGGGCGGCGCTGCTGGCGGTGAAGGCGAGCGCGTGGTCTCTATGCCTCGCGGCAGCGGTCGGCCGCAAGCCGGCGCTCCGCCGGCTCCGCCCGATGACATGAACCAGGGCATCACCGACGACGACGTGCCGTTCTAAGCCGGATCCTGCCCCGCAGCTCTGAGAACGCTACCGGACCGCGATGCGGCCGCTCTCACTTACCCAGGACGCTATCCACAAAAGGATCGATCTCCGGGTCGCGAACCGCCGCCGGGATCTGGTGGCCGAAGTCGGGGTAAATGATCGCACGCGCTCTGCCCCCGTGCGCGTTGATTTCTTCCGCCAGGCGGCGGGCTTGATCCGGATTCGTGCGGTCGTCTTTCGCGCCATTCAGAATCAATACCGGCATCTGGATGTACCGCGCGAGATTCAGCACGGATCGCGCCCGCAGCGCATCCATCGTTCCGCCGGTCTCATTCTTGATCGAGTTCACGATCTCTCTGGCTTGCGCAGATCGGGCGTCGCGAGCGAACTGCGGCAGATCGTAGAGACCCGAGATCAGCACAACGCCCGCCAGCGGCGTGCCTTGCCCGGCGATCAGGCCCGCCACCAGAGCGCCGCGGCTGACCCCTTCCAGCACGATCTTGTTTGGAGACACGTAGCCCCTGGCCTCGAGGTTCGAAAGAACACCCAACACAGCGTGCTGCGTGACCGAACCGCAGAAGTCGGCCGGACCAGTCGAACCGCCATACCCCGGCTGCGAAACCGCAACGGCGAGATAGCCGCGTCGGGCGAACCGCTCCAGCACGCCCCAACTCACGAAGTCCCTGCCGCCCGCCGAAGGCGGCGATTGATGGCCGTGCAGAAAAAGCACCGTGGGCCAGGGTCCGTTGCCCTGCGGCTTCACGTAGAACGCTTCCACTTTCTTGGTGGCATCGTCGGGGTGCGGAATCGTAAGCACCACCGCGCCGTCGCCCCGTACTGAGCACGCCGCCAGGCTGAACATGGTCGTGAGCAGAATACCGAAGAGATGAATTTGGCCGCGCTGCATCAAAGCCAGTTTATGACTCCGCGGGGAGGGCAGCGCAAGCCCTCGCGAAACGGCATGGCGTGCTGGCAGCCGCCTACTGCATCACCCAGAGCATGCCGAGGAAAAACAGCACCATCACGACGCCGATCGCGAGCCAGACAAATACGTAGAAGCGTTCTTTCTCGGGAGGGGGTGTGCTGATGCCGATGGTGTAGTGCAGGCCGTGCATCAGCTTCACCAGAAATCGCATCAGCAATGCGCGGCTCCTTTGGTCGGCCGGCGGTGGAGGGTCGAGACAAATCTCGACGCGGCACGCGCCACGCCGTGCGCCCCGCTACAGCTTCTTGAACAATTTGTCGAAAGCGCTGCGAGCGTCTTCCGGGTTGCGCGGCGCGGGCGGTCCCGCCGGCCCCATCGACTGCGCGCCCAATCCGTTCGACGTTCCTTCGCGCGCCACCGTCACGCGCGGCGTGAACAGGCTGCATTCATTGGCCGCGTCTTTCACCGGAATGCGCACCGGAATCGGCTTCAGGCACTGAAAGCGGGTGGAAGGCTCGAAGTGCGAGCACTGCTTGCAGCAGTGCAGCGCGACATTGCACTTCGGGCAGGTGCCGTTGAAATCCGTGCCCTCCGGCAATGCCGTCGAGCAGTTGTAGCAGCGGGAGGCCGCCACGTGTTGAACCAGACGCGGCAAGCGGGGGCCGGTCACATCGATGGGCGGACGCGGTCCTTGCGGCTTGGGACGATCGTCCCGGGGAGCTTTGCCGTCACGGTCCGTGTCCATGTACCCGTGTTGTCTGTATTTGCGATCGCTGTCCATGGAGGAGTACTCCGTTTGTGCGGGAGAAGAGACTTTCGATTGTGTAATTAACTATACCGGGCGTTGACGAAAACCAACACGCTCCACGTCTGCCGCAGGCCGGTCCATGGGCCAGGGGGGCGACGTGGGATCACTAAGAGGGGCTGGGGCGGGATCTCCGACTACATGCCGAACGGGCTCGGCCTCCCGCCAGTGCCTAAACTCATACATACCACGGAACGGGGTACAAATGCATCCCCCTTTTATGACGAGACCAATGGTGATGAGAGTAATAGTATCGTTTTCAGGCTTACCACCGCTACCCGCCGGAACTCCATTTCAACAGGTTGGTGCACGGACGCGTCAGCGGATCGTCGAAATGGTTGGGGCTGACCCTCAGGGCGTAGCCAAGCCGTCCCGTGCGGTCCGGCAGAATCTCCTTCCCGAACACGGTCGCTGTACCATGCTGCTCGAACACCGGCAGCACCATCACTTCGGTCTCTTCCAGATGTCCGTTGCTGCCCACGCGGCCCATCACCAGTTCCACTCGGACATCCTCCGGCTTCAGGCCGGCCAGGTCGATCGAGGCGCGCACCGGCACAGGCTTGCCGCTGATCCAGGAACCGGTCGGACCGTCACCTGACTCGAGGAACCGCACTCGCTCCCAAACCTCGCGCACCCGCGCATTCCAACGCGCCTTGTCGTGCGTCAGGCTGAACTGTCCCGCCACGGCGTGCAAATGCTGCTCATGCGCCGGTTGGTACAGCTGATCCATGTATTCTTTCACCATGCGCCGGCAGTCGAACTGCGGGGTAATGTACATCAACGACTGTTTCATGCGCCGCACCCATTCGCGCGGCGCCTGCTCGCGCCGTTCGAAGAACATGGGCACGATCTCATTTTCGAGGAGGTAATAGATCGCGCTGGCGTGCAGCGCATCCTGGTCTTCGGAGTACGGTTCGCGCTCGCCGATCGCCCAGCCGCCCGAATGCTCGTAAGCTTCGTCGAACCAGCCGTCCAGGATGCTGAGGTTGAGCACGCCATTGATCGCGGCCTTCATGCCGCTGGTGCCGCATGCTTCTTCGCCGCGGCGCGGATTGTTCACCCATAGATCCACGCCCTGCACCAACTCGCGCGCCACCTTCATGTCATAGTCTTCCACGAAGACCACGTGCTTCCAGAGCTCCGGATCGCGCGAAAGCTGGACAATCTCGCGAATGAAGGTTTTGCCTGGCTGATCCTTGGGGTGCGCCTTGCCGGCGATGACAATCTGCACCGGCATCTCTTTGTGGAGCAGGATTCGCTTCAGCCGCTCGACATCGCGAAACAGCAGCGTAGCGCGCTTGTAGGTGGCGAAACGGCGCGCAAAACCGATGGTGAAGGCGTTGGGGTCCAGCACTTCGCTCGAATGCCGCACCTCCGCAACCGCCGCCTGGCGCCGCACCGCCGAAGAGCTCTGCCGCTCCCGTACAAACGCCACCAGCCGCCGCTTCCGCCGCCGGTGCGCTTCCAGCAGTTCCTCGTCGGGAATGTCTTTCACCTGCTCCCAGATCGAGACGTCGTTAAACCGCTCCCGCCATTCCGGCAGCAGGTACTGGTCGTATAGCCCCGCCAGATCGCCGTTCAGCCAGCTCGGCGCATGAACGCCGTTGGTGACCGACGTGATCGGGACTTCCCAAACCGGCAATTGCGGCCACAAGTCGTGGAACATCTCCTGCGAGACTTGCCGGTGCAGCCGGCTCACCGCGTTGCGGTAGGCCGAGGTCTTCAACGCAAACACGGCCATCGAGAAACGCTCGTCGCGGTCGAACGGGTTCCGCCTGCCGAGTCCCATCAACTGGTTGAAGTCCACGCCGATCTCGCCGCAGTAGGCAGAAAAATAGTGGTACATCATGCCCGGATCGAACAAGTCGATGCCCGCCGGCACCGGCGTGTGGGTGGTGAAAACGTTGCTGGTGCGTGCGGCCTCCAGCGCCTCCTCAAAGCTGAGCTTGTCCTCGCCCATGTATCGCCGCACCTGCTCCAGCACCAGGAACGCGGAATGCCCCTCGTTCATGTGGAACACGGTGGGCTTCAGGCCGGCAGCCTGCAGCGCCCGCATGCCTCCGATGCCCAGCACGATCTCCTGGCGGATGCGCGTGTCGATGTCGCCACCGTAAAGCGAATCGGTAATGTCGCGGTCCTGCGGCAGCACGTTTTCCGGAATATTCGTGTCCAGCAGGTAGAGCGCGATCCGCCCCACGTCCAGTCTCCACACCTGGATGTACACGTCGCCGGTGGGCAGCTGCACCGTGACCTTCAGGTCGTTGCCCTCCGCGTTCTTCAGCGGAACCAGCGGCAGCGTGTAGAAATCGTTGGTCGGGTAGCGTTCCTGCTGCCAGCCATCCGGATTCAACGCCTGCCGGAAATACCCCTGCTGGTAGAGCAGCCCGATGCCGACCAGCGGATAATCCTGATCACTCGAAGACTTCAGGTGATCGCCCGAAAGAATTCCCAGGCCGCCCGAATACACCGGAAGGCACTCGGTGAGCCCGTACTCCGCGGAGAAATAAGCGATCAGCTTGCCGTCGGCCGGCGGCGGCGCCTTCCTGATGTTCGAATCGAAAGTATCGCAAGCCAACTTGTAGAGCGCCAGGTATCTCGCATCGGAAGCGGCCTTGTCCAGTGTGGCTTGCGATACACGGCCCAGCATCAGTACCGGGTTGTATCCACATTCCCGCCACAGTGCCGGATCCAGGCGCCGGAAGATGGCGCGCTGCATCGGCTCCCAGCTCCACAAGATGTTGTAGGCCAGCTCCGTCATCCGCGAGAGCGAGGGGGGCAAAGCCGGCCGAACCAGAATCTCCCGAATCGGTTGGATGTGAAATGGCATACGCCAGGACCACCTCTACGATAACAAATCGATAAAAATGCTACGGCACTGCACGCCGGCCACGGCGCGTGCGTCACAATAGTAGAAGGTTATGCGTTTAGTGCCAATCATCTGGCTGATCGCGGCTGCTACCGCCTCGGCGGGAGAGTACGCCGTCTTTGCCAGTGGATCGCGACTGCACGTGGAGGGCCACGAACTCCTGGGCGCTGTCGTCCGGCTCCACTCCGACGGCGGCTACACGGAACTGGCGGCCTCAGCCATCGTCGGCTTCGAACCGGACGGCCAAAGCGCGCCCGTAACCGCGCTGCCGGGCGAGGCTCAAAAGCTGGAATCCATCAGCCTGCTTGCCCCCCAGCAGCTGGCTGATGCCGCCGCCGACAAGTATGGGCTGCCGCGCCAGTTGGTTCGCAGCGTGATGGCGGCCGAATCCGGGCTCGACCCGCGGGCATTGTCTCCCAAAGGCGCCGTCGGCCTGATGCAGCTCATGCCGGCCACGGCCCAGGATTTGGGAGTCGATCCCAATGATCCGGCTCAGAACACCGATGGGGGCGCGCGCTACCTGCGCGACCTGCTGCTCAAGTACGACGGACAGCTCTGGCACGCGCTGGCAGCCTACAACGCTGGCCCCCAGGCGCTGGAGAAATACCATAACCAGATTCCTCCCTACCGGGAGACCATCCTCTATATCGACCGCATCGATCGGGCCATGAAGCGGGCGGCCGGAGCCTCGCAATAGCTGCGCCAGCCGTCAGGGAGCATACATCGTGGCCGCGATCGTGCGGCCGCTGAATGTACCGCTCAGTGCAGCCATGGAGAGCGGCGTCCAATCCTGATAGGTCACCGTCAGCGGTCCACTGCTCGATCCCGGACCGGTGACGACCAGGTCTGCCTGAATGGCCCCGGTCCCAGTCACATTCCATGAAATGGTTCCCGACACGGCGACGTCCTGGGTCCACTGCATGGAACTGAGATCGAATTCGATCGTGCTGCCTTGGTACCGGTAGCTGAATGTGCCGCCGCGCAATCCGACGCCGGATCTGCTGTAGTTCACCCAGTAACGCGCCAGGGCATCGCCGGCGGTGTAGGCGGCCGCAGCCGCCACCTGCAAATCCACCGTGGTCCCCTGGTTACCGTCAAGCGCTGCCGCTGGTGCAAGCTCGCTGGATGCCAGCGCGAACTGCGGCACCAGCCGCACTTCGGGAATGGCGGATGCGCACGACGTATTTCCCGGGTTGAGCGTCTGAACGAAATTGCGCACGATGTTCGACGAGCAGTGATACGGGTCGGCGAGCGCCGTCACGTGAAAGCTGTTTTCAAGGACAATATGCTGGGCGGCGGGGAAGAGTGCAGCGGCCTTGGCACCCTGAGTGGCCGGCGTCAAAGAGTCCAGGTCGCCGGAGAGGACGATGGCCGGCATTCCCGGAAAGACCGTGCCCGGGGGGACCGGCTGTCCCGGCGGATAGGCGGCACTGGGCACCGGCCACCGCAGGCAGAGGTTAACCACGCTGTAATCGAGCGGCATCTGCAGGAATTCATCGATGGTGAACGGTGCAAACACGTTCGGATCCTGCGCCTGCTCCTGTGCGATGGCGTTCTGCCCCTGAAGGGCGCGCACGCCGAGCGGCGCGGTCATTGAATAAGTCTGCGGGTAGTCCGTGCAGCTCACCGCGACAAACAGGCCGGAGCTCGATTCGGAAGGCCGGACGAATCCACTGGCGCCGTAAGCAGCCTCCTCGTTTTCCGCGATCAGACGCAGGAAGGGAGCCTGGTCGTTTTGGTTCAGCCAGGCGCGTGCCGCGGCGTCGAGTTCCCGGTAGACCACCGGGCCGGAGGCGTTGGAGAACATCACATACGCCAGGCCCTGCGCGTTGGCCGTGACGGTTACCGGAACGCCGTCGCCGTTCGGCGCGGTGCCTGTGACTGGATCGGCGCGGACGGAATCGAGCAGGCTGTCGATGCGGCTCATCGAAACGCCGGGCTGATACGAACACGAGGGCGAGCGCTCGCAGGCAAGATTGAAAGCGTTGCTGGCAGCCGGCGGGGCCTCCGGATACCACGGGCTCTCGCCCACCACCGGCCAAGCCGAATCGAGCACCAGCGACCGGAGCATGTCAGGGTGCCTGCCGGCGAAGGCCTGGCCGAAGTATGTGCCATAGGAATCGCCGTACAGGTCCACTGGAGGAAGTTCGAGCGCGTCGATCAGCGCGGCC
>Ga0181535_10004933_pt1 | contig 14523 bp, 8 predicted proteins | sample PEATcosm2014_Bin_44_FD_119774 | JGI IMG/M metagenome (GOLD analysis project Ga0181535, IMG submission 119774) | Peatland microbial communities from MTU Mesocosm Facility, Houghton, MI, USA - PEATcosm2014_Bin17_30_metaG | ecosystem: Environmental > Terrestrial > Soil > Wetlands > Peat | place...
CATTTTCTTCGCCTGGGGTTTGCAAGCGTATTTCATGAAGTCCTCGGCCAGTTCTATTTCTTCCGAAGGACTGTTTTTCTACATGACGGTTACCGGGCTCGCACTTAGCCCCATTGCTCTTTGGATGACAGATTTTTCCGCTCCGATCAATTGGCACCTTTCTGGACCATATCTGACGTTCTTGATCCAGAGTTTTAACGCCTTGGGAGGTCTCCTCTTTGTTTACGCCGTGCGTTACGGTAAGGCCATCATTGTCGTACCTATGGTGAATGGTCTCTTCCCGCTCGTCACCATTGTGCTTTCGTTGCTGATTTATCGCCAGTTTCCCAGCCATTACAACCTGACCGGAATGGTCCTGGCTCTGGTGGCCATAAGCCTAATGGCTTTCGATGAGGTGCGCCACACTCCTGCCCCTCCGACGGTAGGCAGTAAGCCTGGCAATCCAGCTTGACGGACAATTGATTCTAACCGCTATCTATCGCCAAACTTGATCGGGTGCGGCGAGTAGTAGGTCATTCACGACGTTTGTAAACTGGTTTGGCCCGTCATCACGCTACGCGACCTCGTAGACAAAGGAGACGCGGAGCTTCAGACTGGCCCTTTCGGCACGATGCTCCATGCGAAGGCATTCACGAAGGATGGCACACCTGTCGTGGCTGTAAGAAACATCGGAGACAACAGGCTATCGGATGATGACATCCCGCGCGTAGACCAAGAAACTGCTCTTCGGCTTGAGCGATGCCGCTTTAGGGCAGGCGACATTGTGTTCAGGGAAAAGGGTGCAGTTAATCGACGCGCGTTAGTCAAACCTGAATATGAGGGCTGGTTACAAGGAAGCGATTGCATAAGGTTACGCCTCAATCAAAGTAGCAGCCATCCGCGTTTCATATCATTTGTGCTTGGGTCACCGAGTCACCGCGCTTGGTTTGTCCAACAGGCTTACGGCGCGACAATGCCGTCGCTGAATCAGGAGATTCTTTCGCGCCTTCCGCTGCCCATTCCGACATCTGAAGAACAGGAGGTTGTCGCAGGAATTTTGGGCGGACTGGATGACAAGATCGACCTGAACCGGAAGTTGAACGAGATCCTCGGAAGACGTTTGCGCCGACGCGGGTTGCAGTGCTGTGCCCGGGAGGCGTGCATTTGCTTCGTCAACTGCGACGATTGCAGTGTCGGCTCGGAGCAGCAAATCACGGGCCTCTGGGTTACGAACCATATCACGATTTCATTCAACGGCTTTGTGGAGACCGTATACTACGGCCAGTTTTCGATGCCGGTTTCCGTCGCGTCAGCGTTTGCGGACCTGTTTTCCCGGGATTACTTGCCAGCTGGGTTGCGTGCGAATGCTCGGAGCTGGTCATAAGAGGGTCTACCCGCGGTGGCGCAGTAGACTCTCTTATGACTAGCTCCGGAGTTAACACCCGCGATTCTCCTATGGGCCGCTTCAGGTTAATCATCTTGCTGATCATCTGAAACGCCAACGCACCAAGTTCTTCGCGTGGGACTGCTGCTGTAGTTAAAGGTGGACGTGCCAATCGTGCGAACACAATATCATCGAAACCCACGATGGATACATCTTGCGGAACGCGCATTCCTGCTTGCTCCAGAGCACTGATGGCTCCCAATGCGATCAGGTCATTGGCGCAGAATATGGCGGTTGGAAAATTCGGATCATGCACTAGTGCGCTGACTGACTGCATTCCGCCGTCGTGACGATAGTTACATGACAAGATCTGATTGAGCTGGAGGCCTTTCTTCTTTGCGATACGCTTCAGATTAGTTGCATAAGTCTTTGCGGATGATATCTCTTTTGGACCTACTATTGCGGCAAAGTGGCGATGGCCCAGATCTAGTAAATGACCCAACAGATATTCCAGTCCTTTTGCATAATCGATGGTGATCCTGCTAGTCCACGGCCCGGCAGGTCCGGGATCCACCAACACGATCGGTATATGGTTGCGAACGATGTCATCGACCAGCTCTTGCTCGAATTGCGACGTAAAAATCGCAATGCCACAAACTCGGTCATCGATCATCTTGCGTGTAGAAAATGCCGCCCTCCGCTGGTCGTACTCCGTATTGACAATTTGGGTCTCGAACCCACTGGCTGTTGCCGCAAGCTCAAAGTTGCGAATGATCTCTGGAAAGTAGGGATTCGATATCTCGGATATGATCACTCCGAGATTATTGGTCAACCCCGTTGCCAAAGTCCGAGCATGTCGGTTGGGCCTGTATCCCAAGTCGTTGACGATGGAGAGAATCCGTTCTCTCGTCTCCGACGAAATGGACTGTTGACGTCGGCCACTCAATACGAGTGAAACAGCAGACAAGGATACGCCTGCACGTTCCGCGATATCCTTCATTCTAATCGTCATGATAAGAGAATACACCAAGAATTGGCCTACTCGCCACATCTTCAGCAAGCCACAAGCAAGCAAATGTCAGCTACATTCCTGCGTGCCCGCCGACCAAGCCTCCCTCTTCTTCTACCACATAAGAGCAGAAGCGGAATGCGTCGCAATCTTCGTTGTGGTGTTCTGCACTGAATTCCGCGGCGAGTTGAAGTGGGATGATGTCGATCAAAAACTCCCATCCTGCCGGCGTCAATGGCAAGTCAAGTGCGAGATCGGCCGTCACGTCGTAAAGCTTTGAACCGACCAACAATACCGATACGCCAGCCTCCCGAAGATCTGCCGCAAGTTGCAGATCCTCTTCGCGCATTATATTGTTTTGCAGCCAAAGTCCGATCCGAATACTTGGCCTAATGATTTCTTGTGATCCGTGGCGAAAAGAACCTGTGGTTAGAGCAGTCGCCGGTCTTTTTGCGGCCTCCTCCCAGAGCAATCTTGCTTCGTGGCAACTAGCCAAGCTCGCGCCACGAGCCAAAAAGTAGACGGGTGTATCCTCTCGCGACCATCGCGAATCCTGAATCTGTGCACCCCATGTCGCTATGCGGCCCTCAGCAAAGGCGAGGGCCGTTGTCAGCTCGCTACCTAGCACGCTGAGGTCGGTACCTTTACAGGTTTCGGCCACTAAACCGCCAACGAGGGCAAGCATGGAATACATGCTGACCGAAACCATGTGATCGAATGGACTTTCAAGCAAGAGAGTCACCTTTGCTCGCTGTCCTAGCGGACTATCGCTTGTGTTCGTAACGGCGATCACGGAAGCTTCGGCGGCTTGAAATTTATCCATTAATTTAACTATCTCTACGCTGCGGCCACTGCGCGATAAAACAATGCATGTTGCATTGTGGGGAATCAAGGCGAAGTAAAGCAACTCAGAAGCATCCGCAGCAATCGCTGGATATCCTGCAGAATTCAAAAGAGTTGCTACTGCTAAAGCGGCGTTCCAACTGCTTCCTATTCCCACCACATAGGTGGTTTGTTCACGACGCAAGAGATTCGCTGCCTCGGGAAGCAATGTACTCGGTGATTCCACCATCCGGTTAACGCAGGCAGCCAGTTGCCGAGGCTCGCGAAGAATATCGGCGAAAAATCTTCTCATTTTCTTCCTATCTCTTTCTCTTTTAGAGCGATTCCACCCACTGCCCTCGAATGCCGCCCGCAGAAGATAAGCTCGCAGAAGCACACAAACTCCCTAAAGACAAGCAGGCATCAATTTCCTTGCCAAGCATCCATGCCCTAAGAAACCCTGCATCGAAATTGTCTCCCGCTCCAACTGTGTCGACCGGAGTTCCGTCCGAGGTAGGTACACGGGAGGCCCCGATCTCCCAAACTCCGCCCTCGCGCACGGCTATCGCGCCCCTCGAGCCTCGTTTGACAACTACCAAAGGACAGCTCAACGCAAGTTGGCAACCCGCCTCGATTGTATTGGAAAGCCCTGTAAGGGCCGTTGCTTCAGCCTCATTGGGCAGAAATACATCAACCAGAGGCAGTAACTCCTTAATGCCCTCCCAGGTCTCATCTGGATCCCAGTTTGGATCGAGAGACACGGTCAAGCCATCCGCCTTGGCGCGACCCAGAAACTGCGGCCAAGCTGATCGGAGGCCCCGCAGAAGGAACGGACTCGCGACGTGCCAGTGCTTGCTTATGCTCCGGGGAGAACTCGGAAGGTCGCAAGGCCGACTCAAATCGATACTGCCGAGAACCGTCAAAATGGCGCGATCATCAGTTTCAGCTAGCGTTACTCCAAGCCCGGTTGCGATCGAGCTGTCTCTCTTGACAAGGGACGAGTCGACTCCAGATTCCATCAAACGCTGCAGGATAAAGTCCCCGAACGGATCAAATCCCACATAGCCAAGGACGGCGGTTCGAGCACCGAGTTTAGCCATCTGCGTTGCAAAAATGTTGGCAGAACCTCCCAGTTCGAGACAATAGCTGTTGACAATTTGCTCTCGTTGGCCGAACTGCGGCCGCGTATTTCCCTGGAGGATGAGATCAACGCACATATCTGCTGCTGTCGCAACTTCAAATAGAGGTGGCGCAAACTCCCGTTTCTCATTTTCGCGTTTCGCAAAATCCTCAGACCGCAGATTCTCCATAGATTGATAAACTCTCCAATCGAATCGTTAATGTCTGTAGGTACAGATCAACTCTCTGCGCGAAGCAGTTCAAGGCTTATTCAAGCGCTTGACTATGCGTAGTGTTCCATAGTCAAGCTTCTGAGTCAAGCTGTTGCCGGAATTATCTCGAAGCTTAGATTGGGGCAAAGTGCCGGACTTGGTGAGCCAGTCGTCTGAGCATGTCGCATTCCAATCTTCAAACAAGGAAAAACACTTGCGACCAAATCAAGCGGTTGAGCCCCTTACAATCGGTGGTTAGAATTCTGATTCGTTCCCTGGATGTTTTTGCACTACCACAGGGATTATTTGTAAGCTTTAGTCATGGCGAAGCGCAAGAAGCGCACGTCGTACAAGGAATGGAAGAGTCCTATCGACGAGGATGCGTGGATTGCGAAGATGAAGGACAGCCGCACGCACCTGGCCCATAAGGCTGAGAATACCGTCGATCTGGACTCGGGCGCAGTGTTGGCAGTGACCCTGCAGGCAGCTGACAAGGACGATACGAACACCTGGATGCGATGTTGATCGGGGCCGGGATGGCAGTGGCCGAGTTGGCTGCCCGTGCCAGCTCCGTCACTGGCTGAATGCTTTGATCAAGCGGTTTATGTTGTTAGTCAATCGCTTGACTTGCTAAACAGATTATGCTCTAATTCTGTACTGAAGAGGACGAAGCGGCAGAAGGGGCTTGCCGCCGAGAGATCGAAGTGAAATCGTCGATGCAGCGTGGGAGCTGTTGGCGGGTGGCCGCGATTTAATTAGACGTTGTCATCGTTGCGCCTGAACGGGCAGACACACAGAAGTCCATTGTCACTAATAACGGCTTTAAGAGTGCCGTAACACTTAAGGAGGAATTGATGCGGGGATCAATAGGCGTAATGTGTGTCAAGTGGTGCATCGCGATGTTTTTGTGCTTCCTTTCGGCGCAGGCGTGGGGACAGGCCCAGACGCACATTATTCTGCAAGAGAACGGCTGGACAATCGATTGCGACCTGCAAAGCGCCTCTCTGACCATCTCTGTCACAAAGCTTGGAGACTTGGCTCGTAATATTCAGCTCAATGAAGAAACTCCATCCGGCCTTCGCAAGCTTACTCACTTCTCGGCGTGCGTCGGCGCGGATGGAAAACTGATTATCAAGACGACAGAGCCCAAGACAGAGTGGGAATTCGATGCGCAGCAGGGCAAAGTCATTGTTACAACCACCGATTTCCACGGGGCGCTGACGGGATGGGCCGATTCGCCTGCCGGTCGGACAGCCGTCCGCCTCATCGATCCTGAAGGGCTGCCGGTGAGCTCGCTTGGAAACGACGGAGAGATTGCAACCTACCCAGGCACATCCACCACTCTCTGGTCGTATTTGCCACGGCATAACCCTGAAGTCATCTACCTGGGACTCGGGCACGTTTCGGGCGGCGGATTGCACAGTCTCTTCGATCGCGGAACGGACATCGCCGTCGATTTTGGCGAAGACTCAGGTTTGCAGGCCGTGGCCGGCAGGAACGATGTCTACGCTTTGACGATCCCGGTGCGCGATAACGCTACCATTCGATTTTTGCCAGACTATTATACGCATACTTTGGGAACTTCCTTCTATACCCCTTACGACGATTCGCACTTTCAATCGGCGCCCATGGTCTGGTCAAGCTGGACGAGTTACTTCGAAGCGGTTACCGAGCAGGATGTTATCCGCAACGCCGACTGGCTGGCCAAGAACCTGAAGCCGTATGGCTTTGAGTATGTGCAACTGGACGATGGCTATGATAGGAACCCCGACTGGGCCAAGAACATTCCGGGTGCGCTTGCGTATGTGCAATTGGTCGATGGCTCTGACAAGCGGACCGGGCGGACCGGGGGACATTCGTGGGCGGAGAACTGGAATCCCGAAACATTTCCGCACGGTCCTGCATGGCTGACAAGTTACATCCACGGCAAAGGACTGAAGGCTGGATTATGGGTGGTGCCCAACGCGTACGCCCCCACCTTTAAAGAGCACCCTGACTGGTATCTCTATGACAAAGAGGGCAAGGTGCTGCAGGACTATACTACTCCGGCGCTGGACTCGACCAATCCCCAGGTATTCAACCACCTGACGCGCTTATTTACCAAGCTGGACGACCTGGGATTCGATTACTACAAATTAGACGGCGAGGGCGCGCTGCCGGCTTATGAGCCGGAGATCGATAAGAGCCGATTGCACTCGCCATCGGCCGATTTCATCGAGAATTACCGCGACAGGCTGGCGCTTATCCGGCGCACGATCGGTCCGGACCGCTTTATTGAACTGTGTCCCCTCGGCACCAAGCTGGATGCCGTAGGGTATGCCAGCTCTTACTTCCCTGGCGAGGACCTATATAACAACTGGCGGGGAATGCATTCGTTCTTCAGCTCCATCAATGCCTATCTTTTCCAGAATCATATGATCATCTATGTCATGCCAGGCGAAGGACTTGAGCTGGGCGAGCCGATGACGGCGGAGGAGGCGAAGCTGAAACGCCCCGCGGTGACCCTTGTTAAGGAGCGCATGCGCGAAGACCCGGCAACCGGTTTTGGGACTACTCTGCCGGAGGCGCGGACATTGGTCACCTATGTGGCGCTGACGGGCGTGGTCTATCCGCTGGCCAGCGTGATGCCGGAGCTTCCAGAGGAGCGAGTGAAGTTGTTGCAGGCGACCATGCCCACGCTGCCGATCATGCCCATCGATCTTTTCAGCAGGGGCACGGACAGCACTTGGAACAAGTTCAAGCTCGTGCAGGCGGACTACTACATTCATCATTATCCAGAGGTGCTGGATCTAAAGGTGGACTCAGCGGCGGGAGTTTACGACGTTGCGGCAGAAACCAACTGGCGTAGTGAAACCACGGAACGCATCCTGGATTTTGCCCGGCAACTAGGGCTGAGCGAGGAGCGTAGCTATGTCATTTTCGACTTCTGGAAGCAGCGGCCGATGGGAGTCTTCAAAGGGAAGATCGATTTGACGATTGGGCCGCACGATACGCGCGTACTGCTCATTCACCCTCTTTCCGGCCGGCCGCAACTGATTGGGAACTCGCGCCACATTTCGGGTACCTACTCCATCGTGAGTCAGGAATGGGATGCGAAAGAGAAGAATCTACACGGAGAATCGGTCGCCATCCCCGGCGAGCCTTACACGTTGTGGTTCAACATTCCGAGTGGTTATAAGAAATCGGTGGTGCAAGTGGCCTCAAAAACCGGGAAGGCGATCGCGGCCGAGTGGCAGCAGCAGGGAGAATTTGGCAGTCTGCGTTTCACAGGCGCGGACGAGCCTGTGGAATGGCGAATCCAATTCTAGAATCGTCATTGCCACACATTGACAATGCGCCTCTGTGATTCGTTGGCGGTGTTTCCGTCAAGTATGATGATTGACACTGCGTTCTTTGGAGCAGCCCAACTTGTTGCGGAAAGCTACAACAGGAATGAAACCGAATCGGGCGGCAGCTTGCTGGATTCGGCTGCGATTTGAGGGTATGGTCGGCTGCGCATTGGAGCTCTTTAGCCCGCTTGAGGAGTATGGCCCTATATGAATCCAAATCCGTCCATCCCTCAAGAAGCGGTACCGTCTTAGTCGAGTGAATTCCTCCGTGAAGTGATTCGGCGGAACCGGCAGGGCATGGCCGTGGGTATATATGCAGTTTGCTCCGCGCATACGACAGTGCTGGATGCTGCGATTCACCAATCCTTGCAGGACGAGACTGTGTTGCTCGTGGAATCCACCTGAAACCATGTGAATCAGTTTGGCGACTATACGGGAAGCTCTCCCGCTCAGTTTACCGCGCAGATACGCTGGACGGCTGAGAAGGCGGGTCTGCCAGCCGCAAGGGTGCTACTGGGAGCAGATGACCTCGGGCCGTATTGCTGGCGATCCGAGCCTGCCGCTACCGCGATGGCCTTGGCGTACGAACTATCGGCACACTCCGTGTTAGCCGGATACCAGAAGATTTACCTGGACGCGAGCATGTCTTGCGGGGGCGATCCGGCTGTGCTTCCCGAAGCGGTCATAGCCGAACGCACCGCCATGCTCTGCTAGGCGGCAGAAGAAAGCTTCACATCCTTGCCATCGGGGTCGCCTTGCCCACTCTACGAGAGCAAACCGCCATAAGTCTGAATGCGCCGCCCATGATCGCGCAGTCCACCGGGCAGTCGAATGTAGCTCTGCACAATCTAATCAGAGTTCCAACGCTCTGCGCGGGTTTTCCCGTCGGCAGAAGTTATTAGGGCGCATCTTCACTTCGCCAGTTTGCGTCTGCCCGTGCCATATCCGTCACTGAATGAATACGTTAATCAAGCGGTTGATTTTTATTAGTCAACCGCTTGACACGCCATACGGATTATGTTCTAATTCCGCATTGATTAGGACAAAGCGGCAAAAGGGGCTTGAAACGACGAAGCCGCAGAAGTGGCTCGCTGCCGAGAGAGTGAAGTGGAGTCGTCGAGGCAGCGTGGCAGCTGTTGGTGGGTGGCCGCGATTCGATTAGACGTTGTCATCGCTGAGCCTGAACGGGCAGACAACACAGAAGTCCATTGTCACTAATAACGGCTTTAAGAGTGCCGTAACTCTTAAGGAAGATTGGAAAAATGAGAAACATTCGATCGAGGCAGACGAAACTTCACATGATTTGGATTTTCCTGTTCCTGCTGGGTTTTTGCTGCGTCTTTACAGGCGTGGCACTGGCCCAGGTTGACCAGGGCGCAATTAACGGTGTTGTTAAAGATACCAAGGGCGCTGTCGTTCAAGGCGCACAGGTCACACTCACCAACACAGACACAAATTTCTCTCTGAAAGACTCGACCGACCAGAAGGGTGAATATAGCTTTTCACCCATCAAGATCGGTCATTACATTCTGAGCGCGTCGGCTCCCAAGTTTGAGACGACAACCCAGCAAAATATCACCGTCAACATTCAGGACCAACTGAATATTTCTCTCTCCTTGAAGCCCGGCTCCGTTTCGGAGACCGTAACCGTAACCTCCGCGCCTTCTCTGTTGCAGAGTGAGAACGCATCCGTGGGTCAGGTCGTTGACACTGACACCATCAACAGCACTCCACTCAACGGGCGCAACTGGATTTACATCGCGCAGTTGACCGCCGGCGTCGCTCCAGGGTTCGCCAATAGTAGTAACGGCCAGCTCGGTGCCCGTGGCGGCGCTACCGGCGACTTCTCGGCCAATGGCCAGCGCACCACCCAGAACAACTTCATCCTCGACGGCGTTGACAACAACGTAAACGTTGACGACTTCCAGAACGGCGCCAGCTACAACGTCAGGCCTCCGCCCGACGCGCTGGCTGAGTTCAAGATTGACACCTCCAACTACAGCGCCGAGTTCGGGCACTCTGCCGGCGCCGTGCTCAACGCCAGCATCAAGTCGGGCACCAACAGAATCCACGGAGATATGTGGGAGTATGTCCGCAACACCAAATTCGATTCGGCGGACTGGACCTCTGCCGGCGGCGTGCCCGCCTACCATGAGAACCAGTTTGGCGCCACGCTCGGTTTGCCCCTCTGGAAGAACAAGCTCTTCTACTTCGGCGACGCCGAGGCAAATCGTATCGCCTACTCCAATTCCAATAAGACGTATACCGTCCCCACGGCCAGCGAGCGGAACGGCGACTTTTCCGAGATGTTCGATCCAAACCACAACAACGCGAGCACGCCTATTGGAGTCTTTGCGCCAAATTCTGGCGGCCAGGTACCCTTGACCGCAACCGGCGGCGCGGTTCCGAACCCGGATCCGACATGCGCCGGGTACGTTGTAGGTACCTCCCCCGCCATCTATCCAACATGTGCCTGGAATCCCGGCACCCCGGGCGCTGGGAACGGCGCTCCCACCAGCAACGTTGTTGGCGCGGGTGTTGCAAGCGGCGACATTACGGATACCGTCGCAAAGGAAATCCTGAACGCTTATCCCCTGCCCAATGCGGGTGGCTGGACAAGTGCAAATGACTCTACCCCGGACAGCGGAAATTTGTATAGTAATTACAAGGTCAACGCGCCGGTAAAGGATGATACTTGGCAGTGGGATCAGCGCCTGGACTTCAACATCAGCGCCAAGGACCAGGCCTACGCGCGCTATAGCTACACCCATGAGCAAAAAGGCTATAAGCCCCCGCTAGGGGACATTATCGATGGCGGCGGCTTTGGAACCGACGGCACCAATTTCAACCTGTCCGAAAACTTCATGATCAGCGAAACCCACCTTTTCTCGCCCACGCTCGTCAATGAATTTCGCTTTGGATATAACTGGGGCTTGTACCAGTACTCTCAGTTCGACAGCAGTACCCCGGCGAGCACCCTGATTCCTGGTTTGGGCGGCGTGCCCTCCACCATCTATTCCGAGCCGAATGGCGGCCTCCCTGTGTTGAGATTTGCCGGCAGCGATGGAATCACCACGGGCGGCGCGGACCATGACACTCCTTCCACTGAGCGTCAAAACGTCTACCAGGTCATCGACAACGTCACCAAGATCATCGGAAGTCATTCTCTCAAGTTCGGCGGACAGATCGAGAGCATCCGCACCGTCTTCTCCCAGGCCCAATTTCCACGCGGCTACTACAACTTCAACGGCGAGTACAGCAGCAAATATACCTCTACCGGCTCCGGAACAGGGGACACAGGAACCGGCATGGCCGACGCCTTTGCCGATAATCTGGGAGCCCTCCAGATCTCTCCGGAATGGGTGACCAGCTACTATCGTAACTATCGCTCCGCGTATGTTCAGGATGACTGGAAGTTCAACTCCAAGTTAACCGTGAACCTGGGCGTGCGCTACGACTTCATCCAGCCCGACAGCAGCAAGCCGGGCGATCTGGCCAACCTGATCATCGCATCGCAAGGCTTGAATTCAGGCGGCGCGGTAGGCGGAAATTACGCCAGCGGCGTGGGCAGCTTTGTACTGCCTGCCATGGTTGCGAACTCTGCCCCACTTTCGCCAGGCTTCGTCAGTTTGCTGGCGTCGCAGAATGTTACTGTCGATTACACCAACGCGAATCAAAACTCCCTGGCGAGCGTTCAGCATTATAACTTTGCTCCGCGCATCGGGCTTGCCTATCAGTACGATCCAAAGACGGTGGTGCGCGCCGGCTACGGCTTGTTCTATGGAGCCATTGAAGCTCCTGGAGGCGCCGAGCTGGAAAATAACTATCCCTTCAACTACAAAGCGGTTCTAGTCAATAACTACGAGAGTTATCACTGCTATCCATCCACGGAAACCGGCTATACTAATATCAATAGCCGATGCCCATCCAACGGCACACCGGATCTATTGGCAAGCAATCCCGCTAATCCGACGGCTCCGAATCCATCGCCTGGCTACAGCGTTCTGCCCGGCGGGGCGGCTTTTCCATTCGCGACCACCCTCGAAACCGGAGCTTCGGCCTATTTTGCGACTGGCAACTTGACCGATTTCGCTTCGGGAGTTGCGACTAACCTCGCAATGGGCCAGACCAACATCAAGACTCCTTATACGCAAAGCTACAACCTGACGGTTGAGCGCGAGATCAACAGGAACCTGGTGGCAACCCTCGCCTATGTCGGAAACAACTCCAAGCACACCTTTGCCGGCATCGGCCCACTCAATTCTCTCGGCATAACCAGCAATAACGATCCCAACATCGCCATTGCATTCCCCAGCTTAGGCACTGATAGTGCCACCGAGTGGTGGATCGGCGAAAGCATGTATAACGGGTTGCAGGCCAAGCTCGAAAAGCGGTACTCACAGGGCTTGAGCTTCCTTGCCACCTATACCTGGGCGAAAGCTACAGACGACGCTGGAAACCCCGGTGTCGGCGGCGGCCCGGCCTACCGGAACACCAACCTCATTCCACTTAAGGATGAGTTCACCCTCGCCAACTACGATACCCGTCAGCGTGTCACAGTGAATGGCATGTACGAGTTACCGTTCGGTAAAGGCCGGAAATATGCGCACGAGGGCAGCGCGCTCGACTATCTCGTCGGTGGCTGGTCAAACAGTCTGACCTGGGTTGCGCAAACCGGCATCCCGTTTACGGTGAATGCTTCCAGTGGCGCGGGCGGCTTTCAAAGCGCCAATGGCTTTAGCTCGCTAAATGCAATCAAGGTTGGCGATCCCTTTAAGGGCGGTGGTACTGTACCTGTGGGGAACCTTGAGAGCGGCGCATGCCCAACCTCCGTGAAAAACAAGACAAACTGGTACAATCCTTGCGCCTTCATCGATCCGCTGCAGGGATCCACCATCACTCCTGGCACCGTGTTGACCAGCCTCGCTGACGCCATTGCATATTCCGGCTCGAAGTCCAACCAGATTCATGGGCCGGGATATGAGCGCATCAACATGTCCATGTTCAAGAACTTCAAGACCTGGCGCGAGCAGTACGTACAGTTCCGCGCCGATGCCTTCAACCTCTTCAATCACCCGACTTTGGCCCTGCCAGGCACAGTCAATCTTAGTTCGAGTGCCGGCCAGATTACCTCGGCTCTGGTCTTTCAGAACAACACGCCGGATGCTCGGTTCTTCCAGCTTTCCGGGAAGTATGTGTTCTAAACCGGCAAATAACCTGCGGGCGTAAATGCGCATGTAAGCTTGAATGGCAACTCTCCCGCGGGCGCGAAAGCGCCCGCAGGAGACCATGTTTTAGCCCGGATTTCCATTTTGACTTGCGATTATGAAACCTCGGACCGCCGCCATCGTCAATATTCATAGGGGTGTGAATGCGATGAAGACGCTCCGAAGGTCAGTACCCAATGGGTGAGATACAAAATCGGCGGATGGAGTCTACCAATTTTCTTCCAGGACACCGCTGCCCCTCGCTATTTACTCCACCGATGGTGGTCCGACGATCGCGGCCGGAACCGGTAGCCCAAGCGGGCTTGTCTCCATGATGGAGGGCGTAGCCGGGGCCTACTTCCGTTCTGCATACGCACCAAATTATGGGCCCGCCGGAGGGGGCGTAGGCAGTTTTGATTTGCGTGTGTCGCATACGGCAGCCTACATTCAGGACAACATCTTTGCCTTGTAAATCGCATGAATCGATTGCATAGGAGAACTGTGAAACTCTCGGTAGTAAAGTTGATGACGTTGAGTTTCGTGCTGGTCTTTGGCTTTGGTGTCGTTCAAGCGCAGAGTACGCCCGAGCCGCTCAAGAAAGGCTTTGAGATCCCGCCAGAGAGTGCTCGCCCGCGAGTGTGGTGGCACTGGATGAACGGTAACGTTTCCAAGGAAGGCATCAAGCTGGATCTGGAGTGGATGCATAGGGTTGGCCTGGGCGGCTTCCAGAACATCGACGCAAACCTGGCCACGCCGCAGGTTGTAGATCACCGTTTAGCCTACATGAGCCCTGAGTGGAAAGACGCGTTCAAATATGCGACGGTCCTCGCCGATCAGTTGGGTTTGGAAGAAGGGATTGAGGGCTCGCCGGGCTGGAACGAATCGGGCGGCCCCTGGGTGCCGCCATCCCAGGGGATGAAGAAATATGTATGGAGTGAGACTTTCGTTGAAGGCGGCAAGCCATACATGGGCAAGCTCGCACATCCGCCGTCGAATACCGGGTCATTTCAGAACCTGGACATTCATCGCGAAGGACCGATTCCGCAGCTTTATACCGATGTGGCAGTCGTAGCATACCGCAGGGCGGAGAGCGACGTTGCCATCGAATCTCTACACCCGAAGGTCACGGCCAGCGCGGACTCGCTGGATATCGCCATGCTTAGCGACGGAGATCTGGAAAAGACAGCCAAGCTGCCCATCCCATGGTTTGGCGAGAAGGCTTGGATCCAATACGAGTTCGCACGTCCGCAAACAATCCGCTCCATCACGTTTGCGAGCAAAGAGCCAGGAGGGGGAAGTCCAGCATTGTTGGCCGGACTCCACGCGCCGGAAAAAGCTATCGAGGTGAGCGACGACGGGCAAAACTTCCGGATGGCCACCAAGTTTTCCGCCGGCAGCGGCCCCGAGTACACAATCTCCTTCCCCGCAGTGACAGCGAAATATTTCCGCGTCACGTTCAAAC
>Ga0181535_10004939_pt1 | contig 14515 bp, 8 predicted proteins | sample PEATcosm2014_Bin_44_FD_119774 | JGI IMG/M metagenome (GOLD analysis project Ga0181535, IMG submission 119774) | Peatland microbial communities from MTU Mesocosm Facility, Houghton, MI, USA - PEATcosm2014_Bin17_30_metaG | ecosystem: Environmental > Terrestrial > Soil > Wetlands > Peat | place...
AAGTTAGAGACGGACGATCAAGCTGGCGTTGATGGTCGGGGAATCCACCGTGGGCTTCCCGGTGTAGCCCCGGGGGCTGAAATCGGTGACATCGGGCTTGTAACGGCTCCAGGTGTACCTGAGTTCGGCACCCAGGTGGGGCGTGAACATCCAGCCAGCGCTGGCGGCGCCATAAACGGTGGTGGGGGTATCGTCGCTGTGGGAGCCGAGGCCGGTCAGTTCGAATTTGGTCGAGCCGACACCCACGCCGCCGCCCACATAAGGACCATTATTCACCCGCTTCGAGAAGTAATAGTTGTAGTCGGCGCCCAACTGGTACATCTGGACCTTGCGGTCCACGCCGTCCTCGCTCTTCTTGAAATAGGTGTAATCGAACCGGGGAACGATGGCGTGCCCGCCTTCGAAGCCGATCAGCGCATGGAGACCGACGCCGCCGCCCACCTGGCCGTCAAGCCAATCCTTGCTGGTAAGCGGTCCAGCGGGCAGAGATGCGGTGATTTGACCTCCAAACGTCGTCATTTCCTGGGCGGCCAAGGGGATGCCAACCAATGCCATACCGAGGGTTCCGAGGCATAGAAGCGACCCATATTTCATTTCTTTCTCCTTCTAGGGCATGGTTGCCCATCCTTGGGAATTCCACCCAAGATGTTGAGATTAAATGATCGACTAACGATATTTTCCAGGCCCGGAAGCGCGCGATCGTTTGAGCGGGTCCCAAGGCGCGCGTCTGACCGGTATCGCGTATGAAGTCGGTTTTCATGACTCCTCGCATTTCAACCACCCATTCAAGGAGATGTTCGGGCTCAACCCGACCGTTATTTTGGCGTCAGGCTATTTCAAATTCATTTGGTGCTGCCGAGCGAAGTATTGGCTTGTCCATGCACGCAGGTGTGCCGGAACATGGGCTTTCTCCCGTCCCGTGAAGAAAACATTCAAGCGTGCGACCCACGCACACATGGACTTCTTCGTTGTTGCGGTAGCGGTAATTGAATTGAAGGCAGGCCTGGAGGATGTCCAGATAGAGCTCGGTCAGGAATTCCAGAGGGAGGGGACGAAGCAGACCCGAATCCGCCAACTTGGCGATGCATCGCTGGAGCTGCATGCGGCCTGCCTCATAGATGCTCAAGGTCGCGGGCAACCGCGACTCCATTCCCCAGTCGAAGGCCGACCGTGAGCGAACAAAAATCGGGAGCGCGGATGGATGGTCGTGGAAGTGCCTCACCAGCGCGAACGTGAGGGCACGGATCTCCTCCTCGGGGGCGAGACCCGTATCAGCAATATTTTGGGCACTGGCCTGAAACTCCTGGGCACGATTGATGAAAAGTTCTTCGTAGAGCGCTTGTTTGGAAGGGAAGTATTCGTAGAACCCCTGGACGCCGATCTGGGCTTCGTCGGCTATCTCATGCATGGACGCCTCGTCGAAGGGTTTCCGGCCAAACACCCGCCCTGCGGCTTCCAGGAGGAGGTCGCGCCGTTGTTCCCGTTCTTTCCGGGTCAAGTGCGATGTCATGTCATTACCTCACCGTGAGCAGGTTTGATAGGAGAAATGGCTGCCCAGTTGCGCGATTCGTTCATTGATGGCGCGCACAGCCCAGACGATCTCGCTGATCCGCTGGGGGGGCGGCGCTGCTGGTGCTCGCCTGCGCCCCCTCCGGGTCAAAGGAGGCGAGGGAGGCCGACAAGGAGACGGGTTCAAGGTCGAGGCTGCGCGCGTCCCGACCCTATCCGGGTTCTGTGTTTCTTCGACATGGATGCGCAGCATTGGAACGCCTTCCTTCCCTGGGGCAGGCGTACCTGAGCATGATAAATGCCAAACCGGATTCGTTTATAAGCAAAATTAAATCAATGATTATATGTCCAGAATTGTTCTCCGGGGCCCAGGTGGCGAACTCGAATGGCGAATTTTCGGCCCGGTGGCGAATTTTCGCTAATTCCGTTCAGCCCGCAGAATCCCCATTTTCTTCAGCCGGGAGTTCAAGGTCGAGCGCTTCAGGCCCAGGCGCGCGGCGGCGCCTTCGGGCCCGCCAATGACGCCGCCGCAATCCCGCAAGGCCTTCCGGATCTCCTCGCGCTCAACCTCTTTCAGAAACCGGGAAGGGGGAGGGGCCTCCCTCCCCTGAGGGGGCTCGAGGTCGGCGAGCGGAACCTTCAATTCCGCGCCCTGGCTCAGGATGACAGACCGTTCGATGATGTTCTGGAGTTCCCTGATGTTGCCGGGCCAGGACCAAGCGACCAGCCGTTCCATGGCCGAGGCCGGAATGTGTTCGATCCTGCGGTTCAGTTGCCTGGCGAATTTCTGGGTGAAGAAGGCGACAAGGCCCGGGATGTCCTCTTTCCTCTCCCGGAGCGGCGGAACCTGGATCGGGAAGACGCTGAGCCGGTAGAACAGGTCCTGCCGGAACCGGCCGCCCTCCACCATGGCGGATAGCTGGTGGTGGGTGGCCGCGATGATCCTCACGTCCACCTTCTGGGTCACCGTGCTGCCCAGGCGCTCGAACTCCCGCTCCTGGATGGCCCGGAGCAGCTTGGGCTGGAGTTCCAGGGGCAGATCGCCCACCTCGTCCAGGAAGAGCGTTCCCTGATGGGCCAATTCGAAACGTCCCAGCTTCCGCTGGATGGCGCCCGTGAAGGCCCCGCGCTCGTGGCCGAACAGTTCGCTCTCGACGAGTCCAAGGGGAATGGCCGAGCAGTTGAGCTTCACGAAGGGTCGATCCCGGCGCCGGCTTTGCTTCTGGATGGTCCTCGCCAGCAGTTCCTTGCCCGTTCCCGTTTCGCCCAGAAGCAGGACCGTGGCGTCCGAAGGCGCCACGGTCTGGATCTGGTCGAGGACGCGCATCAGCGCCGGACTCTTGCCGACGATCTCCCGGGTGGCGAAATCACTTTCGACTTCCTCCTGGAGGAAGTGCTTCTCCTCGGCGAGTTTGTCCTTCACTACCTGGAGGTCCCGGTAGACCAGGGCATTGTCCAGGGCGATCGCCAATTGGACGCCGATCTGCCCCAGCAGGCGGGTTTCCTCCGGCGTGAAATGGCCTTCTTCCAGGCTCCCGAAACTGAGGCAACCTAGCGTTTCACCCCTCGAGAGCATGGGCACGCAGCACAAGGACCGGATGCCCGCCGCTTCCAGATGGTGCTTGATCTGGGCGTTCACTTGCCGGATCCGCTCCGGGCCAAGGACATCCACCTGTCCTGTCCGCACGGCCTGTTCCGTGGGCATGCCGATCAAACGGCCACGAAGGGGTTCATTGGGAATCTCCCTTCCCTCCGGGGTGTGAAGGAAGAGCACATGTTCGAATTCGCCGCCCGGTTCCAGGAGGCTCAGCCCCATGAATTCATGGCGGATCTCCTGCCAGAGTGCGTTGGACATGGCCTGGAACAAGCGCTCCGGCTCCAGTTGGCTGACCAGGAGATTGTTGAGCCGGAGGACCAGGGCCAGATGGTCCCGGTCCCGCTCCAGCTGGAGGTTCCGCGCCCTCTGCTCGGCCAGCAGGGCAAGGAGGTGTCTCGGGCCTTTGCCGAGACGCATCCTCCGGGTTTCGGGTGCCCGGATCGGGGTCGGAGACGCCTGGGGATCGGGGAGGAGTTCGCTCATGGTTGTCCGATGGGGGGCACTCTCGATCTTAACCGGACCGGGGGATTGAGATCCGGCAGAAGGCGGCCGGCACAGCAACCGGGATTTCGTTGCTCCGTCACGCCCGGGAGACCCCGGGACCAAGCGCCTTTCGACCCCGTCGGTCTTTCGGGAGGTGTCCATGGATTTCCGCATCAATATCGGCCGAGCAGTTGATCCAGTTCGGCATAGGCCAGGTCGAGTCCCAGGCGCGCCGCGAGGAGGTCGGCCTGGGCAGCCTTGGCGGTAGCATCGATTCCGGCCTGTTTCGCCGCGGAAATCGTACCGGCCCGCAGCTGGTTTTCCGCCAGGCGCGCCTCCTCATTCCGTAGGGCGCAGGCTTCTTCCGCGGCGTCGGCCTGGAGCTTGCAGGTCTCCACCTTCCGCAGGAGCTTGCCGAGGTCAACCTCCACCCGCTGGCGGAGCCGGTCGCGGTCGTCGCAGGCCTGGGCCACCAGGGCGTTGCGCTGGTGCACCACGCTCGCCTTGCGGCCGCCGTCGAAGATCGACCAGGACATGCTTACGCCGACGGAGGTGAAGTTGCTTATGACGAACGGCAGCCCTTCCTGGTGGGTCTGACGGACGAACACGTTCACGTCCGGGATGTATTCGGCCTTGCCGGCGTTCAGGGCGCTGCGGCTCCGCTGGACGGTGGCCTGGGCCCGGGCCAGCCCGGGGTTGTTCTTCAGGGCGTCCTCCAGGAGGGCGTCCCGGGTTGGCAGGTCCCTGGCCTCCACCGGAACGGAGGCCGGATCCAGGGGCGTGTCGATGGGCTGCCCCATCAGGTCGTTCAGTTCCGCTTCGAGGTCCAGGGCCTCGGCTTGTTCGGCGAGCTGCTTCTGCCGGCTTTGCAGGAGCTGGGCCCGGCTTCCGATCTGCAGCACGCTCAGGGCGCTCCCGGCCCGCACCGCGTCCTGGGCGTCCTGGTCGCCGGCCCGGGCGGCGGCGACTGCGGCGGCGGCCGCATCCCGCCTGGCGCGGGCGATCAGCAGGCCGAAGTATACCTGGTGGGTCTTGCAGGCGATGTCGGCCTCCATCTGGCGCAGTTCGTCCTGGGCGGCCAGTTCCTCGGCGGATGCCGCCTCGTAGCCGTGGTGGATCTTCACCAGCTGGGCGATCGGCTGGGCCAGGGTCAGGTTCTGCACCCACAGGTTCTGCTTGCCCTGGCCCAGGGTGACGTCATTTTGCGGGAAGGGCCCCAGGCCGGGAACCGTGCCCAGGGAACCGGCGGGCACCTTCACCAGTTCGGTGGTGTTGATATGTTGCAGGCTGCCGTCGGTGCTGAGCTGGGGCTCGAAGTCGGCCCGGGCGGTCTGGCGCTTGGCCTGGGCCTCCTGCACCTTGTCCCGGGCGAGGCGGACCCCGGCGCTGTTCTGGATGGCGCTGGCCACCGCCTGCTCCAGGGTCAGGGGCCTGGGAGCGGGCGCATCGGCGGCCTTGAGGGTGGAGCCCATGGCCAGGCACAGGGCCAACACCAGGGATACCGCGGCCGGGTTCACCATGGAACCGGCGCGTTTGCGGAACACGAGCACGTAGATCACGGGGACCACCAGCAGGGTGAAGAACATCGAGAAGATCAGGCCCACCGCCAGCACGCTGGCGAGGGGACTCCATAGCTTGGAACCAGACAGGATCATGGGGGTGACCCCCACCGCGGCGGCCATGGTGGTGAGGAAGATCGGGCGCAGTCGGCGCTCTCCGGCCTGGGTCGCCGCCTCCGCCAGGGGGACGCCCCCCTTCATCCGCTCCTTGATGTAGTCGATGAGGATGATGGCGTTGCGGACCACGATGCCGCACAGGGCGATCATGCCCATGAAGGCGGTGAAGCCGAAGGCGTTGTGGGTGACGAGGAGGCCCACTACCGTCCCGAACAGGGACAGGGGAATGGAGAGCATGACCACCAGAGGCTCGACGATGTTGCGGAACTGGATCATCAGGACCAGGAAGATGGCCAGGAGGCTGATGCCCAGGGCCGTGATCATCTCGGGGAAGGTCTCGTCCTGGTTTTCCCACTCGCCGCCCAGGCTCACCCGGTACCCGGCCGGCAGGGCCAGGGTCCGGACCTTGGGGAGGGTGTCCTTGAGGATGTCCGAGGCATAGTTTCCGGGTGCCACCAGGCAGCGCACGGTGAGGGTGGGCACGCCGTTGCGGCGCACAATCCGGCTGGTCTGCCAGGCCGGGGCCAGGTCGGCGACTGCGCGCAGGGGCACCCGGGTCCCGGAAACCATGGCGTTCACATACGTGTCGCGCAGGTCGCCGAAGGACCCCCGGTGCGCCGGATCCACCCGCAGGAGGATGTCAACCGCGCGATCACCCTCCCAGAAGGTGCTTACCGGCGCGCCATCGAAGGCCCCCTGGAGGATCTTGGACGTCTCCGCATGGGTCAGGCCCAGACGATCGGCCAGATCGGTGTCCAGGTTGACGTCCAGCACCGGCGAATCATTGTGGTAATTGGTATGGATGAACTGGGCGCGCGGATCGGCCCGGAGGATGTCCCCGACCTGGACCCCGATGGCCTTGAGCCGGTCCGGGTCGTCACCGCTGATCCGGTATTCCACCGGCGCTTCCATGACAGCACCCTGCTGCAGTTCCTGCACCAGCACCCTGGCTTCGGGGGCCAGCCGCGCCAGGCGCGGCCTCAGGTCTTCCACCAGTGCGGTAGTGGCCTTCACGTCGATGGTGTTGACGACGAATTGGCCATAAGCCGGATCGGGCTGCTGGGGGTTCACATTGTAGTAGAAACGCGGCGAGCTCTGGCCCACGAAACTGGCGCAATGGGTCACCCGTTTGTCACGGAGCAGCTCTCCTTCAATCCGCTGCATCACTACGCCGGTGGCCTCGAAGCGGCTGCCCTCGGGCATCCACACGTCGATGACGAACTGGTTGCGCTCGGCGAAAGGGAAGAACTGCTGGTGCACGTGCGGGAACAGCAGGATGCCCAGGGCGATGGCTACCGTCCCCGTCCCCACGGCCAGGGCGGGCCTGGCCATGAACAGGACGATGGCCTTGTTGTAGCCGGCCTGAAGCAGATCCAGGGCGCTGCGCCTTGGCTTCTTGCCGGCCGCCTCGGAGCTGTGATCATGCAGACCTTTGTGGATGAAGGTGCGGCACAGCAGCGGGGTGACATATACGGCCACGAGGAAGGAGACCGAGAGCGCCACCGCCACGGTGATGGGCAACGCCATGATGAATTCGCCCGCCGAACCGGAGATGATCAGCAGGGGCAGGAAGGAGGCGATGATGGTGAGGGTGGCCGCCAGCACCGGCACCAGCACCTCCTTCGGGGCGCGCCAGGCGGCCTCCAGGGGTGGCACCTTGTGGTCCAGCAGCTCCACATAGTTGTCGGCGATGACGATCGCGTTGTCCACCACGATGCCCAGCACCAGGATCAGCGCCGCCATGGACACCTGGTTCAATTGCAGGCCGCTGGCGTTCATCACCCCGAGGGTGGCGAGCATGGTGGTGGGGATGGCCAGGGCGGCGATGAGCGCCACCCGCATGGGCAGCAGCACGAGCGTCACCGCGATCGCGCAGAGGATGGCGATGAGGAACTCCCGGCCCAGGTCGTTCATGCGCTCCCCCACCACCTTGGGCTGGTTGGCGATATAGTCCAGCTTCAGGTCAGGTGGCAGCTGGGGCCTGAGTCGATCCAGGGCGCGCGCCACCTGGTCGCCCATCTCGACGATATTGTTCCCCTTCTGCATCTCCACAGAGATCATCAGGGCCGGCTTGCCGTCGTAGCGCACCTTGAATTCCGGGTCCTGGTAGCGTCGCTCCACCTGGGCGAAATCGCCGATATAGCTGGGCTGGCCGGTGGGGGACATGCCCACCATGACTTTGCGGATCTCGTCCTCGCTGTTGAACAGGGACGTGGTGTGGACGGGAATCCGCTCCTCACCGGTGCGCACGCTGCCGGCGTCCAGGACCGAGTTGCGCTGGTCCAGGGCCGCCGCGACCTTGCTCGGGTCGGTGAAATATTGGCTCATGCGTTCCAGGTTGCTGGTGATCCAGATCTGCTCCTTCTGATTGCCGTAGAGGGCGATCTTGCCCACCGACGGCACGGTGCGCAGGGTGTCCTTGATCTTGTCCACGTAGTCCTTCAGCTCCCGGTAGCCGTAACGGTCGCCGCTCACGGAGATGAGCATGGCCACCGTGTCGCCGAAATCGGAGTCGACGATCGGGCCCAGCACCTGCGGCGGGAGCTCGGTAGCCTTGACCATGTACATTTCGTGGCGCAGTTTGGACCAGAACACATCGGGATTCTTGACCCTCTTCCCCAGTTCCACGTTGATGACGCAGACCCCCGGGCGGCTGGTGGAGTAGGTCTTGGCCTTGTCCACCTCCGGGTACTTGAAGATGTGCTCCTCCAGGGTTTTGACGACCTGCTTCTGCACCTGCTCGGAGGTGGCGCCCGGGTAGGCCGCCGCCACGATGCCGGTGCGGATGGTGATGGTGGGGTCCTCGGTGCGGGGCATCCCGATAAGTGCCCGAATCCCAACGAGGACTGCCATCACGGTCAGGATCACGGTGAGGGTGGGGTAGCGAAGGCAGGCTTTGATGAGGCGCGTCATGGTCAGTTCTCCTCAGCGGTGGGCTGGGCGGCCATGCCGTCGCGCAGGGCCTGCTGGCCCGCCACGACGACGCTTTCGTCCCCCTTCAGGCCGGAGCGGATCTGCACCTGGGTGCCCAGGACCACTCCCACTTCCACCCGCTTGCCATAGACCCGTCCCTGGTCTGGGAAATACTGGTACACCAGGGTGGCGCCCTGGGGATCGCGCACGATGGAGGCCAGGGGCAGGCATAGCATGTCCAGTTTGTGTGCGCCGGTGATGGCAACCTCCGCCACCATGCCCAACTTCAATTCACGGTCATGGTTCGGCACCGAAACGCGGGTCATGTAGGTGCGGGTGGCCGGATCCGCGGAGACGTTCACCACCCGCACCCGGCCCTCGAAGGTCTTGCCCGGCAGCGCCGGGACGGTGACGCCGGCGGCCTGCCCCACCTGAACCAGGCGGATGTCGGTCTCCGGGACGCCGACGTTCACCTCGATGGGATCCATCTGCGCGATTTCGAAGACGGGCTGGCCCGGGCCCACCATGACGCCGGGCTCCAGCATCCGCTTGGCGATGAACCCGCTGATGGGGGCCTGGAGCTGGGCCTCGGTCAGGTTCTTGCGGGCGACCCCTTCAGCGGCGACCGCCTGCTCGAACTGCTGGCGGGTGGCATCCCGGTTGGCGGTGAATTTCGCGAAATCGTTGGGCGCCAGACTCTGGCTGTCGAACAGTTGTTTCATGCGGTGGTATTCCTGTTCGGCCTGGTCAGCACCCGCTTTGGCGGCCGCCACCTGGGCACGGGCGGCCGCCATGGCATGGGTGAGATTCTCGGCGTCCAAGGTCGCCAGGACCTGTCCCTTGTGCACCGGCTCGCCTTCCCGGAAAAGGACCTTGAGCGCCCGGCCCGGCACCTGGAAAGCCACCATGGAGGACGCGCCCTGGGGCATCAGGGTGCCGCTGACGGAGATCCGCTCCGGTTCCCGCACCCGGGACGGCTGGGCCACCACGATGGGGGCCTTGCGCTCCACCGGGTCCGAGCCTGCGCGATGACCGCAGGCCAGCAGCAGAGAAAGAGAGGGTAGAAGAAGGTTTTTCAAAGACATGGAACTCTCCTGGAGCCGGAAGGTCACGACGGGAGGGAGGACCGGATGTCCTCGATCACGGCGGAGATGAACGGGCCGGTGCCTTGGAGGGTGCATCCGCCCTTGAGCATGGAAGCGAGGAGGCTCTTGCCGCGGACGTCCACGAAGGAGACCTCGCTCAGGTCGACGCTGATGGGCGTCTGCCTGGGCAGACGGGTCGCGAGATCCATCCAGACCTGGACGAGTTCATCCACCCATGGATGGATGAGCTTGCCCTCCAGGCGCAGCCTCACGACGTCTGACTCGTCTTCAATATGGATCCGCAGCATTCGGGGACTCCCAGCCTCTCATCCCCTAGAGCACAGCGGATGCCAAACCACGGCTTGGGTGTAACCCATGCAATTGTTTTAATTATGAAGATGCAGCCCAAGGCCTTCCGGCCGGGTGGCGAACCTTTCGGGACCATATCCTGTCATCTGACCGTATATTGTCACTTCCCGCGGTCGAGACCGAGCTTCTTCATCTTGAAATTCAAGGTCGTCCGTTTCAGCCCCAGCCTCGCCGCGGCGCCCTTCGGCCCTCCGACCACCCAGCCGCAGGCTTCCAGGGCCGCGAGGATGCCTTGCCGTTCCAGGTCCTCCAGGGTCGTGGCCGGGGAACCGGACAGGGACTCCCGGGGCTGGGACAGTTCCGCCAGCGGCACCCGCAGTTCATTCCCGGGGCTGAGAATGACGGACCGTTCCACGAGATTCTGCAGTTCCCGGATGTTTCCGGGCCAAGGCCAATTGACGAGAGCCTGCATGGTGTCCGCGGGGATGCGGTCGATGCGCTTGTCCATGGCCTTGGCGTGCTTCTGGGTGAAGTACCGGACCAGGTGGGGGATGTCCTCTTTCCTCTCCCGCAGCGGAGGCACGCGGATGGGGAAGACGTTCAGCCGGTAGAAGAGGTCGCTCCGGTAGGCGCCGGTCTCCACCATCCAGGCCAGGTCCTGGTGGGTGGCCGCGATCAGGCGCACATCGACGTGCTGGGTCCGGGTGCTGCCAAGGCGCTCGAATTCCCGCTCCTGGATGGCCCGCAGGAGTTTGGGCTGGAGCTCGAGGGGCAGGTCGCCCACCTCATCCAGGAACAGGGTCCCCTGGTGCGCCAGTTCGAACCGGCCGATCTTGCGGGCGATGGCGCCTGTGAAAGCGCCGCGCTCGTGCCCGAAGAGTTCGCTCTCCACCAGGCCCATGGGAATGGCCGAGCAGTTCAGCTTGACGAAAGTGCGCGCCTGCCGGCGGCTGCCTTCGTGGACGGCCCTGGCCAGCAGTTCCTTGCCGGTTCCCGTCTCACCAAGGAGGAGCACGGTGGCGTCCGAGGCCGCCACCGTCCCCACCTGGTCCAGGACGCGCAGGATGGCACGGCTCTCGCCGATGATTTCCTGGGTGGAGAAATCCCGCCGGACTTCCTCCTCCAGGTATAGCTTTTCCTCCGCCAAATGGTCCCGGGAGGAGCGGATGCCCTGGAATGCCAGGGCGTTGTCCAGGGCCACGGCGAACAGCCCAGCCACCTGCTCCAGCAGACGGAGAATGTCCTCTGTGAAACTGCCCTCCGACCGGCTCCCCAGCGTGAGAATCCCAAGCGCTTTCCCACGGGAAAAAAGGGGGACTTGGCAAACAGAACGAATGCCTTCCCGGATATGGAGGTTGCCGATCTTAGCCGGTTCAAGGGCCACGATCTGTTCAGGGCCCAGGATACGGATCTCCCGGGAGGCATAGACGGCGCTGGCAGGGACGAGGAGGTCGGGAATGGGCCCGCTCCCGATCCGGAACTGTCCGCGATCCGAGGGAAGGTCCAAAAACATCAACCGTTCCAAGTCCTTGTCCGCCTCCAACCCGGTCAGGCTCATGTAATGGTGCCGGGTCCGTTTCCAAAGGGCCGTCGAGATGGCAACAAAAAGTTCCTCGGGATCCAGGTGATCCAGGAGCAACTGGTTGATATGCAAGACCAGAGTCTGCCGTTCCAGCTCGCGGGCCAGCCGGTCCCGTTCCTCCCGGAGCTGGACTGCGAACGGGAGTCTGCGGAGGCGAAGGGAAATCCTGCCGACCTTCAGCCGGCCTCGGTCGATGCTCCGGGGTGGGATCGGGGGCATGGAATCGTCGCTCATCATGGAACCCAGGATATTTCAATACAGCCCACTCCGGCCGGGGGACATTAACTCATGGGCCAGGGTTGGCGTCATGATAAACCACCCGGTTCCACCCATCTTCCTAGGCCCGGTAGAGGGCAAGGCCGTTGAGCATCCGACGAATGCCCGCCATTGCCGAGCGCAGGTCCAAATCCTGCCCGGGCTTCGATGGGCGACCCAGATAGACGAAGAGCTCGGCAAATGCCGAGCTCTTCGAATTGGTAGCGGGGGCAGGATTTGAACCTGCGACCTTTGGGTTATGAGCCCAACGAGCTACCGGACTGCTCCACCCCGCGCCGGAAAGTTAATAGTAGCAAGTGTTCGGCTTATCAAGGTGCGGCAATTCCGCAACCGCCACCTCCCATGGCACTTGTGCAGCAGTTGTGCAGCGAACCGTATTCCGTGATTTCCCGAATGCCCTTGCCCCTTCCACGGAGGCAAGGCAATGGCGAACATCCCCGGACTCAAGAAGGTTGGTCCCTTCTGGCACTACTCGCTTCAGGTCAACGGGCAACGTGCCCACGGTTCCACCAAGGCGACAGACCTCACGACCGCCCGCAGGGTACTGGAAGAGAAACGACGCGAACTTCTTCACGGTCAACTCAACCTCACCAAGAAGGTTCCTCCCACGCTGAACCAAATCTGGGAAACGTGGTGGAGGGTCAACCAGACCGCCTTCAGCCGGAGTTACCTTGTGACAGCAGAATGTCGTTATCGACGGTGGATCAAGCCGAACCTCGGAACGACGCGGGTTGATCGGGTCCAGACAGGTGCCGTGATGGCAATCCGTGCATGTCAACTTGAGGCGGGTCTCTCTGCTCGCTACTCGAACAACACCTTGGAATTGATCCGAACCCTTGCAAGGAATGCCATCAAGAGCGGCCATATGGACCAGCTTCCCTTTGTAGTGAAGTTTCTTCGCATTCAGAAGAAGCCCCGCATTACCATTCCCACCCCGCGTCTTTCCGAGTTCCTCGCAGCATTGGACGCCGAAGCCCGCAACCCGCATGTCCGCATCATGCTCCGGGTCATGGTCGGGCTCGGGATGCGCGAGACTGAAGTCCTCGGTATGCGGTGGGAATGGTTCGATCTGGAGAACCAGACCTACACCGTGGGCAAGGCGAAAGGCAAGGAGGCCCGTGTTCTGCCAGTCCCAGATTGGCTCTGGTCGGCCATTCACACGATGCCGAAGACGATCAGCCCTTGGGTATTCCCTGCTGTGGATGGCAAACCTCACCGCTCCCAGTTCTGCAAGAAAGCCCTCCGGCGGGTCTGCACGAAGCTCGGACTGGGCAACGTCACCCAGCACCGTCTCCGCGCAACCTTTGCATCCCTCCATGCCGAAGCCGGAACTCCCCTCCCGGAAATCCAGGGGATGCTTGGGCACAAGTCCATTCAGACGACCATGCTGTACGTGGAGCAATCACTGGACGCCAAGCGGAAGGCCCAGGATGACCTCAGCCTTCGTCTCGGGCTCGGGTAGACATACGAATTGGCCATTCCAGGTAAATCGAACGAGATCGGTTCGATTCTTCATATCACCAGGGTCAAAATAATGAATTTTTTATCAATTTTAAAAGAGGGTATCCCCCCCTTCTTGTTCTACAGGCTCCTGAACAGAATGGGGTACGTTTCCTGGGGCACCCTCTGGTCCTGGGCGGCATGGTCATGCTCCCAGAATCCACCACCGCAATGCCAACCCGGCCACCGGCACCAGCAGGAGCCAGCAGCACCCCATGGAGCGACCGATCTTCCGCTGGCGTCCACTTCGCGAAAGCGGGATCCCAATCTGCCGGGACAACTTGGCCTGGGCTTGGGATAAGCCTGTCGCCCTTTCCAGTAAATCGTGAAATCCAATCTCTTACCAATTTTAAAGGAGTATTACTTAACTTCAATCACTGAGGATCAAGGATAATTTCAGTATTTTTACCGAAGTATTGGTTCCCACTGGCAACCATGATGACATTAATGACCGGAATGATAATAACTTTCCCTGCTTGATTTTTCCCCAATTTAAAATCATAAATTTTCCCAAGCACACAGGCAACTTGATATGGAGGCACTTTAATTTTAGATATACAATGGAAATTGATAAATGAAACACTATCAGGACCCGCAACTTGTTGACCGCCAAACATGATAAATTCGTTCTTACCACTAATTGGATAATCTCTGTCTGCTTGAATTTTATAACAATCTCCTGGAATTTCAAGATACTTGCCAATTAGTGTTCTTAACTTTACAAGTGCCGTTCTAGTGCTTGAACCATCGAAACCTTGAACCCATATGTTTAGATTTAATTCTGTCTGATGAGCCTCTTTAGCTGGAATTTTGTGAAGTACATCACTCAAAATTTCCAGACAGCCAAAATCACCAACTGACCGATATCGCCCAGGGCTGACAAATTCAAGGTTCCCAGCATGATTTTTCACAGATTCAATGACAAGTTGATTAATATGTCCGTAATTAACCTGAAACCCTTGTAGCGACGAAACAACAAGCTTGGCACGATCATCTTGCTCCTTTTTGGCTTGCCTTTCAGCATTCAATTCATTTTGTCGTTCGGCCTCAATTACGGCCCTTTCTCTGGCTTGGATTTTAGCTTGTATCTCCAATTTATTTAACTCTTCAAGTGAAGTTTTGATTTCGTTTGAAAATTTTTCAGCTTGACTTTTTTCCTTTAATGACAACAATATCATATCAATACGATCTTGATCTAATAATTTATTTTTTGAGATCATGTTTAATTCTTTTTCTGCTAATCCCTCGTATGGGTTCGCCGCTGCAATAAATTTATCGACATATTTTTTATATTGTGAATATGTTTTTATCAAATCATCAATAGTGTTAAGCTGAGCTTCTGGAGATAGGTCTAGAGTTGAATAATGGTCTGGCTGGATCCAGTGTAATTCGGGAAGAAGTAATAGTTGTTCTTTCAGGTAGGATATCAGTATTGGTGCGTTCTTTTCAGCAGGAACCCGAGTCATACTCAACCGAATAGGATCTGAAAGAATAGATTCATATAAGTCCATTTTTCGGACATTCGTGGGGAGATCGTTACCGGAAAGGTCCTGATATAATTTTGTGTCCTCCACCACTAACCTTA
>Ga0181535_10004941_pt1 | contig 14511 bp, 8 predicted proteins | sample PEATcosm2014_Bin_44_FD_119774 | JGI IMG/M metagenome (GOLD analysis project Ga0181535, IMG submission 119774) | Peatland microbial communities from MTU Mesocosm Facility, Houghton, MI, USA - PEATcosm2014_Bin17_30_metaG | ecosystem: Environmental > Terrestrial > Soil > Wetlands > Peat | place...
CCTCCATTAGCGTGCGCACAGAATTGGCCTTGTCGGTCGGGTCGTAGTCCTCAATCAGTTTGCGCAGGCGCAGTTGCGACCCATCATGCATCTCGACGTCGTACACTTCGCCTGAACCATAGTCCACCTCGATGTCGTCGAAGCTGGCCACAAATCCGATTTCGTTGATCGGCTCGTCGTTCTCCTGCAGGAATTTGTAGCTCTTCGTCGAACCTTCGTGGTCGTTGAAGGTGACGCACGGGCTGATCACGTCGAGCATCACGGTCCCCTGGTGCGCGATCGCCGCTTTCAACATTGCGAGCAACTGCTTCTTGTCGCCGGAGAAAGAACGCCCGACAAATGTCGCGCCCAACTGGATCGCCAAGGCGCAGGTATCGATGGGAGGCAGCTCGTTGATCACGCCTGTCTTCAGCTTCGATCCGATGTCCGCCGTGGCCGAGAACTGGCCCTTGGTCAATCCGTAAACGCCGTTGTCCTCGATGATGTAGATCATCGGTAGGTTGCGCCGCATCAGGTGGACAAACTGTCCTATACCGATTGACGCCGTATCGCCGTCGCCTGAGACGCCGAGCGCCATCATCGTGCGGTTGGCCAGCACCGCGCCCGTGGTCACGCTCGGCATGCGCCCATGCACGCTGTTAAAGCTGAACGAGCGGTTCATGAAGTACGCGGGGCTCTTCGACGAGCAGCCGATGCCGCTCATCTTCATCACCCGCTCCGGCTCCACGCCCATCTCGAACATCGCGTCAATAATGCGCTCGCTGATTGCGTTGTGGCCGCAACCCGCGCACAAAGTCGACTTGCCGCCGCGGTATTCTATGACCGGCAGGCCAATGTGATTCAGTTTCGGACCCCCCGGCCCGGTGGCCGCCCCACTCGCTGTTGTGGTCGCCATTTTAGAGGCCCTCCTTGGTTGCAAACTCATCTGTGATGCTGCGCGCGTCGATCGGCAGTCCGTTATAGTGCAGAATGCTGCGCAGCTTCGCCACCTGCTCGCCAGGAAGGTCCAGCTTCAGCAGGCTTGCCAGTTGTCCGTCGCGATCCTGCTCCACCACGTACACGCGCTCATGGCTGGCCACAAAGTCGTGAATCTCATGCGAGAACGGATAAGCCCGAATGCGCATGTAGTCCACGCTCAGTCCGTGCTCCTTCTCAATCTGGTCCAGGCTCTCGCGCAGTGCGAAGTCCGTGGAGCCATACGCCAGGAACCCTATCTTCGAAGTCCCGTTCCTCGTGACTGCCGGCGCCGGAACCAGCTTGCGCGCGTTCTCGAACTTGCGCGCCAAACGGTCCATCACCTTCTGATACTCATCAGGCCGCTCGGTGTATCCGGCCGCATCGTCGTGTCCCGATCCGCGCGTAAAGTACGCCGCCTTCGGATGCTTTGTTCCCGGCAGTGTACGCCAGCCGATCGCGTCTCCTTCCACGTCGCGGTAGCGCGCGAAGCTGCCCGCCTTCTGCAGATCTTCAACACTCAGAACCTTGCCTCGATCCAATGGCTTGTCTGGATACGCAAACGGCTCCGACATCCAATTATTCATCCCCAAATCCAGATCCGACAGCACAAACACAGGCGTCTGCAGCCGCTCCGCCAGATCGAATGCCGCATAGGCCAGTTCGAAGCACTCCTTTACCGAGCCCGGCAGCAAAATCACGTGCTTGGTATCGCCATGCGAAAGGAACGCTGTCGAAAGCAAATCGGACTGCTGCGTGCGCGTGGGCATTCCCGTCGAAGGTCCGCTGCGCTGCACGTCGAAAATCACTCCCGGAATCTCGGCATAGTAGCCCAGCCCGGTAAACTCGCTCATCAGCGAGATGCCGGGCCCTGACGTGGACGTCATCGCTCGCGCCCCCGCCCAGCCTGCGCCCAGAACCATCCCGATCGCGGCCAGCTCGTCCTCGGCCTGCACCACGGCAAACGTCGCCTTGCCTTCCGGCGTCACGCGAAACTTCTTCAGCAAATCCGTGGTCGCCTCAACCAGTGACGTCGACGGCGTAATGGGATACCACGCCACCACCGTGACCCCCGCAAACACCGCGCCCATGCCGCACGCCGCGTTGCCGTCGATGATGATCTTGCCCTTGGTCTCGTTCATCCGCTCGATGAAGTAAGGATCCTGCTTGGTGAACGTCGCCTTCGCGTACTCGAAGCCGGCCTGCACCGCACCGAAGTTCAGTTCAAAGACCTTTTGCTTCTTGGCAAACTGTTTGCGCAGCCCCGATTCCACTACTCCCAGATCGATCCCCAGCAGTTGCGACACCGTGCCCACGTACACCATGTTCCTCACCAGCTTGCGCAGCTTGGCTTCGGGGCAAATGCTCACCGTGATCTTGTCGAACGGCACCGGGTAGCAGACCACGTCCTCGCGGTACTGCTTCAGGTTCAGGCTTTCTTCGTAGATTGCCACGCCGCCCGTAGGCAGCGACAGAATGTCCTCGCGCGCCGTTTCGGGATTCATCGCCACCAGCACGTCCGAGTCGCGTTTGCGCGCCACGTAGCCGTCTTTGCTCGCGCGGATCGTGAACCACGTCGGCAGCCCGGCAATATTCGATGGGAACAGGTTCTTCCCGCTCACCGGAACTCCCATCCCAAAAATGCTCTTCAGCAGCACGCTGTTCGCGGACTGCGATCCCGAACCGTTGACCGTGGCTACGTTGATGGTGAAGTCGTTAACGATGCGCTGACTCGCGCTGCTTTCGCCCTGTTCTTGACCCAGGGCAAGGTGTCCAGTCGCCATTTGGCGGGATTCCCTTCCAATAATTTGTGACCGATTTACGGGCGCCGGCCAACTCCTCTACAGTGCGTGGTGCCTTGCGCCACAATATGTGATTATAGTCACTTTCTTGTTAACATCGTCCCACACCGCGCCACGATGGTAACCCCCTTCATTCCGGAGGGGCTTTGGCCCTTTCCAGGAATGATTCCCCCCGCAAATGGTTGATTCCCTTTGCCCTGCCTTTGATTTCCGCACCTTCGAGCCCGCCGGCAAGGGTGTATTGTTCTGGTCATGGCCGAGTATCAGACTTCATGGCAAACGCCTGCGTCAGCGCGTCTCCGAAAAAGCCTGCCCAGGCTCGTGCTGCGGCTCAATTTGATCTCCCTGCCAATGCTTCTTGTGTGCTCCGCCTGGGCCCAGACCGCCGGTACCACGAACCGCCAGGTCACTTCGCTGGGCACTGAGATCGAGAAACCCGGCAACGAACCTCTCCACATCCTCTATATCCATGGCATCGGCGCGATCGGGCAGGGTGACTCCGAATCCTTGCGCATAAGCATTTGCAAGCACGCCTTGCACTATCTCCACCAGGCCTGCACCACCGCCGATGGCACATTCGCGGGACGCGAGTACGCTGACCAGGGCATCTTCGATATCAGCAACGGACCGCCGCCGCTCGACTCTATGGGGAGCCCCGCCTGGAGCACGCCAGACGAGTGGCATGCCGCCGCTCCCTTCGTCGATCACTGGTTGATCACTTTGACCGGGGGCAAAAGCATCCTGGTTGATGAGATCAACTGGTGGCCCCTGGTGTTTAGCGTGAAGTGCCAGCACATCATGCCCAACGAAACCAACCTGGCCGGGTCGCTGGCCGGCAAATATACCAATTTCCTCGGTATCTGCGCGCAACAGCGGGTGCATGTGGGCGACGGCGTCACGGGCCGTTACGATTTCTACAATTGGCTCGCTCCCCTGGGAATGGATCCCACGACCCTGAATCAGTTGCATAAGAATTCGGTTCCCATCAACCGCTGGGCCAAGGCTCAGATTATGGACTGGAATTTTTCCGATGCTCTGCTCGGCGTTGGCCCGCTGGAGGACTATCTCGTCGAAGGAATCCGGCAACTCCTCATCAAATGCGTTGCCAAAGGCGCGGAGGAAACGGCCGAACTCACATCCAGGCCCGCAGATCCCAAAGATCCCAATGCTCAATTCATCATCATTTCGCACAGTTTGGGCAGCTTTCTCATTCTCTCCTCCTATCAATCGGCGAATGACCAGCAAGAACTCAAGTTCATCAGCCTTCAGGAGCGGAAGCAACGGGATCAGGTCTTTTGCTACCTCATGGGGCGCTTGTCGCAGGTATATTTCTTTGCCAATCAAATCCCTTTGCTCGAGCTGGCCAGGATGAGTCCTCCCGATGCCAAAGATTACCTCGACCTTTCCGCTTGGGCCGGGTGCAGGCGAACGGCTCTGGGACCCGGCAATATGGATCCCGCAAAACCTTTAGGGCAAATTGTTTCCTGGAGCGACCCCAACGACCTTCTCACCTGGTATCTCGGCGCCGATTTCAAATCCTGGCAGGCGTCGGACCAAAGCGACATCCTGGTGGTAAACAACTTGGTGAAGAATGCCACCACGTTCAACTGGCTCTGGCTCTTTGAGAATCCCGACCACGCCCACAACGATTACGCCAAAAACCGCGTCGTGATCCGATCGCTCTTGCAGCCTCTTCAATAGCCGCAAACTACTGGCTACTGACTGGGTTACCCCACCCCGTCGCCGCATGCGCTCCATTCGGATCGCAATTCCCTAACCCCTGCACGAAAAAAGCTAGCAGCTAGTAGCTAGTAGCTGCCTCTCCGCATCCCTCTTCCACCGCGCAATCAGCGCCAGCGCAATCACCACCAGCGCCAGCGTCAGCCCTATCCACAATCCGTAAATCCCCCACTTCAATCCAAAACAAAGGAAGAACCCGAGCGGCAATCCCAGCACCCAATACCCCACCAGGTTCGCCCACATCGGCGCGCGCGTCTCGCCCAGTCCGCGCAGCGCGCCCGTGCTCACCGTCTGAATTCCGTCGAACACCTCAAACGCCGCCACAATCGCCAGCAGTCCCGGCCCCACCGCCAGCACGCGCGCATCGCTCGTATACAACTCGATCAGCGGCCGCGGCCAAATCAGCAGTGCCATCGCCGCCAGCAACATAAAGCTCGTGCCCAATCCCAGCGCCAGCCATCCCGCTCTTCGCGCGCGCGCTCGATCGCCTGCGCCCGCCGCGTGCCCCACGCTCACCGCTGCCGCTGCTGAAATCCCCAGCGGCACCATGTAGGTCACGCTCGCGTAGTTCAGTACAATCTGGTGCGTGGCCAGCGCCACCGGCGTCAAGTACCCCGCGGAAAACGTCGCCAGGTTCCACGCGCCCACTTCCAGCAAAATCTGTCCTGCCGCCGGAGCGCCCAACTTCACGAGGCGCTTCAGCCGCGCCGCCTGCGGTCCCGCCCAGTGCCGGAACAGCGGATGCCCGCGCTTGCGCTCGTATCTCCACGCAAATCCCAAGAGCGCCGTCGCCATCGTCACCCGCGCAAACACCGTCGAAATCGCCGAACCATTCACGCCCAGCGCCGGCATTCCCAGCTTGCCGTAGATCAGCACCCAGTTAAGGAACCAGTTCACCAGGTTCGCTGCCACATAGGTCACGGTAATCACGCGCACCTGGCCAACGCCCTGCAAATACCGCCGCGACGCGCCATAGAGCAGCAGCGGCAGCGTGCCCCACAGCAACCATCCCATGTAGCCGCTCGCCGGCGCCGCAACTTCTGCGGCAATCCCGAAGCGCCCAAAGAAAAAACTCGCCAGCGCGATCCCCGCCATAATCGGCACGGCCGCAATCGACGCCAGATACACGCCCTGCGCCAGCCACCTGTGGCATTCGTCGTGATCTTTGCGCCCATAGGCCTGCGCCACCAGCGTATCCAGCCCCAGCAGCAGCCCCATGCCAAACATGGTCGGCGTGTAGCAGACGGCGTTGCCCAGCGCCACGGCTCCAATCGCCGCCGGACCCAGCCTGCCCACCATAATGGTGTCGACCACGCCCATCAGCATCCAGCCCAGCTCGCTCAGCACCACGGGAACCGCGAGCGCCACCATCGCACCCAGCTCCCGCCGCCACTCCGCCCGCACCTGACCCATCACTCCAATCTAACCGCCGCCCGTGATTGTCATCCCGAACACTCATCCAAACGGTGTCATCCTGAGCGGAGCGCTCTTGGGTCCCCGTGATCGCAGTGCGATCATGGGGTCGCGGCTGGCCGCGGGGGGGGAGCCGAAGGATCTGCGGTTGTTCTTTTGCGCGTCGAAGGGAACAAGGGCCTTCAGGCCCCTGAATAGCCAGCCAGGAATCATTCGGCCTTCAGGCCCGGAGGAGCGCGATGAGTTTTGTGTCAGGTCTCGGCTTGAACCTTGCCGTAAAATCCGAAGCAGCCTCTAAACGCGAAGGCCCGCCAATGCCAAATTCAAAATATCCATCTCACGAAGCCATGAATCCGTTCTTTGAAGTTGTCATGAAGGGCCTGAGCGGGCTTGTCGATGGCGAGCACTATTTTGACACGTTTGCCGACGACGCTATCTTCGAGTCCCGCTATCACTTCCCCGGCTGGCCTCTCATCATTCGAGGACGCGACAATCTGGTCGCCAGTCTCGCCGGATACGGAAAAACCATCCGCGTTCACTCCGCTGACGCGCTCGTTGTACACCGCAGTCACGACAGCCGTGTCGTGATCCTCGAATACGAAGTGCACGGCAAGATTCTTTCCACCGGCGGCCCTTACGACAACAGGCTGATCTCCGTCGTCACCATTGAGAACCGCAAGATTGTCCACTGGAGAGACTACATGGACTCTCTGGCTGCCTGGACGGCGCTGAATCCCGCTAAGTGATGGAATTCACCGCCGCTGCCACCCCCGGCTTTCCCGCATCAGGGTCGATGCTGCGAGAACGAGTTCATTAGTCGTCCACGTCAGCGGTGGTAGGCGCCGGTTTGTTGAAATCGCTCGCCGGGCGAACCTTCTTCTCGCCGGGGAACGGGATCTTAAACCCGGTAGCCTCATACCAGTCATAGTGGCTGACGGTGTCCACGTCCTCTGAGTCGGGATTGTGATATTTGCCGGCGAAGATCTCCGCCTTCTTCTTGAGCCAACCAGCCTCGAGAGCCATGACCGCCGGGCCGGCGTGCAAGCCCATCATCGAAGGGCTGGGGGTGTTGAGGCTGAGGTTCGACGGGACCACATACCCCGCAACGCCGTAATACAGCGGAACTCCGTTCGGGACGTGTGTCCACGGCAGAAAGTTCACCGCGGGCGGATTGTCGACGAAGAGCGTCCTCATGGGCGAGGCCACCAGGTCGTTCTGGTTCATGGGCGTCAAACCGAGAATTTGCTCGATCGTACGCGTCACATTAACCTGCGTATAAAAGGTGCTTTCTTCGGTGACACCGGCCCCGGTCCCGTCGGAGTTTACCTTCTGCACAACGTAGGGACTGATGACATAGCCCGGGCTGCGGTGACCGTCCACGTGGTCCACGCCTGTCTGCGCGTCGTCCTCTTCGACGAAGATCGCCGAGTCCTTCCATACCGGGCTGTGGCTGATGGCGTCGACAAAGCGGCCAAGGGCCAGGTCGTTATCGGCCTGCATGGCTGTCGCGTTCGGCGGGCCGCCGGTGTGGTCAGAGCTGATCCAAATGAACTCCAATTGGGGAACCTTACCGGTCGTAACGTCCGTCTGGAAATCCTGATTCCAGACGTCGAAGCGATACTGATCGGGGATGCCCAGATCGAACTGCGGGTAGTTCTGGACCGCGTACTTCATCACGTTCGGGAGCGGGGAGAACGAGCCGATATCGTTGTAGTACTGGAGCTGCGGCTCTTTGCCATTCTCGTATTCCAGTGCGTCGCTGTAAAACTGGCTCCAGGTCGGCTCGCAGCTGTCCGAAACAACAAACGGTAACGCAACGGGTTTACCGCCGCCATTGTAGCCGTTAGCTTGCGTCAAGTTTGTCGCAGTACAACCCGGCACGCTAAACGTGTTGTATTCGACGTACTCGCCGTAGATTTTCATCTTGATGCCGGCTGCGGCCGCCACATCGAACAGGTGGCCCTTCTTCTGATAAGCGATCGCATCGCCTCCGTTGGAGGGGTAGTCACGGAGCCAATCCGGCGATTGGATGTCGTCGCCGTAGGGCGCCATGGCCTGGAGAATCCAGTTATGACCGTCAGCCGACTGGCGGCTCGGGTCGTAGAAGTTGTCCAGCAGCGGGAAGCGCTGCACCAGAGTGTGCGCGTTGGGCGTTACGACTTCTCCGCCGTTTTGGGCCAGGGCTAGAGCGCCGTCACCGAAAACCGCCAGCGCGGGGTCGCCATTGCCGCCGGCCACGTCGCCCAGCACCTGATCGTAGGTGCGGTTTTCGCGGATGATCAGGAACACATGCTTGATCAGCGACGGATCACCGATCTTGTCCGGGATTGCGACCGCCTTGGTCGATGGATTTCCCCCCGCCGCCGACCAGATGTTCTGCGCCAGATCCCAGTGGTTATTCTGGAAGACCTGCTTCGTCATCGCGTCGAGGGTCGAGCGGCTGGGCACGGGGACGATGCTGACGGTGCCAAGGTCTTGGTGGGTGTTAAAGTCGGTCACGCCAAATTCATTTCCGTACGAATTCTCGGCCGTGTTGGTCGCAGGGGCTGCCACTCCGAAGCCCGTGGTGCCGATGCCCTTGTCGTTGGCAACAAGCAGCACGTTGTCCACCGTGTCCAGCACGACCGAGGCCGGCGCATAGCCGACAGGGACCATGCCCCTGATGGGACTCCAGGACAATGCGTTGAGGTCGACGACAGCGATCGCGTTGGCGTTGTAAAGCGCGACGTAGGCGATGTTGTTTGCCTCATCGACGGCAATCGAATTTGGTCCGGCGCCGTAGGCCGACCTCTCTTTTCCCGGCACGCCGATCGGTAGCCCGAGGTCGATCTTCCGCACCTCCTTGTTCGTGGTCGTGTCAATCACGGAGAGGCTGTCGCTATAAGCATTGGCGACCAGCAGGCGCTTGCCCCAGAACGCCATACCGGTCGGATGCAGGCCGGTCTCAATGCTGCCGGTCACCGTAAACGAGCTCAGGTCGACCACGGAAACGGTGCCGGTGGACGTGGAGCCGGTTGGATATGCGGCGACAACCGGGGTGCCGTTGGAGTATTCCTGGAAGTCGTTCGCCGTAGCAATCCGGCCGCCCTCGTTGGAAACGTAGGCAGTCTTGCCGTCCGGCGAAATCACAACGCTGTGCGGCACGTTGCCGACGCGGATCTCCGGACCTTCGACCGGTGTCGGCGCGGTCAGATCGATCTTGGTCAGCGTATTGTTGTTGTCCAGCACCGCATAGGCAATCTTGCCATCCGGCGAGATCGCGATGCCCATGGGATAGGAAGTAAACGTCTCATCCGAGAAAATCGAAAAGGGGTAGCCGCACGGGATTTCAAAGCTGCCCGAGCTCCCCGCGGGACTGTTCGCGAAGCAGGTGACATTGGTCAGAGAACCGGCGGCGTTCACGTCAAGCGGGACCTTGACTTGGGCGTAGTCTGAGAGGAACCCGGTCCTAGCATCGACGCTGGCGATGGCAACGTAGCTGCTGTCCTGGCTGAAAAACAGGTACTTGCCGTCCGGCGTGTAGGCGATGCCGGTTGAACTTCCGTTCTTGGTGCTGAATGGTTGGTAATTCTGCAGCACAGCGCCGGTCTGGGTGTTGAAAATCGTGACCGCCTGTGGGGCGCCCATCTGGAGGACGGCAGCGGTGTGCGTGCTTGCATTCGGGTTCAGCGCGAGCGCCTTGGCACGCGTCGTGATGCCGAGGTAGACCTGGGTGCCGGCGGGGGTAATGATTGCGCCGTCGCTGACGACCCACGGCTTCGGCAAGGGTTGGGAATAGGTCGGGCCGGCGCTCGCGTTGGTGTTCTCGCCAGGTGCATACTTCGGGAACTGCACAGACTGAGCGATCGCCGGAATGCTCAGCCCCGCCGCCAGCAGGCCGGCCAGTGGAGGCAGCAGGTTCATCGGAGAATGATTTCGAGTGACCTTTCGGGACATAGATTGTTTTTCCCTTCGACCTTTTCATCAAGCAACCCGGAATCGGCAACTCGACACGGGAAGTAGGAAGCAGGCGGAAGCCTTCCCTTCGATTGCAGGAGATGGCGCAACGGGAAAGCAGCGCCAACGAGCCTAGTCTAGAACCGTGTAATCGACGCCAGCGTAACAAGCGAATGAAAGTTTTATCATCCGGTGCAAGTGCTTGCATGCGCGTTTCAGCCATCAGCTCTATAGAAATTCCAACAGGGCCCGGAAGGAATAAGTCCCGGTAAACGCCGCTGTCGCCAGAAAAGGCTCGCCGCCCTTCATCGTCGACTCCGCAAGTCTCTCCCAGTCAATTTTTCCCGCAAACCGCTGAAAACAAGGCGTAAAGACTTTCCCACGTTTGCCGATCATTTCCCGCTCCCGGCGCATAATGATCGCAAGAATTCCAAAAACCGGCATTTATCGCGGCGGACCCTCCCTTGCGGGAACGGCCTCTAACCCAAAAACAGAGCCAGTTTTTCCCCTTAAAAGTCGGCACATTTACGGCTTGACGGTCATCTTTCCGACGCCGTCGCGATAGTGGCTGGCGATCTGGAACGCCTCATCGATGCGATCAAGATCTCTCGAATGCGTGAGCAGCGGCGCAAACCACGCGGCGTGCGCGCCCAGCAGCTCCAGCGCCTCTTTCGTCTCGTGGTTCGATCGCCGCACGTTGAAGAGCGTCAGCTCCTTGCACCGCATGGCCGATGCATCCAACTGCACGAGCGCTCCAGTAGGAATTCCGGTCAGCACCACGCGGCCGGCGTTGCGCGTGATTTGAGCGGCCTGGCTGGTGGTCCCCTCTCCAGCCGCGCAGTCGATCGTGCAGTCCACGCCGCGCTGCCCCGTCGCGCGCAGAATCTCTTCGACCGCCTCGCCCGGCTCGAGCACCACGTCGGCGCCAATTCCGCGCGCCAGCTCGCGGCGGTGCGCCAGCCGTTCCACGGCCCAGATGCGCCCTGCCTGCTTGGCTTTGAGCGCGGCAATCGTCAACAGCCCGATCGGTCCCGCGCCGATCACCGCAACCGATTCGCCCGGGTCGATGGACGCCAGGCGCAGGGAATGCAGCGCAATCGCAAGCGGCTCGGCCAGCGCCGCCTCGCCGTACGACATCGCGCCGGGGATGGGAAGAAAGTTGGTCACGGGCAGGTTCACCAGTTCCCTGAAAAAACCGGGATGACCGGGGTTGCTCAGAAAGCGAATGTTCGCGCACACGTTGTGGTGCCCGCTCAGGCAGAACTCGCAGTGGTAGCAATAGAGCGCGGGCTCAAGCGCTCCGCGGTCGCCCGCAGCCAGGCCGGTTACGCCGGCGCCTGTCTTCACAATCCGTCCCGCCGGCTCATGCCCCAGCAGCATGGGGTACACATTCGCTCTGCCGCCAACCGCGCCCTCCGTGTAGGCATGCAAGTCTGACCCGCACACTCCAACGGCCTCGACCCTGACCTGCACTTCGCCCGGTCCGGGATCTTCGATTTCCATTTCGGTGAGCTGGAATGTTTGGGGAGCAATCAGTTCCGCGGCGCGCATCGAATCCTCTTCCCAAACACGATACTTCATCCGCGCGCGGGAAGAAAGCCGGATCGGCCGACGAACATCGCTTGCCAGATGGCGGCCCCGAGATCCAGGCGTGCCCACAATACTATTTGCTTAAGCGATACGCCCTGCCGTGCCAAATCTGGTTCAGTGGTATAGAACTCTGATTAGCCCAGTGCGCGACTTCGAGAAAACTCGAACCGATTTTCAGGAGATACTCGCCAAGCCCATTCGCGAACTTGGGCTCAAACTCGAGGGCTCTCCTCTCGAACGATTCGTTCACCAGCTTTATCGCGAACTCGAAGCCAAGGGAATTCACAAGTTCCGTCCCCTTTGTTATCTCACCGATGAATGGGGATGTCCCTCTGGCGAGCCCGTCATCGGCATTCCGTTTTATCTGGCCAACCCTGACCTGGCGCAGCTTGAGCGCGATATGAATGACCTGGAAGACGCTCGCGAGATCATGATGTACATGCGCCATGAAGCCGGGCACGCATTCAATTACGCGTACCAGCTCTACAAGTCAGCCGATTGGCGCAATCTCTTCGGTCCGTTTCGGCGCGCATATCGCGACAATTACCGCCCCATCCCGTTCTCCAGGAAGTATGTTCGCCACATGGCCGGGTGGTACGCGCAGAAGCATCCGGATGAAGATTTTGCTGAAACGTTTGCCGTCTGGCTCACGCCTCGCTCGCAATGGCGAAAGCGCTACAAAAGCTGGGACGCGCTGGCCAAGCTCAAATTCGTCGATCGCATGGCGCGAAAAGTTGGAGACGTCGAACCCATCCGGCGTCGCGGCCGCACCGACATCACGGTCGATGAGATGGAATCCACGGTGGGCGAGTTCTATCGACTCACCCTGCCGGAGGAAATCCCCGTCGAGGAGCTCGCGCTCGACACCGACCTCGCCGACATCTTCAATATCTCCCGCCGGCGGCGCAACGGCGTGCGCCCCGCTCAGGAGATGTTGCACCAGCATCGCAAAGCCATTGTCGACAAGGTTGCGTATTGGAGCGGCGTGCAGCGCCCCATCGTCAAGCGGCTCGTCGAATCCATATGCAAGCGCGTTGAGGACCTCGGCCTGCGCGTGGACGTTCGACGCGAGTCCGAGTACCTCACGGAGTTCACCGTGTACACCACCGCACTCTCCATGAATTACCTGATCCGTGGGAAGTTCATTCACCCCTGAGGAGTGCCGGCCGCTGCCGTCATTCGGATTGGAGGTCGCATGACCGGAACGAAGCTGAAAGTCACAGTGCTGTACGACTTGTGGGAAGAAGAACCTGCCGAGGTGGAAGAAGAAGCTCCTCCGCCGCGCAAGCGCAAGGGGCAAAAGAAGCGCAAGAAGAAACCCGTTAAGCACGACCGCGAGGAAATCTTCGAAGCTCTGGAGAAGCTCGGTCACGAGCCTTCATATCACGTTCTCGACGGGCGTCCGCAATCGCTTCTCTCGCTCGCCAAATGCAGCGCCGATCTCATCTTCAATCTCACCGAATCCTATGCGGGAGATGACACCAAGGAGATGCACGTCGATGCATTCCTCGATCTTCTCGAAATCCCCTACACCGGCGCCGGACCCCACGCGGTCATCCTTGCCCAGGACAAATCCATCGCCAAGAAGATGTTTGCTTTTCACGGCATCAAGTCGCCCTTCTTCGCCACGGCCTGGCGCGGTACCATCGATCACGCGCACGACATCGCCTTCCCGCTCATCGTAAAACCCACCTCAGAGGATGGATCCATCGGCATCGGTGCCGATGCCGTCGTCAACAGTGTCAAGGAGTTGATGGAGCGCATCGCCTACATCCAATCCGAATTCGATTCTCCGGCCTTGATCGAGGAGTACATCGAAGGCCGCGAAATCTACGCCGCCATCCTGGGCAGTTACGAGACCGCGCATGCGCTTCCGCTCGTCGAGCTTGACCTTTCCAGGCTTCCCAAGGGAGTTCCCCGCATCGCCAGCCAGGATGTGAAGTTCGACAAGGACACTGAAGCCTACAAGCTCACCAAATCGGCCATCGCCGAAAACCTCGACGAAGAAACCGAAGCCCGGCTTACTGAAACAGCCATCAAGGCCTACCGCGCCGTCAAGCTTCGCGATTACGGTCGCATCGACATGCGCCTGTCCAGCAAGGGCGACGTCTATGTCATCGAAGCCAATCCCAACCCATGGCTCTCCAGTGGACAGGAGTTCGCCATGGCCGCAAGGAAATCCGGCCTCTCCTATACCCAAATGATCGGTGAGATCGTGGACCTTGCCATGGCTCGATACGCGTGAAAGTCGGCAAGAACTCTAACCAGGGTTGCCGATGATTTCCGCCGTTGAGCGCCTAGCTCCACTGATCCCCATTCCCCGTCTGCCTCACTTCTGCTTGCACGAAAGCACCACTTGATTCTTCACGTAGAGCCCGCAGAGGCCCATCATGCTCGAAGGGCATTGGTAGGTTCCGCTGTCGCCTTCTTCGCTGCAGCCGCCGCGCCGAAGAATCTGATCGGTGGAAGTGGGGATGAGCGCGCCGCAACTCAGCACCGCGCTGTTCTTCATCATCGTGTTGCAAAGCCCCAGCATGCCGTTCACGGGGCAGAGGTAGTTCCCTTCCGAGCCGTTGCGCTGGCATCCGCCGCCGACGAGCGTCCGGTCCGCGACATCGCGCTCTTTGCTCATGTCCTGCACGCTTCCGGTGGACGCGTTGTAGACCGGCTGGAAGTCCACGACGCAAGTGGTGCCGGCGTGGCAACTGAAGTTCATGCCGCCCGGCGGAAGACTGATGGCCAGTTGCGGGAACCACACCGGCCAACTCCATGAATCCGACCAGACCGCGATGTCAACGAACACGGTGGGAGCAAGACCCGGCGTCAACGTGAATCCCAGATTGTAGACGGGGTTTCCAACGGCGAAGTGACTGTAGTCGCCGTTTTGGGCGGTGGTGTCGCCGAGCGAAGCGGTCTGTCCCGAATTGATGGTGGACGACCGATGCTGGAGCTCGTCGTTGAGCGTAAATTGCAAACTGTCCGAATGGAGATTCACCTGAATCGCGGGATAGACCGCGCCGCCCACGACGCCGAAATTGAGCAGGTCGCCCAGCAGATCGATTTGGTTGAAGACGAA